>Ga0209109_10000748_pt1 | contig 17778 bp, 17 predicted proteins | sample Rifsed10ft2_FD_184004 | JGI IMG/M metagenome (GOLD analysis project Ga0209109, IMG submission 184004) | Soil microbial communities from Rifle, Colorado, USA - sediment 10ft 2 (version 2) | ecosystem: Environmental > Terrestrial > Deep subsurface > Rock core/Sediment | place: Rifle, Colorado... | reverse complement strand
TCGGCGGGTTGCAGCTCCTCCGCGGCAACTGCGTTCAGAATCTCCTGGCAGCGCGAGCAGGTGGAGAAATGCAGCTCCCAATGAGTTGTTTCTTCTGCAGAAAGTGAGTGGTCGAAGTAGGCCGCGAGGAGATCGGGCTCGGGGCAATCGGTGATGGCCGCCGCCGGACGTTGGCGCAGGGTACGGCGGAGTGTTTTTTCAAAAGCCTTCTCGCGGTCGCAGTCGTTCATTGCCGTCCTTTCCCAAACTTAGAACGAAACAGCCTAGGAATCTTGCGATGAGTTGATCGAGTTTGGCGCGAAGAATCCATGTCTGCTCACTCCTGAGCACGCTCGGGAAGGCGCCCAGAGAGCGCAGGAGAGAGATCATGAGGCCAATCGTCCAGAGCGTATTCGAAGCAAAGCTCAATCTGCGCCTGGCTGAGCCGGTGGACGTCGCGCAAACTGGATTCGACCTGGCGGCGCAGCTCGCGACGGATGCGGTCGAGATGGCGGGAGACGGTTGCTTCGTGCTCGCGGAGCAGGCGGCCAATCTCAGCCAGCGTAAGATCCCGGGCGTAATAAGAGGAGAGGCGCAGGAGGTCGCGCGGGGCCAGAGATCCAAGAGCCTTCAGCAAGGAATCCTGAAGAAGAGAGAGATAAAGAGCACGGTTGGGGTCTGGGTCGGCCTCGCGATGAGGACCGTACAAGCCCCGACGATCTGCGGTTTCGGACTCTTCTTCAAGAGACTCGAAACGCCGGGAGGCGCGCAAGGAGTCGACGTGTCGTTGAGCGAGGACGGCGCGGAGCCAGGTGGAAAGCTTGCTGCGCCCGTGGAAATAACGGAAGAGGGAGCGGCGAGAAGCGGCGGAATCGGCGAGGCCGTAGAGTTCGGCGTAGAGCGAGTCGGCGAGTTCGCGAGCGCGGGCTTCATGCACGCCGTCCGGGCCCGCGGAGCCAATGATGGCGCGGGCGGCTGCGTAGAGGTCTTCGCGAAAGTGGCGGAAGAAGTGCTCCCAAGCAGGCTCACTGCCTTCGGCACAGGCGCAAGCGAGGGCCAGATCCGCAACCTGCAGGGTATTCAGATAGGCGGTTAGCTCCGCTGATTCCGGCGGGCGATCCTTGAACCGATGAGTGGCGCTGCGATGAAGCGCTTCGGCAAACTGAACGCGGGAAAGCTGCCAGCGACCGGCTTCGGATCTGGCATAGAGCCAGTCGATCAACGCGGCATGTGCACTCAGGAAGTCTTCGAGCGTCTTGGCGGCCATGGACGGGCCCACTTGCCCTGCGAATATGATATCCGACTGCGCTGAAAGGAGGCCCGGGAATTGAGCCAGCCATTGCTTCGGGGGCAAAAGGGATTAGACTGTGAGCCACCATTTTGCAATCCCGAACGGAGGGAGAGCGCATTGCGACGAGCGTGGCGGCCCAATGCGTACCCGAAGTACCTGCTGGGCTTCTTTGCACTGTACTGGCTGGCGTGGGCCTACCGGCCGATCTACTTCCAGGACTGGCTGCTGGAAAACTCGATTGCAGTTCTCTTCATCGGGCTGCTGGTGTTGACGTACCGCCGCTTTCCGTTGAGCAATCTTTCCTACACACTTGTCTGCATCTTCGTGTGCATGCATACGGTCGGAGCTCACTATACTTATTCGCTGGTGCCTTACGACCGGTGGTTTGAGAAGCTTGCGGGTGCGAGCCTGAACGGACTGTTCGGCTTCGAGCGAAACCACTACGACCGGCTGGTGCATTTGTCATTCGGTTTGCTCATGGCCTACCCAATCCGTGAAGTGTTTCTGCGGATCGCCGGCGTAAAGGGTTTCTGGGGGTACTACTTGCCGCTGGACCTAACGATGTCGTTCAGCATGTTGTATGAACTGATTGAATGGGCGGCGGCTGAAGTTTTCGGCGGGGAGCTCGGCCAAGCCTATCTGGGCATGCAAGGAGACGTCTGGGACGCGCAGAAGGATATGGGGCTGGCTACGCTGGGTGCGGTCGTTTCCATGGGCCTGACCGCTCTGATCAATTGGAAACTGGACCGGCGATTCGGAAAGGAGATCCGCGAGAGCCTGGCGGTCAAGCAGAATGCGCCTCTCGGGGAAGTGAAGCTGGGAGAGCTACTGGAGAAGGAAAGCAAAAGGAAACACGGCGGCCAGTGAATTGACTTCTACTGACCGGTCGTGCCTCGACAGATCGTGAGATGGAGCAGTAAGATCCAGGTCTTGGGAGCGGGCCAACGCAATTGTGAACAATTGTAAAACCAGTGGAGCAAGAGCGCTGCCAGGGGGTCAATTGCAGATGAGTGGGTGTTCTTTTCCCAGACAGAATTGAGGTATGATCTGCCGTCCAGCGTGGACGAAGATAGTCGTGATTTCCATGCTTCCTTCAAATCCCAGCACAAACGAAGCGTGCAAACGGTTGGCATCTAAACCGCGGAGGTTCCGGCATGTCCAAACGGGATGAACCGAAAGAGGGCAAGCGCGGCCTGGGGCGGCGCGAATTCGTCAAGCTGGTGAGTGGGACGAGCGCGGCCGTTTCCACGGGCGTGCTGACGAATGTAGAGCTTCTGGGCGCGCAGACGGCAGCAGGCGGAAAGACGGCTGGTCCCGGGGCTGTGCCGATGACGCTGCGCATAAACGGGCAGGCGCGGCAGGTGACACTCGAGCCGAGGGTGACACTGCTCGATGCGCTGCGGGAGTCCCTGGATCTGACCGGTGCAAAAAAGGTGTGCGACCGGGGCACGTGCGGAGCGTGCACAGTGATTGTCAATGGCAAGCCGATTTATTCATGCACAGTGCTGGCGATCGAGGCGGCGATGTCCGGTGCAAACATTCAGACCATCGAAGGACTGGCACCGGAGGGTCAGTTCCATACGCTGTCGGCCTCGTTTGTCCAGAATGATGCCCAACAGTGCGGGTTCTGCACGCCGGGATTTGTGATGGCCGCGAAAGCGTATATCGATACACATCCGAATCCGACGTACGAGCAAGTGAAACATTCGCTGGGCGGGAACCTGTGCCGGTGCGGAACCTACATGGGAGTGCGGCGCGCAGTGGTGGACGCGGCGATGAAGATGAAGGGAGGGAAAAGCTGATGGCGGACTATGCGTGGCCTCCTGCGGGAAAGCGAGGGCTGATCGGCGAAGAGATTTCGCGGCTGGACGGGCCGGCAAAGGTGTCCGGGCGCGCGAAGTACACCTATGACGTGAACCTGCCCGGGATGCTGTACGGGAAGATGGTGCTTTCACCGTATGCCCACGCGAAAATTGTGAGCATTGATACGAGCGCGGCTGAAAAGATGGCAGGCGTGAAGGCTGTGCAGGTGATGAAGGAGCCGGGGCAGGAAGTCCTGTGGGCGGGGCAGGAAGTCGTGGCACTCGCTGCGGAAACGGAAGATCAGGCGATCGATGCTGCCCGGAAGGTGAAGGTCGAGTACGAACCGTTGCCGTACCTGGTGACCGATGCAGAGCCCTCTGCTGCCGGAGCAAACGCACGGCAGTTTGCGGACCAGGTGGACGGGAACCCGGACCAGGGGTTCGCGCAGGCTGAGGTTGTCCATGAAGGTTGGTATGGCTCGGCCGTGATCAACCACTGCTGCCTGGAGTCCCACGGGCAAGTAACCCATTGGGAGGGGGAATCGCTGATCGTTCATGCCTCGACCCAGAATGTGAGTGGGATGGGAGGGGAACTAGCCCGCGGTTTGAAGGTCCCGGCAGGGAATGTGACGATACTCACGCCGGTCATGGGTGGCGGGTTTGGAAGCAAGTTTGGGGCGGATACATGGGGACTGGCGTGCGCGCAACTGTCGAAGAAAGCTAATCGGCCGGTAAAGATGATGCTGGAGCGCGACCAGGAGCAGATTGGCGCGGGGAGCCGGCCGTCGATGTACGCCAAAGTGAAAGTAGGCGCGAAAAAGGATGGCACGCTGACGGCATGGTCATCGGAATCGTGGGGCACAGCCGGACCGGGGCCCAGCGGGTCGCCAAACCTGCCCTACGTCGTGCGACCGCCTGATCGGAAACGGCGACACACGGCTGTACTAACCAATACGGGGCCGGCGCGGGCCTGGCGCGCGCCGAATCACCCGCAAATGTGCCTGATCACCATGGCCGCGCTCGAAGATCTGGCCGCTGATCTTCAGATGGATACGCTGCAGTTTTTCCTGAAGAACCTTTCGTTCACGGACCGGCCGGATGTGTACAGGGCCGAGCTTGAGAAAGCGGCGGAGCTGATTGAATGGAAGAAGAAGTGGCATCCGCGCGGGGATAAGACGCCGGGGCCAATCAAACGAGGGCTGGGTCTATCGATCCATACCTGGGGAGGGGCGGGGCATCCGAGTAAATGCAATTGCACAATCCACCCGGATGGGTCGGTGGAGGTGTCGCTCGGGTCGCAGGACCTGGGGACGGGGACGAGGACTGTGATCGCGATCGTTGCCGCCGAAACGTTGGGACTGCCTCTGGATGCGGTCAAAGTGAATATCGGCAGCTCGCGATATCCGCCTTCGGGCGCGTCCGGAGGGTCCACGACGGTGGGCGGGGTCAGCTCGTCAACGCGGCGCGCGACGACCAATGCGCTGAATGAACTGCTGGCCAAGGTGGCCCCGACGTTGAATGTGAGCCCGGACCAGTTGGAGGCATCCGGAGGGCGTATCCAGGTGAAGAGTGACGCAACGAAGGGAATGACATGGAAGCAAGCGTGCGCCAAGCTGGGAACGGCGCCAATCACTGCCCTTGGAGAGCGAGTGGCGGGTGCGCGGGATGAGCTAATCTCAGGCGGGGTGGGCGGCGCGCAAATGGCCGAAGTGAGTGTGGACCTTGAGACCGGCATCGTCCGGATGGAAAAGATGGTGGCGGTGCAAGACTGCGGGCTGATCATTGACATGAAGACGGCGGTGAGCCAGGTGTACGGCGCCTGCATCATGGGGGTGGGCTATGCCCTGTTTGAGGAAAAAGTCATGGACCAGCAGACGGGCCGGTGCTTAAACGCCGACATGGAGTTCTACAAGCTGGCTGGGATCGGGGACATCGGAGAGCTAGTAGTGCAAATGATGACCGGCCCGGGGTATGACGAGCGTGGCGTGATCGGGTTGGGAGAGCCGCCGGTGGTTTCGCCGGGCGCGGCGATCTCAAATGCGGTGGCAAACGCGATCGGCGTGCGGGTGCCGACACTTCCGATCACTCCGGACAAGGTACTCGCCGCACTGGAGAAAGGAGGCAGAGCCTGATGAATGCCTTCGAATATGCCCGACCACAGACGGCGCAGGAAGCAGTGGGAATGCTGGCGCCGCGCTGGGGCGAAGTGGAAATCCTCGCGGGGGGAACAGACCTGCTGAGCCTGATGAAAGGCTACCTCGCGATGCCGAAGCGGGTGGTGAGCCTGCAGAGCGTTAAGGAGCTGGGAGGAACCCGCGCCAGCGCGAGCGGCGTGAGCATCGGTGCGATGGTCACATTGCAGGAGCTGCACGACAACAAGGCGGTTCACGACGGGTACCACTCGTTGGCTCAGGCAGCAGAAGGAGTGGCCAGCCCACAAATCCGAAACATGAGGACGGTGGCGGGCGACCTGTGCCAGCGGCCACGCTGCTGGTATTACCGGAACGGCTTCGGGCTGCTGGCGCTGGGGCCGGATGGACAGTCGCTGGTACCCAACGGCGAGAACCAGTATCACGCGATTCTGGGAAACCAGGGGCCGGCGTACTTCGTGAGCCCATCGGGCCTTGCACCGGGGTTGGTGACGTTTGGGGCAAAGCTGCGGATCCTCGGCCCGAATGGGAAGCGTGAGGTGGCCATAGCCGATTTCTACCGCATACCCCAGAAGGAAGGCGAAAGGGAGTACGCGCTTGAGCCCAATGAAATAATCACTGAGGTGTTTCTCCCAGCGGCTTCGCAAGGGCTGCGCAGTTCGACGTATGAGGTGCGGCAGAAACTGGCGCTGGACTGGCCGCTGGCGACGGCGTCAGTCGCGCTGGGGACGCAGGGCAACACGGTGACCAGTGCGCGGATTGTGCTAGGTCAGGTGGCTCCCACGCCGTGGCCCGCACAGGAAGCGGAGAAGTGGCTTGTGGGCAAGACCGTCACAGAGGAAACGGCCGCAAAGGCCGGGGAAGCGGCGGTCGCCGGGGCCAGGCCGCTCAGCAAGAACAAGTACAAGGTGCAACTGGCGAGAGTGGCCGTGAAACGAGCCCTGCTGGCCGCCGTGCGTCTGCAGAGGATGGCGGCGAAGGGAGGAGACTGACCATGCCGGGACTTAACGTGCTGATCCAGAGGGGCGAGGTCTGCCAGTGCCTGCGGGACAAGAAACTATTCTATGAAGCCGATACGGAAGAAACGATGAACGACGGGACAGTGCCGGCCGGGCCATTTTGGTGCGCGCTGACGCAGTCGCTGCAAGGGCCGGATGGCAAGATCGTGGGCGTGGAGGAGTGCCGACAAGGGCGGTCGTGCTGCGAGATTGCGTGAGTTCTTCGTGCGGTGTGAGGCTACAGACGGATGGGCCACACCGGTGATGTGTCTGAATTGATTGGCGCACAGGGGCGTGGGAGAATAAGGACTTAGGCTCGGGAATTGTCCCCAGAACACAGCGGGGAGGTAACCAACAATGAAGAAGATGGGCTGGTTAGTTTTCATCGCGGTTGCGTTTTTGGCGATGCCGACCTCAGCGCAGGTGACAGGCATATACTTGGAGTCGCGCACGGCTGATGTCTACACGGGGCCGTGCTTTGCCAATGGCGAGGTAAACCTGACGGGATACGAGGCCGTGCTGGCGTGGCGAATCGAGAAGGGGAGCTGGAACCAGGTTGCGTTGGGCGGGCTGAGCGTGGTGGCGGTGGTGCGGGCGAGCGGCACACTGGGCGACCCGTTTGGAAACCCACTTCCGGCCAAGACTGTTTTCATCGTGGATGAAAACGCGGGGACGGCGCAGCGGGCGGCACTGATTGATTTTGCCCAGGCGCAGACGGGCGACCTCCTGAAGGGTGTCGTGGCCGTTGAAATCGCACGGATCCAATTTCAAGTGGAGAAAGAGCGCCACGGGTTTGCAACGCTTGAAGCCGGAACCCTTGCGCGGATTTCGACGCGGGCCATCGGAAGCGACGACCATCTCTGCAACAACGAAGAGGTATTCTATCCGCCGCTGGCCGGCGGCCTGAGCCATGCGGTGCCGGCAGTGGCACTGGAGAGCCGTTACCGCGGCAACCACCTGAATGTGACTTGGAATGAGTCGGGACGCCGGAGCGCGTTCGTGGGTACGTTTTCAAACTAGCGCGTCCAGTCTTGTCGCTTGCGTAGACATTCTGCTCGCCGCAGAACTACATCAACCGGAAGACAATAAAGGGGTGAATTGGTGTCTGCAATCTGCGGCACGGGCACGAAACGTGCCATCCATTCCTTTGAAAAGAAACCTACTCCAAGGCTCATCGTCTCCCTCCTATTTGTTTTATTGGCCTATGCTACAACTGCTCAGGCGCAGGGCTACCTGGCGGAAGCGTTTCGATCGGCGCCGCCGGAAGAGCTCAGTGCGGCGATTCGGGAAGCACTCTTGGAGGAGGGCGTGCGCGTGACTGGCCCATCCGGCATCTTGTGCGAGCTCTGGCTACGGAAGGCGATTCCGATACAATTGGAAGAGAACAAGGAACTCGGCGTAAGTTTTGGACAGATTGCAGAAGGCACTCTAGTGGGAGCGGTGCGCTTCCCGGCAGGAGTGGTGGACTTCCGTCGCGGACGCGTGAAACCCGGAGTGTATACCCTGCGGTTCGCATTGAATCCGGTGGACGGCAACCATCTGGGCGTGGCGCCGCAAAGAGATTTCCTGCTGCTTGGGCTGGCGCAGATGGATACGAACCCAGCGAATGTGCCGCGCGAAGAGATGTATGCACTGAGCCGGAAGGCACTGGGCTCGACGCATCCTTCGGTGTGGAGCATGGGTGCGGCGCATGAGCCTCCGGCGAAGTTGCCTGCCATGCAGCACCACGAAGAAGAGGACCACCGGCTATTGCTTTTCCGAGCGCAACTACAGCCGGAGCAAGGCGCGGGGAAACATGTGGTGTTTGCGCTTGTCGTGGTCGGCTACGCCCCGGAGAGCTAGAACGGCCCGCGTCCTTCCCTGATGACGGCACTTGTTCTGTGCGTCGATTGCGGAAGGGTATAAACTCCAGCCTCGATGTACACCTGCCGCGAGTGTGAACGTCCAATTAATCAGGCGAGCGAGATCTGTCCGTATTGCGGGGCCGATCTGACAGTGGAGTTTGGCGAGTCCAGCGAAGCCGGACCCAAACCAACGCTTGCAAAGATCCTTTTGCGCTGGAGCCTTGTGCTGGTGCCCATCCTGGCAGGGCTGTGGGGCTTTCTCTGGTTCATCCTTCCCGAGCAACGAGGAGATATGAGTGCGCGGGCCGAGACAAGCGCGCGCGAGGCAATGTCCGAGGTGCGTCTGGCGCTGGAGAATTACGCGACGGCCAGGGGAGGAAGCTATCCGCCGTCTCTGGAAGTTCTGGGCGATGCGGCCCGTGGGCCGGCCCGAAAGGCACTGAGTGAGGGCTACGAGTTGAAGTACACTCCCGGAACGCCCAATGCGGATGGGACTGTACGAACCTATGCGCTGGTGGCGCGGCCGGGCAACTACGGTTATTCGGGTTTCTTCATGGATGAGATGGGTGTGGTGCGAGCGACGCGAGAAAAGCGTCCGGCGACAGCGCAAGACCCGCCGGTTCAATAGGGATGATGATCTCTCAGGTGGAGGGGAAGCTGATGCGGAGATATTTCGGCTCGACTCTGCTTTTCGCAGCGATATATGTGATGCTGCCCGCCGGCGGCAATGCTCAACGCGTGGCTTTCAAGGTCGGAGAGATTCAGGCGGCGCCGGGGACGCGAGCGTCGGGATTCCTCGAAGTTGCCGCAAGGGCAGGTGCAGATAGCGGGACACGGATTCCTGTAACAGTGATTCATGGTGCGAAGGCAGGACCCGTGCTTGCGCTGGTTGCGGGCACCCACGGGTATGAGTACTCACCGATTGTAGCCATGCAGCGATTTCCGTGGAAGGTGGAGCCACGCGAATTAGCGGGAACGATTCTGGTCGTCCACGTGGCTAACATGCCTTCTTTCCTCGGAAGAACGGTTTATTACAGTCCGGTGGACGGGAAGAATCTGAACCGAGTCTATCCGGGAAATGCTGACGGCACACTCTCAGAGCGAATTGCGGATCAGATTACGCGCGAGGTGATTGACCGCGCGGACTATCTGATCGATCTGCACTGCGGCGACGGCAATGAAGCGCTGCGGCCCTACGTTTACTGGGAGGCGGTAGGGGCTCCGGAGGTGCAGGAGAAATCCAGACAATTGGCGCTGGCGTTTGGGTTAGATCACATCGTAATCCAAACCGACCGGCTGACAGATCCAGCGAAGTCTATCTATACGTCGACTACGGCGATCGCGCGAGGGAAAGGGGCGATCACAACGGAAACGGGACTTCTTGGGCGAGTGGATACGGACGGGGCAAAGCTAGCTGAGGCCGGAGTCTTTAACGTGCTTCGATCCCTGAAGATGCTGCCCGGAGAGGCCAAAGTAGTTGAGTACCCGATCTGGATTGATCGAAGTGAGGTGCTGCGGAGCCCGATCACCGGAGTGTTTCATGCGCGGGTGTTGCCAGGGCAGACCGTGGTCAAGGGTACACTGCTTGGGGTACTGACTGATTTCTTCGGGAATCAGGTCCATGAGGTACGGGCGCCGTTTGATGGAGAAGTACTCTACGTGGTGGCAACGCCGCCAGTGAGCCAAGGAGAGCCGCTGGGAATGGTGGGGCACATCAAAAAGGAATAGGTGCGCAGGCAGGGATGGCGGAGAGGGGGGGATTCGAACCCCCGACACCGGTTTTGCCAGTGTAACTGCTTAGCAGGCAGCCCTGTTCGGCCACTCCAGCACCTCTCCGCAGAAGAAAACGGGCTTGGAAGGGCTGCGGCTGCCTCAGGAAGTATAGCATCAACGGAAGGGCCCGTGGCGCGCGGAGCGGCCGCGTTGCGAGGCTCCGTGAGTCTCCTTTATAATGTTGACTGAGCATTCGCCAAAGCGGACCAATGCACCCCGGTGTGAGACCGGGAGTCAGCCTGACTCTTCCCATGAGTAACGCTGCAACGAAAATACGGATGAAGCTCGAGGAAGAGATACGGAGGCTGGAGCATGAGCTTAACCATGAGCTGCCGAAAGAGTTGCTCAAGGCGCGTGCCCATGGGGACATCTCCGAGAATGCAGAGTACAAGTACGCCAAGGAGCGGCAAGGGTTTCTGAGTGCGCGGCTGGGACAATTGCAGAAACGGCTGGTCGACGTGTCCATGCTAAACTTGGAGAATCTGCCTAGGGACCGAGCCGGGTATGGCTCGCGCGTGTGGGTGCTAGACCTTCAGAAATCGGCCGAAATCGAGTACAAGCTGGTCACCACGGAAGAAGTGGACGTCTCGAACGGGCTGATCTCGACCACGTCGCCGATTGGAAAGGCGTTGCTCGGGCGACGAGTGGGCGATGAGATCAAGGTGCAGACTCCTGCCGGCCTGAAAGAATTCGAGCTGGTCCGCTTGCAGACCATTCACGACGAGGTTTAAGGCGGAACCCCATTAAAAGGGGGAAAAGAATGACCGTGACGGGAATAATTGGATTACTGGCCTTCGTCGCGGGGATCCATTTGATCTGGCTGGCGCGAAAAGAGGTCCTCTTCTGGGTGACAGAGTTTCTGTGCATATTCCGGCAGGCGTTGATGCGTTCGCAAGGATCAAAAGTGAAGCCCGCGGGTCGAGAGGCAGGCATATACGACCGTCGGGGCACGTTGCGGCTGGTCAGTGCGATCGGATTGATTTTTCTAGGTCAGTTTCTGGTGTTGCTCGATCTTGCCTTTTAGTTTGCGACGCGAGTCCCGGCGTGGTCAAACCGCCTTACGAGCCGGGGATTTCCTGAGGCTCTCAGACTACCTTGTCCAGAACCAATCAACCGTCTCTGATTGTGCACGGTGGGGCATGGAACATCCCCAACGAAGCCATCGAGGCATGTCGGTCCGGGTGTTGGAGGGCACTGGAAGCCGGGTGGGAGGTTCTGAAGAATGGCGGGGAGGCACTGGATGCCGTTGAAGCGGCAGTGGTCGTGCTGGAAGACGATCCCATATTTGATGCGGGGACTGGATCGCACCTGAACCGTGACGGGCGCGTGCAACTGGACGCCATCGTCATGGACGGACGCACGCTGCGGGCAGGGGCGGTGGCCGCAGTGGAGCGAATTCGCAATCCCATACGGCTGGCGCGACGCGTAATGATCTCCGGCGAGCACATCCTGCTGGTTGGAGCGGGAGCCGAACAATTTGCGATGGAGCAAGGGATGGAACTCTGCGCGCCGGAGGAATTGGTCGTGCCTCGAGAGCGCGAACTGTGGCAGCGTGCCCGGTCGAACCGCCTGACGAACCGCGCAACGGGCTCCCTAGGAAGATCGCAGCATTCGGATGACGACGTTCCCTGCAACCTCGCACCACCGAGTTCAGACGTTTCGACGGGCACGGTCGGGGCAGTGGCGATGGACAGCCGAGGAAGCCTTGTAGCGGGGACTTCCACAGGCGGAACATTTGACAAATGGCCGGGCCGAGTGGGGGACTCGCCGTTGATTGGATGTGGTTGCTATGCCGACCTCGAGGGAGGTGGAGTTTCTTGTACAGGTTGGGGAGAGGCCATTATGAAGGTCGTGCTGGCCAAGAGCGCCGTGGATATGCTGCGAAATGATTCACGGGGCGCAGGGCAGGGTCCAGCGGCGGAGGAGGCACTGCCGCAGAAGGTTGCGAGGGAATGTGTTCGCCTGCTCGCGGAACGCGTGCAGGGCACCGGCGGCCTGATTCTGCTCGACCGCCAAGGGCGGCCGGGATTTGCATTCAACACGCCGCGGATGGCGTTCGGCTACGTAGCCGCAGACGGTACCTTTGTCGTTTCCGCATGAGTTGAGGCGCGCCGGATCAGGCGCTGATTCGTTGCCTCGTCGCGCGACCGTGTGCTAGCATCGCGCTTTTCGGCGGAGCCCTTCCGCCCCGGCGGGAGAGACTCCCCAACCTTCCCAAAATCTACAGAGGTACCGGGCTAACAGCATCTCGCAAGCCAAGGATGCGTGAGGCCGGGACAGGGGATACAGATGAAAGCATACAGCAGCGAGGCAATCCGAAACGTCGGCATTGTAGGTCACGGCGACACCGGGAAGACGCAGTTGGTGTCGTCGTTGTTGTTCACTGCGGGTATGACCAACCGGCTGGGAAAGGTGGCCGAAGGGAATACTGTGACCGACTGGGATGAGGAAGAAATTGCGCGGAAGATCACAATTCAGACAGGTCTGGCGTTTGCGGAGTGGGCGCCTGCCGGGAAGACCGAGAAAGTGAAAATCAATTTCCTCGATACGCCGGGGTACAGCACGTTTGTGAATGAGACGAAGGCGTCGTTGATCGCCGCCGATGGGGCACTGATCATTGTGGATGCCGTGGCCGGGGTGCAAGTGGTTACGGAGAAGGTGTGGGACTATTGCACGGAATACGACCTTCCGCGAGCGTTCGTAATTAATTGGATGGACCGTGAACTGGCCAGCTTTGAGCGGGCGATGGCGTCGATCCAACAGGTGTTCGGCAGGAACGTAGTCCCAATCCAGATCCCGATCGGGGGAGAAAAGAGTTTCCGCGGGGTGATTGACCTGGTTTCGATGAAGGCCCACGTTTATGCGCCAGACGGGGACGGCAAGGCCAAGGCGGAAGACATCCCTGCCGAATTGGCCGACGCGGCACAAGAAGCGCATGAGAAGCTGGTCGAGATCGTGGCCGAAGGCGACGACAAGCTGATGGAGGAGTTTTTTGAAAAAGGGACGCTGCCGGAGGAAGACCTGGCGTCGGGGTTGCGAGAAGCCATTTTATCCAAGCGAGTCTATCCGGTGCTGGTCAGTTCCGCGCTGCACAATATAGGGAGCGAAGGAATCCTGAATTTTCTCGTTGAGATGTTTCCCGGGCCGACGACACGGGGTGTGGTAGCGGGTTACACACAGGCAGAACGAAAGGGAGAAGCAGTTGAGCGGAAGGTGAGCGATGCCGAACCGGTCTCTCTATTCGTCTTTAAGACGATGGCAGACCCGTTTGCCGGGCGGATTAACTACTTCAAGGTGATGTCCGGCGTGCTGAAAAACGATGCGACGCTGAACAACTTCAATCGCTCGACGGCTGAACGGCTGCAGCACGTTCAGGTGATGCAGGGGAAGACGGCGACGGCAGTTGCCGACCTGCATGCCGGGGATATAGGGGCGGTGGCCAAACTGAAGGAGACGCTGACCGGAGACACGTTGGGAGATAAAGCGGCTCCCATATTCTTTCCGCCGGCACGGATCGCCGAGCCATCCATCACGTTTGCAATCGAGCCCAAGACGCGCGCCGATGAAGACAAAATCGGGCAGGCAATCCACAAGATCCTGGAGGAAGACCTGGCGCTGCGATTCTCGCGCGACCCACAGACAAAGGAGTTTCTGCTGGCCGGGGCGGGGCAGCAGCACATTGAAGTGGTGGTGGCCAAGCTACGCAAGCGCTACCACGTGGAGCTGACACTGAAGCCGCCGAAGGTCCCGTACCGGGAGACGATTCGGGCCAAGGCCGATGCCGAGGGGAAACATAAGAAGCAGACGGGCGGACACGGACAGTTCGGCGTTTGCCGGGTGCGGATGGAGCCAATGCCACATGGAACAGGCTTCGAATTTGTGGACGACATTTTTGGCGGGGCAATTCCGAAGAACTTCATCGCATCCGTGGAGAAAGGCATTCGGGATGCAGCCAGTCGTGGCTATCTGGCAGGCTTCCCGGTCGTGGACTTCCGCGCGGTGTTGTATGACGGCAAGTACCACGACGTGGATTCGTCGGACATGGCGTTCAAGATTGCAGGCTCTCTGGCGTTCAAGGAGGCAATGAAGCAGGCCAAGCCGGCGCTGCTCGAGCCGATCATGCACGTTGAAGTGTACGCGCCGGAGCAGTACTCCGGCGACATCATGGGCGATCTGAGCTCACGCCGGGGGCGCATCAGCGGAAGTGAGTCGCGCGGCACGAGCGTCATTGTCAAGGCACAAGTGCCACTGGCGGAGATGCTGAGTTATGCGACGAACCTGACGTCAATGACGCAGGGACGCGCCAGCTACTCAATGGAATTCGGCCACTACGACTTCGTGCCCAATGAGATCGCGGAGAAAGTGATCGCCAGCGCGAAGGCGGGTCGCGAGGGCGAGGCAGACGAAGAAGTGGCCTGAACCAGGCAAGCTATCCCTGAGATGTACGACCACTCGAGGTCCTGCAATGCCGCCAATTTGGATGTTGCACAGTTGTCCCTCCGGCGGATACAGTCCCTGCCCATGAAAACCAGGCGAAACAAGCAGTGGAGTGCCGCAACACTCGCCATCCACGGCGGCGAGAACCGACACGGCTTCAACGGGCCTGTGTGCACGCCGGTTGTGCGCAGCTCGACGTTTACGTTCGCCGACACGGCGGAGATGAAACGGTGGGCCGAAGGCAAAAGCAAAGCCTATATCTACACCCGCTACGGTAACCCGACGCTGACCGTTGTCGAGCAGAAGGTAGCGGACCTGGAGGGAGGCGAGGCAGCCGTTGTCACCGCATCCGGGATGGCTGCGATCTCCAGCGCGTTGCTCGCGGTGGCGCAGACCGGGGATGAGATCATTGCGACGCGGCAGCTCTACGGCGGGACGTATCGGTTGATGCGCGACGTGCTGCCGCGCATGGGGATTCGGGTCCATTACGTGGAGAACGACCTCGAAGGTGTGGGGCGGCTGGTGAACCAGCGGACGCGGGCGCTCTACGTCGAAACGCCAACGAACCCGACGCTGCGGCTGGTGGACTTGCGAAAAGCGGTGCAGCTGACGCGGCGGCACAAGCTGGTCTCGCTCATCGATAATACGTTTGCTTCGCCGGTGCTGCAGCGGCCGCTGGACCTGGGATTTGACATCGCCCTGCATAGTGCGACGAAATACCTCTCGGGCCATTCGGACCTGATTGCGGGTGCTGCGGCTGGCAGCCGGAAGTGGATGGAGAAGGTCCGGAACATGGTGATCTACCTGGGCGGATCGATGGACCCGGACGCAGGGTTCCTGCTGATGCGCGGGCTAAAGACACTGGAAGTGCGGGTGAGGCGGCAATGCGAGACGGCGATGGCGGTAGCCCGATTCCTGGCCCGACACCTCATGGTGGCGCGGGTGCATTACCCGGGTCTTACTTCGCATCCAGACCACGCTCTGGCTCGGAGGCAGATGCGAGGATTCGGCGCCATGCTGGCCTTTGACTTGAAGGGCGGGTTGGCGGCTGCGCGACGCTTCTGCGACCGTGTACGCGTCTTCCTGCTGGCGGCGAGCCTGGGCGGCGTGGAATCGCTCGTTGTGCTCCCCATATACACTTCGCACTATCGGATGAGCAGTGCCGAACTTGCCGGGGCGGGCGTGAGTCCAGGAACGGTGCGCGTCTCGATCGGCCTGGAGGATCCGAAAGACCTGATTGACGACTTGAAGCAAGCTCTGGGGTAGACGGAATCCACTCACCATGCCAGCCTGTCCGGCGGTACAGGTTTGCCCAAGGGAACCTGTGCATTGTGCCGGTTGACCCCCCTGGACCAAAACCATACAATCGAAGCCAGTAGCCAACCTGTTGCGCCGGGCACGGCGTCCGTAGTAGAGATACCTCCCCTTGCTTGTTCGACTGAGGTATCCGAGCCCGCGGCAAACAGGACGGTTGGACGCACAATGAAGAAGCTCGGCACAGGGATCGTAGGCGCAGCTCTCCTCCTGGCTCTAGCGGGATGCGAAGAGTCCGCGCGACGGCCTGTCCAGGTGCGACCTCCGGTAATGGCCGCCTCACGCACGGCTCCCGATGAGCCCCTCCCTCTCGACAGCCAACGATTGCACGGGGCAGCGATTTTCGTTCAACGGCCCAACGGTGTGGACCTATTGCTGAGAGCGGTCCAGACGCATTTAGAAGCGGGGAAGAAATACTACGAGACCGGCGAAGCCGATCAGGCACGACAAGAGTTTGACCAAGCGATGAATCTGCTGGTTTCCAGCGGGTTCGATCTCAATGGAGATCCGCGACTGGCCAAGGTGTTCGGCGATGTAACGACGACGATCCAAGCCCATGAGGTGGCCGCCTCCCAGGAGGCTGAGAACCAAATGGAGCCGAAGGGCGAGCCGGCACCAATCGAAGAGATTGGAGAAGTGACGGTCTCGCTGGACCCCAGGGTAAAAGAGAAGGCGGAGCGAGAACTGAAACAGATCCGGCACGACTTGCCGCTGACGGTGAATGAGCATGTTCTGACGTATCTGAATTTTTTCCAGACATCCCGCGGCCGAGCCATCGTGGAAACAGGTTTGCGGCGGGCCGGGCGGTACCGGGACATGATTTCTCGAGTCCTAAGGGAAGAGGGACTGCCGCAAGACCTCATTTATCTGGCGCAGGCCGAAAGCGCCTTCCAGCCGGCGGCGCTATCGCGTGCCGGCGCGCGGGGCATCTGGCAGTTCATGGCTTATCGTGGGAAGGAATACGGCTTGCAGCGAAGCTGGTGGATCGACGAACGACAAGACCCGGAGAAATCCACGCGGGCCGCTGCACGCCACTTGAAGGATTTGTATGAGGAGTTCGGCGACTGGTATCTGGTGATGGCGGCTTATAACTCGGGCCCGGGAAACGTGACGAAGGGGATTGAGCGGACCGGCTTTGCTGACTTTTGGGAATTGTACAAGCGAAACGTCCTGCCCAGGGAGACCCGGAACTACGTACCGATCATCCTCGCGCTGACATTAATTGCCAAAGATCCGGAGCGATATGCCGTGGAGGTGGAACCAGAAGCACCCCTGCGTTTCGACTGGGTCAAGCCCGGGCACCCGGTGGACCTGCGGCTTGTGGCGGAAACCCTGGACGTTGAACTCAACACACTGAAGCTGTACAACCCGCACCTCTTGCGGATGGTCACGCCAGTTGACCCGAACTTTGAGCTGCGGTTGCCGGAAGGGACGGGCGAACGATTTGAAACGGAGATGATGGCGATCCCGAAGGATAAATGGCTAAGCTGGCGCCGGCATCGCGTCGAGCCTGGAGAAACACTGATGGCCCTGGCACGGAAGTACGGTGTGTCCGTGCGGTCGATTACGGATGTGAATTCGCTGGAGGAGCATGAGACGCTGGCGGCCGGAGAGAAACTGATTATCCCGGCGGCCGCACGACCACAGCCGTTGCTGGGGAAGCTGGTGCGATATCGTGTGCGGCGCGGGGATACGCTGGAGAGTGTGGCCGCACAGTTTGACGTCAGCGTGGCCGAGCTGAAAAAATGGAACGGGTTGCGGGGGAAGAAGGTCTCTCGCGGCGTTACGCTGAAGGTCTATCCGGGAGGAATGCCGGCGAGCCGCGCGGCAAGGAATTCAAAACCTGCAGATCGGGGCGAGACTGGAGTGAGCCCCGGTAGATCCGAATCAAGCGGCTCCCAGCCGCTAGTACATCGCGTTCGAGAAGGAGAGACATTGTGGTCAATCGCTCGCGCCTATCAGACCACAGTCGATGCCTTGCGAGGCGCCAACCGTTTTCTGGCCAGCCGGCAGTTGCAGCCTGGGGACGAGCTGATGATCCTGCTTCCCAGATAGGCGAAGAATTGCCCCAGCCTTAAGTCGTCATCCCCTTTATTTACAGCATATTAAGTGGTTTTTGGTGGCTCAATCAGTCTGTGGTCTGAGCGAACGAGACGGTAGAATTTTGGCGAATGCAGGAGGCTTCCACCT
>Ga0209109_10000747_pt1 | contig 17783 bp, 16 predicted proteins | sample Rifsed10ft2_FD_184004 | JGI IMG/M metagenome (GOLD analysis project Ga0209109, IMG submission 184004) | Soil microbial communities from Rifle, Colorado, USA - sediment 10ft 2 (version 2) | ecosystem: Environmental > Terrestrial > Deep subsurface > Rock core/Sediment | place: Rifle, Colorado... | reverse complement strand
TGACCATTGGTACAGTTCATCATAGGTATGAAACTGTTCCCCGTACTTCCGATTAACAAACTCGATGAAGCGGGTCATATTGGAGTTTCTGATTCGCTCTTCCGACGGCCTCCATAGCGGTTCCTTCATGATAGTGATTTCTCTTAAGTTTTGTGCCTTTCTTCTCTGCCGTTTTAGAGCTAAGTGTTCTATACAGTACTGCTCTTTAAGCTTAAACCATCCCTTTTGCTTTCCAAGGAAGCAGTAAAAGGAAACGCTTTAGTGAAGTCATATTGCTACTATTCCGTGTTTCTCTCCCTATGCCGCACGCTGGCGATGAGGAGTAGTAACCTGACGAACAATCTTGTCAACCTTCTCAACGTCTAAGTTAAACTCCCTAGCTACTGCATCAGCCACTTGTTCTATACGTTCCTCTGGCATAGCCATGGGGCGCTCTCCTGCGAGAGGCTCATAGGGCTGCGGTTGCTTTGTTAAGCTGACCAAGTCCCAACGAGTGTAGTGCCCTAGAGAGTCAAAGACTGACTTAACCACCTTTATATACTTCGCATTGAGATCGGCGTAGAGGATTGTCTCCACATCGAAGGTCGGGGGGACGATATACTCTGAGGTTGGTGCAACGATGTGGCTCCCACCACATGCCCATCCAACGAACTCACCCTGACCCGGTCCTGCATAGGTCATCTTGTTCTTAAAGGGAAAATCGTCTGGAATTTCGTCCATTCTTAGGATGTTGTTTGCAGAGAGCACGAAGCACTGCCCAGTAAACGCCCGTTCCCGTGTAGCCGGGATCAGGTCACACTTGTTGATGTCATGACCGGCGTAGATAAAGGACTCGCCCTGAGCGGCACCGCAGTTCCATAAGCCTGGCCAGACTGCAACGTGGATATCGACACCCTGGGCGATAAACCAGGCTGTGATGTTGACGATGTGGTTTTCCCAACAAATTTGACCGCCGATACGACCAATGTCGGTATCAAAAACCTTAAGGTCACGGGCATCACCACGACCCCACCAAATCCGCTCGATATACGAGGGAATCAGCTTGCGGTGTCTTCCCATGACCCTTCCATCCTTGCCTATGTATACAAGACTATTAAAAAGCGTTCTGCTACCTATGCGGTCGTCCAGTTCATTGCATCCCATGACGACATAGGCCCCGGCATCACGAGCTGCTTTTCCTAGGATATCAGTATCTTTGCTACCGACCACTAGGGAATTATCCTGTAGATCAGCATGCACATCAGCGAAGGCTGCAGCTGCAGTGTCCCAGCCCATACCCCAGTATGGATATGTTGGGATCCATGTTTCGGGGAAGACGACGATTTCCGCCCCTTCCTTTCCTGCCTTGAGAATCAAATCGCATGCCTTTTCTAGGCATCCTTTCTTATTCATGAACACAGGTGATGCCTGCACGACTGCAGCCCTCACCTGTTCACGGCCACCAAGTACTTGTCCCATTTTTCGCCTCCTTAATACAAATTTTTTAAGCTTAACACGGACTCTTAGAGCTACTTGAATTCACTCTTTAGCGCTTCCCTCTATTTTACTTTATATCAAAATCGATTTTGTTTGTCAAGCTTTTTGTTGGATTATCACAGTGGGGAGGCAGATTACCAGTATGCCAAGCTCGTAGGGACTGATTTGATTTATGCAACTAGTGAAGATAAAATATACCTTCTTGAATGCCTAATCAAAAGAAATTTTGTATGTTGGGTGAGAGTAAAGTTAGCTACGTCTGCTACATCTGGTATTATGTAAGCAACTTAGACCGTGCGCTTACATTTTATAGAGATGTCTTAGGTTTAAAGTTAGTAGGACAATGGAGTAACGGGGCTACATTTGATGCTAACAATTTAATGATCGGACTGCATATTCAAGAAGGGGAAATTCAAAGAGGGAACGAACCACTAGTTACCTTTCATATAGACAGCAACATAGAAAAATTCTATGATATGCTTAAGAAGCACGGAGTTAAGCTCTTGGGGCAAATTGTAGAAGAACCAATTGGTAAGGTTGTTTCCTTAGAGGACCCTGATGGGCATGTTTTGTCACTGCATGAGCCAAGAAGGTAGAAGCTCAGAATGTAAGCTCGATTGGGTATAACGATATTGGCAAGGAATCAAAGCCCTAGAGCACCTATCATCTCCTCAAGTGTTTTTGCTATAACGTCAGGTTTCATCCCAAGCTCATCGAGTTGTGTACCAGAGCGGTTTATCCAACACACTTTAAAACCAAAGGCCTTCGCTCCGACTACATCGAAAGAATTAGATGATACAAAGAAAATTTCTTCCTTAGGAATCCCCAGATACTTTGGAACAAGAGCATATACTTTGGGAGAGGGTTTATAGGTTCTGACTTCATCGGCACTAAGAATATGCCTAAAATAATGCTTTAGACCGTTGTTTTCAAGGAGAGTGTTTAACATCATAGGACTACCGTTTGAAAGCACTGCTAGCTCGTGGTTCTTTAAATGTTCTAGAGCATCTTCAACCTCTACGAAGGGTTTTAGATACAGGTAAGTTTCAATAAGCTTTTTTCGCTCAATTTGAGATGCATTAATACCAAAGCTGTTTATGGCGAAGATAAGGGCATCTTCTGTAACCTCCCAGAAGTCCTTATATTTTTCCATAAGACTTCGAAGAAAAGTATATTCAAGTTGTTTTGCCCTCCAGAGTTTTGAAAAGCCTTCTGGGTCTTGTGTAATATGCTTACAGGCTTCTATAACAGAGTTTATATCAAACAAGGTTCCATAGGCATCAAAAACAAACCCTTTCATTCAAACCAATCTTACCACATTGTTACTTCTTTGTAAGGAGTTATAAAGAAGTTATATAAGAGAAGATATCGGTATCCATACCTATAACTTCGTGCAATACTCTTACATCGAGTCCCCTTTTTCCCCTTAATGCGTTAATTGGCACAGCTATGAGTTCCAGTAGGTTTTTAACAAGACCTTCTATATAATAGGGCAGTCCGCAAGAGCCATATGAGGCGTGAGGAGATTTCTCAAAAATCAAAGCTTCTATCTCGGGTCTTTTCCTTTTTACATAGCTTGCCGCACTTAGCCCCGCTGCATTTCCTCCCACTACTACTATCCTTTCGCTATGAACCATCTTTAATCTTCCAAATGTTAGGCTTCACAAGTCTTCATCATTTTCAAAAATTTTGAGTCGTTACACGAACTATGTTGCTTTATGATTCACGCCCTCTTGTTTAAACCCTTTCCAAGGCTTTCTCTATTCTTTTTCTAACTTCTTTTGCGATTTCTTCTACACTTGGGTTCCCAACAAGCTTTAAAGCAGCTTCTGGATCCATCGCTGTTACCACGACTTTTCCATCCTCTCTTTCATAAACCAGAACGTTACATGGAAGAAGTGTTCCAAGCTCAGGCTCCATATCGATTGCCTTATGAGCAAAATGAGGATTGCAAGCGCCTAAAATCTTATAGGGTTTTCTATCAAGTCCTAGTTTCTCCTTGAGCACCTTCTTCGCGTCAATCTCCGTTAGAACACCAAAGCCTTGTTCCTTGAGGGTCTCCGTTACCTTTTTTACTGCGTCGTCAAAACTAAGATTGGTTTCACCACCAAAGGAGTAATTGCTTAGTTTTTTTACTTCCATTTTCATTAACCTCCTTTTATGTACGACATTCACTAATAAACGTTTTATTTTTTATTGGATTGAAATTTCAGGATCCATAAATTACTGAACTAACATCGGCTATCCAGACGTTGCGTCTCATCCTCGTTGACATAGCCCTGGCATTAAAAATCTAGACGTGCCTTCTTCGCCGGGTTGCAAGAAAGTATTTTCGAAAGCAACCTTTGCCCAGTGCAAATCCGGGACTAGTATAAGCCACTGATGCTTGCGAGGGGCCAGAATGCGGTCGGATAACATAATGATTCCCGTACTACCTGCATCAAGTATGCACTTGGCATCGATGGCGGCAAAGGAAGTCATTTCTCAGAACCACCTCCAATAGCCGCAGCGATGATATCGTGGCGCCCATCAAGGCACTTGGCTAACTCCATAGCAGCAGTAAAGCCCGTAAAGTTTGATCCGACAATTACAATGCGTTTACGTGCCACTGTAAATATCCCCTCTTTTGTATAGAGCTGGCCAATTTAATTAAACGGGAAAGCTTTTCTCTTAATGTTTTTCACTTCCTTTTCCGAGGATTTCCAGAATTGGTCGTGGTGTGTTATCGGTATCAGGTGGCAGAATTGGGTACTCAATCTTAGGTTGCTCTCCGGTTAAGGTTCGGAGGAACGCGGTGATCTTATCAACCTCATCGTCAGTAACCGGGATTCCTAGCTGTACAGATGCCATTATGCGTACTGTCTCCTGTAGAGTCCAGACCTTACCCGAATGGAAATAGGGACGGGTAAGCTCGATGTTTCGTAATGTAGGAACCTTGAATACAAACTCGTCGCCTGCAGAATTCGTTACCTTGAAACGCCCCTTATCCTCCGGAGGTCGGATTGCAGGGTCAGGGCTTTTTACTAGGCCGAATTTCTGAAACATACCCCCACCTATATCAATACCATTGTGGCAGGTAGTACATCCCTTATCCATGAAGAGTTTTAGCCCCTCTTTTTCCTTAGCGTTAAGTGCACTGGTATTTCCCTTCAGGAATTGATCAAAGCGGGAGTTGGGGGTGAGTAGAGTGGCTTCAAATGCCTCGATTGCTTTAGTCGTATAATTAAAAGTGACAGGGTCTTTTTCATTTGAAAATGATTTCTTAAAAAGTTCTACGTATTGAGGCATGCTTTTTAAAACAGCAACAACCCGCTCAGGAGTGTTGTCCATCTCCACTGAGGCTTGCATCGGGCCGCCAGCCTGCTCAGCCAGGTCCTTCGCCCTTCCATCCCAAAATTGGGCGATGTTAAAAACAGAGTTTAGAACTGTAGGCGCATTCCTGGGGCCCTTTTGCCATCCATGACCAATAGAGGTTTCCTGCAGATCCACACCTCCAGTCGCCAAGTTGTGACAGGTATTACAGCTTATTAGATTAGAAGCTGAGAGTCGAGGGTCAAAGTAAAGCATCTTACCCAGTTTAATTTTTTCCGGAGTTAGGGGATTATCTTTAAGAGTAGGTAGAGTTTCGGGAATTGGTTTAAATAGGGTTTGTGCTTTATTAAGCAATTCATCCTGTGCCCACGCCGCTCCCATAATAATTACTAGGATTATTACTATAGAAAGAGAAAGTAAGATTTTTATCCGCATATAATTAACCTCCTTATATCAATCAACTTTTTCTCCAACCAGCCCAAACAGGCAAACCGTTTTCATCTCGAAGCTTGAGTACCTCATCCCCTTTCTTTACTTTTGCCGCGATGATAGCCGGTTTTCCTTGATAGGTAATTCTTGAGCCCGCGACCTCAATCTTATCCTTTGGCTCAATCCTAATGTCTCGGTTTTCGATATACCACCAGGGCCCAAGATGGACTGATATTATTTCCTTGTAGGTTTTTAATGTCAAATGCACACCTTGAGACATTCCTTTCATCGGAGTAATCATGTCTACGCTGATCACCTCTCCGCTTATGGTCCCCCACAGTTTTGGGATCGTACATTCTGTTGTATTGACTTCCCATTCCCCAGCCCCAGCCTCCGCTTCCTCTCCACTTCATTCCACGCTGAGCAAAGGAGTCAGAAACAATAAAACTTAAAATGCTCACTACAATCAAGATACTTAGTTTCTTCATAATTACCTTCTTTCTCTAATAATTCTGAAACTAATCCCCTAACTTGTTGAAGCTAATCCTCCTTTTCTTTATCAATCATTTGCGAAGGTAGATTTTGAGAATCTTTACCTGAGCGTATTTCCTCATGATGAATCTTCCCACCCAGGTTTGCAGTCCACCCAATTAGACCCCCACTTACTATGAGAACTAAAAGGGTTAATATAACCAGCCTCTGCCCTAAGTTATCGGAATACCGACGGGCAATTAAGGTTATGAGAGCAAGACCACCAGCAACCTCAACAAGAATAAAAGCGATTTCTGCTTGCTCTTCATGCTCTTCTATTAACTCTTCAGAGATACCCGGCATATCTTCAACTACTTCTTCAGCTGGTTCTCCTGTTAAATAAACCGGAATAGTCGCTAATGATATTAGAATAATAAAAGCTAGAGCTACGGTTATAAGCCCTTTATTCTTTCGCACGATAGCCACGATAAAAAGCAAAATTAAAAGACCTATACCAATTACCGGTATATGGTTTATTATCAAATGAACGTGAGCCCAATTCATGTATAGTTCCTCCTATTCATAATTCTGCCTATGCTATTATCAATCCTTGTGCCAGTAAAAAACAGCTTGTAACTATTGAGTATTAATACATAAGGAACTGTAAGGTGTCAGAGAATTGGACAGAAACCTGACAAAATCAAAATATGAGAAAATACAATGGAATGCAAAAGCCTAAGTAGTTAGGAATACTTTTATTGACATGGTTTGAATCTTTCCTAGATAATTAAACAGTGGGAATACTTATAAATGAAATAACTTTTATAATAGGCACGAAGTTTGTTTATTAGAAATAACAATGGGAGATAATATTCTTGCCATCAACTGCGGAAGCTCGACACTGAAATTCCAGCTTATAGAGACGAATGGAGAAATTACAACCCTCGGTCAAGAACGAAGACTGGCTAGCGGTATTGTAGACAAAATATGTGGCGCTGCAATCATTAAATTTACCTCTGAAAATGGCGAACGTCTCACTGAGAACGCAGAAGTGGATGACCATGGAGAGGCAACCCATCGAATGCTGGACTGGCTGAATTCCCTTAGCTCCTTAAAAACCGCTGGGCTTAGGGCGGTCGGACATCGCGTAGTCCATGGCGGAAACCTATTTACTGAGCCAACCCTCATCAACGATGAGGTAATAGAGACTATCGAGGCGCTAAGCTACCTGGCACCGTTGCATAACAGACCGTCATTAATGGCGATCCGCGCTGCTAGGGAGTCACTGGTGCCTGCTGTACCTATGGTTGCAATCTTTGATACTTCTTTTCATAATACCTTGCCAGAGCAGGCCTACCAATACGCCATCCCCAAGGAATTGGCTTTAAAGCATCGCATCCGGCGCTATGGCTTCCATGGGTTAGCGCATCAGTACATGACTGAACGGTACACCGCTATTACATCAAAACCCATAGATCAAACGAAACTCGTCACCCTCCAACTTGGCAACGGCTGCTCGGTTACTGCAGTTAATGGCGGGCGTTCTGTAGACACCTCAATGGGATTTACCCCATTGGAGGGACTGGTTATGGGAACGCGCTCCGGCGATATTGATCCATCTCTCCCGGGCTTTCTTGCACGCTCCGAAAACGTAGACATCGAAGAGGTAGAAAGTTGGCTTAATACAAGGTCAGGGCTCCTAGGGATATCCGGACGTTCTCGAGATATGCGTGAACTCCTTGAGGCAGAGCGCCAGGGAGACAGTAGCGCAGCGCTAGCGGTGGAAATGTTCTGCTACCGTGTACGTAAGTACATTGGAGGGTACTTAGCGGCCCTCGGTGGTGCGGATGCCATAGTGCTCGGCGGTGGTATAGGGGAAAATTCTCCTGAAGTACGAGCACGTATCTGCGATGGCATGGAATGGTTTGGACTGACACTTGATCAAGAACGAAACGCTGCAACCATTGGATCTGAAGAACGGATCAGCGTAAACAATTCGAGAGTACATGTTTACGTAATCCCAGTAGATGAGGAATCAATTATTGCTCGTGACACTGTTCGCTGTTTGTACAAACACCTGCAGAAATAAAAAACCCCTTTCTAAACCATGTGGGGAAATAACACCGTTTCTAGCTTAGATTTTATCCTTCTACAGATAAATAAACAGAACATCAAAAATTTGGTAGGAGCAGCCTCTAGCCGCGACTTTATCACGCCAAGCCTGTCCTGAGCACACCAAGAGCATCCTTCGACAAGCTCAGGATGAACGGGTGACGTGTTTAAAAGTCTGTTTTGAGTGTGCCGAAGGGATGGTGCTCCTACCTGTGCGGGTTGCACATTTGAATAGAGACGCAAAATTTTGCGTCTCTACAGGACATAAGGAAAATTTTAAAATGGAAACGGTATAACACAGACCAGGGAGGACAAAATGACTGATGAGAAAACCAAGTCCATCCTTATGGAAGAATGGGTGGAACTATACAAGAGCAAAAACCCAGCGGCAGATCGCTGGGCAGCCGGTTACGGTGCGATTGACCACTCAATAGAAACCCAAGCTCGCGTCTTTGCCATGGCTGATCTTCTAGCAGCGAGTGGGCTGGTTGGGGATGGTGTACCTCTTTTCGATCTGCTAAGCGCGGCCGATAGAATAGCCAGCGCTGCTATGTGGCTTGTGGTCCACGAGACATACGCTCAAAACGTTTATCTAGACGGTATGGATCTGACCTTAGAAGACTTCAAGCCTCATCCAGAAGGACACACAGGCGGGTCTTTAAACATGGTGCCCGCCTATGTTGGCTACATGGCTATAAACGCCATAACCGGCTTCACGCGTTCTTGGATTATGGGTCAGGGACACTGTGTATCGGCTATTGATTCCGTAAACCTTCTGGTTAATAACATGACTATTGCACACGCTGAGCGGTACTCACTTAGTGATGAAGGACTCACCCGATACGTGAGAGATTTTTATTCATATCGGTTAAAGGAGAACGGAACACAGGACTCACCTCTCGGAAGCCACGTTAATGCTCATACTGCCGGTGGACTAGCCGAAGGTGGATACCTTGGCTTCGTAGAGCTTCAATATGTTCACATGCCTCTATCTGGAGAGCGGCTTGTAGTTTTCCTCAGTGATGGCGCCTTCGAGGAGCAGAGAGGGAGTGATTGGGCGCCACGCTGGTGGCGAGCTGATGACTGCGGCCTTGTAACTCCTATAATGATAGCCAATGGTCGCCGAATAGACCAAAGAACTACAATGTCTCAGCAGGGTGGAATTGACTGGTTCATCGATCATCTGAAGCTTAACAGCTTTGATCCAATCGTATTTGATGGCAGAGACCCAGCAGCGTTTGCCTGGGCCATCTTCGAAATGGAGAACAGGCTTGAGGCAGCCGCCAAAGCCATACAGTTGGAAGGAAACCGCTATCCGGTGCAACTACCATATGGTATAGCAGTGGCTCCAAAGGGCGCAGGTTTCTACGGCGAGGGAACAAACCTTGCCCACAACCTTCCATTGATGTCTAATCCTCACATTGACACTCAAGCAGCTAGCAATTTTAACAAAAGTGCAAGGCGGCTGTGGGTGCCTGTAATGGAGCTCAAAGCAGCCATAGATAAGTTCCAACAACACGAGAATTCTAGTCGTCCGCGCGAACGCGACAATGCTCTGGTGCACCGTGAGGTTCGACTGCGTGAGGTACCGCCTATAGCGTCGCATCCGATTCCGGATAACCGCATGGACTTCACTCAGTGGAAAAGGACATCTCCTATGCACGCAGTTGACAGCATGTTCTTATCGATTGTTCAAGCTAATCCCCATTTGAGACCTAGGGTAGGCAACCCGGACGAGATGCGGTCTAATCGAATGCAACGCACGCTTGATGTATTGAATTTTCGAGTCACAGACCCAGAAGCAGGTTTACCCGAGGATATTCACGGTGCTGTCATAACAGCGCTTAATGAAGAGGCAGTGGCCTCAGCGGCTCTTGCAAACAAAGGCGGCATCAACATCATAGCCACATACGAGGCGTTCGGCGCTAAGATGCATGGTGCCATGCGCCAAGAAATAATATTCGCCAACCACTGCGCTGAAGTTGGAAGGAAGCAAGGTTGGCTATCTATACCACTTGTTCTTACATCTCACACCTGGGAGAACTCTAAGAACGAGCAGTCTCATCAGGATCCTGCGATGGCAGAGGCTATGCTAGGCGAACCTTCAAATGTATCACGTGTTGTGTTCGTTGCTGATTACAACACCGCTTCCGTAGTCGTGCAGGGTGTTTGCCAAACACAAGGCCAGATCTGGACTCTGGTAGTACCGAAGTCAGACAGTGTGCCAGACCTTTTCACTTTAGAAGAAGCCAAACAACTTCTGAATAACGGTGCACTAAGATTGGGCTGGGCAGGCCACGATGTAACAAATCAGCAGTTGGCTCTGACAGCAATTGGTGCATTTCAGTTGGAAGAGGTGCTTAAGGCTTCAGCCCGCTTGAAAGAGCGCAGTATCACTCACTCTGTTGTCTACATGCTTGAGCCCGGAAGGTTCCGTGTCCCCCGCAGTAATGGTGAACGCATCCACACCGTGTCAGACGATATTAGATGGGAACTCTATCCAGATTCTGCATCGGCACGCATATTTGTTACTCACACTCGACCAGAACCAATCCTTGGGATACTACAAACACTTCATACAGGAAGAAGAAAGACTGCTGGGTTGGGTTTCATAGGTCAAGGTGGCACACTAACACTCGGCGGGATGCTATTTGTCAATCGCTCCACCTGGGGTCATATTTTGTTAGAGGTAGCACGAGTTCTAGAACTACGGCGAGAAGAGCTTCTGAATTCCGAAGAGTTAGCCACCCTCGATGGTAAGGCGCCTCCTGAGGGGGTAATTATTTAGATGAGTATTAGTTATATTAGGAGCGTGGCGATATTGTCATTATTGATTTTTGACAACCTAATTCTGTAATGAACACCGGGTAGTTTCACTATGTCCACCAGTCCCCTCGACTTTACTCGGGACAGGCTTGCTGGTGGTATAGGATAGGGCAACGAGCAAGCCTGTTCTCACCTCAGGCCAGTGTTTAGAATGACGATAAAAAGAATGATTTCTCATGGAACCTGTGCTGAGTCTAAACGAAGTATTCGAAATGACACTGGAGTGGATTCCCGATTACGCTTGTCCCTGTGTGTCTTTAGTGGGGAACATTCGGGAATGACGTGGGGTGGTGGATTCACGATAGAGGGGTTCAATAAAAAGGGGTGTGATGTCCCCCTTTTTTTAAGTATTTATTTATATTATCAGCCAGTTGTCCTGCCTCTTTTTTAAACTCAGTATAATCCTCCTTTGTAAATGTATATGTGGGATTATAATCGGCTTCTTCCCTATACTTCATAAGTTTTGAAAATATATGTGAATCACTAGGACTAAAGATGCCTTTTTTTACGAAATGTAGACCAAAAAGCCTAAGTGCTCCTTCGTGGCTTTTCGGCTCAAGACCTTTTGTAAGAAGCAGTGCCCTAACATTATACAGTAGGAAGTAATACAATTTTGAGACAGCGTCATTAAAAAAACCATTATCAAAAAGAAGATTAGCGGCACGCATCGCTTCTTTTGCCCTTTTAATCTCTTCTCTAATGTTCTCTTTTTTGTTCTCCTCTATCATATAGGATGACCTTCTCTTTCAATATCAAGAGCTATCCTTCTTTCCAGCCTCTTCAGATTTTCAAATTCATCTTCTGAGAGTACGAGAGTAGAGATTGGAACAAGATGTTTAAATTCTATCTCGGCAATCTTTTCAAGTATCTGATTTTTAAGATTTCTTGTCAGACTTCTAACAATGATTGCTACATCTATATCGGATTTGTTATCATAATCCCCCCTTGCCCTTGAACCAAAGAGAACAAATCTTAAAAGGCGCTCACCCAAAAAACCATTTAGGCTTTTTTTTAGTTCCTTTAATACTGCATTCTGTTTAGATAAAGAGATGTTTTTCCCCATAAGCTGTTAATTGTTTTGAAGATTTGTCTTTAGAATCATCATTATACCTTACAATAATTCCTTTTCTTTAAAATAGATAAAAAAGAGTAGTTAAATCTAATCGAACAGATTCTCAGATAGTATTGGCTTAATCACATAATTTATCAACAAAAGATTTGCCCCCTTGATTTTGCCCTGTCATTCCCAAACGTCTTTATTGGGAATCCAAAAAATATGGATACCCGATAAAGCTTGTTCCCGCACGTCTCTAGCGGGAAGCATTCGGGTATGACATGTTGGGAGCCTCCTTGGGTAGGAGCGGCATGCTCTTTGTCAATCACTGTACATGGGGTCATATTCTGTCAGAGTCAGCTCGAGTTCTCGAACTACGCCGAGAAGAGCTTCTGAATTCCGAAGAGTTATCCGCCCTCGACGGTAAGGGTTATCCTGAGGGGGTGATTATTTAGTATAATATGCGCTGGATTGGAAGTGGGCGATGCTAATGTAACTTAAGTTCGATATAATTTTTTTAGAATGAAAATGAATCTAGCGAATGTCTTTAGACTCCCCCATCCTAACCTCCGTTCGGCTGAGCTCACGACGAAGTACTTGTAGGGGCAACCCTCGCGGTTGCCCGTATTGGGCGAACGCAAGGTTCGCCCCTACAAATAATGATCTAAAATTTATGCTACATTTTTATATGCAATAGTATGGTGTATTTCAAGATGAGCTTTTTATTCAACACGAAAAAATAGTTTGGGGCACACCCGATGGCGTCCATGTCCAGGTCACCAACATCTCAAACCACTAAAGTTGCTTATTTCTCCATGGAGATTGGTCTTCACCCAGCTATGCCCACTTACAGTGGCGGTCTAGGTATTTTAGCAGGAGATATAATTCGTTCAGCAGCCGATCTAAGTATTCCCATGGTTGCCGTCACCCTCATTCATCGTAAGGGATATTTTTACCAGAGGCTCGATGCCAGCGGATGGCAGAGAGAGGAACCAATGGAATGGGCAGTCGATGACTTTTTAGAAGAGATGCCAGAGAGAACTTCAGTCACAATTGAAGGACGAAGTATTCAGATCCGCGCTTGGAAATACGAAGCTACCGGCGTTGATGGTTATAAGGTGCCAGTATATTTTTTGGATACCGATCTTCCGGAAAATTCTGAATGGGATAGAACACTAACCCATTTTCTTTACGGAGGGGATCAGCGCTACAGACTTTGTCAGGAAGCGATCCTCGGCATTGGTGGAGTAAGGATGCTCCGTGCCATTGATAATCAAAGTATAGAACGCTTTCATATGAACGAGGGGCATGCAAGCCTTCTCACGTTGGAGCTATTAGATGAAGAGGTAAGGAAAGCCGGTAGGAAATCAATCTCTCATGAAGATATTGAAGCAGTTAGAAAGAAATGTATATTCACCACGCATACCCCTGTTCCTGCCGGCCACGATCAGTTCCCACTTGATTTAGTAAGTAGGGTTCTTGGCCGCCGCGAGGTTTATGAAATGAAGGATGTTTTCTGTTGCGAAGGCCTTCTCAACATGACCTACCTGGCGCTCAACTTGAGTCACTATATAAATGGAGTGGCAAAAAAACATGGAGAGATCACAAGACTTATGTTTGCCGGTTATGTCATTGATGCTATCACTAATGGAGTTCATGCGGCTACCTGGGTAGCAACACCATTCCAGGAACTTTATGATCGCTATATCCCTGGCTGGAGACAGGACAATTTCAGTCTCCGGTCAGCGCTCAACATTACCAAGCAAGAGGTGTGGAAGGCTCATACCGAATCGAAGAAACGTTTGATTCAATATGTGAATCGTCAAACAAATGTTGGGATGGATATGGATTTTTTGACCGTAGGCTTTGCCAGGCGCGCTACAGCATATAAGAGAGGAGACCTGCTTTTCAGAGATATCGAACGGCTGAAAAGTATCTCGTTGAAAGCCGGTAACCTTCAGTTGATTTACGCCGGTAAGGCTCATCCCCACGATCAGGGTGGTAAGGAACTTATTCGGCGGATTTTTCAAGCCAAGGAGTCACTTAAAAAAGAGATTAAGATTGCATATCTTGAAAATTATGATATAGAACTTGGAAAGATGATGACTTCAGGTGTTGACCTGTGGCTTAATACTCCCCAGCCGCCCCTTGAGGCTTCGGGAACAAGTGGAATGAAAGCAGCGCTTAACGGCGTTCCCAGCTTGAGCATCCTGGATGGATGGTGGATTGAAGGACACATTGAAGGAGTTACAGGATGGTCTATCGAAGAGAACGGTAGAGGAACAGGGCAAGGTCACGATTTGCAAAAAGATGCCATCTCTCTTTACAACAAACTAGAGCAGGTTATCATTCCTCTTTACTACAATGACCGCGATCGTTTTATTGACGTGATGCGCCATTCAATTGCCCTCAACGGCTCCTTTTTTAATACACAAAGAATGCTTCAGCAGTATGTGCTTAAAGCTTATTTCCTTTAAACCGGTTTAAGCGATAGTTACGAATATGCACTTAGTAAACACCGCCTGTTTTCTTGATTTTGATCATACGCTCTTCAATACAGATGAGCTTTTCCATGTTGATCTAAGAAATTCCTTCTTGGGGTTTGGAATTGATATAGACCTTTGGGAGCGAAGTTACAACGCCGTATGGAAAACGGGTTATACTCTTGAGAAACACGTAGAAGAAATCTTTCGCCAATCTGGTAGCCAATTACCACGGCAGGATATGCAACAAATACTTCACGACTCTTTTTCGGATTTGAGGCGATATATTTTTCCGGATGTTATCCCATTCCTTGAGGATGCAAAGAAAAGGAGCATTCGTTTATATCTTCTTTCTTTCGGAAATCCAGAATGGCAATCCTACAAAGTTCTAGGCTCCCGCTTAGATGCTTATTTTGACGAAATATACTTCATTCCAAAAGAGGGTGGAAAAGCGGGGTTGATTCAAGGCCACACACACGGGATTGAGCAAATAGTGCTGATTGACAACGATCCCGCCGAACTCGATTTACTTAAAGATGCAATCCCAGAGGCTCAAACCTATTGCATCAATCGGGTTCCAGATGAGAAGTTAGTTCCAGATGATGAGTCATCACGATTAAAGTTTCTAGAAGCTCGCAGGTACGTGGACAGGTCATGGCGCCATCAACACATTGCCTGTAGAACCTTGAATGGTATATTGAGCTTATGAGAATTGTAAGATCAGAAGCGCCGACACGGATTGACCTTGCGGGTGGGACATTAGATATTCCGCCTCTTTACTTATTTCATTATCCAGCAATCACGGTAAATATGGCAATTGAAATAAAAGCGCGGGCTGTAATTTCACCATCTAACCAAACTAAGGTTATTTCTCACGATCAGAATATAACCGCGATATGGGAGAATCCCAAGCATATTTCATGGTTAGAATACCCACGCCTAGAGCTTATATTGCGTCTAATAAAATCGTTTAATCCGACTAAAAACATTCAAGTGGAGATTGATTCGGACGCTCCGGCAGGTTCTGGGTTGGGCGGCTCATCAGTAATTGCAATAGCTCTTACCGCAGCTTTGGCCAAATGGTTTAATCATGAATTGTCGAAAGATGAACTTGTTGAGTATGCAAAATCAATCGAGACGCAAACCATCAAGGTTCCAACTGGATATCAAGATTACTGTGGTGCAGTGTATGGAAAAGTTCATGCGTATGAAATGGGATTAAATGGTAAATTAAAGTTAACGCCGCTCGGTTCTCAAGCTTTTCATCGAGAACTAGAACGCCATCTGCTCCTTGTGTATGTAGGCAGACCACATTTTTCTGGTACAAACAATTGGGAACTCTTCAAAAGACACATCGATGGAGATAAGAAGATAGTAGATTTTTTCGACAAACTCAGGGAGAACGCCGTGCTTATGAAAGAGGCGTTAGAGAGTGAGCAAATAAATAGAGTGGCTGAAATTTTAAAAAAAGACTGGGAAACAAGGAAAGCGATGTTGCCAACCATGACTACGCCGGAAATCGAACACCTGTTATCAGAAACGTTCAAAAAAGGCGCCTTTGCAGCCCGAGTGTGTGGCGCCGGGGGCGGAGGATGCGTAGCACTATTGATTAATCCAGATGAGCGAAGCGAATTAGTTCGCTTGATTAAAGAAATGAATATGCTTGCAATTCCAACAAAAATTTCTGAAAAGGGGGTGGTTGTGGAAGGGGAATGAAATTATAGTTCAGATCTACCGGTTCAACTCGTACCTTTTCGCATAATAAAACTTACTTCACTATTTGTTTTGACCCTTTCTTGACTTAATAACCCCTCCTATCAAACACGGTATGCTGCTCATCACAAGTACCAGTATCCATCCTTCTTTGCCAGGATCAACAACACGGAGTACTCGGGCAAAAGCAGGAATATAGACAGCAGCCAGGAGTAAAACGATGCACAACCCCAATGCTCCCCATATGAAGGGATTTCGTGTAATATCGTTTCGAATAAAGCCAGATCCCATGTCACGCATATTGAAAACATGCCATAATTGAACGAATGCCAGAGTAAGAAATGAAACGCTAACGGCTTGCTCCTCCTCCATACCAACCCAGATTAATGCAATCATAAGAGCTCCGATGACAGAGAGAGTCATCATTACACCATACCCGCCTATCGCTAACCAGTTTTGTGAGGTGAGGATAGGCTCTTTGGGATCACGAGGTGGTTTCTTCATTGTTTGGGTGTCTCCCTCACCTACACCTAGAGCAAGCGCAGGAAAAACATCGGTAACAAGGTTTAGAAACAGAATCTGAAGAGGAAGAATAGGCAATGGAAGAGCAGCGAGTGATGCAATAGAGACAACCATAATTTCGCTAACATTGCATGAAATAAGATAAAGGACGAATTTACGGATATTGCCAAAAATGATACGACCTTGTTCAATTGCAAGAACAATAGTGGAAAAAGCATCGTCTTTAAGAACTATATCAGCAGCCTCGCGTGCCACTTGAGTACCTCGCATTCCCATAGCAATTCCGATGTCGGCTTTTTTTAGAGCCGGAGCATCGTTGACTCCATCACCAGTCATCGCAATAATAGAGCCGTTCTTCTGATGGATTGCAATGAGATCAAGCTTTTGCTTGGGGCTGACTCGTGCAAAAATAAGCGACCGGATAACACGTAGGCGTTCATCTTCAGACAATTGGTTAGGATTTTTTAGATCCTTGCCATGAATTACTCCATTCTCGCCTTGATTGATTAAGCCCACAGCCAACGCTACATTACGCGCTGTAGATGGGTAGTCACCGGTAACCATAACAACTCGGATTCCAGCCTCTCTACATTGAAGGATTGCTTGACGTACATCCGAGCGCGGCGGATCAAGAAGACCAACCAAACCTAGAAAGGTAAGGTGCTCGTAAGGGTTAGCCTTTACTGTGTCTACCATCTTTGTTGCAAGAGCTATGACGCGAAAGCCTTGCTCGGCGAGTTCCTTTGTTTCCTCTAGCCATCTTTGGGAAAGTGTTGATGATAGTTCTTTCTCACCATCAGTGCTAAGAACACTTGAGGAAACTTCTAATATAGACTCAGGGGCACCCTTTACAGCAACACGATATCGGCCGTCCTCCTTGTGAAATGTAGCCATCATGTTGAGAGCAGGATCAAAAGCCTCTTCACGGACCTCTGGTGAAATCTTAAGAAGACCGTTCCTATATATCCCTGCCTTTGCTCCCACAACTAAGAGAGCTACCTCCAGTGGGTCACCAACAGCTCTACTCTTGCCATCGGCATCTTCTTGCAATGATGCATTATTGCAAAGCACACCAACTTCTAATGTTTGCCTTAGAACTCGATCCCCCAATGGATCAATTAGTCTTCCACTACAAATAAAATTGCCTTCTCTGCTAAATTCCTCTCCCCTGATTTCCACCTCGCCTGAGTCAAGTGCAATCCTTGTGACAGTCATCCGGTTTTCTGTAAGTGTGCCAGTCTTATCAGTACAAATAATGTTTGTCGCACCAAGGGTTTCGACTGCGGAAAGACGATTGACTAAGGCATTACGTTTAGCCATACGCATCATGCCCCTTGCCAAAGCGATGGTTGCAACAATAGGTAATCCTTCAGGTATAGCCGCCA
>Ga0209109_10000744_pt1 | contig 17788 bp, 16 predicted proteins | sample Rifsed10ft2_FD_184004 | JGI IMG/M metagenome (GOLD analysis project Ga0209109, IMG submission 184004) | Soil microbial communities from Rifle, Colorado, USA - sediment 10ft 2 (version 2) | ecosystem: Environmental > Terrestrial > Deep subsurface > Rock core/Sediment | place: Rifle, Colorado... | reverse complement strand
GACCAGCCGCGCCAGCTCTTCGTCGGTCAGCAGGGCGAGACGCTCGACGATCAGGCCTCGTGCCCGCGCCAGGGGCTCCCAGATCTCGTCGCCGGACCGCTCGACGGCGGTCAGGGCGGCATTCAGGCCGGGCACCGATCCCAGCATCGACGTGAAGTAAGAGCGCTCCGCGTCGGCCACGTGGTGCAGGATCGCCCCGACGGCCCGGCCGCCGCCGGCCGGTGCGGCCATGAGCGCGCCCGGCTGCGCTCGCGCGGCCGCGATCAACTCCTCGCGTGCCCAGGCCATCCACGTCACCTGGCGCCACGCCTCCTCCGCGCCCAGGGGTTCGCGATCGGGCTCGAAGAACGCCGCGCCGTTGCCCAGCCAGACGCCTTCGGTGACGTGCTCGGCGACGACGAGTTCGAGCGGTTCGGGGTCGGCCGCCGGCTCGCCGTGGCGGCGCAGGAACTCGAGCCGCGCGCGGATGGCGGACGGCGCGTTCTCGATCGCCTCTTCGGTCGTCGGGCCCGTGGCGATGCAGCCCGGCAGGGCCAGCACGTGCACCATCGTCCTGCGCCGGCGGGGGCCGGACTCGAGGTAGAGGTCGAAGCGCATCGGGACGCTCATCGAGCGGCCCGACGTGGCCGGGGTCGGTCGATCCTCGCACGGGGACGCGGTCGCGGAGACACTCAGGGGTCGCACCTCGCTGGGGACTCGGGATCGTACATCGGCGTGGGCCGTCAGATGACCTTCGGCCCTGTCGGCCGCCTGCGGTTGCCCGTAGCGTCCGTTCCGCCGTAGCCTCCATGTCGTTCTGTTGCGGCAGGTGCAGCAAGGGGAGGCCGACCATGGCGACGATCCTGGTCCTGGGGGGCGGGATCGGCGGCGCGACCGCCGCCGATGCGCTGCGCGGGCGTCTCGATCGGCGGCACCGGATCATCCTCGTCGAGCGCGAGGCGGAGCAGGTCTTCGCGCCGTCGCTCCTGTGGCTCATGGTCGGCCAGCGCCGGCCGGCCGCGATCTCGCGCCCGCTGGCCAAGATGCTCCGACCCGGGATCGAGATCGTCCGCAGCGAGGTTCGCGGGCTCGATCCGAGCGCGAGGCGCGTGGCCACCGACGCCGGCGAGCTGAGCGGGGATGCGCTCGTCATCGCCCTCGGCGCCGACCTCGCCCCGGAGGCTGTCCCCGGTTACGCCGACGCGGCCCACGACTTCTTCACGCTCGCCGGGGCCGAGCGATTCGCGAGTGCGCTCGCGAGCTTCTCCGGCGGCCGCATCGTCGTGGCCGTCAGCGGGCTGCCCTTCAAATGCCCCGCGGCGCCCTATGAGGCCGCCTTCCTCATCGACGCCGAGCTGCGCCGTCGGGGCCTCCGAGACCGGAGCACGATCGAGCTTCATACGCCCGAGCCGGCGCCGATGCCGGTCGCGGGACCCGTCCTCGGTCAGGCCGTGATCGGGCTCCTTGCCCAGCGCGGCATCGGCTACTTCCCCGGGCACCCGGTCGAGGGTTACGACGCAGGAGCGCGCCAGGTCCGCTTCAGCGACGGGTCGGCGGTGGACTTCGACCTGCTGGCCGCGGTGCCGCCCCACCGGCCGCCCGCGGCCGTCGCCGCCTCCGGCCTGGCCGGGCCGTCGGGCTGGATCCCGGTCGAGCGCGAGACGCTCGAGACCAGCGCCCCGAACGTCTTCGCCATCGGCGACGTGACCGCCATCACCCTCGCCAACGGCAAGCTCCTGCCCAAGGCCGGCGTCTTCGCGCACGCCGAGGCCGAGGTCGTGGCCGCGCAGATCGCCGCGCGGCTGGGGAGTGGCACCGCGGCCGGTCGGTTCGATGGCCACGGCTACTGCTGGGTGGAGCTCGGCGGAGGCGTGGCGGGCTTCGCCGCCGGCGACTTCTTCGCCACCCCGGACCCGGCCGTCGTCCTTCGTCGTCCGGGTCGGACCTGGCACGCGGGGAAGGTGCTGTTCGAACGCTACTGGCTCAGCCGGGGCCTCGAGCACGAGCTGGCCGGGGCGGGCCTGCGGCTGGGGAGTGCGCTGCTGCGCGTTCCCGCGCGGCCCTGAGCCGAGCGCTCGCCGACGCTCAGGGGTGGCAGACCCCCTGTTCGATCAGCGCCCGGAGCGCCGCGACGGCTACCGCCTCGTCCTCTCCCTCGGCGGCCAGCCGGATCGTGTCGCCCTGCCGGATCCCCGCGCCGACCAGCGAGATCATGCTTCGCGCCTCCACCGGAGCGCCGCCGGCGGTGACGCTCTGGATCGTGACCCGGGAGCGGAACGCGCCGGCCGTCTGCTGGATCCGCATCGCCGCCCGGGGATGGAGGCCGTACCGGTCGCGGAACACGAGGTCGTGCGAGGTCATCTCAGCCCCTGCTGTGCCGAAGGCCCGGGCGCGCTGCCCGGGCCTTCGGATCCTGGTCGTCGATCGGTCGGCGAGCGACCGTATCGATGGTCGGAGTTCTAGGACTGGCCGCCCGGGACCCAACCCGTCTCGACGTAGCGGCGCTGCCACCAGCTGGCGATCAGGATGAGGATCGCGCACACGACGACGACCCCGATCGCAGCGGCGATATCGCCGATCCGCGCGACGTTGCCCACGACGAGACCGAACCACTGGAAGTCGGTGTCGCCGAAGGTCGTGCCGGGGAAACCAATGGCGCTCATGGTCGGCACCAGGAATGCGGCCAGCAGCGTGATGAGCAGGCCGTTCACGAAGCCCCCGGCCATGGCACCGGCGCGGCCGCCGGTCGCGTTGCCGAAGACGCCCGCCCCACCGCCGGTGAAGAAGTGGGGGATCATCCCGGGCAGGATGAGCGGCAGGGCGAAGGCTGCCCCGAGGCCGACCGCCAGGATGCCGAATCCGAGCAGGCCCCCGACCACGCTGGCCAGGAAGCCGATGATCACGGCGTTCGGCGCATAGGGGAAGACGATCGGGACGTCGAGGGCGGGGACGGCCCCCGGGACGATCTTCTCGGCCACGCCCGCGAAGGCGGGCACGATCTCGCCGAGGATCGTCCGGACGCCGAGCAGGATGACGGCGACGCCGCCGCCGAAGACCAGGGCCTGCATGAACTGCGTGGCGAGGATGCCCAACACCCCGCCGATGTCGCCGGAGCCGACCAGCTCGGCCACCGTCGCCTCCGAGGTCCGGAAGAGGAAGACGATCGAGAGCAGGAGGTAGATGAAGATCATCGCGACCGCGGTGCCCACCATCGGGTCGCGCAGGAACCGCAGGCTGTTCGGGAAGTTGATTTCCTCGGTGCTCTTCGACCCCTTGAAGAGCTGGCCTGCCGCGCCCCCCGCGATGTAGCCGAGCGTCCCGAAATGGCCCATGGCCACCGGCTCGTTGCCGGTCACCTTCTTCATCCAGGGGTGCGCGAAGGCCGGCATGATGACCATCATCGTCGCCAGCCCGAGGGCCGCCGTCAGGATCGCCAGCCAGTCGGTCACCTTGGCGCTGAGCAGGACGACGGTGAGGACCGTGGCCATGAACAGCATGTGGTGGCCGGTAAGGAAGACGTAGCGCAGCGGCGTCAGGCGGGCGATGACCAGCGACAGGAGCACGCCGAAGAACATGGCGTAGGCGATGTTCGTGGCGTAGTCCGGGTTCGCCGTGACGATGGCGGTGATCGCCTCGTTGGTCGGGACGACGCCCTCCGCCCCGGTGGCGCCCTTGATCAGCTCGCCCAGCGGGTTGAGGGCGCCGACGACCGCGCCGGCGCCGATGCCAAGGACGACGAAGCCCAGCGTCGCCTTGAGGGCGCCGCCGATGACCTCGCCCGTGGTCTTGCGGGCCGCGATCAGCCCGATGAGCGTGATGAGCCCGACAAGGTAGGCGGGCTTGCCGAACACCTCCTTGGCGAGGAATTCGACGACGTATCCGATCTGATCCACGTTCTGACTCCTTCCCTCTACGCCGGGCTGGGCCGGCGCACCTGCTTCGATCGCTTATCGGTCCTTGAGCGCCTCCTCGAGCTTCGCCACCATCTCCGCGAGGTTGACGAAGTTCGTGATCGTGACGACGCGGGGCTTGACGTTGCCGAGCTGCTGGGCCAGCTCCTCGGAGGTGATGATCAGGTCGGCCGTCGCCGAGAGGGCGCGGGCCGAGCCCATGTCGGACACTTCCACGTCGGCCTGCACGCCGAGCTGCTTGAGGGCCTTCTCGGCCTGCATCCGCAGCAGGAGCCCGCTGCCGAGCCCCATGCCACAGACCGCGAGAATCTTCACGCGATGACTCCCTCCTCTCCCTTGACGTTCGATACGACCTCCCGGGCCTCATAGGCCGCGATCTGGTGTCGGACGGATGCCGCATCGCGCGCGTCGAGCAGCGCGCTCCGGCGGTCGTCGTCGGCGATGAAGTCAGCCAGCGTCGCCAGGGCGTTCACGTGCCCCTCGGCGTCCGGCGACGCGAGGCCGATCACGAGGCGCACGGGGTCGTTCTGGCGGTGTCCGAAGGGGACGGGGGTCACGAGGGTCACCAGGCTCAGACCTGCCCGGTGGACGGCCGGCGACGGGCGCGCATGGGCCAGCGCGACGCCCGGCGCGATGACGATGTACGGACCGAGGGACTCGACGGTGGCGATCATCTCGCCCGTGTAGGCGTCCGATGTCGCGCCGCTCGCCACGAGTGCGTCGCCCGCGACCCGGACGGCGGCACGCCAGTCGTCGGCGGACGCCCCGAGCCGGATCGCCACTGTGGGCAGCAGGTCCGACAGGGTGCCTCGCGCGCCGTCGCCCCCGACGCTGTCCCCCATCGACTCCAACCCTCCATCCGACTCCCTCGGTGGACGCAGCTCCAGTATGGCGCGCCCCGATCGCCTATGGCAAGGCAGAATGGGCCGGTGCAGTCGCTCACCGGCACGGCGGCCTCTTCCGGGATCGCCCGGGGACCCTGGATCCTCGTGGCGCCCGAGCCTCCGCCGGCTGGCGGCCGCATCGATCCGGGGCAGGCCGAAGGGGAGATCGCCCGGCTCGCCGCGGCGGCCGAAGCGGCGGCCGGGGACCTGGAGCGCCTTGCCGAGCGGGTGTCGAGTTCGGGCCATCCCGACGAGGGGGCCATCTTCGACGCCCAGGCGGCGATGGCCCGCGATCCCGCGCTGGCCACGCTGAGCGCCGAGCGCATCCGGGAGCGCGGGGAGGATGCCATCGCAGCGACGCTCGGGGCGGCCGGCGAGCTGGCGGACCAGCTCCGCGCCCTGGGCGACGAACTCCTGGCGGCCCGGGCGGCCGATCTCATCGACGTCGCGGCGCGAGTCGCGCGGCACCTGGCGGGACGGCCGGAGGCCGACGTGCCGCGCATGGACGAGGCCGCCATCGTCGTCGCGCACGACTTGGCGCCCTCGCTGGCTGCGACCCTGCCCCGCCAGCGGCTCCTTGGCCTGGCGCTCGAGGCCGGCTCCAAGACCGCCCACGCGGCCATCCTCGCGCGCGCCTACGGGATCCCCGCGGTGGTCGGTGTGGCCGGGCTGCTCGTCGCGCTCGCCGATGCCGCCGCCGGTGCCCACCTGGAGGGTCGAGCCCCGGTCCTCGCCATCGACGGCGACTCCGGGGAGGTCTTCATCGATCCGGACGTGGCCGTCGCCGAGCGGCTGGCTTCTCGCGCCGCGGCCGCGGACGCGGCGGCCTCGCGCGGCCTGGCCGAAGCGGCGCTGCCGGCGGTGACCCGCGACGGCGTCGAGGTGGTCCTCCTCGCCAACATCGGCACGCCTGACGAGGCGGCTCGGAGCGTCGCCCTCGGCGCCCGGGGCGTCGGCCTCTTCCGCACGGAGTTCCTGTTCCTCGAGCGCGCCACGCCGCCCAGCGAGGACGAGCAGCTCGACGCATACCGGCGCGTGGTCGCGGCCTTCGCGCCGCACCCGGTCACGATCCGGCTGCTCGATGTCGGCGGCGACAAGCCGATCCCCTACCTGCCCATCGAGCCGGAGGCGAACCCCTTCCTGGGCGTCCGCGCCTTGCGCCTCGCGGCGGTCCGGCCGGAGGTCTTCGTGACCCAGCTGCGTGCCGCGTATCGCGCCGCGGCCCACGGACAGGTCAAGGTGATGGCCCCGATGATCGCCGATGCGACCGACGCCGCCACGTTCCTGGAGCTGGCGGAACGGGCCCGGGCCGGGCTGGAGGCGGACGGCATCGCGCACGGCGAGGTCGCCCTCGGCGTGATGCTCGAGATCCCCTCGGCGATCCTCGTCGCCGACTCGTACTTCGGGCGCATCGCCTTCGGCAGCCTGGGCACGAACGACCTGCTCCAGTACACGCTGGCCGTCGACCGGGGCAACCCGCAGCTCGAGCGCTACCAGGACTCGCTCCATCCGGCGCTCCTCGGTCTCGTCGCTCGATCCGTCGAGGCCGCGGAGCGGGCCGGCATCGAGCTCTCGGTGTGCGGGGAGATGGCAGGCGACGCCACCGCCGCGCTGGCGCTGGTCGGGCTCGGGATCACCCGGTTGAGCATGTCGGCGGGAAGCCTGCCCGAGGTCAGGCGGACGATCCGCGGGAGCGACTTCGCGGAGATGCGGATGGCCGCCGGTGAGGCACTCCGCGAGCCATCCGCCGTCGCGGTGCGGGCCAGGTTCGAGGCTCTCCGGGCGGGCGCCCTCGCCTGAGGGCGCCCTCAGCCCTCGGCCGGCTCGCCCAGGCCGCCCTCGATCAGCTCCTCGAGGGCCCGCAGCGCCTCGACCTCGTCGGGCCCGTCGGCCGCGATCCGGATCCGGTGGCCGCGCTGGACGCCGGCGGTCAGCAGCAGCAGGATCGACTTCGCGTCGACCGTGCGCGATCCTCGATCGAGGTTCTCGACCGTGATTCGGGCGCCGAACCTGCTCGCGACCTCGACGAAGAGTGCCGCCGGCCGGGCGTGGAGACCGCTCGGGTTGCGCAAGATCAGCTCCCTGGACTGCATGGCGTCAGCGCCGCGCCACGAGTAAGTAGGTGGCCAGTTCGCCCTTGCCCTTGATCTTGATGGTCCCTCGAGGCTCGAAGATGAAGGCGTCCTTCAGGCGCTCGTAGGTCGACTCGGTGACGTGGACCCGGCCGGGCATGCCCTGCGACTCCATCCGGCTGGCCGTGTTGACCGTGTCGCCCCAGACGTCGTAGATGAACTTCTTGAGCCCGATCACGCCGGCCACCGCGGGGCCGGTGTGCATGCCGACCCGGAACTCGAGGGCCAGGCCCGTCTCGGCCCGCAGGGGCGCGATTGCGCCGATCATCTCCAGTCCCATGTCGGCCATGCGCTCGGCGTGGTCGGCGGCATGCGGCGCCAGCCCGCCGACCACCATGTACGCGTCGCCGATCGTCTTGATCTTCTCCAGCCCATGCCGGTCGGCCAGCTCGTCGAAGACCGAGAAGACGCGGTTGAGCATCTCGACGACCTCGGTGGCCGCGAGCCGCGACGACAGCTCGGTGAACCCGACGCAGTCCGCGAAGAGGACGGTCATCTCGTCGAAGCGATCGGCGATGACCATCTCGCCCCCGCGCAGCCGCGCGGCGATCGAGGCGGGCAGGATGTTCAGCAGCAGCCGCTCGTTCTCGCGATGGGCCTTCTCCACCTCACGAGCGGCCGTGATGTCCGTGCCGTAGACGTTGATGAAACCGAACTCCGGGATGTCGACGGGCTTGAGGGCGTAGGTCCTGCCGCCGCCCTGGACCTCGATGGCCTCGGGCTCCTCCTGTTCGCCCGAGCGGCGCAATGGGTCGGCGAGGTCAAGGGGAAGGGGCTGCCCCGTGCTCAGCTGGAGCGCCCCCGCGAGCGGAGCGCTGGCTGCGTTGGCATAGAGGAGCATCCCCTCCGGCGACATGCGCATGACCGGGTTCGGGTTCCGGTCGGGGAAACGCTCGACGACCTTGTTGGCCGTGATATCCGTGCCATAGAGGTTGAGGAAGTCGAAGCCGACGACGGCGACGGGTAGCACGGCGAAGGTCCGCCAGCCGCTGCGCACCTCGATGGAGCGGGCCGGCGACGCCTCGGCTGCGCTCCGCAACTCGGCCAGGACGTGGGCCGGCACGTCCTCGCCAACCGCGACACCGAGTGCCGACGTGATCGGCGCGGCGGACGGGTTGGCGTAGAGCAGGCGCCCATCGCGCCCCATGCGCAGCACGGGGTTCGGGTTCTCGTCGGGGAACTTGTGGATGGCCTCGATCTCCGCCTCCAGCAGCGCGTGATCCTGGAGGCCGCCCGCGCGATGTCGCTGGATGGCGGCGACGCTCGAGGCGGTCGACACGAGGTATGGAACGAGCAGGGTCAGGCCGATCTGCAGCAGTGTCGCCGTGGTCACCTGTCCTCCGACGAGGTCGTCGGCGTGGTTGATCAGGGTCAGGATGCTGCCCACCACCACGGCCGTGGCCAGCGCGCGCCCGAGCACGGACCGGTCAGAGGCGACTCGGATCCAGGTTCGGATGCGGTCCATGGTGCGTCCAAGGGCTCCCGCGGCGGCGATGGGGCAGCATAGCGCAGCCGCCTCAGGGTCCGGCCGATCGCGATGCCGCCCCGCCGCGGCGCCGGCCCGTCCCTCCCGTCGATGACGAACGGCTCTGGACTCGGGCGGGCAGAGAGGCGACCATCGAATCGACGATCCGGAGTCGGAGGTGATCCCCGATGGCTGAGATGAGCGTCCTTGTCGCCTACGCGAGCAAGCATGGCTCGACCGAGCTGATCGCCGACGCGATCGGCGACGCCCTGAGGCGTGCCGGACATGACGTCGACGTCCGACCGGTCAGCGATGTGCGCGACCTGGCCCGCTATGGTGCCGCCGTGGTCGGCAGCGCCCTGTACATCGGCCGCTGGCAGGGCGATGCGCTCAGGTTCCTTCGCCGCCATGAGGCGTCGCTGGCCGGCATGCCGGTCTGGTTCTTCAGCAGCGGCCCACTCGACGACTCGGCGGAGACGGCCCAGCTTCCGGCGCCCAAGGCCGTGGCCGAGATCGCCGCGCGCATCGGCGCTCGTGGCCACGCGACCTTCGGCGGGCACCTCGCGCCCGATGCGCGCGGGTTCGTCGAGCACTTCATGATCCGCGGTGGCAGGACCGGCGACTGGCGCAACTTCGAGCGCATCGAGATGTGGGCCGATGCCGTCGCCGCGAAGCTGGCCCTTCAGCTGCGGGCCCGATCATGGTCGCAGGCGGTGAAGCCAAGGCCTGTCGCCACGGCCGCTCAGGAGTCCTCATCGCGGGCCTTTTGCACGAACAGGCGTCCGGAGGCGATTCGACAGGCCGCAACCGTATAGATCGGGACGCCACGCTGAGCACCTCACTCAAGATCGGCGCGAACAAGCGGTCGAGCAAAACGGCGAACGGTATCCGCTGGTCGATGGCTACCCGAGCGAGACGATACCTGCGGGTCAGCTTTTGGGCGGTGCGTCCGTGAAATCCCTGACGATCTCGGCGCAGCGGTCGGGCTCATCAACCCATGGCAGGTGACCGGCCGCAAGCGTCACGAGCCGTGCTCGCTGCATGATCGCAGCCATCTCGGCGCCGACCGCGGGCGAGCCGAACGGGTCCCGGTCGCCCCAGATCAACTGAACGGGCTGAGTGATCGCCCGAAGCGCCGTCGCGTCGATGCCGACCCGTTTGCGCGTCATGAACCAGATGTTCTCGAGCAGACTCAGCCAGTGCGACGTGTATGAGGGCAGGGACTCCGCGCGGGCCATGAGGGCGACGAATTCGACCGACAGCGAGTCTGGCTTGTGGCCCAGCCGTGCGAACACGGTTCGGGCCTGCCGCGGACTCGGGGGTTCGAGCGCGAGCATCCGGGCATTCAGCCAGGGCACCCCCAGCAGCCGAAACGGGATGGGAGCGCCAGACGAGAGCACGTTCGCCGGGCAACCGAGAAGCGCGAGCGATCGAACTCGATCGGGAGCAGCGAGCGCGAACCACAGCGACCAGGTCGCACCCATCGAATTCGCGACGATGTGCGCTCGCAAGATTCCCAGGGCGTCCAGGATGCCTCCGACGAATGCGACCGCATGCTCCCGGAGATCGACCCCGCGGTTATCGAAGGGATCGGTCAGCCCACACCCGGGCCGATCGACCGCGACCAGGCGGTAGCCGTCGAGTCGTGCCATGAGCGGGGCCCAATGCGCAGCGATTCCCCCGCCGCCATGCAGCATGAGCACGGAATCACCACTCCCGCGCTCGAGCACGCGGGCTCGCAGCGCAGGTTGCGCGAGCTGCACGAATCGCTCCTGGACGATCAGTCGCTCGTGCTCGAAGTAGCGACGCTCGGCCTCGCGGAAGGCGAGCTCCCCTGATTGCATGGCGACCTGCCCACGTTCGTCGGTCGTCGCTGCCATCTCGGTTCCTCCCTGCCATCTCGGTTCCTCCGTTGCCCGCTCGTATCATTGAGCGGCCCGGTCGACCCGGGAAGTGGGAGACGAATTGATCAGAGGAACCGGTCGTGGCGTTCGGAAAACCCGGTAGACCGCGGGAGGACCGCCTTCTTCGCCAGCGCGAGATCTACTCGATGGTCGCCCCGCTGCTTCTTGAGCGCGGAGTTCGCCGCTTGACCATGCGGGAGGCGGCGCGGGTCGCCTACGTGAGCGTCGGAGCGCTCTATCACTACTTCCCGACCAAGCGCGACCTCGTGCTCCACGGGCTTCAGCAGGAGCCGCTCGAGCGGTTCTGTCATGACTACTTCGCGAAGTACTTCGGCCTCCGATCGCAGGACCCGTGGAAGTTCTTTGACGGGTTCGTCGAATTTCAGGCGGAGGCATGCATGTTCGTTCGGCCGTCGGTTCAGGCCGCTGTCGAGTTGGGCTCGGAAGCGTTCTGGCCGACGCTGGAAGGTGTGATCGAGCTCGGCCTTGCCAAGTTCGCGGACGCCCTCCGTCTAGCGGTACCGGTTGCCACGGACCTGGATGTAACACGGCTCGCTCGGTCCGTTCGCCACGTTTTCATTGCCGGCATGTTCGACCGATCGATGACGGCTCACGAACTGCGCGAGGAAATTCGGACCGTCATCGAAGGAGCGCGTTCGTTGACCCGGCCAGTCGTCGCCAGCTCGGCGTGACCGTCCGCGCCAACAGATTGCGCGAACCGCATCGACCCTAGTGACGGTCGAGAGCAGGCGCCGTGCGCTGACGTTCGAGGCCTCGAGAGGTTCGCGGCACGTCAAAGCGGACGCCCGGCAGGGCGCCCCGGTCGCCGGCGAGCTTGTGACGAACGGCTCTCGCCGCGGCCCTGCCTGACCGCGACACTCGACGGATCGCCATGCCGACGCCCGTGCTCGACTGCCGTGATCTGCGCAAGCGCTTCGGCTCGCGCACCGCGGTGGACGGGGTCAGTTTCTCGGTCGCCGCTGGCGAGACGTACGGCCTGCTGGGCCCCAACGGCGCCGGCAAGACGACGACGATCTCGATGATCTGCGGGCTGCTCGGTCGAGACGGTGGCGAGGTCGTCGTGGACGGACGGCCGATCGACGTCGGGTCCACCGATGCCAAGGCGGCCATCGGCTACGTGCCGCAGGACCTGGCCATCTACCCTGATCTCTCGGCGCGCGAGAACCTGCGCTTCTTCGGCCGCCTCCAGCGCCTGTCTGGGAGGGTGCTGGAGACGCGTGTCAGCGAGGTGCTGGAGCTGATCGCGCTGTCCGAGCGTGCCGACGACCGGACGAGCGAGTTCTCCGGGGGGATGAAGCGCCGTCTCAACATCGGCATCGGACTCCTTCACCGCCCGAAGCTGCTCGTGCTCGACGAGCCCACGGTCGGCGTCGATCCACAGAGCCGCAACGCCATCCTCTCCAGCGTGGCCGACCTCGGGTCGGAGGGGCTGGCCATCCTCTACACGACGCACTACATGGAGGAGGCGGAGCGGCTCTGTGACCGGATCGGGATCATCGACGAGGGCCGCATCCGGGCCGAGGGCACCCGGCGCGAGCTGGTCGGCCTGATCGGCGAGAAGGATCGCGTGACGCTGGTCGCGGGCGGCTCCCTGGGACCGGCGGCTCGGGCGCTGGCGAGCGTCGAGCGCGTGCAGGAGGCGACCGCCACCGACGGGCGGATCGAGCTGGTCGTCGAGGAGGCCCGCAGCCTCCTGCCGCGGATCCTGCAAGAGGCCGCCGCGGCCGGCGCCGTCGTCCGCAGCGTCGAGGTCGTCGAGCCCGACCTCGAGGCGGTCTTTCTCCACCTGACCGGCAAGGCCCTGCGCGACTGATGGCAGCCACGGTGCACGCCGTGCTGACGATCGCGCTTCGCGACCTGCGACAGCGGGTGCGCGACCGCTCGGCGATCATCCTGGCCGTCGTCGCCCCGTTCGCCCTGGCCTACCTCTTCTCGGTCATGCTCCCGGGCGGCAGCGCCGCCTTCCACACCTCGTACGCCGTGGTGGATCTGGATGGGGGGCCGGTCGCCCGGTCGCTCGTGAACGGGCCGCTGGCCGCGCTCAAGGAGGCCGGCGTGGCCGACGTGACGGCGATGGCCGATGAGGCGGGGGCCCGGGCGAAGGTCGAGGACGGGGCGATGGCGGCGGCGATCGTCATCCCGGCCGGCTTCTCCGACGCGGTGGGGGCCGGGCGGGCTGCGGAGTTGAAGGTCATCGGCGGCGCGGACGCCACGCTGGCGGCCGGCGTGGCGCGCTCGGTACTGAAGGGGTTTGCCAGCGGCGTCGAGTCGGTCCAGGTCTCGATCGCCACCGTGCTGGTCTCGAGCGGAGCGGCGCCCGATCCCGCCCTGATCGCCCGGCTGAGCGGGGAGGCGCTGGCGGTGCCGGACCCGATCATCCTGGCCGACGATCGCACCGCCGACCGCGTAGCGTCGAATATGACCTTCTACGCCGCGTCGATGGCCGTCCTGTTCGTCTTCTTCGCCGCCCAGTTCGGCGTGACGAGCCTCCTCGCCGAGCGGCGCGCCGGCACGCTGGCCCGGATGCTCGCCGCCCCGATCTCGCCGCAGACCGTGCTCGCCGGCAAGGTGCTCGTGAGCATCGTCCTGGGGGTCGTGTCGATGGGCATCGTGGCGCTCGGCACGTCGCTGCTGATCGGCGCCCGCTGGGGCGACCCGGTCGCCGTCGCGGCGCTCATCGTGACCACCGTCCTGGCGGCGAGCGGCATCGCACTGCTCGTGGTCGGCTTCGCGAAGAATGAGGACCAGGCGGGCGGCCTGACCGCGATCGTGGCCATGACGCTCGCCGTGCTCGGCGGCTCGTTCTTTCCCATGTCCCAGGCTCCCGAGGGCCTGGCGCAGCTGAGCCTCTTCACGCCGCACGCCTGGTTCCTGCGCGGCGTGAACGACCTCGCCTCCGGGGCGGGCGTCGAGGCCGTCGTCTCGTCGCTCGCGGTGCTGACGGCGATCGGACTCGGCAGCGGCGGTCTGGGACTGCTCCGGGCCCGAAGCGTGGTGCTGGCCCGATGACCGCCCTGACCATCGCGCGGGTCAACCTGCTGCGCATGCTTCGCGACCGGACCGGCCTCTTCTTCGTGTTCCTGCTGCCGGTCATCCTCATCGTCGTGCTGGGCACGATCTACGGGGGGCGGGTCGCACCGCGCCTGGGGATCGTGGCCGGCGACCGCGGACCGCTGGCCATGGACCTGGAGGCGGCCCTCCGATCCGGCGACCTGCGCCTGGAGATCCTCGAGGTGCCGACCGCGACCGAGCTGCGCGACCGCGTCGAGCGAGGCGTGCTCGAGGTCGGCCTCGTGATCCCGACCGGATACGACGTGACGCTGCGGACGGGCGGTACGGCCACGATCACCATCCTCGGCCAGCAGGCCAGCCTGCTCTCCGCCCTGCGCGAGGGGGTCGCGGCCGCGGTCGCGGAGCAGTCGGCCCGGATCCGGGCAGCCCGCCTCGCAGCTCAGCGGGGCGATGCGACGTTCGACACGGCGCTGATCACGGCGGGCGACATCCAGGGGACACTGCCGGGCGTGTCGGTGACCGTTGCGACGGCCGGCGAGCGCCTGTTCCCCGAGAGCGCCGGCGCGTTCACCCTCGGCGCACAGAGCCAGCTCATCCTCTTCATGTTCCTGACCTCGATGACCGCGGCCACGCAGCTGATCCTGACGCGTCAGCTCGGCGTGTCGCGGCGGATGCTTTCCACGCCCACCTCGGTCGCCACGATCCTGGCCGGGGAGACGCTGGGCCGCTTCGCGGTGGCCATGGTCCAGGGCCTGTTCATCGTCGTCCTGTCGGCCGCCGTATTCGGCGTCGACTGGGGCGACACGATCGCGGCCGGTCTCCTCATCGTCGCCTTCGCCCTCGTCGGTACGGGCGTGGCGATGGTCATCGGGAGCTTTGCCAACAACGCCGATCAGGCGGGCACGGTCGGGGTCTTCGCGGGGATGGTGCTCGGCGCGCTCGGCGGGGCGATGGTTCCCATCGAGGTCTTCGGCGAGCCGCTGCGCACGATCGCATACATCACGCCCCACGCCTGGGCCATCGCCGGCCTGCGCGAGGTGGCCATGAGGGGCGGCGGCGTCGCGCAGGTCCTGCCGCAGCTGGGCGTGCTCACCGCGCTGGGCGTCGTCCTCCTGGCACTGGGCGCCTGGGGCCTGCGGCGGGCACTGACCCGCGGCTAGGGCGACCCGGACGATCCGCACCGGAATCGGAACGCCCGGCCCCTCGCGGGACCGGGCGTGGTCGGTTCAGCCGGATCGGGCTGGAGCCTAGGCGGCGGCCTGGACCTTCACAGCGCGCGGGCCCTTGGGGCTCGCCTCCACCTCGAAGGTGACGTTCTCGCCACCGACCAGCCGGTCGAAGTCGAGCGACCGATCGAGGCCGTCGCGATGGAAGAAGTAGTCCTTGCCGTCCTCGGCGGTGATGAACCCGAAGCCGCGGTCGGAGATGACCTTCTTCACGGTTCCGCTGGGCATGGTGTGTCCTCGGTTCTCTTCTCGACTGTCGATCGCTGCACGGCCGGCTCGAGAAGGAACCGTCGACCAGGCGTGACCACCCGGGCATTCCGGGAGGACCTCCAGTCTACGCCCCATCCGTCGAACGGGCGCGGCGTTCAGGCGGGGCGGAATCCTTCGCGCTGGGGCGGCGCCGCGTGGCGGATCATGAGGTGCCGTGTGACGGAGTACTCGAGGATCACCTCATGGCTCATGTCCTTGCCGAAGCCGCTGCCCTTGACCCCACCGTGCGGCGCCTCGGACGCGATGGGCAGGTGATCGTTGACCCACGTCACGCCCACCTCGAGACGGTGGCTGACGCGCAGGGCCCGTGAGACATCGCGTGTCCACACCGATGACGCGAGGCCGTACGGGGTGTCGTTGGCGAGGGCGATGGCCTCGGCCTCGTCCCCGAAGGGCAGGACCACGAGGACCGGGCCGAAGATCTCGGCCTGGACGATCTCGCTGGCCTGGTCGGGCGAAGCGATGAGCGTGGGCGGGTAGTAGAAGCCGCGACCGTCCGGCAGCCTGCCCCCACACACGACCTTGCCGCCGGCGCTCCGAGCCCGTTCCACGAGCCCGTGCACGAGGTCGCGGTGGTCCGCCGAGATGAGCGGACCGATGTCCGTGTCGGGATCGTCGGGCGCGCCGAAGCGGATGCGCGCCATGGCCGCGCGGAGCGCCTCCAGCGCATCGGCCAGCCGGCGGCGATCGACATACACGCGGGTTGCGGCGGTGCAGTCCTGGCCGGTGTTGTAGGTGGCGCCCAGGCTCACGGCGCGGGCCATATCGTCCAGGTCGGCGTCGTCGAACACCAGCGCGGGCGCCTTGCCGCCGAGCTCCAGGTGGAGGCGCTTCACGGTCGCCGCCGCGCCCTGCATCACCCGCCTGCCCGTGGACGTGGAGCCGGTCACGGTGACCATGTCGATGCCCGGATGTGCGGCCAGCGCCTCACCGACGTCGGTGCTGCCGGTCACGACGTTCACCGTCCCGGCGGGCGCACCGGCCTCGTGAAGCAGGCGGCCCAGGAGGAGCGTGCTGCGCGGCGTGCGCGAGGCGGGCTTGATGACCACGCTGTTGCCCGCCGCGAGCGCCGGTGCGAGTTTCCACACGGCCAAGATGAAGGGGAAGTTCCAGGGCGCGATGGCGCCCACGACCCCGATCGGCCGGCGCGTGAGCAGCGATGTGTAGCCCTGGCTCAGCGTCCCCGCGCCGGTGCCCTCAAGGGACCGGCAGGCGCCTGCGAAGAAGCGGATGTTGTCCACCGCGAAGGGCAGCTCGCCGTCGCGCATCGTGGCCCTGGGGCGCCCGGTCTCTTCGACCTCCAGGCGGGTCAGCTCGTCCGCGTTCGCCTCGACGAGGTCCGCCAGCCGCAGCAGGACGCGCGCCCGCTCACCGGGCGTGCGCTCCCGCCAGCCGGGGAATGCCGCCCTGCCCGCCGCCACGGCGCGGTCCAGCTCGGCCCGCGAGCAGTCGGCGATCTCCTCGATGACGAGGCCCGTGGCGGGATCGACCAGCTCACGGCGGGTGCCGCTGCCGGCCGTGTCGGTGCCGTCGATGAATGCCATCCGGTTCGATCCTTTCAGCTGTTGAACCCGACGCCGAAGCGGTCGAGGGTTCGGAGCCAGAGGCCGCGCTGTCCACCATCGCGATCCTGTCGCGCCAGCGCGCCGCGGGTCACTTGGACGACGGCCCAGCGAAGCGGTTCGGGCGGGAACGGCACGGGCTTGCGATGGACCATGTCCAGCCGCGTCCGCTCCGTCTCGCGCCCCCCGACGAGGTCGAGCGCCACCCGCGCACCGAAGCGCGAGGAGCCTACCCCCAGGCCGGTGAAGCCCACCGCATATGCCACGCGCCCGCCGAGGGCGGTCCCGAAGACCGGCGTGAAGCGCGTCGTCGAGTCGATGACCCCGGCCCAGCGATGCGTGAAGCGCAGGTCCTCGAGCTGCGGGAACGTCTCGAAAAAGTGTCGGGCGAGAAGCCGGTGCGAGGCCGGGCGCTGCTCGAGCGCGACGTCGATGCGATTGCCGAAGTAGTAGATGGCGTCGTACCCGCCCCACAGGATGCGATCGTCCGGCGTACGGCGGTAGTAATGGAACTGGTTGCCCGCGTCGCTGACGCCCTGGTTCTCCCGCCAGCCAAGGCGTTCCAGCCGCTCGGCCCCGAGGGGCTCGGTGACGAGCACGTGGTCGTAGACCGGGAGGACCCAGCTGCGCAGCCGGCGCAAAGGGCCCGGGAAGGCATTGGTGGCGATCACGACGCGACGCGCGTCGATGCTGCCCGTGGCCGTCCGGACCCGCACGCCGTCACGGAGGCGTTCCAGGCCCGTCACCGCAGATCCCTCGTGGATCCGTGCACCGAGCTCGCGAGCCACGCGCAGCAGGCCCCAGCACAACCGCGCCGGATCAACCAGGCCGTAGTTCGAGCGGACGCGCAGGCCTCCGAGATAAGTCGGCGAATCGATGTCGGCGCGCACGGCCGCCGCGTCGAGGAACGCGGCGTCCTCGCCATGCTCGACGTGCAGCCTCGCCGATGCCTGAAGCACCGCCACCTGGTGGGGCCGCACGGCGACCGTGGTCTTGCCGCACATCCGCAGGTCGGCGTCGATGCCGTGCCGGACGGCGAAGTCGGCGATGGCGGCGAGGTTCTCGCGCCCCAGCCGCAGCAACGTCTCCGTCTGATGCGGCCAGGTCGCCACGCCGTGCGCGAGACCGTGGGTCAGCGAGCCCGCGAGGAACCCACCATTACGGCCCGACGCGCCGTGGCCGACGCTGCGCGCCTCCAGCAGGACGACATCGGCAGAGGGATCATCCTCGAGCGCCTGGATGGCCGCCCAGAGGCCCGTCAGCCCACCGCCGATGACGACGAGGTCGGCGCGCGCGGCTTCGACGAGAGGGGGCACCGGCTCCGGGGCATCGGGACGGTCCGTCCAGTAGACGGTCGGCCGCGCCTCGGCGAGCGCGCGGCCGGCGAGTTCCTCGAGGTGTTGCGGCGTCACCCGGCGGCCC
>Ga0209109_10000743_pt1 | contig 17791 bp, 14 predicted proteins | sample Rifsed10ft2_FD_184004 | JGI IMG/M metagenome (GOLD analysis project Ga0209109, IMG submission 184004) | Soil microbial communities from Rifle, Colorado, USA - sediment 10ft 2 (version 2) | ecosystem: Environmental > Terrestrial > Deep subsurface > Rock core/Sediment | place: Rifle, Colorado... | reverse complement strand
GCCAGGCCCCGCTCCTCGGTCTGGCAGCCGAACAGGAGGAACTGCACCTCGTCGCGGCCGTCCGTGGCGAGGGGATCGGTCCCCGTCAGGCGGTGAATCGCCTCGATCATGGGTTCCCACGGCACCGCTCCTGGCGCGGCCACAACGTGCTCCGCGCCACAAACCAACGGCGCGAGCGCCGCTGCGACGGGGATGGTGCCGGTGTCGCTGAGCAGGAGCAACCCCGCCGGTGCGCCGGCGCGCCGTGCCTGATCGAATGCCGCCAGAAACGTCGGAAGCGGCCCCCGGCCGTAGTCGCGACCGGCACCCATGAGACGCTCGGACTCCGCGCGGCCGACGTGCGACGGGCCGCCCAGATACTTCAGCTCCGTGCCGAGCACGCTGTCGGAAAGGTCGGTGCCGATGGCGACCGTGAAAGTCATCGTTAGGCGTTCATGCCAGCAGGTCCGGTCGCGTCAAGCCTCGCGGACAGCGTCTCCTGTCGAGGCGAAGACGGGTAGCAGTTCGCTGAATCCGGAGATGTCGAACACTTCCCGCACCGTCTCGTTCAGGCAGCAGACCCGGAGTTCCCCACCCGACGCCCGAATCCGCTTTGCCGTGGAGAGCAGGACCCGGAGCCCCGCGCTCGCCACGTAAGCGACTTCACTGAAGTCCACGACGATCTGGCGCACACCGCGGTCGAGGAGGGCAGAAAGCTGCTGCTGAGCATCGGGCGCGGTGCCCGTGTCGAGTCGCATCCGTGGGGACACGACAGTGAAGCGGCCGTGCTCGCGCAGCAATATCTCCATGGCAACCACCTCCCCCCGGACGGACGGAAGGGATCGGACAATCGAACTCTGGCCGACGCGCACAAGGGAAAGCGCGCGATGCCGGGACGACCATTGTACCATCGGGAATTCGGAGGACAGCTTCAAGAGAGGATCCCTGACGCGGCGTAGGGGATTTCTCCGGCGGCGCCAGCCGGGGCACGTCGCTGGAGAGGTCAGCCTCCTACGCGCAAAGCGGTTCGAATCTCGCCTGGAAGAACCGGAGGTACTTCGGCTCGTGGACCATTCGCAGGCCGCGCGCCGACGTGCGAGCGTCGTGGACGCTCTTCACCGACTCAGCCACCACGTCCATGTGCGCCTGCGTGTAAACACGGCGCGGAATCGTCAGGCGCGTGAGCTCGAGCGCGGGACGATGGTGATCCCCCGTGACCGGGTCGCGTCCCGCGCTCACGATGCCGCGCTCCATCGCTCGGATCCCCGAGTCCAGGTACAGTTCGGCGGCGAGCGTCTGCGCCGGAAACGCGTCCTGGGGCAGGTGTGCGTAGAAGGCCTTCGCGTCGAGGAAGATCGCGTGGCCGCCCACCGGGTGCACGATCGGGATGTCCCATTCGGTGAGGAGGCTGCCCAGGTATCGCACCTGGCCGATGCGCGCCCGCACGTGGTCGTCCTTGATCGACTCCTCGATGCCGATGGCCATCGCTTCGAGATCGCGTCCCGCCAGGCCGCCGTAGGTGTGCAGGCCCTCGTAGAGGACCACCAGGTTGCGCAGTTCCTCGAAGATCGTGGTGTCGTTGACCGCGACCCAGCCGCCGATGTTCACCAGACTGTCCTTCTTGGCGCTCATCCAGGCGCCGTCGGTGCAGCCGCAGAAGTCGAGCATGATCTCGGCGATGGACCGGGCCGACTGGCCCGCTTCGCGCTCCTGGATGAAGAAGGCGTTCTCCACCAGCCGCGTGGCGTCGAGGAAGACGCGAATGCCGTGGTGGCTGCATAACGAGCGCAGCGCCCGCGCGTTGGCCAGGCTCACCGGCTGTCCGCCGGCCATGTTCACCGTGGCGGCGAGGCTGATGTAGGCGACCTGCGCGGGCCCGACGCGGCGGATCAGCGCGTCGAGCGCCTCGAGGTCCACGTTTCCCTTGAACGGATGGAAGCTGGCGGGGTCGTGAGCCTCGGGAATGACCACGTCGACGAACTTCCCGCCAGCCAGTTCCTGGTGGGCGCGCGTCGTCGTGAAGTACATGTTCCCCGGCACGACCTGCCCGGGCCGTATCGCCACCTTGCTGAGCAGGTGTTCAGCGCCGCGACCCTGGTGCGTCGGGACCAGGTGGCGGTAGCCGTATCGTCGCTGCACGGCCTCCTCGAGGTGGTAGAAGTTCCGGCTGCCCGCGTACGCCTCGTCGCCGAGCATCATGCCCGCCCACTGGCGATCGCTCATCGCGCTGGTGCCGCTGTCCGTCAGCAGGTCGATGTAGACGTGCTCGGAGCGGTGGAGGAAGGTGTTGTAGCCGGCTTCGGCCAGGGCGCGCTCGCGTTGCTGGCGCGACACCATGCTGAGGGGCTCGACCATCTTGATCTTCCACGGCTCGGCCCAGGAACGCCGGCCGGCCTGCTGCCCCATCGTGCGAGGAGGATGCGGTGACATGATGTCCGAAACTCGCCCATCTGCGTGTCGATTCAGTCGGGGAATTTCGGACTGTCGTCGGGGGAAGCCGGACCCCAGTCGCCAGCACCCAGCACCCAGCACCCAGCACCCAGCACCCAGCACCCAGCACCCACCACCCAGCACCAGCTCCCGTTCCAGCAAATCGCTCCGGCACCCAGCACTGACAACTCAGCTGGTGTTCAGAATCGGGCCATCACCCCCGCCAGGAGTTGGCACAGCACGGCCCCCACCACGCTCATCGAAAGCCCCCATATGAGGAGTTGGCGGAAAAGCACCCGCGCGTCCGTGGGATCGGCCACCGCCGCGACGCACAGCGCGCCTAACGTGGACAGCGGCGACACGTCGACCATGGCCGAGCCCACGTTGATGCTGAGGGCGACCGCCAGCGGATCGCCGCCGCCGACCTTCTCCACCAGCCCCGGCACCGTGGGCAGGAACGCGGGCAGCACCACCCCGGCGGTGCTGCTCCAGCTCGAGATCAGGCCGGTGACGAACGCCACCATGCCGTTGACCGTCGCCGGTCCGGCCAGGCGCGCCAGCATGGACGTGAACAGGTCCATGCCACCGGTCTTCTCCAGCACCGCGATCAACACCGTAACGCCGCAAACCATCACGATCACGCCCCATGGAACCCGCTTCATGGCCGAGGCTTCGTCGGCGACCGCCATCAGCACCAGAACGGACGCCGCCAGGAACGCAGCGAGGCCGACGCTGAGCTTCAGGCCGATCACGCCGGCGATCCACGACCCGATCACCGCCATCGTGATCCAGTGACGGCGCTCGAATCGTTCCACTCCCGAGTTGCCAGATGACGAGGTGGCAGCGGCGAGCCGCCAGCCGCCTAACAAGAAGTAGGCGCCTGCGGTCACCAGCACGTGCGCGACGAAGTTTGCCACCCACACCTTCCCCTCGTGTCCGCCCAGCCCGACCTCCGCCATCTTCGTGTTGGCGACGATCCCGATGGCGCTGATGGGCGACAGGTTTCCCGCGTTGGCGCCGTTGGCGACCGCCAGCGCGGTGAGAAAGCGGGGCACGCCGGCGCGCGTTCCCACGGCCATCGCCATCGGAATGAGCAGCGCGACGGTCGTGATGGCGCCCGGACCAACCGAGGACAACACGAAGGCGATCGCGAAGAACACGATCGGGATCAACCGGGTGCTGCCGCGGGCAAGTCCCACGGCGCGGCGCGCCAGCCTTTCCAGCGTCCCGTTGCTCTCGGCGAGCGCAAAAAGGAGCGTCACGCCGGTGAGGGTCAGGAAGAGTGAGGAGGGGAAGCCGGCAGCAACCTGCTCCGGGCGCCACCCCGCCACGTAGGTGCCGATCAGCCAGGCGAACGCCATGGCCAGCACACCGACATTGAGCCGCGTCGCCATTGAGAGCGCGATGGCGACCAGCAGCGCGATGAGCGAAAGGACGGCCGGACTCACGCCGGGGGCGATGGCAGGAGGTGCTTCTGCAATTTGCCCATGGCGTTTCGCGGCAGCGTGTCTACCCGCACGACGGCGCGCGGCGCCTTGAACGACGCCAGGCTCTGCGCGCAACGCTCGCGCAGTCGCTCCAGGTCAACACCACGGTCGGTGACCACGTAGGCCACCGGCACTTCACCGCGGCGCTCGTCAGGCGCTCCCACCACAGCCGCCTCGCGCACGCCGTCTTGCTCGAGGAGCACCTCCTCGATCTCGCGCGGGTAGATGTTGAAGCCACCCGAGATGATGAGCTCCGTCGCCCGGCCGCGAAGCGTCAGGCAGCCGTCGCCGTCGAGCTGGCCAAGGTCGCCGGTCGCAAACCATCCGTCGCGGAAGGCCGACGCGGTGGCGCTGGGGTTCCGCCAGTAGCCCGCAAACACGGTCGGTCCCTTCACCCACACCTCGCCCACTGCGCCCGTTTCGACCGGCGATCCGTCCGTGCCGCGGAGCACGAGCGAGACGCCGGGGAGCGGGTACCCGACAGACCCCGCGCGACGCTCGCCCTCCAGCAGGTTCGAGGTCAGCATCAGCGTTTCGCTCATGCCATAGCGCTCCAGGATCGTGTGCCCGAACCGCTCCCGGAACGCTTCCAGGACCTGCGCCGGGAGCGGCGCCGATCCCGACACGAAGAGCCGCATTCGCGCGCCGATCGCGCGCGCCTCGTCAGGCGGCAGCTCCAGCAGTCGCACGTAGATCGTCGGCACCCCGAAGAAGAGGGTTGGCTCGAAACTCCGGAACCACGCCGGCGCGCGGCCGGCATCGAACCGCTCCACCAGCCGCATCCGGCACCCGCTGGCGAGCCAGGAGCAGATCCCGTTTCCCAGGCCGTGGACATGGAACAGCGGCAGCGCCGCCAGGTACCGGTCGTCACTCGTTATGCGCCAGCAGGTCACGAGCGCCGCGGCGTTGGCTACCAGGTTGTTGTGCGTGAGTACCGCGCCCTTGGACCGGCCGGTGGTACCCGACGTGTACACGATCGCCGCGGGCGCGTCGCCGTCGATGGGCGGCCTCGCGCGGGCGGCGTCGGCGCCGACGGCGGCCGCCGTCAGATCATCGATGTCGACAGTCGGCGCATCCGGTGGGAAGAGGGCGCCCTGGCCGGCGCTGGTCACGATCAGCCGCGGTTCGGCGTCGGCCACGATGTGGGCGATTTCGCGCTCGCGGTACAGCACGTTGATCGGCACGACGACCACGCCGGACTGCGCGCACGCCACAAACAGCTCGATGAATCCGGTTCGATTGGTCAGATGCACGGCGACGCGGTCACCTGCAGCCAGGCCGCGCCCGCGCAGGACTTCCGCGAGCCGTGATGCCCGATCGCGAATCTCCCCGAACGTCACTTCGCGCAGATGACCATCCGGACCCTCGTGGACCAGTCCCACGGAATTGGATCGGCCGCGCAGCGAAAGGTCGAACAGGTCGCCCAGGAGCATCGGGGGATTGTAGCCCTTCGGCGGGCAGTGGGCAGCGGGCAACTGACGGGAGGCAGGCGCACTGGCGCCTTGGGCTCGCGGCGGGCACGTTCCACCATGGGGCCGGATCCCTGAAACGGAACCCAACCCCATGCCGTACATACGCTCACCGGCCGTTGCCCCTCGCTCGGCCTTCAGCTCCCACGCGATCAGCCGATCGCGCGAGGATTGGACGCACGCGGTGAACCAGCGACGATGACTGACATGCCGTTGCAGACAACCCCAGCACCCGCGCCAACGGGCCCCGTGGTAGCCACGGCGCAGGCTCCGGCGGCGCAGGCTCCCGCGACCGCCGCGCAGATGCTGGAGGCGGCGCGCGCCCAGCGAAGCGAGCTGCGCAACCAGCTGAACCGGGTCGAGGAGCAGCGCCAGGAGATTCAGCGAGAGCTCTCGCAGGTGGGCAGCCCCTCCGTCGAACGCACCGGTCTCGAAGCGCGGCTGAAAGACACCGACGCCCGGATAACCGCCCTGGACGCGGAAATCGCGGCAGCCGATCAGCGTGTCGCGACGGCGGCCGCGGTCCCGGGAGCCACGGTCGAGCCGCCCCGCGTGACCGTGGTGCGCAACGGGCCTCCGGAGGAAGCCTGGGTCCTCGGCGGCATGTTCATCATCTTCGTCATGATGCCGGTCGCGATTGCCTACGCCCGTCGAATGTGGCGGCGCGGGCCGGTGTCCACGGCGACGGAAATGCCGCCCGAACTCACGGATCGCCTGAGCCGGCTGGAGCAGGCAGTCGATGCCGTGGCCGTGGAGCTCGAGCGCGTCGGCGAGGGCCAGCGGTACGTGACCCGGGTCTTCACCGAGCAGCAGGGCCAGCGCGCGTTAGGCGGCGGCGCCGCCGAACCGCTCGACGTTCGTCAGCGCGAAGCGGTGCAGCAGGGAAGACCATAGGCGGTGGCGGCGAAGAAGAAGGCCGGGCGCTCCTCCGCCGCGCGTCCTGACCAGCGTGAGGGCACTTCGTGGGACTGGGTCTTCGCCCCGCGGAAAAGCGGCGAAAAGCGCTACTGGCTCGTGAAGTCAGAACCGGACGTTTTCTCCTTCGACGACCTGATGTCGCGACCGGACCGGACGACCCATTGGGACGGCGTCCGCAACTTCACGGCTCGCAACTTCCTGCGCCATGGAATGAAGCTGGGCGACCCGGTCCTCTTCTATCACTCCAACGCCATGCCGTCAGTGATCGTCGGAGTGTGCGAGGTGGTACGGGAGGGATACCCCGATCACTCCGCGCTCGACAGGAATGACCCGCATTTCGATCCCGGCTCGGATCCGGATGACCCGACCTGGTTCATGGTCGACGTGCGCGCGGTCCGGGCGCTGCCGCGGCCGCTTCCGCTCCCGGAGCTCAGGGGACGGAATGAGCTCGCCGCAATGGCCTTGTTGCGGATTGGCCGACTTTCGGTGTCACCCGTGCGGCCGGACGAGTGGGAAGTGATCATGGCGATGGCGGGTTAGCGCAAAGCGCAAAGCGCAAAGGGCCGGAGGGGTTTCGACCTTCCTCTCTGCGCTTTGCGCCTTGCGCTCTGCGCTCTAGCTTGGTCTGATCACCGTAACTCCAATCCCGAACCCCGCCATGCCTGACTCTTTCTCGCGCCGGGAGTTTGTCGCAGCGGCAGGATCGCTCGGAGCCATCTGGTTGCTGGCCGACGCTACGGAGCGAGGCGAAGCCGTCGACCATGCCGCCCACCAGGTCACGCAGGCACAGCCGGCGCTGTCGGTGCTCACGCCGGAACAAGCGGCCGAAGTCGAAGCGTTTGCGAGCCGGATCATCCCGACGGATGAGACGCCGGGCGCGCGCGAAGCTGGCGTGGTCTACTTCATCGATCGCGGACTCGCCACCTGGGCGAAGGATCAGCAGCCGATTTTCATGGAGGGTCTGACCAAGCTGTCCGCCGACGTCGGCGCCAAGGTTCGCGGACAGACCAGGCTTTCGGGCCTCACCCCTGCGCAACAGGACGACGTGCTGCGCAGCATCGAGCAGACGCCGTTCTTCGGCGCCATGCGCTTTGCGACGCTGGCCGGCATGTTTTCGCTCCCCAGCTACGGCGGCAATCGTGATTTTGCCGGCTGGAAGCTTGTGGGCCAGGAATCCGCGATGGAGTTCAAGGCACCGTTCGGCTGGTACGATCAGCCCGCGAACCGCCGAGCGCTCCTGGGAGGTGACGCATGATCCCGCTGAAGAGCCGACTGGCGGGCCAGGGCCAGGGCCGGCGCTTCGACACGAACGACGCCGTCGACTTCGTCGTCATCGGCTCGGGTACCGCGGGAGGCTCCGTCGCGCGCGAACTCACGCGACTGGGCCACAATGTCGTGTTGATCGAGCAGGGCAAGACGTACACGCGAGCCGATTTCCAGCACGACGAGCTCGCAATCGTTCTCAATAACCAGTACGCCAATACACCGCCGGCGCACATCCAGACCTGGCGGAAGACTCCGGATGCGAAGGCGAAACCGCGGCACTACCTGTTGTATGCCAACGCGGTCGGCGGCAGCAGCATGCATTACGCCGCGAACTACTGGCGATTCCGCCCCATCGACTTCAACGAGTTTTCCCTGAAGGGCGGCGTGCCCGGCGCCGCCTTGGCCGACTGGCCGATCACCTACGACGAACTCGAACCGTACTACACGGCGGTGGAATGGGCCATCGGCGTGTCGGGGCGGGGAGGCGTGGACCCTGACGAGGGCCGGCGGTCGCGCCAGTACCCTCTGCCACCGCTCGATCTCACCGGTCCCGGCGTCCTGCTCGAGATCGCGGCCAAAAAGCTCGGCTGGCGCGCCCTCCCCGCCCCCATGGCGATCGCCTCGCGTCCGTACAAGGGGCGTGAAGGCTGCCACAACTGCGGCTTCTGCTGGAACTTCCCCTGCGAGTGGGGCGCCAAGTCGGGCACCAACTTCACCATGGTGCCCGAGGCGCTGGCCAGCGGACGCTGCGAGCTGCGCACCGAGTGCAAGGTGCGCATGGTGGAAACCGACGACCGCGGGAGAGTCACGGGTGTGGTGTACTTCGATCGTGACCGGCGCGAGGTGCGCCAGCGCGCGCGCGCGGTCTTCCTCTGCGCCAATGGCGGTGAGACGCCACGGCTGTTGTTCATGTCGAAGTCCAGCCGCTTTCCTGACGGGTTGGCGAACAGCAGCGGCATGGTCGGGAAGCATCTCATGTTCAACGGCAACACCGGGGCCGCCGGCGAGTTCGCGCATGAGGTGAACGGGTACAAGGGCGCCCCGGTGACCCGCATCGTGCTCGATACGTACGACTTGCACGACAAAGGCCACTACGGCGGCGGCGGCTTCGACTTCCGGTACCCGTTCCCACCCGTGTTGTCGGCGCTGAACATGCCACCCGAGGGACCACAGTGGGGATCAGCGTTCAAGCAGACGCTCCGCCGCCTGCACACGCGCATCTCGCACTGCTGGGGACACACGTCGCAGCTGCCCGTCGCAACCAACGCCGTTGATCTCGATCCGGAGGCGACGGACAGCTGGGGCCTTCCCGCCATCCGCGTGACGTACAAGGAGCATGAGGCGGACCTGCGCATGTACCAGTACATGTTCGATCGCGGCGTCGATCTGCTGAAGGCCGCCGGAGCGCTGCGCACGTGGGGCGAGCCGCCCGGTGACGATCCCGGAGTCGGCGTGCACTTGTTAGGCACGTGCCGCATGGGCAACGACCCGCGGACCTCGGTCGTCAATGCGTCGCACCGGGCCCATGACGTGCCAAACCTGTTCATGGTGGACGGCAGTTCTTTCGTCACCTCCGGCCGCGGTCAGCCGACCCTGACGATCCAGGCGCTGGCGTTCCGCGCCGCCGACCACGCGTCCCGGATGGCAAAGCGCGGCGAACTGGGCTGACATCGCCTCCAGCGGCAACGACGGGAGGGGGGCACTCGTCCTTTCTGGGTGCCACCCGCCAACTTGCGATGCGCCAGAGCACCCGAATAACGGGCGCTTGTTCAAATCTCCCCTATCGATTGTCGCAAACCGTGCGAACACTCAAGCTGTTTCTGCTGATCGCTTTAGCTGCCTGCGGCGCGCCCGGTTCGGACGCCGTCTTCACGAAGGGCAATCCCAAGATCGCCGCTCCCGACTCGGCTCGCGCGGTGGCGGCCCGGCCCCCGGCTCCAGGCATGCGGCCAAGGCGATTCAGCGGCTACTACTTCCGGCAGGACGAGGAGTCGCAGTTCCGGCCCTGCGGGACCGAGGCACTTCTGGACGTCATTGGGACCGCCGCGGCTCGGACCATGTTGAAGGACAGCTTCCGGTGGAACTCGGTCTGGCAGGGCCGCAAGATGTTCGGGGTCTTCCAGGGCGCGATCGTGACCGACACGCCCCGGACCGGCGGCGGGAAGGCTGACACCGCGCCGCCCGTCCCGAGAACGCGCTTCTTCATCACGGGACTCGAGTCGCTGCGAACGTGGCAGTCCAGCGACTGCGGCGGGATGCGCATTCCCTGATGGCGAGTTCGGCGATCGCGCGCCTGCAACCCATCCGCCTGCCGCGGTCGACGGTAGAGCGGATCGCGCTGGCGTCGACGGTTGTCGCGTTCGTGCTGCTGTTCGCCCAACCGTTCGCCAACACCGCGACAACGTGGTGGAATGACCCCGAGGCGGGGCATGGGCTGCTCCTCGTGCCCCTCGCCCTCGTGCTCGCCTGGCGCCGCGGCATCGATCCCGTCGCGAAGCCGAACCCGGCGCTTGGCCTGACGACCCTCGGCGCCGCCGTTGGCGTTCGTTATGTGGCCGCGCTCGCGGCCGACCCGTTCCTGTCCCGATCGGCGATGTTCCTCGCGCTCGCCGCTCTGGTGATCTTCACCTGGGGCATGCGACAGGTGCTGGCCTGGTGGCTCCCCGCATCGCTGGTGGCGCTTTCCGTCCCGTTGCCCGACGTGATCCTCGGATCGCTGGCGCTGCCGCTCCAGCTCAAGGCCTCGAGCCTGGGCGCGACCCTGCTGTCGTGGCGCGGTCTGCCCGTTCATCTCGACGGCAACGTCATCCGCATGCCCGGCCATGACCTCTTCGTGACCGAGGCCTGCAGCGGCCTGCGGTCACTCACCGCGCTGCTCAGCATCGGCGTGCTGCTGGGCGGAATCATGTTGCGCCACCCGGTGGCTCGCATCGCGATCATTGCCCTGGCGATTCCGGTCGCGGTCGTGGTGAACGGCGTCCGCGTGTTCGTCACCGGGTTTCTCGTCGCGTTCGTCGATCCGTCGCTCGCCGACGGGTTCACGCACATTACCGAGGGGTGGCTGCTGTTCCTCGTGGCCTTTGCGATCCTGGCCGCCATCACGTATGGCGTCGTGTGGATGGAACGGCGACTGACACCGGGCGCCGCCCATGCGTAACGCGCGCCGCTTCGCCCCGGCAGCCATCATGACCGCGGGATGCCTGCTGCTGCTCGGCGTCAGGCGGCAGCACGCGGCGCCACTCGCGGAACCGTTGCGGGCCATGCCTGTCGCCGTGGCCGGCAACGACGGCAGGGACCGGGACATGACCGCCGCGGAACGTCGGGCGACCGCCGTGACCGATTACGTCTTCCGGACGTTCGGCCCCGACTCGGCGACCGCGTTCTCACTGTACGTGGGTTACTACCAGAAGCAGGCGACCGGCCGCTCCATCCACTCGCCGCGTAACTGCCTGCCGGGTGTCGGCTGGCAGACCGTCGAATCGGGGAAGGCGACCGTGCAGGTGGACGGACGCCCGCTGACCGTCAACCGCTACATCCTGGCCAACGGCCCGAGCCAGGCGCTGGTGTACTACTGGTACCAGGGGCGCGGGCGGGTGGCGCATAACGAGTACACGGTGAAGTGGGACCTGTTGCGCGACGCCGTCGCTCATGGCCGATCCGAGGAGGCGCTGGTGCGCGTGGTAGTGCCCATTCGCCGGGCCCCGGGTTACACCACGGCGGCGTGGCGCCGGCGCATCGATGCCGCCGAATCGGTGGCGCAGGCGGTGGCGGTCGAGATGATCCCGCGGCTCGACGCTGCCGTGCCGAAATGGACCGCGACGGGACCCGGCTGACCGCGATCAGCCGTGCCGGCCACGAAGCAATGCACCGGGATCATTGGAAATGATTCCTCGCACACCCCGTTGCCGCAGCCGTTCCGCGACGAGCAGATCGTCGATCGTCCACACATGCACCGGCACGCCGAGCGGGGCGAGAATGCGCGCATATCCGCCAATGGGGAGCGGCACTCCCCGATGAGTCGGAGGGATGCACATCACCCTGAAGTCGACGCGCGCCACGGGCACTCGCAGCGCCGCGCGCCACAGGAGGCCGGCCGTGTCGCGCCGACTGGCCCCCTGAGGGATTCCGCTGCCGCGGAACGCATCCTTGGCGCCCTCATGGAACGACGCCACGATGCATCGATCGACGGCCCCCTGACGTTCGATCGCCTCGCGAGTGGCTCGTGAGGCGGCCGAGGCCTTGATCTCGATCAGCAATGGCGTCGTGGGGAACGTGCTCAGTACTTCGTCGAGCGACGGGACCGTGATGCCTCGACCGCGGTACGGCCACGTGTTCCCGCGGTCCGCGGTGAACCTCGCGCCCGCATCCGCCCGCTGAAGCTCGGCCAGCGTGAGTTGGTCGACTCGTCCCGAACGATCGGTCGTTCGATCGAGGGTGGGATCGTGGATGACGACGACCTTACCATCACCGGTCAGGTGGACGTCGAGCTCCAGCGCATCGACGCCAAGGTCGACCGCTTGTCGAAAGGACTCGATCGTGTTTTCCGGCGCGTGCGCGGCATTGCCGCGATGGCCAACGACCGGATGCGCCTTCATGTCGAGCAGTGGATGCATCAAACGACCACAAGTGTCAGAAAGGAAGGGCCGGGACTTTCATCCCGGCCCCCTGCCTCCTGTCTCCTGTCTCCTGCCTCCTAGAAGGAATACTGCAACCTCGTCACCAGCAACATTCCGAGTTCCGGCGTGCCGGGCATCGTGCGGTATTTCTGGTCGAACACATTGTCCGCCCGGATCGAGAACAGGACGGCGTTGCCAGCCGGCTGGAATCGCCAGTTGAACCCGAGGTCGACGATCGTGGCGGCATCGATGTCCTCGTACCGGTACGTGCCGGTCGCGCCCGGAATGGGGAAGTCGACGCCGGTGGCGTAGACGCCGGAGTTCACCGGGTACGCATTGGTGTGCCGCACCCGCGCGTCGATGCCCCACGTCCCCGACGTGCTCCGGTACTGCGAGGAAGCCGAGACCTTGTTGCTTGGAGCATTGAGCATCAGCGGCCGGTTGTTGCTGGAAACCACTTTGGGGAATGAGTCGTTGTCGACCCAGCTCAGGGTGCCGCTGAACGTCCAGTTGCTGTTGGCGACGTAGTCCATGGAGACGTCGATGCCGTTCACCGTGATGGTCTTGTCGTAGCTCGTGTACGTCGCATAGATGTCGCGTGCGCTGGCGAACGTGGGGCTGTTGAACGAAACGATGCCCAGCGGCAGCGGCGCGAAGTTGCCCGCCACCGTCCCGGCAATCTGCGGCGCGAACGCGTTCGCCGTCGCCTGAGCCTGAGCCTGGGGCATGTTGAACGGCGGCCCCATGAGCGCGCCGGTAATGGCGGGGATGAGCGCGGTGGTCATGTAGGTCTGCAGCGACGCCGTGTTGAAGAAGATGTTAGGCGTCGTCAGGCCGGCCGGATTGCCGACGTCGCCGCGCTTTTCGCTCCAGGCGTCGATGGCCAGGCGGAACTTGTTGCCGATGATCCCCTTGTAGCCGAGTTCATAGGTGTTGTTGAACGACGCCTTGATCGGGGCGATATCACGGACATCGGCGGCCGTGATGTTCGACGAATTGGGAGAAATCATCCGCATCTCGGTGCCGACCTGCGTGGCGTCAGGCCGGAGGCTGCCGAGGTAGGTGACGATCTGCTGTGCGACGGCGGTCGCGGTCGGCGTCGACACGCCCAGCCCGCCGGCGATGGCCGGCGTCAGCCCGTTGACGAGCGCCGACGCATTCCCGGCGATGACGCCGGGATATGCCACGGCGGCCGTCGCCGGTTGCCAGACCGACTCACCGGCCGTGCCGGTGAAGATCGTCCGCATGCAGAGGCCGCCGTTGATGGCGGGGTCGCAGGAGCGATTGAAGGTCCAGCCCGTCTTGGGTGGGTTCCCCAGGGCGCGAATGTTGTAGGGCAGGCCACCCAGGTTCCGCGCCTGGATCAGGTCCAGGAACCAGGTGAAGTTGCCCGGCGTCTGGAACGCGCGATTGTAGGTGAAGCGGAAGTTCTGCGTTTCGTTCGGCTTGAAGATCAGGGCCGCGCGCGGCGACGTCTGGAGGCCTTCCACCTGGTCGTTGTTGTCCACGCGCAGAGCGGCGACGAAATCGAACTTGGGTGAGAGCCGCGTGGTGGACTGGATGTATCCGCCGATCTCGCGGACGTCGTCGATCTCCTCGTTGCGCCCGTTGATGGTGTTCCCGGTGCGCGGGTTCGTGGAGATGTAGTCGACTCCGTACACGAAATCCCACTTCGCACCTAACGCCAACCCGTGCTGAAGCTGGGCGGCCAGGCTCCGCGACTGGTCCACGATCGGCTGGCCGCTCCGGAGCAGGTACGTACCGTCCAGGCTCAGGCTGTCCTCGTTGCCGGCGTCGCTCATGTTCATGAATACCTGCGCGAAGAGCCGGCCGATGCGAGCCCGCTGCTGGATGCTCGTGTAGGTCCAGTTCCTGGCGAAGGCTGTTCCGTTGGCGCCGGTGTATTCCAGGCCGCTGCCGATCTTCGACGTCCCGAAGGTGGTCACGTACTCGGAGTTCTCGTTCGGCCGGAAGTCGAACCTGGCTTCGCCGAGCCAGCGCTGCAGGTCGAAGTCGCGGTCGTTAGGCTGGCCCGCGCGCCCGGCGGGGGCCGCCGAGGGAAAGTTCGTGGGCTCGCCCGGATCCTCGAACTTGAAATCGGTGGCCTGGAACAGCTCGCCCGAGAGCTTGAATCCGAACTTGTCGCCGATCAGGCCCGCGTGACGCGCGGATCCACGGAACAGCGAACGCGTTCCGCCGTCGACCGTGAGCATCGTTCCCTGCGATGTGAACGGCGACTTCGTGATGATGTGCAGGACGCCGTGCGAGCTGTTCGGACCGTAGAGCGCCGATGCCGGTCCCAGAAGCACTTCGATCCGCTCGATGTCTTCGTTCGTCGACGTGAACAGGAGGGGGACGTTCACGCGAAGTGATGGCACGCCGGCGAACCGGTAATCCTGGAGCGTCAGGATAGAACCCGAGAACGCGTTGTTGAATCCTCGCGCGACGACGTTCGATTGCGCGATGCCGCCCTTGCTCACGTCGATGCCGGCGATGCCCTGCACGTGATCGGCCGCCGTCACCGACGGCCGTTCCTGGATCTCGCGCACTTCGATCACGGACACCGACGCCGGAGCATCGAGCGCCTTCTCCTCCTTTCGTGATGCCACGGTCACGACCGGGTTCAGCTCGACGATCGCTTCGGCGAGCACCACGTTCGCGGTCGCCGATCCACCAGCCGGGACCGTCACGGAGGTATTCCCGGGCCGGTATCCGATGCGGTTCGCTACTATGGTATAGGTTCCCGGCGCGAGCGTGAGCCGGTAGCTGCCGTCGTCGCGGGACTGTGTCGCCGCGACTACCGTTGTCGCCGACAGCGCCTGCACCCGCGCGCCACTGACGGGTTGGTTGGCGCGACCTTCGGTTACCGTTCCTGTCACGGTTCCGGTTTGTGCCCGGCCCAATGCGGGCACGGCGAGCAAAGCCAGCGATACCAACACGCGGAAACCCCAGCGAGCGGACATCGGCAACCTCGGAGGATGTGGGTTTGCGGATCGGCACGAAAATACGAGTCCCCTCTGTCGTTCCGCCATATGGGACAGCTACCATGGAACAACACCCGGTTGCTGTCGGGTATTCTCCTTCCGTGAAACTCACCCCTCTCGTTCCGGCCCTCGCGGCTGCCGTCCTGTCGTTATGGTCCCCGGCTTCCACGCTGGGCGCGCAGACGGGGGAGCGATCCTTGCTCCGGCAGCTCTACGGCGATCTCGCCTTCGAGGTCCGCACGAAGGGACTGGGATCGGTGACGGTTGGCGTCGCCGACGCGCGCACATCGCTCGTCTTCACGCTGCTGTCGATCGATCTGCGGCGCTGGTCCGATTCGGCAAGCCGCGTGCTGGCCGCCCGCCCGCCGCGGCGCGGGAGGATCGTCAAGTGGGAGGCCGTTGTTGATGGTCCTGGAGTGACGGCGGGGTCGATGTCGTTGGCCCGCACCATCGCACCGGGCGACACGACGATCATCCTCCTGGTCACCGACACCGCGTTCCAAGGCATGCGAACGGCGCTGTCCATGGAGGAGGCTCGCGCGCTGGCGGCCGCGATGAAGCGGGCGGCGAATGCCTCGTTGCCGACTCGGCCGGCACCGTTACCGAAAGCCAAGCCGCCGGCGAACACGCCGCCGCCGAAGAAGCCGCCTCCGCCGGACTCTCGTTAGGGCTGCCGGCCCAGTCGCGCGCGCAGCTGGTCGCGCATCTGGCGTGCGTCCGCGGCCGATGGATCGAACCGCAGGCCGGCTTCGATCCGGCGCAGTGCCTCGCGCGGATTCCCCAGGTCCAGCAGCAGTCGCGACGCGTAAAAGTTCGCGATCGCGAGCGATGGGTCCAGTTCAGCGGCGCGAACGAAGTTCGCGAGCGCGCTGTCGAAGGCGGCCTGCCCGGCATACGCCGCGGCGAGGTTGAAGTACGCCAACGGCTCCCGCGGATTGAGCGCGATCGCCCGTCGGTACGCGGCGATCGCGCCGGGCAGGTCGCTGCGCGCCCCGAGCGCGATGCCCTGGTTCACGAGCGTCAGCGGCTGCGCCGGGTCCATGGCGAGGGCCGCATTGTATGCGTCGATTGCGGCAGCGTGGTCGCGGGCGTCGTTCAACGCGAGTCCGAGGTTGAGCGGAATGCGCTGATTGAGCGGGTCGACCGCGCGCGCCCGCCGGTACAACTCGACCGCGCCGGCTGCGTCTCCCTGGCCGCGGAGACGATCGGCGAGGTAGCCCATGATCACGCCCCACCGCGACCGGATACGCGCTTCCCGGTCGCCCAGCGAATCGAGCGCCGCGATGAGGAAGCGGCGCGTCCGCACCTCGGTCCCTCGCGCGAGGTGAAGCGACGCCAGCGCGATCGCCGCCACATCGTCGTCTTCGTGACGCGCCAGCGCCTCCAGCCGCGTGATGACGTCGCGGTCGAGGTCGACCATGTCGCGCGTGAGGTGGTGATCGAGGAACCATGCCGTACCGGCGAACAGGGCCTGAGTGTGTCGCTCGTCGGCGTTCAGGACGAGTCGCGCTGCCGCGCCGCGCGGCGCGCCTTCACGGGCGCGGATCAGTGCCTGAACCGCTGGCGGCAGCGGCTTCAGCTCCCCGTAATATTGACGTACGTTCGCGTCCAGGACGCTCACCGGGATCTGACTGTGGCACGCCTGGCATGCGCCCACGATTCCGAGCGCTGAATCAGCGAGTGGGCGGGGAATAGGAATGCTGTGGTCGGATCGCGCGTAGGGGATCGCCGTTCCAAGCTCCGGCTGCTGCAGGTAGGGCATGTGGCAGGCCGTGCACCGGCTGCCCGGTGAGTTGTTTCCGTGATGGGTGTGACGGCTCACCGAGTCGGCCTTGCTGGCGTGACAGCTCGTGCACTGATGGTCATCGAATCGCCCCGGCAGCGGCGTCCCGGTGACGTCGCGGTACTGCTGCGAATGCGGGTCATGGCAGCTCGTGCACGTCATGCCCCCGTTGCGGTAGCAGTCGCTGTACAGATGTCCTTCCTGGTAGGCGAACGTGCGGATACGCCCATCGGGGAACTGGGCCTCGTCGCCGAGTTGCGGCAGCCGGATTGAATAGAACTCGGCCAGTGTCAGGCCGGACGAGTAGCCCGACCGGAGCTGGTCCTTGAGCGCGTGGCATTGCCAGCACGTACCTAACGACTGGTCCTTCGACAACGTGGCCAGGGCGCGCATGCCGACGTCGCCGCGCGCCACCGCGTCCGGATCGCGCAGGCGCGCCAGGTGCGGCGCTCCCGGTCCGTGGCAGGCCTCGCAGTTGATGCCCAGCGACTGGATGTCGGTGCGGTAGGCGCGCGCCGACGGGTCGAGGGCGACCCGGATCTGGCTCCCGTGACACGATTGGCAGTTGCTGAACCGTGGCTCGTCGCCCATCGCCCGGGTCGGCGGCCAATCCACGCAATCGGTGATCGCGAGCGCGGGGGTGATGGGCACCCAGCCCCGGTTGCCACGGGCGATCGTGTTGCAGAACCAGGTGCGCCCCTGCCGGCTGTAGTCGAACGGAAGGAAGCGCCAGGTTCCGTCCGCGAATCGTGACAGGAACCCCTGTGTCCCGCCGCCTTCCAGGTGGCCGCCGCCCACCACGCCGTCGACGGTCAATATCCGATCGTCGGCGCCGGCCTGATATTGACCGTCGACGATC
>Ga0209109_10000742_pt1 | contig 17794 bp, 13 predicted proteins | sample Rifsed10ft2_FD_184004 | JGI IMG/M metagenome (GOLD analysis project Ga0209109, IMG submission 184004) | Soil microbial communities from Rifle, Colorado, USA - sediment 10ft 2 (version 2) | ecosystem: Environmental > Terrestrial > Deep subsurface > Rock core/Sediment | place: Rifle, Colorado... | reverse complement strand
ATTTCCGGTCTCGATCTATTGATCGTGCGCGAACTGACGGGCGATATCTATTTCGGCAAGCCGCGCGGGATTCGGCAGCTGGAAAACGGCGAACGCCAGGGTTACGACACCATGTTGTACGCCGAGCATGAAATTGAGCGCGTGGCGCGCGTGGCGTTCGAGGCTGCACGTAAACGCCGAAAGCAGGTTTGCTCGGTCGACAAGGCCAATGTCCTGGAAACGTCCGGGTTGTGGCGCGAGGTGGTGATTCGCGTGGCCAAGGAATATCCTGACGTTGCATTGAGCCACATGTACGTGGACAACGCAGCGATGCAATTGGTGCGTGCGCCCAAACAGTTCGATGTCATGTTAACCGGGAACATGTTCGGTGATATTCTTTCGGACGAGGCATCGATGTTGACTGGCTCGATCGGCATGCTGCCATCGGCATCGCTCGACGCGCACAACAAGGGCATGTACGAACCGATCCATGGTTCCGCGCCCGATATCGCGGGCCGGCGCCTGGCCAACCCCCTTGCGATGATCCTGTCGGCGGCGATGATGTTCCGCTATTCGTTCAATGAATTGGCTCTGGCGGACAGAATAGAACGCGCGGTTGTCACAGTGCTGGATCAGGGTCTGCGCACGAGCGACATCCACACCGCGGGAACAAAAAAGGTGAACACGTCCGAGATGGGTGACGCGGTGGTGAAGGCGCTCGAATAGCGTCGCGCAATTTTTTATGAGTCAACGGCAATGAAGCGGATTGGATTGATAGGCTGGCGCGGTATGGTGGGCTCGGTGCTCATTGGCCGCATGACACAAGAGCGCGATTTCGATCACATCGAACCGGTGTTCTTCACCACTTCACAGATGGGCGGCAAGGGTCCGGCGATCGGAAAAGATATCTCACCGCTCAAGGACGCGAAAAGTATCGATGAACTGAAACCGATGGACATCATCATCACCTGTCAGGGTGGTGACTACACGGCCGAAATTTATCCGAAGTTGCGTGGCGCCGGATGGAAGGGTTACTGGATCGACGCGGCGTCGTCGTTGCGCATGAATGATGACGCCGTCATTATCCTCGACCCGGTCAACATGAACGTTATCCGGGACGCGATCGCCAAGGGTCTAAAAAATTTCATCGGCGGCAATTGCACCGTGAGCCTGATGCTGATGGCGGTGGGCGGATTATTCCAGAAAGGCTGGGTTGAATGGATGTCGGCCATGACCTATCAGTCTGCTTCCGGCGCCGGTGCCCAGCACATGCGTGAGTTGTTGCAGCAAATGGGCGTCGCGCACGCCGCCGCGAAGCGTTTGCTCGATGATCCGGCCTCGGCGATCCTCGAGATTGACAAGGGCGTGGCCGAGGTGATCCGCAGCCGTGACTATCCGACACAGCATTTTGGCGTGCCGCTCGCCGGCAGTCTCATACCCTGGATCGACAGGGAAATGCCCGGCGGCCAGAGTCGTGAGGAATGGAAGGGGCAGGCCGAGACCAACAAAATACTCGGTCGCGACGCCAACCCGGTTCCCGTGGATGGGATTTGCGTCCGGGTGGGCGCGATGCGCTGTCACAGCCAGGCGCTCACCATCAAGCTGACTCAAAACATCCCGCTCGCTGACATCGAGGAGACCATCAAACGTTCGAACCAGTGGGTAAAGGTGGTGCCGAACCAGCGCGAGGCAACCCTCAAGGAACTTACCCCCGCCGCGGTAACCGGTACCTTGTCCGTGCCGGTCGGACGCTTGCGCAAGCTCAATATAGGGCCCCAATACTTGGGCGCTTTCACCGTGGGGGATCAGCTATTGTGGGGCGCGGCCGAACCCTTGCGCCGCATGCTGCGAATCCTGCTGGCAGCGAAGTAACGCCCCAGACCTCCATTTACCGCACGAATGGCCGGGTTCCGGCTGCTTCACGTTGATGCCGTTTCCGGCAAGGTCTATACGAATAAGTAGGGGGGCCGGAGTGATAAAATACTGGGGATTTAAGGTCACTGAATCCACCGCATCCGTGCGCAGCAGCAACCGTTTTTTACACAGATTCAAGATCATTTCTGGTGTTTCCCCACCCCCGGACCGATCTGGTAAATAACCATCTGTACGCTATAGTTAGTTGAGATTTATAAAGAATATTGCTATTTACTTACATAAGTACCCGTCTTATAAAGCCTTTAGGAAAGTAAACCCGTTGGATAGAAAGGGGTGAACAGGATGTTTCAAAACAAGCGGGTCATGGCGCGGCTCTCGCGAGGGATCATCGTTATCCTGATGGCGCTATTCCCGATTGCCGGTCATGCGCTGGCGCTCGGCAAACTCAAAGTACTCTCTGCGCTCAACGAACCACTCAATGCCGTGATCGAATTTACTTCGATCACCGAAAAGGAATTGAAAGGGTTAACCGTCTCGCTGGCCTCGCGTGCGGATTTCGACGTGGCAGGTGTTGATCGTCCTCCGTTTCTCTCGCAAATCAAATTTATTGTCGCCAAAAAACTCGACGGCCGGTATTTCCTCGAACTTCGCACCGAGCAACAGCTTAATGAACCATTTCTGCATTTGCTGTTGCAGATCGATTGGCCGGGCGGAAGGCTGGTGCGCGAGTACACCGCGCTGATTGATCCACCGTACAAGATCGCAGGCAAGGCCGCTCCCGTTGAAGCACCGCAGATAACACCGCCGGCGCCGATGGAATCTCCACCGACTCCATCACCGCCTCCGATGGAAGCGGTCGCACCGCCGGCTGAAATAATCAAAGAAGAATTGCCGCCGGTGATTGCCAAGCCGGAAGAACTCAAGCCGGAAGCTGTTCCTACCCAGGAAGAACCCGTCAAGGAAACGGTAACACCCGAATCACCCGCGCTGGCCAAAGAGGCCACGCCGGAAGAACCGTTCACACCCAAGGTGGAGCCGCTCGAAGCGGCGCCAAAAGCTGAAATCGAATCTCCCCCGGTGGAGCAACCCGTCGCCACGCCCGAAACCAAGCCGGAGTCCGCGCCCGTGTTGGCGGCAATATCGGAATACGATGTAAAGCGCGGTGACACACTGTGGCGCATTGCCGAGAGGGCGCGCGCGGATAACGCCGACCTAAGTATCGAGCAGATGATTCTGGCGATTTACCGGACCAACAAGGACGCCTTTTTCGGAAACAACGTCAACAATCTGAAAGCGGGCAAGATACTCAAAATACCCGAGCGTGAAGAAGTGGCGTCCGTTACGTCACGGGATGCGCATCGGGAATTCCGCGCGCAATACAGCGCATGGCAGGAGTATAAATTAAAATTGGCGAGCGCAAGCCAGGCAGTCAAAGTCACGGAAGCGCCTGAGACAGTCCCGACGGCTGCACCCGAGGCACCGGTGATGTCAACCGAAACCAAGCCGGCCCAGGCCAAACCGGCGGAAACAACCCCCGCCGCAACGGACAAGAAAAAACAGGAAGAACTTCTTAAAATCGTCCGCAATACGCTGCAACAGGAAAAAAGCACGCCTGACAAGAAAGTCGCGGAGAAAGAATCCGCCCGGGACGCAACGGCGAGGGAGCAACAGGCGCTGGCAGAACGTACGGCAACCCTGGAAGAATCTCTTGAATCGAAGCGGCTGGAGAACAAGGATCTCAGCGAGAAGGTCGGGATGGTACGTTCACAACTCCAGAAAGAATCTCGTCTGATCGAGCTCGAGAACCAGAATCTAGCTCAGCAGCAGCAGAAAGCTTTGGCGCCCAAACCGGCGGAGCCGGCCAAACCCGTGGAGCAACCGGTGGCACCCAAGGTTGAGACTCAGCCAAAGGCCGAGTCCTTGCCACCGGTGGCTAAACCACAACCGGTAAAACCGGCGGCACCTAAAAAGCGACCGCCTCCACCGCCGGCCCCGGTCGAAGAAAAAGGTTTCTTGGCTTCGGTGCTCGAAGCGGTTCAGGGCGATCTGCTGATGCCCGTGGTGATCGGTTTGGTGGTATTGCTGACCGGAGGAATCGCGCTCGTATATTTCCGCCGCCGCCAGCAGTCCATTGCCGAGTTTGAAGAAAGCATTCTTTCCGGTGAGGCGATCAGTACTGATCAAACCGGCGACAGCCACACCCAGGGCGCCGTTACCACCGGAGGCGATACCTCGTTTCTCAGTGATTTCAGCCAGGGTGGCATGGGCAACATTCACACCGACGAGGTCGATCCGGTCGCCGAGGCCGAGGTCTATCTCGCTTACGGACGCGACGAAACGGCGGAAGATATTCTCAAGGAGGCTGTGGTCAAGCACCCGGAACGCCACGAGCTCAAGCTCAAGCTGCTCGAAATCTACCATCAACGTAATGACGTCCCCGCATTTGAGACGCTTGCCGAAGAGCTATATGCCGCCCTCGGTGGTCGTGGTGGAAAAATCTGGGATAAAGTCGAACAGCTTGGCCGGAAACTTAATCCTGAAAATCCGATGTTCCGGGGTGGCGCTCCGGCCGGCGCGCCCACGGCGGCACCCGCAGCAAAACCCGCGGCACCCGCGGCGGTTGGGTTGGCGTCCTCCGCTGAGGCGGACAAACACGCTGGCGTTTCGCTCCCCGGTGACGCAACCGCAAAACCGGATTCAGCGGGAGATTTCGACTTCGAGATAGATACTCCTTCCAAAGCGCCGTCCGCGATGCCCGATGATTTCGCTGCTGCCATGCCGAAGGAACCTCCCAAAGAGGAAACAGTTTCCAGTCTCGATTCAATTGATCTGGGCACGCCCGTGGATGATTCCGTCGAATTCGATGCCGGTGAAAAAGCCGACGCGGCGGCCGACCTGGAATTCGAAACCCCAAGCGAGGCAGCTCCGGCTGATCAAGACGTGAAGTGGGAGCCGGAACCGGAACAAGAGCCGGCCCGCGCCGCCGCCCCGGAAGCTGACAACCAGGTTTCGTCGCAATGGGATGAAACGGCGACCAAGCTCGATCTGGCCAAAGCCTATATCGACATGGGCGACTCAGAAGGCGCGCGCAGCATCCTGCAAGAGGTAATGACGGAGGGCAATGACACACAGAAGAAGCAGGCCCAGGAGTTGTCTGCCCAACTCGCCTGAGCCATCACACGCTCAGTAACTCCGTTTGAAATAGATCTCCACCCGGCGGGCCATACCGGCCCGGGCTTCAATGCCAACATGGCCGCTCGGATCGGTTTTTAAATCAAGGCCGATAAATCCACCGACGCGTTCGGCGCCTTTGAAATTCTTTGTGCTGTTGACCGTACCGCTGTCGCGTTCTTCACCGTCCAGGTAACCGTATCCACCCCCGCCGTATAAGCGAACTTGTCCTGTCAACGCCACCAGTCCGCCAATTTCCGCGCGTGAGTCGAACCAGTCGATCACGACGGTCTGCGTTGCTCCTTTGTGATCCACTTTTTGATAGGCATAGTCCAGTGTGTAATACAGCGTAGCGCGTTGGCTTGTGTATAAGAAGCCAAGCAAAGTAAATCCGGCATGATACCCGTTCAGCTCGATGCCCTGCGTGACAGGATTATCTGTCTGCGTGACATAGGCATACCCGCCGTACATCCCAAGCGTGACGTGCTTGCTGACCTTTTCGCGCAGCGACAATCCCAGCCAACGGATAGTGGTGTCAATGTCCTGGCTGCCGTAATCGAGGGATGTTTTGGCGCGGGCCAAGCGAACGGAAAAATCCACTGAATTGCCGTTGTCATCGATCGTGGGCGGACCAGCCGCATCGGCGAGTCTGGATATGGATAAAAAAATCAGCAACGGAAATAAATGACGGATCATTAATTCCGAGACCTCTCGTAGGTCAAAAACGAGAAAGGATATGGGTTATTTTCATCGCGCTCGTGACGTTCACGGGAAATTTCCCGCCATGACGGTCCTTCGAATTCCGGAAAGTAGGTATCGCCCTCGATACGGGCGTGAATCAGAGTGAGATAAATGCGGTTCGCGCGGTCAAACGCCTGGCGATATATTTCCGCGCCACCGATGATAAAAATCTCAGAATCGTTTCCAGCCGAATTCATTGCATCATCGAGCGAGTGCGTCACGAGACATCCCGCCGCCCGGTAATCCGGATTGCGCGTGACAACGATATTGGTTCGGTCCGGTAGCGGCTTACCGATGGATTCATAATTCCGTCGTCCCATGATCACGGGATGACCCGTGGTGAGTCTCCGGAAATGCCTCAGATCGGCCGGCAAGTGCCAAGGGAGTTTGTTGTTGATTCCAATAACCCGGTTTTCCGACATCGCGGCGATGAGCGAAATCCTTCCCCTCCCTTCCACGGAATTTATACCGCCACCGGAGCCTTGATGGCGGGATGCGGGTCGTAGTTCAGCAGCTCGAAATCGTCGAAGTCAAAATCAAACAGTGAGGTCTTTTCGGGGTTGAGCCGCATGCTGGGCAACGGCCGCGGCTCCCGCGAAAGCTGTGTTTTGACCTGTTCCAGATGATTCAGATACAAATGCGCGTCACCCAGTGTATGCACGAATTCGCCCGGTTTCAGTCCGGTCACATGCGCCATCATCAGGGTGAGGAGGGAATAGCAGGCGATATTGAAGGGCACGCCGAGAAAAATATCGGCACTTCGTTGATATAACTGACAGGACAGGCAACCTTGCGCCACGTAAAACTGGAACAAGAGGTGACAGGGCGGCAACGCCATTTTTTCAATTTCGGAGACATTCCAGGCGCTGACAATGAGTCGTCGTGAATCCGGGTTGACACGGATCGTGCGGATCACTTGGCTGATTTGATCGATACACCGACCGTCCGGCGCCGGCCATGAGCGCCATTGAGCGCCGTAGACCGGACCGAGGTCGCCGTTTTCATCAGCCCATTCATCCCAGATGCTGACGCCGTGATCCTTCAGATATTTGACATTGGTATCGCCGCGCAAGAACCACAACAGTTCGTAGATGATCGATTTGGTGTGGAGTTTTTTCGTCGTCACCAGGGGGAAACCCTGGGAGAGATCGAACCTCATCTGGTGGCCAAAAACGGAAAGTGTGCCGGTGCCCGTGCGGTCTTGTTTGCGTGTGCCGTGTTGCATGACCTGGCGCATCAAATCGAGGTACTGCCGCATGCATTAATCTCCGTAGCTGTCGTTAGACGAAATCAGACGGTCCCATAGTATATATCGGCTCGTGTAGCAGCGCGCAGCGTTAGTGTCGCGACGGCGCGAACAGACGCACTCCTTTGCGCTTGAACAGCGGCAACAGCACCATCCCCGCGATAAACCCACCGATGTGCGCGCCGAACGCCACACCACCCGCGCGCGGGTCGGCCAGCAGCGAGTTGACGAGTTGCAATATGAACCACAATCCCAACACCGCCATGGCCGGAAGGTACAGGGTTCGGGAATAAAAACCCAACGGGATCAGGACCAGCACGCGGGCGTGCGGGAACAACAATAAATAGGCACCGAGCACGCCGGAAATGGCTCCGCTGGCTCCGATCATGGGGATGGTGGAATCGATGTTGGGCAGCGCCTGCGCGAACACGGCCCCAATACCGCATAACAGATAGAAAACGACGAAGCGCACATGACCCATCGCGTCTTCAATATTATTGCCGAAAATCCATAAAAACAGCATGTTCCCGATCAGATGCATCCATCCGCCGTGCATGAACATCGAGGTGACCACCGTCAGTGCGGGAGGCAAGAGCGTGAGTTCCGGAGGCAGAACCTTGTCACCAAGCAACGTGGCCGGAATGACACCCAGACTAAATATGGCCGACTCAAATCCGTTAGCGCCGAGCGAAACCTGCCACAGGAAGACAAGTGAACACAATATGATCAGGGCGATGGTTATCACCGGTCTGATTGAAGTGGGATTATCGTCGTGCAGCGGAATCACGATTTCATTCCCTGCATGACCCGAAGGGTATCCTGGCGGTAGTAGTTTGTCAGTTGTGTGTAGACGGCCGGGAAATCTTCGTATACCAGTTTCGGAGTGGTGAAAAAGGATTCGCTGATTACCGCGAAGAACTCGGATGGATCATCGGCGGCATACGGATCCAGCCGGGTGTCCCTTCCGGCGTCCAAATCGTTGCACAACCGCTCATAAGCGGCGTGGAAATCACGCGCCCAATCGCTGACCCGCATGTCCGCCGGCAGCGGTGGATAACCGTTGGCCGCGCCGTTGGAGATATCGAGTTTATGTGCGCATTCATGGATTACCAGATCATGATCGGAGGGAGAATCATCTTCTTTCATGATGGTATCCCAAGACAATACTATCGGGCCCTGTGTCAGCGACTGACCGCAAAGGTCCGCGATTTCCCGGTGTACAATACCGTGCTCGTCCATGTATTCATCCTGCACCCGGAAATCGCCGGGGTAAATGACGATCGATACCCAATCCGCGTAACTTTCAAGTCCAAGGCCCAGGATGGGGAGGCAGGCATGCAGGGCGATGCGCAGCCGCATGTTATCGCTGACATCCAGCCCGGCAGCACCTTCAAAAGATTTTATTTTGATAAAATCCTCCGTTAGTTTACGCAGGCGATGTAGATCGTCTTCGGGTAAGGCGCCGGCATAGCGGCAGCCACGCACCGCAATTGACCATAAGGTATCGGACATTCCGCGTCGCTTTCGACGCCAAGTGCGATACAGCTTTTTCATTCCACGTTAGGGCGCGTTCGCCAAGTGCCGCGTGGCCGGGCTACGGGCCCTTGCCACCGCTTAACAGCTTGATCGCGAGCTTTTTGCCCCTTTCCACCGCGGGCTGATCCAGCGGGTTTATCCCGTACAGCAAACCCGCGTAAACCGTGACTCGCTGGTAGAGGTCGATCAGTTGTCCCAGTACGTGGGCCGTCAGCGACGGGAGCCGCAGGGTCATATTGGGATGTCCGGCCCCGGTGACGACCTCGCGCGTGGCCTGTAACTCGGCCTCGATGACATCGCGCATTTTTTTTCCTTCGAGATAGGGAAAAAATTTCCGGTCGTCGTCGGAAAGCGGGATCGGAAGATCCTGTTCCCAGGCATCGAACGCCAGGAAGGTGAAGATTTTGTCGAGCCGCGATTCAAGGTACATTTGCAACTGGCTGTGCTGGTCGACAGCGCCCATGGCGCGGACCGGCAAGGTTCCGGCCGGCGGTTTGCCCGATCTGGTTTCCATGCGCTTGCCCAGCGATTCAGCCCACAACTGGCGGTACCAATCCACAAAGAGTTGCAGCGGATCGGCATAGGGCATCATGATTGAAACGCGCTTGTTTTTTTTGATATCGAGCAGGTAAAAAAGCGCGGCAACCTCGAGCGCCGGATTTTTTTTCGGGTCATCCGCCAGGCAGCGCCCGGCATCGGCCGCGGCACCGGCCAGCAGCGCCTGGATGTCAACGCCGGCGACGGCCAGCGGCAGCAATCCCACCGCGCTGAGAACGGAATACCGACCTCCCACCCTGGGCGGTACGGGCAGCGAAGGAATTTCTTCGCGGACGGCAATCTCGCGCAGCCAGCCCCGCTCCGGATCCGTGATCAACCATTGATGCCGGCGGGCACGGGACTTGCCCAGATTTTGTTCGAGCCAGTTACGCAGAATCAGATACTGAACGGCGGTTTCAACTGTTCCGCCGGATTTGCTGATACAGATGACCGCCACTTTTTCCGCCGACCGCTGCATTAATTTCCGGAGCGGATAGGGATTGACGTTCTCCAGAAAATGCAAGGCAGGGGAAGATGTCGTGGCGCCGATCGCTGCCAATGCCTGGTGGACGGCCTTGGCACCCAGACTCGAACCGCCTATCCCAATGACGGCGACTTCCTCGAACCGGCGAATCGCTTCGGCCATCGATACAATGTCCGGCAACGAAGCGGACATGTGGTCGTGCAGATTAAGACAGGAAAACTCAGCGTCCAATCCCCCTGAAGATTTTACCGTGAGCGATTGGTGGACCCGTTCAAGCTCGGATTTAAGCGTTGCCAATTCCTCACTGGCGATACCTTCTGCACCTACTTGCGTGCGGTACAAGTTGACGGTGTCGATTTCAATCAATTTTTTTGGAGAGTTGTTGCGCATGGACGCAAGTTGGCTTTGAAACTCAACGATCGTTGGCCGTAAATCGAAATATTCGACTTAGTTCGATGAATTTTATCACTGTTTGATATCCCGATATTCCGCCGCTTGCAACGTGTTCGACAGCAACACGGCGACTGTCATCGGACCGACACCGCCGGGTACCGGCGTTATCCAGCTGGCGCGATTCTTGGCGGCTTCAAACTCAACATCGCCAGCCAGCTTTCCGTTCGGTAACCGGTTGATGCCGACATCGATCACGATAGCCCCAGGTTTGATCCATTCACCCTTGACCAGGCCGGGGCGGCCTACGGCGACCACGAGTATGTCCGCGCGGGCAATATGCTCGGGCAAGTTTATTGTCCGGCTATGGCAGACGGTCACGGTACATCCGGCGAGAAGGAGTTCCAGCGACATCGGTCTGCCGACAATATTCGATGCCCCGACCACTACCGCGTCTTTGCCTGCCAACTTGACTCCGGTACTTTCAAGCAAGCGTATTACTCCCAGCGGGGTGCACGGGCGCAATCGCGGCAGGCGTTGCGCCAGTCGCCCAATGTTATAGGGGTGAAAACCATCCACATCCTTGTCCGGGTGAATGCTTTCGATAATGGTCGTTTGATCGACCTGCTGCGGAAGCGGAAGTTGTACGAGGATCCCGTCCACTTCCGGATTACCGTTTAACTGACTAACGAGGGAAACGAGTTTTTCCTGGGTGACATCGACCGGCAGGTCATAGTCGAAAGAGTGGAACCCGGCCTCGCTGCAGGCATGCCGCTTGTTTCTCACGTAAATTTCTGACGCGGTTTCGTGACCGATCTTGACCACGGCCAGCCCCGGGGGCTGTTTGCCTTCGCGCACGCGGCGATCAACCCGCTGTTTGATATCGGCACTCAGTTGTCGTGCGACTTCTTTTCCGTAAAGAATCCGTGCGCTCATCTTTAGAATCAGGCCTGGCGCGTTTCATGCGCTGGCGAATCATCGCACGCGTCACCGTATGACGCCAAGCGCGTCGCGTTTTGGGATGACTATAATTTCTGCACGCCAGATTGACGGTGCCTGGAGTGGTGCGTATAGTTCCGCCCTCGCGCTGTCCGGCCGAACTGCTACCGGCAAGTTCCTCCGGAGCGGTCCGTGCCAGCGGTGCCCGGCGTGATTTACCGATCGGGGTATAGCGCAGCCTGGTAGCGCACCTGCTTTGGGAGCAGGGTGTCGGGGGTTCAAATCCCTCTACCCCGACCAATTCAATTTTGATAATTGCGTGCGCGAGGCGCTTACGTTGTAATGACGGGCCTGCATCTGTCTGAGCGCCCGTAGCTCAACGGATAGAGCACCAGCCTTCTAAGCTGGTGGTTACAGGTTCGATTCCTGTCGGGCGCGCCATTTTCAGGGTGGAGTACGCCGTTTCATCGCGGGTATAATATCCGGCGACACCGAGCGTTTTTGAATCATGGTGAGCGTAGCTCAGCTGGTCAGAGTCCCGGATTGTGATTCCGGTTGTCGTGGGTTCGAATCCCATCGCTCACCCCAGTTTTCACGTGAATCGTGAGTCGTTAGTCGTGAGTTGTTGGGAGGCAGGCGAAGGCCTGGCGGTGCCGTGCCACGGTTCACGTCTCACGTTTCACGATTTACGATTTTTGGGCCGTTAGCTCAGTTGGTAGAGCAGCTGACTCTTAATCAGCGGGTCGGAGGTTCGACCCCTCCACGGCCCACCATTATTTTTGCCGATGCTGTCATGAAGTATTGTTTTCCTGAGTCTCAGCGTACTCTGTCATATTCATTTCCTTTATTGTCTCCGGATTCGGTTGAGCGTGCTGTCGCGCGGATCGCGCTATACTGGTTGACGTTAACGGCGAATGTGGCGGAATTGGTAGACGCGCTGGATTTAGGTTCCAGTGGGGAAACCCGTGGGAGTTCGAGTCTCTCCATTCGCACCAATCCTTCCCACCGGGTGTTATCGGGATGACCGCCTTATTGTTGGCCTGTCCACGGCAAATCGGTATGATTCCTGTCCATTCAAATCGGCCAGGTAGAGTATTTTTTATCAAGAGGTTTCGAAATGCATGTTTCGGTTGAAACCACCAGTACGCTGGGACGTCGTCTGAAAGTGGCGGTGCCGGCGGATCGGGTGGAAAAAGAATTCAGTGCCCGGCTTCAGCAGTTGTCAAAGCAGGTCAAGATGCCCGGTTTTCGTCCCGGGAAGGTGCCACTCAAAATGGTGGAGGCCCAATTTGGCGGGCGTTTGATGAATGAGGTTGCGGGTGAACTGATACAGACAACATTTCGCGAAGCCATCGGCAGCCAGGGTCTGCGTCCGGCCGTTGACCCGCGCGTGCAACACAAGCCGTTCGGACGCGGCGAAGAACTCGAATACACGATTGAATTTGAAATCTACCCCGAAGTGAAGCGCTCCGACCTGGTGGGTGAAAGAATTGAACGTCCGGTTGTAGAGATAAACGATCCAGATGTGGACCGAACCCTTGAGACCATTCGCAAACAACGTTCAACCTGGAAACCGGTTGAACGGGAAGCGCACATGGGTGACCGTGTGACCATTGATTTTGTCGGTAAACTGAATGGCCAGGAATTCGAGGGCGGCAAAGCCGCCGCCTTCCCGCTGGTGTTGGGCGGCGGGACTTTGATTGAGAGTCTGGAGCAGGGTCTCGTTGGCGCGAAGGCCGGCGATGAGCGCCGGATAAGAGTTAAATTTCCGGCAAACTATCAGCACGCGCTATTAGCCGGGCAGGAAGCGGAATTTGACGTAAAGACAAGCGAAGTCGCTGAACCGGTCGTCCCGGAATTGAATGAAGCCTTTGCCAAGGAGCTGGGTGTCAAGGACGGAACCATTGAACAATTACGCGCGGAAGTGAAGGCCAATCTCACGCGCGAGGCGAGTGCCCGAGTGCGCGCGGTACTGCGTGCACGGACACTGAATTCCCTGTTGGAAGCCAATCCGATCGAGGTTCCACGAAGCCTGGTCGATACCGAACTCGAGCGTCTTAAAACCGCTGTCAAATCCCTCAGTCTGAATACCGCCGATAAGGACCTGCTCGAAAAGCGCGCGTACCGACAGGTGGCGCTGGGGTTGATACTCGGCGAGATCGTGCGCACGAAAGCGATCAAGCCTGATCCGACCGAAGTTAGGGCGCGAATCGAGGAAATGGCGGCGGACTATGAATCGCCCCAGGAATATATTCAGTGGCACTACGCAAGCCCTGAGCGACTTAGCGAGGTCGAAAGCCTCATCCTGGAGGGAAAAATCGTCGATGACCTCCTGGGTTCTGTCGAGCTTGTCGACAAGCCCATGAGTTTTCAGGAATTAATGAAAACAGAGGCCATTCCGCGGTAGCTACAATTTTCCGTTTCGATTAGATTGTTAATTCAGACGTGACGAAGGAACCATATTAATGAAAGACTTGAGACAAGATGGCGGTGAATTGAATACCCGGGCCCTAGGCCTGATCCCCATGGTGATAGAAACCACCGGCCGTGGCGAACGTGCCTACGATATTTACTCGCGCATGCTCAAAGAACGTGTGATTTTCCTCGTGGGACCGGTCGAGGACCACATGGCAAACCTGGTGGTGGCGCAGCTGCTTTACCTCGAGTCAGAAAACGCAGACAAGGACATTCATCTTTACATCAATTCGCCGGGCGGCGCGGTGAACGCCGGGTTGGCAATTTACGATACCATGCAGTTCATCAAACCGGAGGTGAACACCGTTTGTATCGGTCAGGCCGCGAGCATGGGCGCGCTGATACTCGCGGGCGGCGGAAAAGGGAAGCGCTTTGCGTTGCCGCACGCGCGCATGATGGTGCACCAGCCGATGGGCGGTTTTCAGGGGCAGGCCAGCGATATCGATATACACGCCCGCGAGATATTACGTGTGCGTGAACGGCTCAATCATATTCTGGTCAGACACACCGGGCGGACCCTGGATCAAATCAAGGAGGATACTGACCGGGACTATTTTATGGACGGAGAAGAGGCCAAGGCGTTCGGGCTGATTGACTCGGTCATCGAAAAGCGCGCGTAAATCAGTGAACTTTCCATAATATATGCTATAGATTTAAGGTATAATATAGATAGATTAGATGTATATTAGCTTGCAAAGGCGGGCGGAAACACGCATCCTTGCTGGCAAAATATCCTTAATCGAAAACGAGGTTTAAGGATGGCTGATAACAACCACACGGGCAGGGGTGATGGAAAGGGTGAAAAACTCCTGTACTGCTCATTCTGCGGCAAAAGCCAGCATGAAGTTCGAAAGCTGATTGCCGGACCCTCGGTTTTTGTCTGCGATGAATGCGTGGAGTTGTGCAACGACATCATCCGCGAAGAAGTCCAGGAAGAGAAAAACGCCGCCAACGCCAAGAAAAAGTTTCCCACGCCGCGCGAGATTCTGCAGATTCTCGATGAGTATGTAATTGGTCAGAACGACGCGAAGAAAGTACTGTCGGTCGCGGTTTACAACCACTACAAGCGCATCGAGCATGAAGGGAAGATCGGCGAGGTCGAGCTTTCCAAGAGCAATATTCTGCTGATCGGACCCACCGGTTCGGGTAAAACCCTGCTGGCCGAGACACTGGCGCGACTGCTCAATGTACCGTTTACCATCGCCGATGCCACCACCCTGACCGAGGCGGGATACGTCGGTGAAGACGTCGAGAACATCATCCAGAAACTCCTGCAAAAGTGCGACTACGATGTCGAGAAGGCCCAGAAGGGCATCGTTTACATCGACGAGATCGACAAAATTTCGCGCAAATCCGAAAATCCCTCGATCACGCGTGATGTCTCGGGCGAGGGTGTCCAGCAGGCACTGCTTAAACTCATTGAAGGCACGATTGCTTCGGTACCGCCACAGGGCGGACGCAAGCATCCCCAGCAGGAATTTCTCCAGGTAGATACCCGCAATATCCTGTTTATCTGCGGCGGTGCGTTTTCGGGGCTGGAGAAGGTTATCCAGAGTCGCAGCGAAAGATCCGGTATCGGCTTCCATGCGGAAATCCGGACCAAGGCCAATGCCCGGAAAGCGGGGGAGGTTCTGCGCATGGTGGAACCGGAAGATTTGATCAAATACGGATTGATACCTGAGTTCGTGGGCCGGCTCCCGGTGGTGGCTATCCTGGATGAGCTCGATGAACGCGCGCTGATCCAGATCCTGACGGAACCGAAGAATGCCTTGGCCAAGCAATACCAGAAACTCCTCAAACTGGAAGGAGTCGAACTGGAAATTCGCGAAGACGCTTTGCTGGCGGTGGCCAAGCGCGCCATGGAACGCAAGACCGGGGCGCGCGGCCTCAGGTCTATTCTGGAGCGAGCCTTGCTCGATGTCATGTTCGATCTGCCTTCCACGGAAAATGTGAAGAAGGTAATCATCGAGTCGGATGTGATCAAGGAAGGCACCAAGCCATTGGTGATCTACGTTGACAATGAAGAACAGGAAAAGCGGCGTGCTTCTGTCAGTCAGTAACGAGGCACCGGCCACGATGCGACTACTTAGAAACCCCGCCATAAGCGGGGTTTCTTCTATTCCGATGTGGCAAGGAAATAAGCCTGCCATTTGTCCCCAGGCACGGCATATTGGCAGTTTTATCCGGGTATTAATTTTTTGCTGAATGATTGAAATCTGGGCTTTTAGACACCACACTTAGAAAGTGACCCGTTCACTGCTAGCCACTCACAGGGATTAAAATAGAAATGCCAGAGACCAAAGCTCCGATTACAGTGCCCCAGTCAGAAACGAATCTTCCCGTGCTTCCCTTGCGCGATGTGGTGGTGTTTCCGCACATGGTTATTCCTCTTTTTGTGGGCCGGCGTAAATCAATCCGCGCGCTGGAACAGGCGATGGAGTCCGGCAAGCAAATCATGCTCGTGGCTCAAAAAAGCGCTTCGGATGACGATCCCGCGCCGGACAACATCCACACCGTCGGAACCATCGCCAGCATTCTCCAATTGCTGAAATTGCCGGATGGCACGGTGAAGGTTCTGGTTGAAGGCGAACGCCGCGCGGTTCTGCAAAAGTACCTGGATACGGAAGACTATTTCTCAGCGCAAGTCGCGCTGCTCGAGACCATGCCGCTCACCGATAAAGAGGGTGAAGCGCTGACGCGTTCCGTGCTCAACGAATTCGACCAGTACGTCAAGCTGAACATGAAAATCCCACCGGAGATCCTGACATCGCTGTCGGGTATCGACGACCCCGGCCGCCTGGCAGATACCGTGGCCGCGCATCTTTCCCTCAAGATAGAAGACAAGCAGCAGATTCTGGTGGTGCAGGACGTGCGCGAGCGCCTGGAGAAAATTCTCTCTGTGCTTGAAAGCGAGATTGACCTCCTGCAGGTTGAAAAGCGGATTCGCGGGCGCGTGAAGCGTCAGATGGAGAAGAGCCAGCGCGAGTACTATCTCAATGAACAGATGAAGGCGATCCAGAAGGAACTCGGTGAACTGGAAGAAGGACCGAACGAGGCTGAGGAACTGGCGAAAAAAATCGCGAAAGCGGGAATGAGCAAAGAGGCTCGCGAAAAAGCTGAGTCAGAACTGAAAAAGTTGAAGATGATGTCGCCCATGTCGGCCGAAGCAACGGTCGTGCGCAACTACATCGACTGGCTGGTGAATGTGCCCTGGAAGAAGCGCACCAAAATCGAGAAGGACCTTACGAAGGCCGAGGAGATTCTGGAAAACGACCATTATGGCCTCGAGAAGGTCAAGGAGCGTATTCTCGAGTATCTCGCCGTGCAACAACGCGTGAACAAGCTCAAGGGTCCTATTCTGTGCCTGGTGGGTCCTCCGGGCGTCGGTAAAACGTCGCTGGGGCAGTCCATTGCGCGTGCTACAAACCGCAAGTTTGTGCGCATGTCGCTGGGTGGTGTGCGCGATGAAGCAGAAATCCGCGGCCATCGCCGTACTTACATCGGGTCGTTGCCGGGCAAAATCGTTCAGAACCTGTCGAAGGTAAAAGTTCGCAACCCCCTCTTCATGCTGGACGAGGTGGACAAGATGGCCATGGATTTTCGCGGTGATCCTTCGTCCGCGCTGCTGGAGGTGCTCGATCCCGAACAGAATCACGCGTTCAGCGATCATTACCTGGAAGTGGATTACGATCTTTCGGATGTGATGTTCATTGCCACGGCCAATACTTTGAATATTCCACCGCCGCTGCTGGACCGCATGGAAGTCATCCGCCTGTCTGGTTACACCGAAGATGAAAAGGTGAACATCGCCACGCGTTACCTGATTCCCAAGCAACTCAAGAACAACGGGTTAAAACAGAGCGAGCTGCATCTGTCCGAAAAAACAATTCGCGATATCATCCGTTATTACACGCGTGAGGCAGGTGTGCGTAATCTCGAGCGTGAGATCGCCAAGATCAGCCGCAAGGTAACGAAGGATCTGCTGCTGCACAAATCCAAGTCAGAGAAAATGGTTTCTGTCACACCCAAGAGCCTTGAGAAATACCTGGGTGTCCGGCGTTATCGCTATGGGACGGCCGAACAATCCAACCAGATCGGCCAGGTTACCGGCCTGGCCTGGACAGAAGTGGGCGGTGAACTGCTGACGATCGAAGCGATTATTGTTCCCGGCAAGGGCAAATTGACCATTACCGGAAAGCTTGGCGATGTCATGCAGGAATCCATCCAGGCGGCCATGAGCGTGGTGCGTTCGCGCGCCGTGAAGCTCGGGATCTTCCCGGATTTTTACCAAAAGCATGATTTTCATGTGCACGTGCCTGAAGGAGCCACGCCCAAGGACGGTCCGAGCGCCGGCATAGCCATGTGCACCGCCATGGTTTCGGCGCTGACGAAAATTCCGGTGCGCGCTGAAGTAGCCATGA
>Ga0209109_10000737_pt1 | contig 17837 bp, 14 predicted proteins | sample Rifsed10ft2_FD_184004 | JGI IMG/M metagenome (GOLD analysis project Ga0209109, IMG submission 184004) | Soil microbial communities from Rifle, Colorado, USA - sediment 10ft 2 (version 2) | ecosystem: Environmental > Terrestrial > Deep subsurface > Rock core/Sediment | place: Rifle, Colorado... | reverse complement strand
CGAGCACAGAAGATCATCAGCCCCCATCCCCCGACTCATCTCTCGCCGATGGAATGCCGTAACGCTTGCATTTTTCCCACAGGGATTTGCGCGAGAGGCCGAGAATTTTCGAGGCCGTGGTTCGACTGCCCTCCACCCGCCCGAGGACCGACACAATATACTCACGCTCAAACTGTTCTCGCGCCGTTGCCAGCGAGGTCAGCGGACGCTCCTCCCGCTTCTGCCCTGTCAGCCCTTCGCTACAGAACCCACAAGATTCTTGTGGTACCCCGCCTGTAAACGGACAGGACTGGAACCCGCACAGATCGGAGGGCTGGATTGCTTCACGATCCCGCCCCAGCGCCACCGCACGCTCAACCATGTTCTCCAACTCCCGCACATTCCCGGGAAACGAATAGCGTAAGAAGAGCTCGCGCGCCGCAGGGGAAAACCCTTTCAACGTCTTATTCATCTTGCCGGCGCACTTCTTCAGCACATGCTCTGCAATGATCATGATGTCTTCCTGCCGTTGACGCAACGGCGGAATCACCACAGGCACGACATTGAGCCGATAAAACAGATCCTCTCGAAACCGCCCCTGCGCGACTTCCTTTCGAAGATCCTTCTGGGTCGCACAGACCAGGCGGACATCGACGTCAATCCTGTCGTTCCCCCCGACGCGCTCAAACTGCCGTTCCTGGAGCACACGCAACAATTTCACTTGGACGACCGGTGAGATTTCCCCGATTTCATCGAGAAACAACGTGCCTCGATGTGCCAGCTCAAACCGCCCACGCCGCTGCCGCAGCGCTCCCGTGAACGCCCCTTTCTCATGGCCGAAGAGTTCCGCTTCCAATAAGGTTTCCGGAAGCGCTGCACAGCTGACTTTAATCAAAGGGTAGTGGCTTCGTGCGCTGTTCTGATGGATGGCATTGGCGACTAGCTCCTTGCCGGTTCCGCTCTCTCCAATAATCAGCGTCGTCGAATCCGTTCCTGCCACCAGCTTAATCTTCTCGAGTACGGCTCGCATTTGATTGTTCGCTCCGAGAATACCCCCGAAGCTAAACTTGTCCTCCAACGCTTCCTTGAGGTCCTGGTTCTCGCGCCGCAAGGTCACGACGCGGCCCATCCGTTCAACGATCAACAACAATTCGTCCATCTGGAACGGTTTCGTGATGTAATCGAACGCCCCGAGCTTCATCGCGCCGACCGCCGTTTCCACCGATCCGTGGGCGGTAATCATCACGACCTCGACGTGGGGTGACTGCTCTTTGGTCGCTTTGAGCACCATGAGCCCATCCGCGCCGGGCAGCCGTAGATCAGTGATCACCAGATCGAAGGGCCGTTGGCGGATGGCTTCGATCCCTTCCGTCCCGGATGCGGCCGCTTCGACGTCATGGCCGATCGTCTCCAACGCGTCGACCATCGAAAGCCGCATCAGCGGCTCGTCATCGACGAGCAGGATCCTGAGCCCCTTCATGACACCCTCTCCATCAACGAACGTTCCCTGGAAACTGGAAGACAGAGGGTAAAGGTCGTCCCCTTCCCGACCTCGCTGTCCACCAAGATCTTTCCTCCATGGCGCTCGACGATGCCCAGACTGACCGACAGGCCGAGTCCAGTTCCTTCGCCTTCGCTCTTGGTCGTAAAGAAGGGATCGAAGATCCTCGGCAGGACCGCCGGCGGAATGCCCGATCCCGTATCGCACACCTCAATCAGGCAGATCCCTTCGACCACGGATGTTCGGATCGTCAGCACCCCTCCGTCTTTCATCGCTTGCACAGCATTCAGTATCAGGTTCATCAGCACCTGCTCAATCATGTGCCGATCGACCATAACATTCGGCAACCCCTGACCGAATCCCGTTTCCAGCACGATTCGGTTCGGGGCAAAAAGATGCGTCGTCAAGACCAACACCCGATCAACGACGTGATTGATGTCTGTCAGCGCAAACTCCGGCTCATGCTGCTGGGCGAAATCGAGGAGCTGCCGAACAATCTTCTGCACGCGCCGCACACCGTCTTCCATCGACACTCGATACTCTTCTTGCCGGCCCGGCGACAGCGTCCCCTTCCGCAAGTTGTAGAGACAGTTCAGGATGCCCCCAAGGGGATTGTTGATTTCGTGGGCCACCCCTGCGGCAAGCCTTCCGACCGAGGCCAGTTTTTCAGAATTCCTGATCTGCTGCTCCAGTTTCTTGGTCTCGGTCATGTCACGAGCGATGCCCAGCACGCCCAGGATCGCTCCCTCGACCGCATGCAGCGGGGAGACACTGACCATCACAGCCCTCGGCTCTCCCGTGCGAGTCACCACCTCGACCTCATAGACCTGCTTCGCACCGATATCCAAAGTACTCTTGAGGCGTCTCCCTCGATGCCGCTTGGAGAGAAGGGCCAGGTACGGGCGCCCGAGCAGATCGTCTTTCCGGTAGCCCCATGCTTCGATCTTGCTGTTGACATAGGTGAACCGTTGTTCGGTATCGAGGGTGTAAATGACATCATTGGCGTTCTCGAGCAGATTTTCAAGATACTGCTTGGTCTCTTCAATTTCCCGCGTGCGCTCCTTTACGTTATGTTCCAACTCTTCCCGGTACATCTCCAGTTGCCGTTCCAGCCGCTTCCGGTCGGTAATGTCTCGCAACTGCACCATCACCAACAGTTGGTCGGCCTCTCCGACTCGAATCAAATCCATTTCGGCCGGAGTGTCCAGTCCGTCGGCATGGCGCACCATGATCTCCTGGGTGGACACTTTCCGCTGACCTGAGATGATGTCGCTCAGCCATCCGCGCAACGCGTCGTGATAGCCGGAGAGGACGACTTCGAGCAGACTGCGGCCGACGACGTGCGCTTCTGCATATCCCAGAGCTTGCTCCTCACGTTTGTTGACGGCTACGATCATACCACTCGGATTCACCATAAACACCGAGTCCGCCACCAAGTCGAACAACGCCTTGTACCGCGCCTGCGAGGCCACGAGCTGTTGTGTCCGCTCTGACACGGCCTGTTCAAGCTTCGTCGTGTATTCTTGCAGTTGTTGCTCAAGCCGGTGGCGTTCGGTCACGTCGTGGACAAACGCGCGCGAGTGAACCAGCCCGCCCCGCTCTTGATCCATCAGCGCCGTGGCGTGAATCTCCACGTCGATCGGGTGACCGTCTTTGGCCAAAAACACCGTCTCCATCGAACTGCGCCCTTGTGCCACCAATCGTTCTAGATATTGCAATACGAGTGACTCCTGGCCACGCGGCACGAGGTCCCAGAGCCGCATCGACAGCATCTCATCGAGAGTGTATTTCAGTTTCTCGAGCCCCGTCTTGTTCACATGGACGAAGCGGCCGCTCCGGTTTAATTGATAGATCATCTCCGGCGAATGCTCGATCAAATCGCGGTACTTTCCTTCCAGGCGGTGCACATCCACCACGCGTTGTTCGATCTGCGCAAACGATCGTTGGAGATTCTCCGCCATCTGGTTGAACGCATCGGCGAGCCCTTCAATTTCATCGCCGGTCTGCAGCTCCAGTCTCCGGTCCAATCGTCCGCTTCCGATTTCACGCACCCCGTCGTGTAACAACTGAATGGGACGGGCAATCCGACGTGCGACGACTACCCCTGTTCCCCACAGTACGGCGAGCACGAGCAGCCCGTAGAGCAGCACTTTCGCCACGAGTTCGGCAAGCGGCGCATAGGTCTCCTGGGGATCCTGCCGCACCACGGTGATCCACTGATTTCCTCCGAGGCTCCCCGGGGCCAAGCTCTCGCCAAGTCGAACTGGAGCGAATCCGATCAGGGCGTTCCGGCTCCCATGCGAATCGTCTGCGGCAACGGTCCAACCAGCCTTGAGCCCAACGAGGGCACTGATCAACTCGGGCCTTACCGTGTGCTCTTCCGGGGCCAGGACCGGACAGATCACAGGAACACCATCGGAACTGAACAACATCGCGTGGCCGGTCGCCCCGATGGTGACCTCGGCAATGGCATGAAAGATCGTGTCTCGACGTAACAGAATTGTGACCGCCCCAATCACTGTCCCCTTTGTATCGTCCAGAATGGGCTCCGCCACCACGACCACGTGAGTCCCGAAACCTGGATCAAAGGCGATCTCGCTCACATAGCCCCTGAGACTTCCCCCTTTCACCACCGCTTGCCACCACGGCGTCTTCCCGTAAAAGTACTCCACTTGTGGAATGGAACTGACCACCAGCGCCCCCTGCTGGTCGGTCACCAGGATCCCGACATAGTCCGATTTACGGATATCGTGCCACCGGATGAGATAGTTCGTGACGATGCGATTGATGAAGAGGGGAAACTCGCTTTGCTTATCACGCTGATGCCACCGCTGCTGCCAATCCTTGATCATGCCCTGGATGCTTTGCGCATCCCTTCCCTCGTACGTGCGGTTGGCTTCGGTAACGGCGGTGCGGAGAAAGGGGGTCGTGGCGAGCTGCTGGGCCTCGTTCATCCCGCGACTGACCTGCATTTCGATGCGGCGAGCGGCTTCCACGGCAACTTCCTTGAAGTTGGCGCCGGTCATTTCGCGAAGCGCGCGCCGCTCCTCGACGTAGGTGAGCGCAAGCAGAATGGTCAGGGGCAGAAGTCCGACCAGCACGATCGCCGTGATGATCTTGCGCTGGAGACTGTGAGACCGACTCCAGAGTGTCATGGGTTGCCCTTGATGGGCGCGTTACTTCCTAGGCCTGATCCCAGGAGTCTTGCCTGGCCGAGTTACATGAACATGAGGCAATTCAGGAATCTGTTGATCTGATGCATATTCTAAATTTCCGACAACTCAACAGATTATTAGATCAACAGATGCGCTCTATGAGCGCTGCAACAGCCGCCCGGACGCTCCCGGCCAGAGCAACAGTAACGGACTCGCGACGAAGATTGACGAATAGGTCCCGAAGATCACGCCCCATAACAGGGCGAGAGAGAAGTCGTGCAAGACCTCTCCCCCAGCCAGCGCCAACGGAACCAGCACCAGCACAACGGTCAAACTAGTGATAATCGTGCGGCTCAAGACTTGGTTGACCGCATTGTTGATGAGCGTCTCTTCGCTATCCCGCCGTCGCATCCGGAGATTTTCCCTGATACGATCGAACACGATGACCGTATCCGTCATCGAATAGCCGGCTAACGTCAGCAATGCCGTCACGACGAGCAAGGTAATTTCCTTGTCCAGGATGTAAAAGGCACCCAACACCGCCAACACGTCATGGAAGGTCGCCAGAGCCGCCGCGATGCCGAAGCGAAGTTCAAACCGCGCCGCCACATAGAGAATGATCCCGGCAAAGGAAACGAGGATCGCAATGAGGGCATCCTGTTGAAGCTTCTGCCCGATGGTCGGTCCGATTTCCGTGCTGGAATCGACCACGAAATGGTTCGAGGAAAACTCCTTCGTAAAGACCGCCACGACCCGTTCGGCGACCTTCTCCTCGATGGTGGTCGAGGCCTTCAGGCGGATCAGGAGTTTGTTCTCCTGACCAAACTCTTGCAGCTCGGCGTTGCCCAGGCCGTTGGCCTCCAAGGCTTTCCTCGCTTCGTCGATCCGGATCGCTTGGTCGAACTTCAGTTGCACCGCGGTCCCGCCCGCGAAATCGATGCCAAGGTTCGCCGACCCCCTGGCAATCTGAACAACCGCCACAATTCCCAGCACCACCATGATGCTGGAAAAAATAAAGGCCCAGCGGCGCTTCCCCATGAAATCGATAGTGGTTTTCCCGAGGATCTCTAACATGCCGGCTCCTTCGACTAAATGCTTAACTGTTCCACTTTCTGTCGTTGATTCAAGAGGTCGAAGATGACCTTGGTGCCGATCAAGGCCGTAAACAGATTGATCCCGATTCCGAGACACAAGGTCACGGCAAATCCTTTGATCGGCCCCGTGCCGAAGAGGAACAGCGCCACCCCTGTGATCAGGGTCGTCACGTGAGAGTCGACAATTGTGAGCAGCGCCTTGTCATATCCTCCGTCCACCGCCAGCCGAACCGCTTTCCCCAGTCGCAGCTCTTCACGAATACGCTCGAAGATCAGGACGTTCGAGTCGACGCCCATCCCGATCGTGAGCACGATTCCGGCGATCCCCGGCAAGGTCAGGGTTGCATTCAGAGCAGAAAGGGCTCCGATCAAACACAATAGATTGAGCATCACTGCAAAGTCCGCAATCACCCCGGACATCCTGTAATACACGATCATGAACACCACCACGATGGCACCGGCAAACAGCGTGGCCTGCACACCTTTCTCGATGGAGTCCTTCCCCAGCGACGGTCCGACTGTGAGGTCTTGAATGATCTTGAGCGGAGCCGGTAAGGCGCCGGCCCGGAGCACGATGGCCAAGTCGTTCGCCTCTTGCATTGAAAACGTCCCGGTGATTTGCGCGCGCCCCCCCGTAATGCGGTCCTGAATTACCGGTGCCGAGTAAATCGTGTTGTCGAGCACGACGGCCATTCGTTTCTTGACGTTGTCGCCCGTAATCCGTTCGAATTCCCGACCACCCTTGGCGTCAAATGAGATCGACACGTAGGGGTCGTTGAATTGACCGATCGAGACTCGTGCATCGCTCAACACATCGCCGGTCAACATGACCCGCTTTTTCACAAGATAGGGAATCCGGTATTCGCGGCCGCTGTCTTTATCGACTCCCCGTTCGAAGAGGATCTGATCGCCTTCGGGCAGCTTTGCCTCGGCCTGCTTCAGAATCTCCGCCTCTTTGTCTTTCGGAATACGGGCGGGCAGATCGAGCTTCAGCTGGTTGTCCTCGTCGAGCATCTTAAATTCGAGCAACGCCGTTTCTTTGATCAGATCCCTGGCGCGCTTGGGCTCTTTGACACCGGGCAACTGCACGACGATCTGCTTCAACCCCTGCCGCTGCACCATCGGCTCTGCCACGCCAAACTGGTCAATGCGGTTCCGGATCGTTTCCAGTGCCTGGTTGATTGCGGAGTCCTTGATTCGCTTGACCTCGATCTCCCGCAATTCCCACACCAGCCGGTTGGCCGATCCGGCAGACTCCGTCTCGCTGAAGGTCGGATAGTCATCGATCATCTTCTGGATCTGCGCCTTGAGTTCGGCGTTTTGGAACTGGATCGTGACCTGGGTCGGTCCTGTCCGCATGACAGACTCGACGGGAATTTTCTTATCGACCAACAGATCTTGGAGGGACACGACCGATCGATCGACGGCGATTTCGACCGCACGATCTTCATCCACCTCCATGACGAGGTGAATCCCGCCTTGGAGATCCAATCCCAGTGTAATGCCTTTGTTCGGCATCACCGTCTTCAGCCAGCCAGGCAACGCCTGATAGAACGGCTGATAGGACGGGATAAAGAAGATCACCGACAACACCACCACCAACACCAACAATGTTAACCGCCCACCCACTTTTTTCATGTGGTCTGTAACCCCTTTGTCATTCGCGGACTACGAGCAGGATGCTGAAAAAGTCCTCCAGCGGCGTTCTCGCCTCTTCGCTCGCTGCGGCCTTACTGGACGGCCTTTTTGAGCATCCTGCGGGATATTCATCTGTTGTCCATGACCTGTGGGCCATTGGGTTTCCTGCATGCCGCAATAGTATTCCGCAACCTATGAGTCCTTATCCTTGTCCTCTTCGTCGCCGCCGCGTAATCGAGCAACCTGGTCCCGTTGCATCCGAATCTTCGTACTATCGGCGATCTGCAGCGTCACCGTCTCCTTCCCGAGATTCGTCACGGTGCCCCAGATACCCGACGCCGTGACCACCTTATCGCCCTTCTTCAGGGCCTCCAGCAACGCCTTCTGCTGTTTCGTGCGTTTTTGTTGCGGCAAAATAACCAAGAAATAGAAAATGACAAAGATCAGCGCGAACGGAATGAGGGATAGGAACGTACTGGAACCCGAGCCCCCTCCACCGAACATCTGAGCCATTACGACCGATTGCATGACCATATACACTCCTTCTCGACAGGGTTAGCAGGATGCTGAAAAAGACCGCCAGCGGCGTTTTCGCATCGCTCAGAAGCTCAACGTACCGAAGCGTACGCCTCGCCTCTTCGCTCGCTGCGGCCTTGCTGGACAGCCTTTTTGAGCATCCTGAAGCTATTCTGGCATCAGCACCAGATCTAAGATTTCACCAGTGTATTGTGTGTAAACCAAGTTTTCCCACATCCTGCTAGTCCCATCCGGCATGCCGATGCACATCGACCTCAGCCACGTCTGCAGCTGAGACGTCCGATGCAACCCGCTCGCGGGATCGGTAAAACTCGTCCCGGAACGACCGTAACGTCCCCTGTGCGATCGCTGACCGCACCTGGTCCATCAGATCGGCAAAGTACCAGAGATTGTGAATTGTATTCAGTCTCGACGACAGCATCTCTTTCACCTGAAAGAGGTGATGCAGGTAGGCACGCGAGTAGCGCGCGCAGACCGGACAGCCGCAGGCCGGATCGATCGGCTGTTCGTCGCGAAGATACCGTGCTTGCTTAATCACCACTCGCCCGAAACTCGTAAAGAGCGAGCCGGTCCGCCCATGGCGCGAGGGCACCACGCAATCGAACAGATCGACCCCGCGCGCCGCACCTTCGATCAAATCCTCCGGCATCCCCACACCCATCAAATACCGCGGCTTCGAAGCCGGCAGCTCCGGTATGGTCACATCCAACATGGCATACATCTCTGCCTTCGATTCTCCCACCGAGAGCCCACCGACCGCGTAGCCCTCGAAGCCAAGCCCGACGAGGTCACGCGCCGAGGTCACGCGGAGATCTGCATCCAAACCGCCTTGTACGATCCCAAAGAGGGCTTGATCCGTACGACGACGGCTGGCCTGACAACGTTGTGCCCAGAGGGTGGTCCGTCGCGCGGCATCGCGCACGACCTCTCTCTCAGCCGGCAAGGCCACACAGTGGTCGAACGCCATCATGATATCGGCCCCCAACGCTTCTTCGATTTCGATGGCGGTCTCCGGCGTGATGAAATGCGTTGATCCATCGAGATGCGACTGAAAGCTCACACCCTCGTCCGTCACCTTGCACAATTTGGCGAGACTGAAAATCTGAAATCCACCGCTGTCCGTCAAGATGGCTCCCGGCCACCCGGTGAACCGATGTAATCCACCCATCTCGGCCACGACCTTATGTCCAGGCCGCAGATAGAGGTGGTAGGCATTGTTCAGCATGAGACGAAAGCCGAGCTGCTCTAGGTCGGCTGGATCAATCCCCTTCACCGGCCCCATCGTGCCAACCGGCATGAAGGCCGGGGTGTCGATCACGCCATGGGCGGTGCTGAGTCTGCCCAACCGCGCACTCGTCTCACAATCAGCCTGTTGCACTGAAAAGTCCACAGCACCCCTTGCTGGCTACATCTGGTCCGGTGCAGAAATCCCGAGCACACCGAGTCCATTCTTCAGAACTTGCTGGATTCCTCGCATCAGCGCCAATCTCGCCGCAGTCCGTTCGGGGGTCAGCCCCTCTTTCTGCAGCACCTCGCCTGAGATCAATCCCTCCGGCGTGACCGCCAATAGATCTCGATCCGCAGCGGGAGGGAGAATTCGGTGCTTGTTATAAAACGTATGCAGCAGCCCGGCCAATTGCTGGAGGTAATAGGTCATTCGGTGAGGCTCGTAGGCCATCGCACTGCCCTGCAGGACCGAGGGATAGGCAGAGAGCTTGCGAATCAGCCCTAATTCATCCGGGTCGGTCAGTACCGTTAAATCCGTCTCGCTCGGCAGGGGACAGGTGATGCCTCGCGCGGCCGCGACGCGCCAGAGGCTGGCGATCCTGGCATGGGCATACTGCACATAGTACACGGGATTATCGGCTGAGCGCTGTTTGGCCAGTTCCAAATCAAAGTCGAGATGCGAGTTGGAATCGCGCATTAAGAAAAAGAACTTGGCCGCATCGGCCCCGACTTCATCGATAACTTCGCGCATCGTGATGAACTCGCCAGCCCGCTTCGACATTTCCACTTTTTTTCCGCCGCGCAACAAATTTACCATCTGGACCAGCACGACCTGGAGGCGATCTTTCGGATACCCATAGGCCTGCACGACCGCTTGCATGCGAGGAATGTAGCCATGGTGATCCGCGCCCCACACGTCGATGAGGAGATCGTATCCGCGCCGCAGCTTATCCTGGTGGTAGGCGATATCGGACGCCAGATAGGTGTACTCGCCGTCCTGTTTCCGCACGACACGATCTTTCTCGTCACCGAATGCCGAGGATCGGAACCACCAGGCACCTTCCTGTTCAAACAGGAACTGTTGTGACTTCAATTCATCCAGGACTCGTTGGACGGCCCCGGAGTTCACGAGAGCGGCCTCGCTGAACCACGACTCGAACTCGATTCCGAAGGATTTCAGATCCTCGCGAATCAGGCCCAGCAGTTCCTGATAGGCGAACGTTCGACAGCGCTCCTCGACCTCTGTGGCCGCACGTCCGGTCAGCTCGGGCCCGAACTGTTGCTTTACTCGCTCTGCCACGGCAGTAATATAGGCCCCGTGATACCCCTCTGACGGGAAGTCTACCGGCCGGTTCGACAACTCCTCATACCGTGCATAGACGGAGGTCCCCAACAATTTCATCTGCCGGCCGGCGTCGTTGATATAGTATTCACTCACGACGTCATACCCGACCGCCTTGAGCATGTTCGCCACAGCCTGCCCGACCGCGGCGCCACGCCCATGCCCCACATGCAACGGACCGGTCGGATTCGCGCTCACATACTCCACCAGGACGCGACGTCGCTGCCCCATCTCGGCTCGTCCGTAGGCTGATCCTTGCATCTCGATTTCTCTAAGCACTTCCTGCCAGATGGCGGGCTTGACCGTGAGGTTGAGGAACCCCGGCCTGACGATCTCGACTCGGTCGAAGAGCTGCTCGCGCTGAGCAAGATTGTCGATGATAATTTGGGCAATGTCGTGGGGTGCTCGTTGCTCGGACACCGCGAGAGACATGGCGACTGTCGAAGCTAAGTCTCCCCATTCAGGACGTTTGGGAGCATCCAGACTCAGCTGAGGCCATGATTCAGTCTTCAGTTGACCTTTCTTTTTGGCCCCATTGAGCGCTCCAAGGAGCGCGCTGGTGACCTTTTCCTGAACGACCCCGCTGGACAAGAAAAGAGCTCCTAAGTCCTTAGCAATGAAAGGGAAAACGAACTGGCCACTCTAGCATACGGGATAGTCAGTGACAAGGCAGCTGGATGGAATTCTCTGTCGAACCGCGACCTCCTTGAGGTGTGTAAGCCCGCATGATTCATGAGCGCTTCTGCTGCAATCGCGAGCTTTTTGGCGAGAGGCAAGTGGCGAAGACTCCCGGTCGGAAACACGGCTTTTCCCGCTAGCCCCTAGCCCCGTACCTCTCGCCTGGCCTGTTGGCATGATTTCGCGACGAACGGTCATGATTCATGCGGGCTAGACAGAGTGCCACGAGATACTCCTGAGACATCTCGAGACAAGGTTTTTTCTCGCACCGGCTGACGTCGCCCCATGATTGGCAGTGGCAAGGAGTGGCTTGCACCACGGTAACATGGGTACCACGGGGAGCCCAGCGAGCAGGATTAGTCGGCCCAAACAGAGCAACCGTACGCACCCCCATCAACCCCGCCATATGTGTGACTCCCGAGTCCTGCCCGACAAAGAGCCGTGCCTGAGCAAGCACCCCTGCAACGGTACGAACATCGAGGCCCTTCAGGACGATCGGTGGGGTCACGCATGACTGGAGAACACGCTCAACCGGCTCTCGGTCAGCCGGCCCTTCTAGAATTACCGGTGTCGCCCCGGAAATCTGAAGCGCGACAACTACATTCGCGAGGAGCTCCGGTGCCACACACTTATGGGCACTCCCACTCCCCGGATGGATCACGACAAGAGACTCTCCGATTGACAGGCCTGCCGCTTCAAGACAGGCTCGTCCGAGACTGTGGAGCAATTCTGTCGTCGCCAACAGGGCATCTTCTGCATCGTCAAACGGTGCCTCATTGATCGCTTCAAGAAATCGGTCACGTTGATGTGTCGCTCGAATTGAAGTCGAGAACGGAGACCTCACGATAACCTCTCGGACGCCGAGTGCCTTCAGGGTCTCACTCAACTTGCCATCGAGATCCTGCATCCAACCAATGGCAAGATCGCAGCCTTCCAACCATGTCTGAACCTGACCCGTGACCTGGTCCGCGCCGGCGAACAAGTCCGCGCAGGCGCGCCCCTGCACAGAGGTCCAGGCATCAATGATGCGGCACGCGAGGAGCAGCCTCGCGATCTGGTCCTCTGCACAGAGCACCAGCCGATGGTGAGGGAAGCGGGTCCGCAATCGAGCCATGGCCGGGACCGCCAAAAGCACATCGCCAAGGCCGCCGGGATGGATCATCACGATCGTCCTGCTCACGGTGGGCATTACGGTTGTCCTGAGGGAGGTACCCGAGCCAACAGGGACCGCGCCACCGCAAGATCCGCTGGTGTATTCACGTTATGAAAGGAACGCCCGGAGGGATCGATGGTGAGCAGATCCACCTCGGTGACATAGTGTACTCGAAGGGACGCGTGCGACACCATGTCTTGGATCTTGAGCTGTCGTGCCCGAATCATTTGTTCCACGACCGGTAGGCATCGTTTGCCATACAACGCATGCATCGGATGTAACCGGCCCGCAAGTTTCGCCATCACAATGTCTGCGGTGGCTCTTCGACTCGTGAACTGAGCAATGACCGCCGGATCGAGAAACGGCATGTCGCATGCGACCACGAATATGTAAGGCGTTGTTGCCTCGGTAAGTCCGCTGTGCAACCCTCCGAGACTGCCGCAATCAGGCAGCAGGTCTCGCACGACTCGGGCATCGACGTCGAGCGGGGGGCTGTCCTGCGCAATGACGACCAGTACCTGTTGAAAAAGTGAACGAAGCACCGCCAGTCCTCGTTCGAGGAGAGTCTGTTCCCCCACGACGAGATACCGTTTGTCTTCGCCCATTCTCCGGCTATTGCCCCCGGCGAGAAGGACACCGGTTACCTCGATCTCCATTTTGCCCTCAATGCAGGCCTCCAAAAAGAAAGAGGGGGTGGGTCATACCCCACCCCCTCACGTTTCTTCAGACTCTCCCCGCTCAGACGAACGTTAGAGGGTCTTTCCCTTCCGCTTATTCGATCGTCTGGTCAGCACCCAACCTTCCAGAAGGACCACACCACAAGCAATCACGATCGGATAGATATAGGCCTCTTTCGGTGTCGGCGGCTCCAGGAAGGTGTAATAGAAAGCCGAGACGGCCATCTTCCTCCCTGCGTCGCCATTGTGTCCGTCCCAGGCAAAGAACACAGTGGGAATGTATTGTCCCATTTCGAAGAAGGTATCTTCGTCGTACTCCTGCTCCTTCTTGTCGCCCAACGGACGCTGAACGATCACCGTCCATCGGCCATCCTTCCACTCCGAATGAAGTAGCTTGATACTATCTTCGTAGTTGAACCGCTCTTCAAAGTCCTTATCCCATCCGGTACCCTTGAAAGCGCGGAGCGAACCGTCAGCTTCCCATTTCACAATATCGACGGGGAACTGTTCGTTGCTGCCGAACAGATACCGCGGCTTAATCGGTGAGGGAAGCTCCTTCCATTTCACGGCAGTTTCCATGGCGATCGCATCGTTGTAGACCGTGTAGTTATTCTGATGCGAGGCAATGGAACCTTCTTCGCCGGTCTTCGGTTCCTGTTCCTTGATATCGACATTGACTGAGGTCGGCTCCCAGGGCAACTTCCCTTCGGCTACGCTCTTTGTCCGGTCGTCCCACTGAAACATGAAGGCGATGTGCGTGTCGTTATAGAGTGACTTTACCCAGATATCGTCGATCCGGTTCACGAAATTTCTGGGCTTGTGGGTGATCTGACCACCCATTGCAATAAACCGCCTGGCCCGATTCTTCCACAGTTCGTGCTCTGGATCTGCGGGAATCTCTCCTACGGCCAACCCTGAGGACACCACAAAGTTGATCTTCGGCTTGTCCGCCGATGGATCGATCGCGAGGGGTTTTCCATCTGCCTCACGCTCACAGAGCGAGTTCACGAAGTTGGCAATGTGCCACCGCTCTTCGACCGTGGTGTTGTCAGCGAACGATGGCATCGGAGTGCCGTTGACTCCGGTCGAAAACGTCCGGAAGATGTTCTTGACATTATAGGGGTCTTGCCGGCTGCCTCTGAAGTTCCAACACTTGTGCCAGTTGGCCGGCTGTATCGAGAACCCCCAGTCGTCTTTCAGATTGAAGGCATTGCCGTCACCACGGCCGTCAGCGCCGTGACACTCGACACACTTCTTCTCGACCACGAGCTCCGCTCCCTTTTTTAGACTCTCCTCCGTCGGGGCAATCGGCGTCAGGTCGCCCAACTGCAACACGGTCTGGCTTTCTGACTGCTTGTCGGTAAATTTTCGATCTTTCACAAGCTCGGTGGTGACGAAGGACAACACTTGGAGCCGTTGCTCTTCCGTCAGAATACCTTCCCAGGACGGCATGGCGGAGCCTGGCAGGCCGTGTGTGACAGTCTCGAAGAGATCGTTCTGGCCTGGAGTGGGTTTCTTGGCATCGAACAATGGCAACTCGCCGCTGGCCGTGTGCCGAATCTTGAATGTCCCCTGGTTGAAATTGCGGGGACGCGGCCAGAGACGATCGGCGCCTGGTCCATCGCCCGCGCCATCGACCCCGTGACACCACACACACTTGGTGAAGTAGACCCGCTTTCCTGCTTCGATCATGTCGGCAGAAGGCTCAGGTGCTAATGCGCCTGTCTTGAAGCCAGCAGGAAGGGTATTTTGAGCAAAGGCCAAGCCTCCGGTGCTAACGGAGACCAGGATGATTCCGAAGGCAGTCGTGAGGAGCGCCCCCGCCTTCAGACTAAACGAATTCTTCATGATCTCCCTCATGTCGTAAATCCAGGTCGGCTATAAATCCCAGTGGATACCTAGTCCCAGGTCCGGGGGTAATACCCCGTGTGCCAATATTCGAACAAGACGACTTTCCAGATTTCGTCCACAGTCAAATGCTGTTCCCACGGCGGCATCACAGAGGCCCAGGGGCCTGCTTCGTTCGGCAATCCGATTCCACCCTTGGACACACGCCAGAAGATGAACGTCTCCTGTAATTGCGCAATCGTGCCAGGATCGGTAAAGTTCGCCGGAATCGGATTGAACGCGAAGGCATGGAGACCGCGTCCGTTCAGATTATCGCCATGGCAGAAGTGGCAGTTTTGGTAGAAGATCTCTCCCCCCTCACGCACATACTTGAGGTACCCTTGAGCATCCTTATCCCAGGGGTTGGCATTCGGCTTCATCAAGCGGCCCATGCCCTGTTCCACAGTCATCGCGTTGCTATAATCCTGATCGTACTTTCCTTCAAGATTGATCCGATAGGGGTTCTGCGACGTTTGCAGTGTGTAGGTCTTTCCATGCACCTTGGTGCTGGCTGGTGGCGCTGGATGCACCGTCCGCAACTCAATTGGCTCCTCTGATTTCGGGACCATCGCGTTGTATGAGAACCCGCCGATCAAGAGTGGCAGAATGATCAGATAGGCATAACGCAATAGCCTCTTCCCCCCGGCCTGGGCATCCAAGATGTTCATGATCGGCTGCTTAAACTTCTTCCAATCTTCTTCGTTCGCAGAAACCCACATGAATATGGCCACGAGGGAGACGGTCCCATACATCGCACGGACGCTGAACGGAATCGGGGGATACACACGAAACTTCAGATACAGGAGAATGAACGCCCACATCAGAATCCCCTGCCAGAACCGTGGGAACGCCATTCCCATGGACGCCATCATATAGCTAAGCCCTGTAAAGCCCGCCACGAACAGCGTAAGCTCCAAGATCACTTGGACCGGCATGTAACCCTCGAGCAGGCGCACCGTGTTTGACGGAACGATACCCACGGTCATTCCAGCAAGCAGGAGTATTCCTACGACCCCTATGAGTGCCCCGACTGACATTAATGCTTTCATTGGTGAACTCCGTTTGCTCGACAAAAGAGAGAGGCAGCCACGATTATGAAATCTTTGGTGGCGGGGAACCCGCTTTCACCTGCGACAGATAATCGACGATCTTTTTCAGCGCGCCTGCGCTCAATTTCTGCCCAAAGACCTTCGGCATCAGGTTGTCAGGAAATCCTTTTACAACGTACGCACTGGGTGATACCACAGACTCCATGATGTACTCTTGAGTGTTATGCGCAGTCCCCTTGTATGCTGCATCCTTGATTCGGTTCGGTGCGTTCGTCCCCTCTTCCAGCAGGGGACCCTGCTTGCCAACTGCGCCAGGGATGCCTGGAATCGTATGGCACATGATGCATTGCGCCTTGGTAAAAATCTGATCGACCGTCTCGGTCCCATCCGCCAAGAGCGCGCTGGCCGCACCTGCCGGCGCATCTTCCTGCTGTTTAGGCCGGTCAGCCTCAGGAATAAACTTCTCATACGATTTGATAATCTCTTCGAATGACGGAGCGTCACGCCCTTCGCGGACCCACAACCAGGTGTCCACGGCCGCCAACTCAGGAAGACTCAACGAGATCGGTGGTTTGTGAATGGAAGGCATCGGACTTGTTTTATCGTTCGTACCCTTGACGCCGTAGCCGACAACGACATAACAGCTCGGGCACGCATGGGACTCAGCGATATACTCCTGAGCCGTTTCCGCAGTCCCCGCCCCTGGGAATGATTCCTTTTGCTCATACTCTCTAGCCTGCGGCTTGCCCTTACTATATTTGGGGTCTTCTAACCGATCCTTGCCCGCTCGCTCAGGAAGGCCCATCAAGTTGGGAGCGCGTTCACCGAGCATCCCTGCGTGGAACGCGTGACAGAGAGGACACTGGCCTTTGCCGACCGCGCCCTGTTCTTTGTTCTTTCCAATTCCACCGAAAATGATCTTTTCACCTTCATCGGCAAGTTGCTGGGCAGTCATCGAGCTAAAATCAAGTTTCTCTTCCTTAGGAGGAAATCCGCCTTCGACCTGCGGCAACCAATTCCCATATCCAGAGAGGCCGGCGGCAACCAGGAACATGAAGCCACCGATCTTGAGCATTGCGGCATGGTTGGGGAAATAAATCCCCATCATAAAACACATCGCAGTGATGATAACTAGGGAGGCCGGAAGCACCCTGTTCGCTTCGTAGAAACTCCCCTTATAGTGCGCAATTGCCACCAGTAGCATGAAGGCGGCAATTGTACCGATAAAGAGTTTGAACAACGAGCGCTTCTTTGCAGCACCATCTTTGATGGATACAAATGAATACACAAAGAGACCGGCGAGAAGCGCAAATAGCGGCCACCCTATCGTTAGAGCTTCTCTTATCAGATCGCCCACGGTTGAAACCTCCTGAGGTTTAGGAAGGAAGGAGGCACGTTCTTCATGCCACCACTCCCCCAACCAAGATCCTATAGATGATTAGTGGCCCCCAGCCGGCTGCGGTGCGCCGCCCGGAACCCCTGCCTTTGCCTCAACAGGCGCCTTCTTCATCCCGAGGCTTCCCAGCCAGAAGACGAATAGGATGCTGACCCAGAAGAACAGCACATTAAATGAAATCATGTTCGCTGCAAAACCCACCGTATGTGTATAAGCCCAAGGCGAGTTATCACGCATAATCTCATTCACGTGCCAGAATAATCTGACTGAAGAGCGTATGTACCCCATCAAGCCCATCATCCAGGTAAAGGCTGTTGCGAGCATGATCAACGCATATTGCGATCGAACGGAGATCTTGCCCCACTCAATGGCCCCCATCTGCTTGGCGCCCTTCATCATGGCGGCGTTCAGCGGAAACATGAAGAAGAGACAGGATAGCGTCGTGGCAACTTGAGGCACTGAGAGACCCACCCGCACGTTTGCCGGGATGTAATATCCGTAGATCGCCAGCCAGATGATGGTTA
>Ga0209109_10000734_pt1 | contig 17856 bp, 12 predicted proteins | sample Rifsed10ft2_FD_184004 | JGI IMG/M metagenome (GOLD analysis project Ga0209109, IMG submission 184004) | Soil microbial communities from Rifle, Colorado, USA - sediment 10ft 2 (version 2) | ecosystem: Environmental > Terrestrial > Deep subsurface > Rock core/Sediment | place: Rifle, Colorado... | reverse complement strand
CCCGGCCCGCTCGCGGAACAGTTCGGCCACCGCGCTCACCTGCGGCGCGTCCAGGCCGAGTTCGCGCAGGCGCGCGGGCTGGGCGAAGATTTCACGCGGAGCGCCCTCGAGGACGATGCGCCCCTCGGCCAGCACGGCGAGGCGGTCGGCCAGAGGCGCGAGATGCTCCACATCCTGCTCGACGATCACCATCGTCATCCCCTGCGCGCGCTTGAGTTCCGCCAGCACGCCGAAGACCTCGGTCTTGCCCAGCGGGTCGAGCTCGGCAGTCGGCTCGTCGAGCACGAGAATTTCGGGGCGCATGGCGAGGATGGCGGCGAGGGCCACGCGCTGTTTCTGCCCGCCGGAGAGGTGAAAGGGCGAGCGAGCGCGGTACGCTGGCGCGTCCATCCGCACCGCGCGCAGCGCCCACTCGACTCTCTCCGCAATCGTCGCGCGCGGCAGGCCGAGGCTCTCCGGCCCGAAGGCCACCTCGTCTTCCACCGTCATGTTGAAGAGCTGGCTTTCCGCGTCCTGAAAGACCAGCCCCACTTTCTGCGCGAGGGTCGCCACGCGCTCGTGCTTGGTATTCAAGCCCACCACGCGCACATTCCCGCCAAACTCGCCGCCCGTCGAGTGCGGGACGATCCCCGCCAGCGCGAGGCACAACGTGCTCTTGCCCGACCCGGTGGGGCCGAGGAGGCCCAGCACTTCGCCGCGCGCCACGCGCAGGTTCACGCCGCGCAGCACCGGGGTCGCCGCGCCTCCCTCTTCGAGAGGGGGATACGCGAAGCGCAGGTCTTCGACGAGGATGGGATCCATAGAGCAGAGAAGGCAGTCGGCAGAAAGCAGAAGGCAGTCGCGGCTCACTGCCTTCTGCCCACTGCGTTCTGCCTTCTATTTTCGAGCGCGATCTGTCAGGGACGACGTCAGACTTCTTTCCAGGTCTTGCCGAAGCCGATCTGGTTGATGGGCGGGTAAGCGCGGCGCACGAGGTACACGAGAGGGATGCCGATGAGCGCGCCCGCGACGTTCTGCACGAGGTTGAAAGGCAGTTCCGCGCCAGCCGCCGCAGCGCCCATACCCATGACGAATGTCTCGCCAAGGAAATAGACGGCCACCATGACGACCGTGCCCGCCGCCCAGCCGAGCAGCACGCGCCCGAGCGAATGGGTGCGCCCGCCGAGGTAGCCTGCGACGAATCCTTCCAGCCCGTGCGCGAAGAACGTCAGGATGGCAAAGTTGGCGTAGCCGCCCATCACGTCGGCCAGGCCCGCGCCCACGCCCCCGGCGACGAGGCCTACCCACGGCCCGAAGGCGAACGATGCGAAGTAAATCGCCACGTCCGAAAAGTTGATGTACCCGTTCGTGGCCGGGATGGGCACGCGCACGGCCATCGTGAACACCGTGACGACCGCGATCATCACAGCCATGACTGCGATTGTCTTAGCATCTAACTTGTTCATAGCCCACTCTGCCTCCTTTGGCGTTGGAGACCATTTTACCATTCCCGCTTTTGGGATCACTCGCAGCTGATCGCCGCGAAGACGACATTGCCCACAGTCGCCGGGCCGCCCACCTGCGTGACGCTGAGCGACGCGCCGAACTCCACGTAACCCATATACATCCCGGCGGGCAAGTTCAGCGTCGTCGGCTTTGTGGAGATAAACGTCCAGCCGAGGCTTTGGCTGTCATAACTCCAGTTGCTGGCCTCGCCGCCGAACAGCTTGGCCGCGCCCACCGCAATGGTGGGGCACGCCACCGGGCCGCTGCTTCCGCCGGGGGCGGGCGCGGCGGTCTGGACGAACACGGTCGGCGCAGGCAGCACGGTCACACCGGGCGGGATCAACGTTAACAACGCCGGGGGAAGGTTGGGCGCGAGCGGCGTGCCCGGGGTCCCCGTCACGGCGGAAGACGCGTTGCGGAGGCCGACGATCCACGCCGCGCCGATCATCAACACTATCGCCACGGCGACGCTACTCCCGACCAGCCAAAGGGTACGGCCCTCGCGCGCACGCTTCACCCGCTCCAGCCGGGCCATCTCGGCTAGCGCGGCCTGCATTTCCTCCGGCGACGAAACCGACCTGTCGAGGATTGCCTGAATCTGACGCGGCGAATTGCCAAGCGCGCGGAGTTCCTGAATCTTGGCGATGAGTTCGCGGGAGACGGGCGGGGTGGCGGGAGGCGAGTCGGTTGCGGGCGACGGCGCGGGAGGGGACCGTTTTTCAGCCGAGGCAACCAGCGACCGGGCCTGCTGGGTGACCTCGGCCATCGTCAGCCACGCGCCCACAAGAGGCGAGAAGAGGGGCAGCGGCACGTCCCTCAGCCGGATGCGCGCCCCGCCTGGCTCGACCTCAAACGCGGCCCGGCACCGGACGCACGTCATCCGGTCGGGCGCGCCGGAGACATGGCGCACCTGGAGTCCGGCTGCGCCGCAGAGGGGGCACTGGCCTTTGCCGGCCCAAGCATCGGGGATTTCAAAACGAGGCAGAGGTTCCGACATCCTCGGGTCGCTCCTCGTCCGTTACCTCCGCTGTTCGTCCGTCACCGCTACTCGTACTTCAACGCCATCACCGGTACCAGCGTCGCCGCGCGGAGGGCCGGGTATAGGCCGGAGAGCAGGCCGATGAGCGTGGCAAAGACCAATGCGAAGATCGGCAGCCATCCCGGTGTGTAAACCGCCGCGGTGGGCGGCGGGCCGAACTGCTGGCCCTGAGTCGCCTGCCCGGCGAAATACGCCAGCGCCAGCACGTTGATGATCTGCCCGGCGCTCCACCCCAGCAGCACGCCCCCCATCCCGCCGAGAAAACCGATGCCGGACGCCTCGCCGAGGAAGATGCTCAGCACGTCCCGGTTCGTCGCGCCCACCGCCTTCATCAACCCGATCTCGCGCGTGCGCTCCAGAATGGACATCGTCATCGTGTTGGCGATGCCGATGGCGGCGACGAGCAGCGAAATCGCGCCGACGCCGCCGAACATGATTTGCTGGGTGAGGAAATAGCTGCTGATGCCTTCCACGATGGTTTGCGGGGTCGAGGCCTGATAGCCAAGCGCCGTGATCTTGTCCGTCGTCTCCAGCACCTGCTCCACGCTTTCCATTTTGACGAACGCCATCGGGTAGCCGTCCCGATTGCGGTTCACTTTCCGCCCCATTGCCCAGCTGTTGTACGCCGTCACTTCGTCGAGCGACATGAAGACGGAGTAATCCGACCCCTGCCAGTCCCGCGTCTCGGCCAGGACGCCTGCCACGTGCACCTGCATGGTCTTGCGAATCTCGGTACCGTCCTGCGTGTACTTGAACAGCGTGAGCTTGATGTCTTTGTCGAGCAGGTCGGGCGGGGGCGGCGGCTCCTGTCCCGGGCGCTGGCGCGGATCGTAAAATTGCATCGGGACTTGCGCCCCGATGATGACCGTGCCCTTGGCCAGCGTCAGCGTCCCAGCCTGCGCTTCCAACCCGAGATCGGTCAGGTCGCTCGTGCCGACGCCCATGATCTGGCCGTAGCCTTCCAGCTTGCCCACGCGCATTGACCCGCCCGCCTGCAAATAGTCGCGCGGGATCACACTCACCACGCCGGGCAGCGCGGCCAGCTCCTTCAGCGAGTCGTCGGTGACGAGTTTTTGGGTGGGCGGGGGGCTGCCCGGCCCGCCGGGGCCGACGACGACGGGCGCGGGGACGCCCCGCCCGCCTTCCCCCCCGCCATAGTTCGGCATCACTTGAATCTGCGTGAGGTCGCCGATGCCCCCGAGCTGCTCCGTGGCCGTCCGCTGTTGACCAATCGCCAGCGACACGAGCACGACCACCGCCGCCGTCCCGATGACGACGCCGATGGCCGTGAGCGCGACGCGCGCTTTGCGGCGGCCCAGGTTTTCGAGGATTTGGGAGAGGAGATCAAAGAAACTCATGGTACGTGCAGATAATGCGCATTGCGCAGTTCAACAAACGGAATACGCACGACGTATTGCGTCTCATCCCTTCGGCGGCAATCTCACCGGAACCTCAGTCGGCGGCGCGACCTCGGCGGGGGGCTGCGTGGAGCCGCCGGGTTGGCCGCTATCGAGGCCGATCAGCCCCAGGAAGACGCGCAGCACTTTTTGCCAGAGCGTCTCAGGCGCGGAAGGCGTCCCGCCCTCGCCGGGAACGCCGGGGTCTTCGGAGCCGCCCGGCCCCTCCGGGCCGACCACCGGCCCGCCGCCCTCCACCACTTCGACCGTGAGCGTCTTCGTAATCGTCTGCGGCTGATTGAAGTCGTCGGTGTAGTCCACCGTCAGGGTGAGTTCGAGCGGACCGGGCTGGTCGGGGATGCAGATCGCATCGAGCGTGAACGGGAACCCGATGTCCAGATTCCCGACGAGCGCGACGTTGTTGCTGAACTGCGCGCCACCTTGCGGGGCGGTCACCTTCATATTCCCCAGCACCGTGGCGGTCCGGCCCAGATTCACCACCTGCAGCGGCAGCGAGTTGGGCTGACCCGCGAACAGTGGGCCGGGGTCGCGATAAAAACTGATGTCCAGCAGCGGCGGCTGATACACCAGCAGCGTGATGACCTGATCGTCGGTGAAGGCGTTATTCTTATCGTCGGTGTACGAGAATGACAACTTCAACGTGTACGCGCCCGGCTTGGTGGACGCGTTGACGATGAGGACTTGCTGCGCGCTGACCGACCCGCCCGTGTTCAGGTCGCCGAGGTACTGCACGTTGGACGAATTGAGCGGCGCGAAGTTGGTGAACTCGCCGCTCGCGCCCGAGACGCCCCCGCCCGGCTGCGCCGTCCCGCTCGCGCCGGTCGTCGTCCCCGCGCTCGTCCCGCCGCCGACGATGGCTGTCACCCGTTTGGCGTTGGCGTTGCCAACATTGCGAATATCGAGATTGAGCGTGAAGCGCCCGCCCGGCTGCAACTGGGATACGTCAATGCTGTAGCTCGCGACCAGCAACTGCGGGCGCAAGACGGGCCGGGCCGTTGGGGTCGGCGTGGCGGTGGCCGCCGGGCCGCTCCTCTGCGGCTGCGCGACCGCAAACGTCAACGTGAATGACTCGTTGTAGACCGTCCCCACCGGATCCGTGTAGGAGACTTTCACGTCCAGCGTGGCAATGCTCTTGCCCGCGAGGCTGCTGCTGGAGGCGAGCGGCTGGAAGAAGCGCGCGGTCTGGCCGGGGCTGAGCGTGCCGACGGCGCGCACCCCGCCGGTCACGCGCGGGACGAAGTCGCCGGAGGGGAAGGTGGCGACGATGTTGGCCGCGTCGCCCTGCCCCGCATTCAGCAGCGTCATCTCGAAATCCAAATCCACGCCGGGCGGAATTTCAACCGAACTCGCGCCGTACGATTGCACGACGAGCAGCGGGCGGACGAAGGCGGTGGGGGCGGGAGTCCCGGTGGGTGCGGGCGTCGGCGTCGGGCCGGTCACGGTGAGCGCGTTCGGCAGCGTCGCCGACGACGCATCCGAGAGGACCACCGTGATCCCGTACATGCCTGCGGGGATGCCCGCGGGCAGCACGGCCGTGAGCACCGTCGCGCTCACGAACGTGGTGCTCAGCGCGCCGTAGCCTTCGACGACGACCACCGCGCCGCTTGTGAAGCCCGCGCCCGTGACCACGAGCGTCGCCGAATTCGCGCTGGACACCGAGCTGGGCTGAACGCTCGCGATGGTCGGGGCCGCCCACGCCGGGCGCGGGGTGAGGAGCAGACCGAGCACAAGCACAACCAGCAGGGTGCTGGTTCTTCTTTGTAATCCACTGATTCTTTTCATGCGGATAAACTCCCCGGTGTGTCGCGCGTATCAGGCACAGCTTCGTGCGCCTCGCCATCCACGATACGCCCGTCCAGGAGATGAATCGTCTGCGTGGCGAAGCGCCCCATCCGCGGGTCGTGCGTGACCACCAGCACCATGCGGCCCTGCCGGTGCAAATCCGCCAGCACTTGCATGATCGCCAGCCCGCTCTGCGTGTCGAGGTTGCCGGTCGGCTCGTCGGCGAGGATGAGGTTGGGATTGTTGACCAGCGCGCGAGCGATCGCCACCCGCTGCTGCTGCCCGCCCGACAGTTCCGTAGGCCGGTGATAGGCCCGGTCTTCCAGGCCCACCTGCCGGAGCAATTGCACCCCCCGCTCGCGCCGCTGCTTCTGCGGCAGGCGGCGGAAGCGCATAGGAAAAATCACGTTCTCCAGCGCCGTCATGCTGGGGATGAGATTGAACGATTGAAACACAAACCCCACCGTGCGGCGGCGGTACTGCGCCAACGCGTTCTCGTCGAGGCTCTCCAGCACCTGCCCGCCCACCGTGATGCCCCCGCTCGTGGGTCGGTCCAGCCCGCCCAGCAAATACATCAGCGTGCTCTTGCCGGAACCGGACGGGCCGACGATGGCGGCGAAGGTGTTGGCCTCGAGTGTCAGATCAACCTCGGCGAGCGCGTGCACCTTCTCGCGCCCCATCACGTAGGTTTTGCGCAAGCCGGAGACTTGGATGAAGGGTTCGGGCATCGGAGCAAGCGGGTAATTGGCAATTACCATTTACCAATCATCCCGTTAGAAGAAGAATGGCCGGATGATGTTGAGCCCGCTGAACTGCGCCATCGCAAAACCGGGCAGGGCTTGAAGCAGCAGCACGATCAAGATTGTGATGAGCACACCGCCCCATGCTTTCGCCGCGGGCAGGGTCTCGGCCACGCGCACGCCGAGTACGAGCAGCAGGATGTGCCAGATCAGATACACGTCGAACAGCCGGAGAAACTCGGCGAGGAGCAGGCTCACCGCCCCGGCGTCCGCCGAAGCGAAACCCGAGAGGCCCGGATGCCCGACGAGCTGGCGTGTGGCGACCATGTATCCGATCCGCACGAAATCGCGCATCGCGAAGGGCAGCCCCGCCCACGCCACCATGTTCATCGCCGTGCGCGTAGTGCCGCGCGCCCCCAGCAGCGTGAAGACGAGATGCAGCAGGCCGACGACGATCAGCCAACCCACCCACACGCTCAATGCCGAAAGGATGGACGGGAAGACGTACAGGAACACCGGCCCGGACGCCGCGGCCTGCGCCTGCATGAACTGATTTTGCCGGTCGGGCGCCCAATACTGAAAGTCCGGCGGCAGGTCCATGGGGCCGGAGAGCGCCGCGATCTGCTTGAGCCAGCCGGTCACCAGCGCATGTGCGACGGCGGCGACCATCACGACCAAAATGGGCGTGAGCCACACGTCGCCGGACTGTTCCACGATTTTCGCGAAGGTGCGGCGCGGCCGGAACAATGCCGGGAGCAGCCAATCAACGTGAAAGCGGCGCGGCGGCTCGATAGGGAGGGAAGCAATTTCAGCCATGGGCGGCAATCATACCGCACGAGAGGTCACTTTCCAAACCCTATTCAGAGGCGCGCTATCTGCTTCATCTGTTGCGAAGCAATCCGTTGGCTAACCGTCTGCATCCATCGCGGCCAGCGCCGCGCCCACCCCGGCGCCGAACTTCAGAGGATAGCCGAGGTCGTGCAGCGTGCGCTCCAGCGCGCCGAGCGCGACGACGACGTACATCGGCTGGGCCATGTGCCCCATGTGGCCGATGCGCAGCAACTTGCCGTGCAATTCCTTTAGACCGCCGGAGATCACCACGCCGTAGCGTTTGTTCATCGTCAACTTGATCTCGTCCTCATTCATCCCGGCGGGGACTTTGATCGCCGTCACGCAGCTCCCCATGATGGCCTCACGCGCGGGCCAGAGTTCCAGCCCGAGCGCGCGGACGCCTGCGCGGCACATGCGGGCCGCGAGGTCGTGGCGCGCGAAGGAATTCTCCAGCCCCTCCTCCAGCCGCGCGATGAGCGCTTCGTGCAGGCCCACAATGTTGGCGACGAAAGCCGTGAACGGAAAGCGCCCCTCGCCGAGCCACCCCTCTTTCCAATCCAGCATGGAGAGATAGCCACGCCGAAGCGGCTGGGGCTTCTTCAACATTTTCTCCCACGCCCGGTCGCTCACCGTGACGAGCGCCGAGCCGGGCACGGCCCCAAGGCATTTGTGCGGCCCGGCCACCGTCACGTCCAGCCCCCAGTCGTCCACCTCCACTGGCATCCCGCCGAGCGACGACACCGCGTCCACGATGGTGAGCGCGCCATACCCTCGCGCCAGTGCGGCAATCTCGCGCACCGGATTGACCGTCCCGGAGGGTGTCTCCGAGTGGACGACGGCGATCAACTTCACGTCGCCCTCGCGCTTGAGAACTTTCTCCACCTCGGCGGGATCAATCGCCTCGTCGTACGGAACGGCGAGTTCGACGACTTGCCCGCCGTACCGCTCGAAGTAGCGCCGGTAGCCTGCGCCGTACACGCCGGACACGAGGTTGAGGCACTTGTCGCCCGGCTCGACCAGATTCGCGGCGGCGGCCTCCAGCCCGAGGACGGCCTCGCCCTGCATGATGAAGGCGTCGTGCTGCGTACAGAATACGCGCCGCAGCTTTTCAGTCGTGTCGCGGAAAGTCGCCTGAAAGTCCGGGTCTTGATGGTAGAGGGGCGCGCGGGCCAGCGCGAGCGAGACGCGCTCGTGGATACCCACCGGCCCGGAGCCCATGGTGAACTTCACCTGCGGCGCGGGAATGCGAAATGGGCCTGAGCCATCGCTGCGCGCTGTCGAAATCCTTGGGGTCACATCAACTTGTTTTGTCATTGCGCGGCCTCCTGCCGCCGTCAGAGTTTCGGACGCGGATGAACGCGGATAAACACGGAAGCGATCCGTGCTCATCCATGTGTATCCGCGTCCCGTCAATCTATGGGCTGAATTATCGCTCCTCTTCCGATTGTGTAAAGGCAAGGCCCCCACCCAGCCCTTCCCCCGTTCGCAAAAGGCGCGAACAGGGGAGGGGATGTGTCTCTCCCTTCTCCTGTCGGTAAACCTTCCGACGGGGGGAAGGGCTGGGGTTGGGGGCTACTCACGCTATAATCCCCCCATGCCCCGCGAAGCGTGGCCTCGCCGCCTGCAACCCTACCTCCTCCTCGCCCTCTTCGCACTTCCGGCCATCTGGCCGTTCTTCCACCCCGGCCTCCCACGCTCGAACGACCACCTCATACATTTCTATCGGGTCGTCGAGTTGGATCGGCTCGTCCGCGCGGGTGTGTTCTTCCCCCGTTGGGCGCCTGACCTCGTGCACGGCTACGGCTACCCGGTCTTCAACTTTGTCTTCCCCCTCGCGCATGGCATCGTCGAGGTCTTTCACTTACTCGGCCCGAATTTGCTTGTGGCTTACAAAGCCACCCTCATCCTCACCTTGCTTTGCTCGGCCTGGTTCGCCTACGGCCTCGGGCGCGAGTATTTCGGCGAGCAGGCCGGACTGGTGACAGGCCTCGCCTATCTCTACAGCCCTTACCTCCTTTACGACATCCACATTCGCGGCTCCCTGACCGAGTCCCTCATGCTCGCCTTGCTGCCCCTGGCATTGCTCCACCTGCGCCGCGCCGCGCGGGGCCACCGGGCCTCCGTCGCCTGGGCTGGAGTTGCGGTCGCCGCCTGCGTGCTCGCCCATCACGCGACCATGCTTCAGGCAATGCCGTTCCTCGTAGTGTACGCGCTGTTCGAAGCCGTCATGCACCTCAGAGACAGTCGTTGGAGATTAATTGGCAATTGGAAATCTGGATTTAGGAGTTTGTCACGCGAAGCGGTCATTCGTCACGCGAAGCGGTCATTTGTCATTCTCCCATTTGTCATTGCCTTCCTCCTCTCGGCCTTCTTCTGGCTTCCAGCCATTGCCGAATCGCGATACATCCAGGTGGAACGAGGCACACTCAATGCCGCGATGCTGTACAGCAACAACTTCGTCTCGATGAGCGAGCTCACCGCCTTCCCACGCCTGCCGGTGGACCCCGATCTGCTCAACCCGCCCGTCGTCCGCCCCCTGTCGCTCGCCGCACTCGCCCTCATCGTGGTCGTTGCCCTCGTGCGCTTTCCCTTTCGCCCCCGCTCCTCGGAGATCCCGCGCGCGCAGCAAGCGGGACCGACCCCTCTGCTCCCACATCTTTTGTTCTTCGCCACCCTGTCACTCACTGCCACCCTCCTCGCCCTCCCTGCCGCCCGCCCCCTCTGGGACATGCTGCCGCTCTTGCGCCTCACCCAATTCCCGTGGCGTATCCTCGGCCCCAATTCGCTGTTCGTCGCGCTGATCGCCGGTTCTCTCCTCGCCGAGAGTTCAACTCCAGACAAGTGGCAATTTGCCATTTGGAATTTGGAATTTGGGGCTTGGGGTTTTCTCTTGTGCCTTACGCCGTTTGCCTTGATCCTTGCCGGTCTTCCTTTCGCCTCCCCACCTTTCGAGGCCGTGCCCGCCGCACCCACCCTCGCGGACGTGGCCCGGTTCGAGACACCGCCCACCTTCATCGGCACCACTACCACAGGCGAATACCTGCCCATCTGGGTCAAGCAGCTGCCGGACACCGCTCCCAATCGAGACAGGCTGATACGCGGCGAACCTATCGATCGCTTCGACGCTCCCGGCGCGCAGGTGACCACAGACGCAGCCAGCGGGCTTCACGACTTGTTCACCGTGACCTCGGCCCAACCCGTCACGTTTGTCTACCGCACGTTTTACTTTCCCGGCTGGCGCGCGATGTTGGACGGCCAATCCGCGCCCATCCGCATCACCTACCCAGAAGGTCTGATGGCCGTTGACCTCCCCGGTGGGACGCACACCCTCGCGTTCCAGTTCGGCACAACCCCTCCGCGCGTCGTCGGCACGGTGTTGTCACTCGCCGGCCTCCTCGCCGTGCTCGTATTACTCAGACCGCAGGGCGCAGGGCGCGAGACTCAGAGCACAGACCTGCCACCTGCCACCTTCCACTTTCCACTTTCCACTTTCATCCTTGCAATCCTGCTCGCCCTCGCCCGCCCGCTCCTCTACGACGCCGGATACACCCCCCTCCTCCGTCGCGGATTGCGGCCTGATGGATTATTCGGCGTGACGCACCCGCTTAATCAAGACCTCGCTGGCGAGTTGACGCTGTTGGGTTGGGACGCCAACCGCGAAACCGGCGGGGCCGACGGCTCGTTCACCGTGAATCTTTACTGGAAAGCGAACCATGCTCTCGGCGTCGCCTACGGCTTCGACGTGCGGCTCGTGGACGCCGATGGCCTCACGTGGAGCGAACCCGACCCGCCGCGCCCGCGCGATTGGCGCTTCATCCCCGGCACCGACTTCTGGCCGGAAGACCAATACGTCATGGACTCGTACGTGCTCACCCCGCTCGTCGGGACACCGCCGGGCGAGTACACCCTGCAAGTCACCGTCTTCGCGCGCCACAACTTGCAGGCCATCGGCATAGCGCAGGCCGGGACGCTCACCATCAACGCCCCCTCGCGTGCGCGCCGTTGCACCGAAGACCCGAGCCGATGGGGGCCGTTCTTCGGAGATGTGATCAGTCTGAAGACGTTGAGCTTCTCCCCCGCTCAGGCCGCGCCGGGTGACGACGTGCCCGTCTCACTATGCTGGCACGCCGATCACGAGCCTTATCCGAGCTTTGATTGGTCAATCCAGTTGGAACTGATCGGCGAGCAGGGGACGGTCATCTCCCAACCGCGCATTATTGCGCCGGGCTATCCCACCTCGCGCTGGAAGATGGGAGATGTGATGCGTGACCAGTGGAGAGTCCGCCTCCCGGCCTCGCTGGAGACCGGCGATTACCACTGGCAAATATCCGCAGGCGTTACGTCATGGGTTGGTTCCCTGCACGTCACAGCGCCGCCGCGCACTTTCGCCCCACCGAACGTGTCCCAAGCGTTGAACGCCGACCTCGGGCCGGTGACGCTCTTTGGGATAAACGTGTCACCCCCAAGCGCGTCCCCTGGCGCGCCACTCACCGTGACCCTCGTCTGGAAAGCCGATGAGTTGATGGACACCTCCTATCACGTCTTCGTTCACCTCCTCGGCCCGGACGGGACTCTCGTGACTCAATCCGACGGCGTGCCCGCCGACTGGACGCGGCGCACGACCGGCTGGCTTCCGGGGGAGTTCGTGACCGAGACGCGCACCCTCACGCTGCCCCCCGACGCACCTCCGGGCGAATACACGCTCTGGGCAGGGATGTACGACCCCGAGTCGCAAGACCGGTTGACGACGAGCGAATTTCCGGACGGGCGCGTGCCGCTGGGGACGGTGCAGGTGGGGCCGTAGAGATTTAGCATCCTGCCGTCTTTGATATACAATCAGGTCCATGCAAGAGCCATTCTACAAAGACCCGCGCCTGAGTTGGGGTGTGACCATCTTCATCCTGATCAGCGTACTCATCTATCTGTGGGCCGACACACTCCGGGTCTTCCTCCAACCTTTCCTGAGCCTTTATGCCGGAAAGCCGCCCGTCTTCGACGGCGAATTTCTTCAGGCCGCCGTTACGCTGGCCTTTGCAGTCTTCGCCGCGATCGTCACGCGTGAGCTTTTCTACCGGCTGGCTTCTCAATTTGCCCTGCCCATCTATACGCCGGATGAACGTATCCAGGCCATGGAGCACTTTATGCACTACGCCGGGGGCCGGCCCGGTCCGGCCATCTTTGTGAAAGACGGTCAGCTGGTTGCGAGCGCCGCCGAGAAGGAGCGCCGCGTGGTGGGCGAGGGTGTGATTCTGGTGGACAGCGCCAGCGCGGTGGTGCTCCGCACCGATACGCAGCTCACTCGCGCCTACGGGCCGGGCGTGGTCTTCACGCGGAAAGGCGAATACCCCGCGGAAGCGTTTGACCTCCGCAGGCAAACGCGCCGCCTTCCCGAAAAGGCCAAAGCGCTGACTCGCGACGGGATCGAAGTGAGCGTGGACCTCAGCGTCACGTTCATGCTGGAAAGCGGCGAGCGGCAGCCATTCCACAATGTGGACGAGCCGAACGTGCCGCCGTTTGCCGTCAGCGAAGAACAGGCGCTCAAAGCCGCCTACGGCAAGACTTACCGTGACAAAACGCTGGGTGAATGGGCCGAACTCCCGCCGCTCGTCGCTGCGGATGTCTGGCGCGAGCTGCTGATCCAGCGCGATTTCGAATCGCTCTTCAGCACCAGCGATACCTCCATGACGCTGCTGGAAGGTCTGCAATACCAGATCAAGAGCCGGTTGCTGGGCAGCGGGTCGAGTGAAGGCTCGCGCGAGCATCAAGTCCTGGCTGAGCGAGGCATCCGGATACTGGACGTGCGCCTCTCCGGCCTCTCCCTGTCGCCGGACGTGCAGAAAAAACGGTTGGAACGTTGGAAGGAAGACTGGCAGAGCCAGGCCGGGGAAATCCCTGCCGACAAGGACCAGACCCTCAAGCAATGGCGGCAGAAGGGCCAGGTCGAAGCTAAGGTGGAGGTTCTCACCCGCCTGACCCAGCCCGTGCGCGAGCCGCTTGAGCAGGGAAAACGGCCCCGGATCGGGAGGCTGGACATGGTGCAAAGCCTGGCCGAAGACACACACCGGTTGCTGCAGGATCCCTCTCTACAGGGTCAGCAGAACATCGCCGACCTCCAAAAGGTCATTCAAGATTTGGAGTTGTGGGCCAAACGTTTCCGGGCGAGTTACTCGGTGGCGGGGGAAACCAAATGACCTCGGCGGTGGCAGGCTTCAACGGCTGGTTCAAAACGCAGACCGGGCATCTGGTCGAGCTGGCCCTCGCCCGCGACGAGAACGGCCCGCGCTTCCGGACCCAGGCGGTGCTCGCCTTCCTCGTCCTCATCTGGTTCGGCGCAGCCCTGGTCGAGCACCCCGCTCCCGATCTGGCCCAGCTGGCCGTATGGCTCGAGGGCACCCCTGCACTTGTGATCCCGTTGGTCAGACCCTTCTTCATCGTGATCCTGGCCCTGATCCATCCTCACGTTCTGCGCCACCTCGTTCTGCCCATCTTCCTCCTGTGGGCCGGTGTCCGGGCGGGTGCGCGCTATTTGAGTGATCTCTTCGAGCTGAATGACCTTGGCGGCGCGCAGGCCTACATGTGGAGCACGCTTTTCGGCATGTTTTACGACGTGCTGGAGATCAAGGACGGCGACGTCACCGCCGAGTCCAAACGCAGCACAGTTTACAAAATCGGCGGGCCGGGTTACCTCAAGATTCATCTGGGCAACGCTGCGCTGTTCGAGCGCGTGGGCGGGACTTCCAACATCTGCGGAGCTACCCATCGCCAATTCCTGCACGGCTTCGAGCGCCTGCGCGAAGTCGTAGACCTGCGCGACCAGATTCGCAAACGCGATGATATGGAGGTCTACACCAAAGACGGCATCGCCGTTAAAGCCACTGATATTCAGGTCGCCTTCCGGTTGTGGGGTGGCAAACAGGTCCGAGACAGGGACAATCCGTACCCCCTCGACCAGAAAGCCGTGCGGCGGGTGATCTATGGTAAATCCGTCGGGGCCGACTCTCACTCCGCGCCTTGGACGGGGGCGGTGGCTGGAATGGCGAGCGGCGCGATCACCCGTTACATCGGCAGCCGCCTGCTTAAAGACCTCATTGCGCAAAAGACAAAGGTCGGCGTCACACCGCCCAGTCAGATGGAGGTAGTAAGTTCCGGGTACGCCACGCCCGAGAAGCCCGTTCCTCGCACGGACGTGCCCGCCAACACGCGCCGGCCCCTCTCCCTCTCCTTCTACGAAGAGAAGAGCGCGAAACGCTTTGAGGAGGCTGGCGTGGAATTGATCTGGATCGGCGTGGGTACGTTGAACACACCGGAAGACGTCACCCAGGAGTGGATCAACGCCTGGCACACCGACATCATCGCCCGCATCAAGAGCAGCAAGACCAACCTGGAGGAACAAAAACGCAGTGGGCGCGCCAAAATCATCGAACGACTGCTCAGCGATGTCAGCGATTGGTGGATGCGTAACATCACCTCGACCTCGCTCGCTCTCGCCGCACTCTCCAGAAAATCAACCGCCGGCACGGGCGCAAACGCGACGATCCCTGGAAAAGCAGAGCCGGTAGTTCTTGACGATCGAAGCCCGGGCTTCTACATTCTGTCTCAAGAGGACGAGCGGCGCGCCACGGATATGCTGAATCTGTACTCGATGAAAATGCGGGAACTGCGGCAGAGCCTGGACCCGAATGCCCTGCCCCCCAAGACCGACGAAGCCCTGGACTACATCCGGAAACTGCCTGGCCCCAAGATCATCGGCGACGACGGCGACACGTCGTAAGCCCCTGCGTCCATGCGGTCTGCTGCCTTCCCCTTGAATCTCGCGCCCGAAGTCCGCGCGGCCCTCGAGGCCCATCAGCCCGTCGTCGCGCTCGAATCCACCGTGATCGCGCACGGCCTTCCGTGGCCGGAGAATCTCGAGCTCGCTCGCCGCATGGAAGCGCGCGTCCGCGCGGGCGGCGCAACCCCCGCGACCGTCGCCCTCCTGAAAGGCGAAGTCAAGGTTGGACTCATCGATTCAGAAATTGAATATCTCGCGCGGCCCCTGTCCCCCGGCGCGCCCGGCATCCTGAAAGTCAGCCGCCGCGATTACCCGGTGGCCGTGGCGCAGAAGCGCGACGGCGCCACAACGGTGGCCGGGACGATGATCGCCGCGCACTGGGCGGGCATCAAAGTCTTCGCCACGGGCGGCATCGGCGGGGTCCATCGAGGCGCCGGCACGGACGTGTCCGCCGATTTGCCCGAACTCGCCCACACGCCCGTCGTCGTCGTGTGCGCCGGGGCGAAAGCGATCCTGGATCTGCCCGCGACGCTCGAATGGCTGGAGACGCACGGCGTGCCCGTCGTCGGCTACGGGACGGACGAGTTCCCGGCGTTCTATTCGCGTGAGAGTGGATTGACGCTGGATGCGCGCGCGGACTCGCCCGCCGAGGCCGCCGCCATCGCGCGCGCAATGTGGGATATCGGCTTTGGCGGGGGGATGCTGGTGTGCGTGCCCTGCCCGGCGGAGGCTGCCCGCGCCCGCGAGGAGATGGAAGGCGTGATCTCGACCGCGCTGCGCGAGGCCGAGGCGCAAGGGATTCGCGGTAAAGCCGTGACGCCGTTCCTCCTCGCGCGCGTCTCCGAACTCACGCACGGCGAAAGCAAAGCCGCCAACCTCGCGCTGTTGGAAAACAACGCGCGTGTGGCGGCGGAGATTGCGGTGGCGATGAGCTCGTAGCCCAGTCTTATGAACCCGTTTTCTGCGAGAAAAAGGGTTTCTGGCTACGGCCCCAGGGTGGTCACGATGAAGAAGCAGGTGTAATACTCGCCCCCCTCGCCCAGCTGCCACGTACCCGTGAACGGTGTCACCCCCTCATCGCTAATGGCCTCGACCAGAACCTCATATTCGCCGGGTTGAAGCATGTAACGCCCGATCGGCCCTGCCTCCGGGCAGAAGGCCGGGCCAACCAGCGAATACCGCGCGCAAGCACCGCACGTCCCCAGTTCCTCGATCCGCGCCTCCGGGCCGCTGAAGACGAGCCGCAGGCGCTCCGGTGAATCATTCTGAATGACGACCAGCGTGGAGGCGCTATCCGTGCTGCCGCTCCGCTCAGGCGCGGCGATCTCTCCCGCGCCGGAGGCTTTCGCATCGGCCACGAGGGCGCGCGCCAGAGCAGCCTTCGCGGCCTCAGCGAGACCATGGTCCGGGTAATCATGCAGAAACGCCTCGTACAGGCGGATCGCATCCGCATACATTTGCACTTGTTCGTAGGCCTGGCCGCAGCCGAAATAGAGCGAGGGAAGAAAATCTTGTCGTTTGGCGATGGCAGCGTTGGACTTCAGCGCAGACGTGTTTTCACACGCTATGGGGTTTGCCAGCAAAGCGGCTTCCGCCCCCGCCACCAGCGGGTGATCAGGGTAATCGGTCATGAAAGTGAAGTACAGGTCATACGCGGTTCGCGGATTGCCGTCTGCGGTGTAGACCTGGCCGCAGGCGAGGAAAAGCAGAGGCAGGGTCTGATCGGGCTGCGGGATCAGCTCGTGGGCCAGCAGTGACTCCAATCGGTCACAGACCTCCCGGCTGATCAGTGTAGCGGGATCGGCCTGTGCAAACATCGCGCCAACCTGCCGGCGGGCCTCGGCGGCGAGAGGGCTCGTGGCGTACGAGCGCACAAAGTCGTCGTAGGCGACCACCGCCCCGCTCGCGTCTCCGGCGATCTGCTTTTCCACTGCCGGTAGAAAGGTCAGACATTCCTGCTTTTCACCGAGCGCGCGCGGGACATAGCCGCCGAAGTCTATCAGCCGCCATCCCTCGATCACGCGATCAAAATAGCCGATAGCAGTGGCGCAGTCTCCTCGCTCATAAGCCCGATGGCCCTGGTTATAGTTGCCCTGATCCAGAAAGTAACCCACGCCGCCACATCCGACGGCGGCGACAAGGCAAAGCGCGAGCAAACCGCCGCCCAGGAGCGCCCGGCGCAGTCGGGAGGTTGGGGAAGAAGAGGCTGTGGCCATAGCAGGCTCCTTTCGCACACCGATCACTGCGTGGGTGTCGGTGAGGCTGTCCACGTGGGGCGCGGAGTCTGGGTGCTGGTCGGCGTCCACGTCGGGCGAGGCGTGCGGGTGGCGGAGGCCGTGGGCGTGGGGGGACGCGGGGTGCGCGTCGGCGTGTCGGTCGCGGTCGGGCGCGGGGTGCGCGTGGAGGTCGCGGTGCGCGTCGGCGGGATCGGCGTGAACGTCGGCGACGGCGTCGCCGCGACGACGAAGAATGGCCGGGAGACCAGCCATCGCTCGCCGATGAAAATCTGCACTTCGTAAGTCCCCTCGGGCCACCACAGCTTGCCGTTGTCGTAGTTGGTGAAGCCGCAGCCGCCCGTGCTCCCGTCCCAGATGTGCGTCTCGACGTAGACCGGCTCGCCGTCCTGCAGCCACACCCCCGACCACTGGACGCCGGGCAGCCAGTTGTCGTAGTCAAAATGCGCATAAATCGTCTTGGGCAGTTGGTCGAAATATTCCAGGCTGCCTTCGACTCTACAGTTGTCTCGGCGGGAGAAGCGGATGTTCCCAGCCACGGCCTCTGCGGGCGGCG
>Ga0209109_10000733_pt1 | contig 17865 bp, 16 predicted proteins | sample Rifsed10ft2_FD_184004 | JGI IMG/M metagenome (GOLD analysis project Ga0209109, IMG submission 184004) | Soil microbial communities from Rifle, Colorado, USA - sediment 10ft 2 (version 2) | ecosystem: Environmental > Terrestrial > Deep subsurface > Rock core/Sediment | place: Rifle, Colorado... | reverse complement strand
AGCCGCCATCCGGCGCGCCGGAGAGCGCCATCCCCAGACCGCGTTCGTCTACGCCTGGCCCTACGGGATCGGGGCGGTGGCCCACTTTCTGGCCGGCCAGGTCCGCCTGGCGACGACGGCGCCGCTCTCCACCAAGACGCTCGAATAAGCCCCCCGGGGACGCGTTCCGCCAGGCAGAATACACCAGCGGCCTGATTGCCGCCCCGGCACCCCAGCCCGACACTGAGATTCAGGAGGAATCCGCTCAACAATGCCCCAGCCGGTGGGGAAGGCCGGTCTGAACGGCGAGGGCGCGCTGCGCAGTCTCGCGGACCTTCCAGTGGGGACCCGCGCGGTTATCGCCCGAATCCCCCTAGACGATCCAGGGACGGCCGCGGAACTCGCCGCCCTGCGTATCCTGCCGGGGGAACCGGTGGAGGTGGTGGAGGTCATCCCCCTCCATGGGCCGTTGCTTGTCCAGACGGCCGGCGGTGTGTATGCGCTGGGTCGGCGGCTGGCCGGCCGCATCGCTGTACACGGAAAACCGTGAGCACTCTGGCCTGCCACCGGACTCCGTCCGCCGCCCGGCGAGACGGCCTCACCGTCGCTCTGGCCGGTAACCCCAACGTCGGCAAGTCGACCATCTTCAACCGCCTCACCGGTCTGGAGGTGCTGACCACCAACTACCCGGGTGCGACCGTCGAGGTGAACGCGGCGGTCGTCCGCCTGGACGGGCGCGTATTGACCCTCGTCGACCTGCCGGGGATCTATTGCCTGACCTGCTCCTCCGGTGATCAATGCGCCGCCCGGGAGGCCCTGCTGGAGAATCCGCCCGATGTCGTGGTGGCCATCCTGGACGCGACGAACCTGGCGCGGAACCTCTTCCTGGTCCTGCAGTTGATTGATCTCGGCTTCCGGGTCGTCGTCGCCCTCAACCTCGCCGATGCCGCAGAGCATGCCGGGATCCGGATCGATGCCCAGCAGTTGCAAGACCTGCTCGGCGTGCCGGTGATCCCCACGGTCGCCACCCGGGGTCACGGGCTCCGGGAGGTTCTGGCGGAGGCGGTGCGCGCGAGCGGCCGTCCGCCCGTGATCCGGCACCGCTACGGACCGCGGTTGGAAGGAGAGGTCGCGCGGCTGGCCGGACAGCTGGACGGGCAGATGCCGCTGCCGGCCCGCGGTGCCGCACTGCTGGTGCTGGAGGGAGCCGCAGATGCGGGGATCCTGGCTGGCGCGGAGCCCGCGTCGAAGTCCGCGTGGACAGAGCGCGCGGCGGCGGCCGCCGATCGGGTGGCGGCGGCGTACGGGGAGCCCGCCTCGATGGCCGTGGCGCGCGAACGCCACGCCCTGGCGGACCGCATCGCCACGAAGGTGACGGTGTCGCCGGGCGAGTTCCGCGGCCGCGCGGCCTGGCGGGTGGCCGTCCGTCCGGCCACGGGGATCCCGCTCCTCCTCGTCGTCCTGGCCGCCATCTTCGCCGGCCTGTTCTGGGGCGGTGGCGCGCTGGCCGCACTGGTGGACGGAGCGTGGGCTACCTACGCGTCGCCGCTCATCCGCGCGCTGCTGCTGACCGTCTTCGGCGAAGGCGTCGTCGCGCGCACGTTGCTGTGGGGGCTCGATGCCGGTCTCAACGCCGTGCTCTCGGTGGGCATCCCGTACGTGCTCACCTTCTACGCCGTCCTCGGCGTGCTTGAAGATACGGGATATCTCAACGCGGCCACGGTGCTGCTCGACCGGGTGATGCGCGGACTGGGTCTCTCCGGACGGGCGGCGATTCCGCTGGTCGCCGGCGCCGGGTGCAACGTGCCGGCGATCATCGGGCTGCGCACGCTGCGTACCGAACGGGAACGGCTCATCGCCGGCACCCTGATTACCCTGGTGCCCTGCAGCGCGCGGACCGCCGTGATCTTCGGCGCGGTCGCCTTTTATCTGGGGTGGCCCTGGGCTCTGGCGCTGTACGGCATCGTCACCGTAGTCGTGCTCGGCGCGGGATGGGGGTTGAACCGGCTGATTCCCGGCGGCACGCCGGATCTGCTGGCCGAAGTATTCCCATTCCGCATCCCCGCCCTCCGCACCGTCGTCCGCAAGACCTGGGTCCGCGTGCGGGACTTCATCTTCGTGGCGGTGCCGATCGTGCTGGCGGGGAGCGTGGTCCTCGGCGCACTCTACGAGACAGGACTCATCCGCCTGGCCACGCGGCCGCTCGCGCCGGTCGTGGAAGGCTGGCTTGGATTACCCGCAGTGGCGGGCCTGACGCTCGTCTTCGCCGTCCTGCGCAAGGAACTCGCCCTGCAGTTGCTCGTGGCGCTGGCCATCGTGGAGTTCGGCCGCGGCGCCGAGAACCTGCTCTCCTTCATGAGCAAGGACCAACTGTTCACGTACGCCCTGGTGAACACGATCTACATCCCCTGCATCGCCACGATCGCCGTGCTCAGCCGCACGCTCGGCCGGCAGCGCGCGGCGGTGATCTCCCTGGGGACCGTCGCGCTGGCCGTGCTGCTCGGGGGGGTGACCATGCGGCTGCTGGCCCTCCGCTGATTCCGGGAGTTCCCCCTCGGGTTCTCGCCGCAGAGAAGTCGCTTAGCGCAGGGGATATGCCCGCGCAGTCCCGCCGGTCTTGCGCTCCGGGAAGACCGGCAGGTGCCCGGCGATCCAGCTGTAGGCCAGGATGCCCGCGGCGATGCTGGCCAGCGTGACCTGAATCTCCATCCAGGACGGGACGTAGCGGGTATGGCTGCCCGCCAGCATCCCGATGATCGACACGTTCAGCCGGTTGAGCACAACGCCGAAGACCACGAGCCCCGCGGCAATGACCAGGCCGCGCGCGGAGCGGCCCCCGTTCACGGAGAGCAGCGCCATGGGGATCAGAATTCCGAGCACGACCTCCAGGCTAAAGAAGATGCCCTCCAGGGACGGGGTGAGGGCGTAGGCCCACGCACCGCGGACCACCAAGTCGATCACCTTGATTCCCAGGTAGATGGACAGCACGACGAAGGTGACGCGTCCCAGATCCATCAGCAGGGGTAGTTCCAGGGCGCGGCGGAAGGCCCGCGCGCTGAGGTAGGATTCCACCACCACCATCGCCAGCCCCACAGCGACCGCTGAGATAAAGAAGAGGATGGGTAAGAACGGCGTGTACCAGAGCGGATGCAACTTGCCCGGCACGATCAGGAAGAGGGTCCCCAGGGAGGACTGGTGCAGCGTGGAGAGGATCACCCCCGCCACGACGAGCGGCGGCAGGGCCAGGTGCGTGATGCGCAGCAGGGCCGTCCGCCCCAGCCGCTCCAATACGATCTGTCCGAACTCCAGGGCCAGCACCAGCGTGTAGAGCATGACGCACCAGGCGACCTCGAACATCACCGAGTGCGGGTTCCACATGACCAGGGGGTGCCAGATGCGGTAGGGGCGGCCCAGGTCGAGCAGGAGGTTGGCGATCACCAGCACGTAGCCGACGAACCCGGTGACGATGGCCGGCCGGAGCAGCGGCCGGTACCGCTCCAGGTGCCCCACGTAGACGGCGGCGGCCACGGTGAACCCCCCGGCCGCCAGCGCGACCCCGGTCATCACGTCGAAGCCGATCCACAACCCCCAGGGGAAGCGGTCGGAGAGGTTGGTTACCGAGCCCAGGCCGAGGGCGAAGCGCACCACCCCGATGACGGCGGCGCCGAGCAGCATGCCCCAGAGCAGGATCCGTCCGGGAGAGATCCGCCGGCGCGTCATCGGGTCTGCTCCTTCTCCCTGGCGAGTTGTTCGTTGCGGCGGCGGGCGATGGCCTCAAACGCGGTGAGCATCGCGCCCAGGGTGACGACGACTCCCGGCAGCTTCCCCAGCACCCGCCAGGTGAAGGCCGGCAGCGGTTCGCGAGAAGCCACGGGGAAGCCCAGTTCCTCAAAGGGCACGTCGGACACGTACAGGAACGAGGTCCCGCCGACCTCCTCCGCGCCATAGATGGCCGGGACGTACCGGCGGTCGCCGGCAATCCGCCGCGCCGCCTCCGCCAGCATCGCCGGGCGCGTCCCGAACTGCAGCGCCTGCATCGGGCAGGCGGCCACACACGCCGGTCCGTCGCCGCGGCGCAGCCGCTCGGCGCACATGTTGCACTTCGTGATCACGGGGAGCGGTTTGCGCCACTCGAAGCGCGGCATCTGGAAGGGGCAGGCGACCATGCAGTAGCGGCAGCCGATGCACCGCCCGGCGTCGTAGGTCACCGGTCCCTCCGGGGTCTTGCGCAGTGCGCCGACCGGGCAGGCCGAGGCGCAGGCGGGGGAGGCGCAGTGCATGCACTGTGTCTTGATGGTGCGCCGGGCGGCCCCATCCGCGCCGAGGTTCAGGTGCGGCCGCGGCGTGCGCAGGTTCTGCGTGCGCACGTAGGTCCAGGCGGTCGGGCTGAGGTCGGCCGCCTCTCCCGCCGGGAACTTGTGATACGCCTTGCACGCGGCCTCACAGCTGCGGCAGCCGATGCAGCGGGCGACGTCGATGAGGACGGCGTGCCCGGAGGCGCTGGTCGTCGCCAGCGCCGGCCGGCCCGCGGAGAGGACGGTGACGCCGGCGCCGGCGGCCGCCGCCAGCTCCAGGAACTGCCGCCGCGTCAGACGCGTGGCCATCACTAGTGCCAAGCCGCGACGAAGGCGGAGATGAAGAACATCGAGAGGCCCAGCACGATCACCCCGAGCACGATGCCGGAGACGGCTTCGTCGAACCCGCCTACCCCGCCGCGGCTGCGGGCCACCCTATAGCACCCCAGCACGCCGGCGCCGACCGCCGCCAGCGCCAGCGCGCAGTTCACGCCCGGCATCCAGCAGAGGCGGAGGGCAATTAGACCCAGCGTGAAGCTGAGCCCGGCCAGCGGACAGACCGGCCGGCCGGCCGTACTGGTGGGTCCCGGCAGTCCTCGGTACTGCGACGTGGCGGACATCATCGTGACCACCTCGCCTTTACCGTAGTCCCGGGGGGTGCCGCCGGCATCGAGCAAGCTCCCTAATCGGCCGGGGGAGAAGAGCCCGAAAGTCCTCCGAGTTGTCCCACAAGTGGGTCTGCACATCGCGGGCGTGAAGCCAGGCGACCACTGGCGCTCCGTCGATGCCGCAGCGCATCTGGGTGCGACTTTGACGCGCGGTAGTCCGGTCGGATCAGGCCGCTAGTTCGAAGGGGGGATGAAGATACAGTTGTCGCGCGGTTTCCCGGGGAACGCGCGGCAATGGTTTCATCTGACCGCCCGATAGGCACCATCAGGGGCCACATCTAGGATGAACCAGGATGGCGGAGAGTCTCCAAAGAGGGTGGCCCATGCGCGATGCGGCGGGGATTCCGGAACGGACAGACGCTGAGCCGGTTCTGGCGAATCTCCTGGCAACTCCTCAGGGCAGGAGGATCCTGACCTGCATCCAGTGCGGAGTCTGCGCGGGGACCTGCCCCTACGGAGAGGTGATGGACTATCCGCCCCGCCGCATCATCGGGCTGCTGCGCGCGGGGGAACTCGATGAGGCGCTCTCCAGCGAGAGCCTGCTCGGCTGCGTGGGATGCTACGCCTGCATGGCCAAGTGCCCGCGGGGCATCCGGCTGACCGAGGTCCTGCTGCCCCTGGTGAAGGAAGAGGTCTTCCTCCGCCTCCCCGACGTCCCGACGGAGTTGAAGCGGGCGCTCGACAACACCCTGCGCTACGGCAACCCGATGGGGGCCGCACCGCGCAAGCGCGCCGAGTGGGTGAAGAGCGCGGGCGTGCCCATCCGCGTCCTGGCAGACGCCCCGCAGCCGGTCGACGTTCTCTGGTTCGTCGAATGCTATCCCTCCTACACGCCGCGCGGACAGGAGGTCAGCCGGGCGACGGCCCGCCTCTTCACCGCGCTGGGGATTGACTTCGCCATCCTGGCCAATGAGGAGAAGTGCGCCGGCGAATGCTCGCGGCTGGTGGGCGAGGCGGGGCTCTTCGGGACGCTGACCGACTACAACATCGCGATCTTTCGCAAGTACCGGTTCGGCCGCGTCGTCACCGGGGACCCGCACGCGTACGACGCCTTCCGGTACCAGTACCCGGCCCTGGGCTTTGACGCCCACGTGGAGCACACGGTCCCCTTCCTCGTCCCGCAGCTGGAGCGGCTGCGCCCACTGCTGTCGAGGCGACTGGACTATGCCGTGACCTATCACGACTCCTGCTGCCTGGGGCGCCACAACGGGTACTACGACGAGCCGCGGGACCTGCTGGTGGCGATCCCCGGCGTGCGGCTCGTGGAGATGGCGCACAACCGCGTGAACACCATCTGCTGCGGCGGGGGAGGCGGTGGGATGTGGCTCGACGCCTACTACAAGACCAAGGGATACGAGCGGCTGGCCGAGCGGCGGGTCCAGGAAGCGCTGGCCACCGGGGCGGACGTGCTGGCCGTCTCCTGCCCGTATGAGATCGCGCGCTTCGAAGACGCGCTGAAGGTCCTGGGAGAAGAGAAGCGGATGGTCGTGCGAGACGTTGTGGAGCTCCTAGCGGAAGCCATGGGGCCGTAGGGACATGAGCGCGGTCAGCCATTCCGAACACGGGATGCGCGCACGACTCCCCACGCCCGCCGCGTGGAGGCGCATGCTGGACGTGGTCGCGGCGCGCCGGGGGCGCCTGCCCATCGCGGCCAAGTTGATCCTCAGCTACCTGCTGATCATCGCGGTCGCCGTCGTTGTCTTCGTCGTGGTGGGGACACAGTTGGTTGGGCGGCTGATCCTCTCCGAGGCGCAGAGCTCGGTGAGCAACGCGCTGAACACGGCGCGCGAGGTCCTCTCCGGCCGGCTGGACGACGTGCACGATGTCGTCCGCCTGACTGCCGACCGGTTCGCCCTGAAGGACGCGCTGCAGAGCGGGAAGGTTGAGGAGGTCGCCGCGGAGCTGGCCCGCGTCGCCAGGAGCGAAGGCCTGGACTTCCTCACGGCGACCGACGCCTCCGGGAGGGTCCTCCTGCGCACCAGCAACCCGGGGGTGGTCGGCGACTACCGCAACCACGACCCGCTCATCGCCGCGGCACGCACCCGGAAGGTCCCAATCGCCGCGGTGTCCGTTATGGCGGCGGGCGACTTGCGGCAGGAATCGGCTGTCCTCGCGGATCGGGCGTACTTCCGATTTATCCCCACGCCCAAGGCGCGGCCCCGGAGAGAGACGGAGGAGACGTCCGGGATGGTCCTCGAGGCGGTTGCCCCCATCCTGGATTACCGTAGCGGCCTGATCGGCTTTCTCTACGGCGGGGTGCTGCAGAACCGGAACTACGAGATCGTGGATAAGGTCAAGGAGACGGTCTTCCAGGGGCTGCGGTACGGCGGCAGGGATGTGGGGACCGCCACCATCTTTCTGGACGACCTCCGGATCGCCACCAACGTCCCGAACGCCGACGGCAGTCGGGCGGTCGGCACGCGCGTCGCCGCGGATGTCTACCGCCGCGTGGTCGGCGAGGGGCAGCGCTGGACCGCCCGCGCCTTCGTGGTGAACAACTGGTACATCACGGCCTACGAGCCCATCCGCAACATTAACAGCCAGACGATCGGCATCCTGTACGTGGGGGTGCTGGAGCAAAAGTACGTGGACATCCGCCGGCGGACCATCGGCGCCTTCCTGGCCATCGCCCTGGCCGGCGGGCTGCTCTCCATGGCGCTCTCCTACTACATCTTCCGCCGGGTCTCGCCCACCCTCTCCCGGCTGGCTTCCGCCGCGCGGGAGATGGCGCACGGCAGGCTGGATGTGCGGGTCACGGCAAAAACTGACGATGAACTGGAGGACCTCGCAGACGCCTTCAACGCCATGGCCGCCTCCCTGCAGCAGCGGGACGAGCAACTGCGGGAATTTGCCCAGAGCAGGATCCGGGAGTCCGAGCGGCTGGCGATCACCGGTCAGCTGGCCGCCGGCGTGGCCCACGAACTGAACAACCCGCTCCAGGGCATCATCGCCTACGCCCACATGCTCCTGGAGAAGGTGCCGCCGGACAGCCCCCTGCGGCCTTCCCTGCAGAAGATCGCCGCGCAGGCCGACCGCAGCCGGGAGATCATCCGGGGGCTCCTGGACTTTGCCCGGCCGCGTCCGCCGCACGTGCGCCCGGCCAACGTGAACGTCATCCTTCAGGAATGCGTCGCCCTGGTAGAAAACCAGGCGATGTTCCACAACATCCGGGTCATCCGGAACCTCCAGCCCGACCTCCCCGCCGCGGTCGTCGACCCCTCGCAGATGCAGCAGGTCTTCATGAACATGGTCGTCAACGCCGCGGAGGCGATGGCGGGGGTGGGCACGCTGATTCTGAGCACCCGCTTCGACCCCGCGCAAAGGCGCATCGAGATCGCGATCAGCGACACCGGCCACGGCATCCGGCCGGAGGACCTGGAGCGGATCTTCGATCCCTTCTTCACCACGAAGCCGTCGGGACACGGCGTGGGGCTGGGGCTGGCCATCAGCTACGGCATCGTCAAGGAACACAAGGGCACGATCACCGTGCAGAGCGAGGTGGGGAAGGGCACGACCTTCACCATCACGCTGCCGGTCGAGCCGGCGGAGGGCGCGTAGGCGATGAGCGCGGGCGCCCGGGTCTTGATCATCGACGACGAGGAGATCGTGCTGGACGTCTGCCGCGAGATCCTCGAGGGCGATAACTACACCGTGGCGACGGCCCCCGACGGGGCGCAAGGGCTGTCGCTCGCAGAGGAGTTCGGACCGGACGTGGTCTTCGTCGACCTGAAGATGCCCGGCCTCTCCGGTTTTGAGGTTCTGGAGCGCCTCCGCACCCGTGATCCGTCCATCGTGCCCATCGTCATCACCGGCTACGCCACGCTCGCCTCGGCCGTGGAGGCGATGCAGAAAGGCGCCTACGACTTCGTCCCCAAGCCCTTCACCCCGGAGGAGTTTCGGCTGATCACCCGGCGGGCGCTGGAGAAGCGGCGGCTGGTGCGGGAGACCATCGCCCTACGGCGGGAGCAGGAGATGCTTCGCGAGAACTTCGCCGCCATCGTCGCCCACGAACTGAAGGCGCCGCTGGCCGCGGTGCAGCAGAACCTCCTCCTGCTGACGGTGGAACTCGCGGACAGGCTGACGGACGCGCAGAAGGAACGGCTGGCGCGCCTGCGATCCCGCCTCGACGACCTCCTGAAGATGATCGATACCTGGTTGCGGGCGATCTCCGCCGATCTGGGGAAGATCCGGGAGCGGTTCCTGCCGACGGACGTGGCCGGCGTGATCGCCAAGGCCGTCGAGACCGTGCAGCCGTACGCGGCGCGCAAGGACATCGAGATCACACAGGCGCTGCCGCCGTCCCTCCCCGCGGTGCACGGGGACGAAGGCACGCTGGGCGAGGCGCTGACCAACGTCCTGAGCAATGCCGTCAAGTACTCCTACGCGGGCGGCAAGGTCGGCGTGAGCGCGCGGGTGGACGACGAACGCATACTCATCGCCGTGACGGACGCCGGCGTGGGGATCGCCCCAGACGAACTGCCCTACATCTTCGGCGACTTCTACCGGGGGCGGGCCGGGGTCACCGGTGAGGCGGGAGCCGGGCTCGGGCTGGCCGTCACCCGCCGGATCGTCGAGGCGCACGGCGGGACAATCACGGCGGAGAGTATGCCGGGGAAGGGCAGTACCTTCGTCATCACCCTGCCGGTGCGCCGGGCGGCGGAGGCGGCGCGTGATCGACCGGAGGCGCAGAACCGACCAGTGGCACCGTTGGGGGGTGCGGTATGAGTGAGAAAGCCAGAGTGCTGATCATCGACGACGATCCCGATTTCGTGGACGGGATCCGAGGCGTCCTGGAAGCGGCGGGCTACCAGGTCGACGCCGTCTACAATCCCAAGGCCGGCTTCGAGGCGCTGAAGCGCCGGCCCCCCGACCTGCTGCTGCTGGACATCCTGATGGGCCGGGGTGCCGAGGGGGTCATGCTGGCGCGCAAGATGCGGAAGGATCCGCAACTCAGCCAGATCCCCACGCTCATCATCACCGGCATCCGGGAGCAGATCGCCTTCCTCTTCCCGGGACAGGCGGTGCATCCGCACATCCTCGCCGTCGACGAGCTGATGGAGAAGCCGGTCGACCCGCAGCTGCTCCTGGACCGGGTGAAGGCTCTGCTGGACGCGGCCGCCCGGCGCCGGGTGGCGGGGTAGGAGTGGACGATGGCCCGGACGCTCACGTTTGAACAAGAGATTGCCAACCTCTTCTATGCCATGGACAGCAACCCGGTGCAGGCCTGCATTCAGTGCGGCATCTGCTCCGGGACGTGCCCGGCCGTGGCGTTCATGCAGCACTCGCCGCGGGCGATTATCGCCATGATCCGCGCCGGCCAGAAGAAGGCGGTCCTGGCCAGCAATACCTACTGGGCCTGCGCCTCCTGCTACGCCTGCAGCGTGAAGTGCCCCCAGGGGATCGACGTGGCCGCGATGATGTACGGGCTGAAGCGCTATTCCCTGTGGCGCAACCACTACCGGACGGTCCCCCTGGGGGCGGACTTCTCGCGCCGTTTCGTCCGCCTCATCACTAAATACGGCCGGTCCTATGAGCCCGGCCTGGCCGCGCCCTACGTGCTGCGGCACGGGTTCCGCGGCCTGCTGGACGAGATCCGCACGGCGCTGGGACTGTTGCGCAAGGGGCGGCTCCCCCTGCTGCCGCACCGGATCAAACGCGCGGAGAGCCTGCGCCGGGTGATCTGGCAGATTCTGCCGGTGGGAGGACGCGCATGAAGGCCTACAGCTACTTTCCTGGGTGCTCCCTGGAACGGATGGCCGCCTCCTATCGCCTCTCCGCGGCGGAGACGGCGCGGGCGCTGGGCGTCGAACTGCGTGAACTGGAGGACTGGAACTGTTGCGGGGCGACGGCGTATTTCCACATCGACGAACTGCTGGCCGCGACCCTCTGCGCCCGCAACCTGGCCATGGCGGAGCGGGAGGGGTTGGACCTCGTCACTCCCTGCAGCGGCTGTTTCAAGAACATGTATTTCACCCGCGCCCACCTGCGGGAGGATCCCGACCTGGCGGAGCACGTGAACACCGCCCTCGCGGAGGACGGGCTGCAGTTTCGAGGCACCGTGCAGGTCAGGCATCTGATCGAGGTGCTGGTACAGGACGTGGGCCTGCCGGAGATCAAGAAGCGCGTCACCCATCCCCTGCGCGGCCTGCGCGTGGCACCCTACTACGGCTGCCAGATCCTGCGGCCGCGCAAGGGGCGCGAGGACGATGAGCAGCCCCGCTTCTTTGAGGATCTCCTGACGACGATCGGGGCGTCCCCGGTCGACTTCCCCTTGCGCGACCGGTGCTGCGGCGGGTCCCTGATCGTCACCCATCGACAGGCCGCCCTCAGCATGGCGTACGCCCTGCTGCAGGATGCCATTGATCACGAGGCCGAGGTGATTGCCACTGTCTGCCCGCTCTGCCAGGTCAACCTGGAGTGCTACCAGCGCCATGTCAACCGCACCTTCGGCACCAACTTCGGCCTGCCGGTCCTCTACTTCACGCAGCTCTTGGGGCTGGCGCTGGGGATTCCGTCGCAGCGATTGGGGATCGGCAAGGAGCTGATCTCTCCCGCTCCGGTGCTGGCGCGGGTCGGGGGATGAGGGTGGGAGAGAGGAGGCGGGCCGGATGCTCAACATCCTCGTGCTGGTGAAGCTGGTCCCGGACACTGTGGAGGAACTGGAGATCGCCCCCGATGGCCGGTCCCTGGATCCCGCCTCCGTCCGGCTGATCCTGAGTGAGCGCGATGAGCACGCCCTGGAGCAGGGACTCCTGCTCAAGGAACGATACGGCGGAACGCTCACCGTTATCGCCCTCGATGTCCCCGAAGTGGACGACGTGCTGTTCACGGCGTTGGCGAAGGGAGCGGACCGGGCTGTGAAGATCACGGGGATGGAACCGGGTCCGAGCACCTGGACCGCCGCCGGACTGGCTGCCCGGACGCTGGCTGCCGCGCCGGGGCTGCTGCCGGCGGATCTCATCCTGACCGGAGTTCAGGCCATCGACGACCTGGACGGCCAGGCGGGCCCCATCCTGGCGCGGCTGCTGGAACTGCCATACGTCGGCATCACATGCCGCGTAGAGGTGGATCCGGGCGCCCGCAGCGCCGTGGTAGTGCGGGAGTATGTCGGCGGGGTGACGGGGACCTTTGAGGTTTCGCTGCCGGTGGTGCTGGGCGTGCAGTCTGCGGAGAAGCCACCGCGCTATGTCCCGGTGGCGAAGGTGCGCGCAGCGATGAAGTCGCAGCGGCTGGAATCGGTGCCAGCGCCTGGGGAATCCGGGGCGATGCGCGTGGAGATTCTCCAGTTGATGAAACCCGAGGCGACAGGACGCGCCGTCATGCTGGACGGCGCACCCGAGGAGGTCGCGGCGCAGCTTTGCGACCTTCTGGCGGCACGCGGTCTCCTGTAGGCGGTGAGGCGTATGACCGGTGAGATCTGGGTGTTGGTGGAGCAGTGGCGCGGCCGGATCTCTGACATCACCTATGAGGTGCTGGCGCTCGGCCGGGAAGTCGCGGAAGCCCTTGCCGGGAGCCTGCAGGCGGTCGTGTTGGGGCCCGGCGCCGGGGAATCGGCTTCTTCGCTGGGTGCGGCTGACGGTGTGCTGATGGTCGAGCATTCGGCGCTGGCCGAACCGGTGCCGGAGGTCTACGCGCTGGCTCTGGCCCAGATCATCCCGCAGCGACAGCCGCAGGCGCTGCTGATCCCGCAGACCAACGTGACGATGGAAATGGGACCGCTGCTGGCCGCGCGCCTGGCGGTACCCTTCCTCAATTCCTGCCGGGACGTGCAGGTGACCGACGGCCGTCCTGTGGCCCGCTGCATCCTCTACGGGGGCAAGGTCGAAGCCTCCGTGACCCCGCAGAGTGCCCCCGCCGTTTTCGGGATTCTCCCCGGGGCGCGGCCGCGGGAACAGGGACGGGTGGAGCGGGCGCCCGCAGTGACGGCACTCCCCGTTGATCTCCCGACGGAATTCCCGCTGCGGTTCTGCGGCTACACCGAACTTGAAGCGGGCGATGTCGACATCACGAGGGAAAACGTCCTGGTCGCGGTGGGGCGCGGAATCCAGCGGCCGGAGAACGTGGCTCTGGCGGAAGAACTGGCGGCAGCGCTGGGCGGCGCCGTCTGCGGATCTCGCCCGGTAATCGACCAGCGCTGGTTGCCTCCATCGCGGCAGGTCGGGACATCCGGGATGATCGTCAAGCCGCAACTCTATCTGGCACTGGGCATCAGCGGCGCCCCGGAGCACGTGCAAGGGATGAAAGAAGCCGCGCTGATCGTCGCGATCAACACCGATCCCCGGGCCCCCATCTTCGACATCGCCCACTACGGCGTCGTCGGTGACCTGTTGGAGATCGTTCCTGCCTTGACCACACGGGTGAAGCAGGGAAAGCAGGCGGCATGACATGACCCCCCTGCGGGAGACCTTCTGGAACATCCCCAAGTGGGCAGAGCTCTCGCAGTATGTCTTGGGTGTTGTGGCGATGCTCGTCTTCGTCTACGGCGTCTACCGTCGAGTGCGCCGGTGGAGACTGGGGAGGCCTGAAGTCCTGACGGGGACGCTGAAGGGACGGGTCTGGGCTTTCATTCTATACGCGCTTGCCCAGGTGCGGGTGGCCACCGACCGGTTCTCCGGCGTCATGCACCTCTCGGTTTTCTGGGGCATGGTTGTGCTTTTCTTCGGCACCATCCTGGCCACAGTGGACTGGGATGTCACCCGCCCCCTGCTGGGCTTCCGCTTCCTGCAGGGAAACTTCTACCTGGGATACGAACTGCTCCTGGACATCTTCGGCATCTTCGCCCTGGTCGGGTTGGCGCTGGCCCTGTATCGGCGATACATCCTTCGAGCCCCGCGGCTGAAATCCGAAACGCTTCCCACCTTCGTCTGGGACGACGCCTACCTGCTGGGGATGCTGCTGGTGATCGTCATCAGCGGCTTCCTGATCGAGGGGGTGCGGATCGCTGCCTTAGACCCGCCGTGGAGCGGCTGGTCGCCGGTAGGCGCCTGGCTGGCCAGTTTCTACCAGCCCCTCTCCCCCGCTGCCCTGTCGGCTGTGCATTTCGGGCTTTGGTCTGCCCACGGTCTCCTGGCCTTTCTCTTCATCGCCAGCATCCCATTTACCAAGGCGTTTCATTTTGTCACGGCGCCCCTGAACATCTTCCTGCGAGACTTCTCCTCACCGGGGGCCCTGAAGAAAGGCGTGGAGTCCGGCGCGGAAAAGATCACGGATTTCTCCTGGAAGCAACTCCTGGAACTGGAGGCATGCACCTGGTGTGGGAGGTGCCAGGAGGCATGCCCCGCCTATGCCAGCGGCCTCCCGTTAAATCCCAAGGCTTTGATTATGAAACTAGATGCCCAATTACTTCGTCTTCCAGCGGCACAGCGACTGAATCCAGGTGTACCCCAGGACGTTGCGCTCCATCTCCATGGCGCGTTGGTCACCGCGCCGGAGCTCTGGTCATGCACAGCCTGCGCCGCCTGTGCAGAAGTCTGTCCGGTTTTCGTCAGACATCCTGGCATCATCGTGGAGATGCGGCGATACCTGGTGAATCAGGGAGCCATGGATGGCCGGCTGCAGGACGCGCTGATGAACCTGACGCGCTACGGCAACTCCTTCGGGCAGTCGGAGCGCGCCCGCGGCAGGTGGACTCAGGGGCTGGGCTTCGAAATCCCTGACGCGCGGCGGCAGCCGGTCGAATTTCTCTGGTTTGCAGGCGACTATGCCGCGTTCGACCCGCGCGTCCAGGCGATTACTCGTGCCACCGCCAGGGTTTTTCGCGCCGCCGGGCTGGACGTAGGCATCCTCTACGAGGCGGAGCGAAACGCCGGCAACGATGTCCGGCGGGTGGGGGAGGAAGGACTGTTTGAGGCTCTGATGGAGAAGAACGTGCAGGCGCTGGGTAAAGCGCAGTTCCGGCAGGTGGTGACGACAGACCCCCACACCTACCACGTGCTGAAGAACGAATACGGGGTCTGGGGCGACGGTGCCCCGGACGGCAGCGCCAGGGTCCTCCACTGCACCGAACTGTTGGATACCTTGCTGCAGACAGGGCGGCTTCCCATCAGGAAGAGACTGAGTGTGCGCGCCACGTACCACGACCCGTGCTTCCTGGGACGCTACAACGGCGTCTACGACTCTCCCCGTCGAGTGCTGGAGGCGCTGGGGATCACTCTGCGGGAGATGCCCCGAAGCCGTCGGCATAGCTACTGCTGCGGCGCCGGCGGCGGCCGCATCTGGATGGAGGAGACCCCGGGGATCAAGGAACGGCCCGCGGAGAGCCGCGTGCGGGAAGCGGCCGCGCTGGGCGTGGACACGCTCGTGGTAGCCTGCCCGAAAGACTACGTGATGTTCCAGGACGCGCTGAAGACGACCGGACTAGAAGGGAAGCTGGTCATCAGGGACGTGATGGAGCTGGTCGACGAGGCCACCGCTCCGGCGGAGGGATGATGCGAATGCCCCAGATAAGTGGCAGCCCAAACGGCAGGCCACGGGTCGGCGTCTACATCTGTCACTGCGGCACCAACATTGCCGGAATCGTGGACGTGCGCGCCCTCTCGGAGCATGCGGCCACGCTGCCGGGGGTCGTGGTGGCGCGGGACTACAAGTACATGTGCTCCGATCCTGGCCAGGAGCTCATCATCCGGGATATTGCGGAGCACGATCTGCACCGGGTGGTCGTCGCCTCCTGCTCGCCGCTGCTGCACGAGCAGACGTTCCGCAACGCCGCGGCGAAGGGTGGGCTGAACCCCTTCCAGGTGCAGATGGTGAACATCCGCGAGCACGACTCCTGGGTGCACGCGGACCGGCAGGCGGCCACGGTCAAGGCCCAAGACCTCATCCGCGCCGCCGTCCGCCGGGTCGCCCTGCACCGGCCCCTGGAGCGGCGGCGGGTGCCGATCAACCCCGACGCGCTGGTGGTCGGCGGCGGCATCGCCGGGATCCACGCCGCCCTGACGCTGGCCAACGCCGGCAAGCACGTCTACCTGGTGGAGCGGGAGCCGACCATCGGCGGGCACATGGCCCAGTTCGACAAGACCTTCCCCACGCTGGACTGCGCGGCGTGCATCCTCACGCCGAAGATGACCCAGGTGCGGGCCCACCCCAACATCACGCTGTGGACCTACTCGGAGGTCGCGCAGGTCGGCGGCTACGTGGGGAACTACGAGGTGACGGTGCGGCGCAAGCCGCGCTACATCGTCGAGGACCTCTGCGTGGGCTGCCGCGAGTGCATCGAGGCCTGCGTATATAAGGAAGGGAAGACGCGCGATGAGTTCAACCTGGGCCTCTCCAAGCGCAAGCCGATCTACATGCCCTTCCCCCAGGCCGTGCCCCAGCTGGTGGTCATCGACCCCGAGACCTGCATCGAGTTCAAGAGCGGCAAGTGCAAGAAGACCTGCGTGGAGGTCTGCGGCGACCGGAAGGCCATCGACTTCACGCAGCAGGAGCGCCGGGAGACCATCCACGTCGGGACGATCGTGCTGGCCACCGGCTTCAAGGTTTTCGACGCCCAGCGCATCCCCTATTACGGCTATCGGACCTACCCGCAGGTCTACACGGCGCTGGAGGTGGAGCGGCTGGTCAATGCCGCCGGCCCTACCAGCGGGGAGGTCGTCCTGCGCGACGGGCGCAGACCGGAGAGCGTGGCCATCGTCCACTGCGTGGGCAGCCGGGACGAGAACACCAACCGCTGGTGCTCGCGGGTCTGCTGCATGTACTCGCTGAAACTGGCGCACCTGATCAAAGAGAAGACCGACGCGGAGGTCTACAACTTCTACATCGACATCCGCACGCCGGGCAAGGGGTTCGAGGAGTTCTACAACCGCGTCCAGGAGGAAGGCACCCACTTCATCCGCGGGAAAGTGGCCGACATCTATCCGGCGGGCGACGACCGCGGCCGCCTGATCGTGCAGGCGGAAGACACCCTGCTGGGCAAGGTGCGCAAGATCCCGGTGGACATGGTGGTGCTGGCCGTGGGACTGGAGCCGCGGCCGGACACGCAGGACGTCCGCCGGCTGTTCAACATCACCTGCTCCACGGAGGGGTGGTTCCTGGAACGTCACCCCAAGCTGGCGCCGGTGAACACCTTTACCGACGGCGTCTTCCTGGCGGGGGCCTGCCAGGGGCCCAAGGACATCCCCGACAGCGTCGCGCAGGCGGGGGCGGCGGCGGCGGAAGCCCTGGCGCTGATTGACGCCGGTTCCGTGGAACTGGAACCGTATACGGCCTTCGTGGTGGAGGAGGACTGCTCCGGCTGCAAGACCTGCATCCCGCTCTGTCCGTACAACGCCATTGCCTTCGTCGCCGAGACGAAGAAGGCCGCGATCAACGAGGTGCTCTGCAAGGGGTGCGGGGTCTGTGTCGCCGCCTGCCCCTCCGGGTCCATCACGCAGAACTTCTTCGAGGACGAGGCGATCTTCGAAGAGATCAAGGGGGTGTTGGCCCATGCCTGAGGAGACGTTCGAGCCGAAGATCGTCGCGTTCTTCTGCAACTGGTGCACCTACATCGCCGCCGACCTGGCGGGGACGTCCCGGCTGAAGTACGCGCCCAACGCCCGCGTCATCCGCACGATGTGCTCGGGCCGGGTGGACCCGCAGTTCGTCCTGGAGGCCTTCGCCCAGGGGGCGGACGGTGTCCTAATCGGCGGGTGCCATCCCGGCGACTGCCATTACCAGGAGGGGAACTACAAGACCCTGCGCCGGGCCACGCTGCTGCGGCGGGTGCTGGAGGCCATGGGGATCGAGCCGGCGCGCTTCCGCCTGGAGTGGATCTCCGCCTCCGAAGCGGAGCGGGTGAAGACGGTGGTCAATGAGATGGTGGAACAGGTGCGCGCGCTGGGCCCGCTGCACGTGGTGGCGCCCGAAGACGTTCCGGTGCCGCACCTGAGAGAGGAGGTCGCAGCCTGATGGCGGACACCGCCGCACCCGCAGCGGTCAAACCGAAA
>Ga0209109_10000732_pt1 | contig 17873 bp, 16 predicted proteins | sample Rifsed10ft2_FD_184004 | JGI IMG/M metagenome (GOLD analysis project Ga0209109, IMG submission 184004) | Soil microbial communities from Rifle, Colorado, USA - sediment 10ft 2 (version 2) | ecosystem: Environmental > Terrestrial > Deep subsurface > Rock core/Sediment | place: Rifle, Colorado... | reverse complement strand
GTTCGCGGGGGCCATATCCTCGGCGGTCATCGTGAGCGACCGGCTTCTGATGGCCCTCGGGGCGAGCGTCCTGTTCGTGCGGTTCGCCTTCCGCGCGAGGCCGCGGGACGCGACGGAGTGGCGACCCATCTGGATCGGCGCCATCCTCCTCGGGGTCGCGTTCCTCCTCGTCGCCCCGTACGCGTTCCCCGGGTTCGCGGACGTGTACCTCGTGTCCGGCATCATCGGGTGGGCCGTCGGGGCCACGGTCGCCGTCCTCGACCGGTGATGGAGGCGCGGCGGAGGCCACGTCGCGGGGTCGGCCCCCCGGTCGTGTTACCTTTGAACGAGGTTAACATGACACGCGAACCTTTTCACCCGCCGCGGGCTTCCCTCCAGGGCCCATGGCGGTCCCTCGTCATCACAAGGCCCACGCCCCCTCGTCCGTCGCCTGCGGTGTCATCACGATCTCGGACAGCCGCACGCCGGAGACGGACGATTCCGGCCGGCTCATCCGCGACATGCTTGCGGCGGCCGGCCACACGGTGACCGTTTTCGATTCCCTGGTCACCGGCCATGCCGGCGCCATCCCGCCCGGAGCAGCCTTCGTGCAGGCGGAACTCGGCGACCGGGCGGCGCTCGACGGCGCGCTGCTGCGCGGCCGCTTCGATGCCGTGATGCACTTCGCCGCCTTCATCGAGGCTGGCGAAAGCATGACGAGCCCCGCCAAGTATTTTCACAACAACCTGGAAGTCTCCCTGGGCCTGCTGGACGCCGTGCAGCGCGCCGACGTGCCCCGTTTCGTCTTATCGTCGACCGCCGCCGTCTACCAGACCAGCGGCGAACCGCTGTCCGAGGAGTCTTCCCTCGGCCCGGCCAATGTCTACGGGCAGACCAAGTTGATGATCGAACAGGCGCTGGAGTGGTATCAGCGCATTCACGGCCTGCGTTTCGCCGCCCTGCGTTATTTCAACGCCGCCGGCGCCCACGCCGGGCGCGGCGAGGCACACCGGCCCGAGAGTCACCTGATTCCGCTGGTGCTCCAGGTCGCTCTCGGTCGGCAGCCGGTGGCCCGCATCTTCGGCGACGACTATCCGACGCCCGACGGCACATGCATCCGCGACTACATCCACGTCGCCGATCTGGTGGAGGCCCATCTGCTCGCACTGCAGGCGCTCGACGAGCATCCCCGACAGATCTACAACCTTGGCAGCGGCGCCGGCTATTCCGTCCTCGAGGTGATCGAGACCGCCCGCCGCGTCACCGGGCACGCTATCCCCGTGCGCGTCGAGCCGCGGCGCCCCGGCGACCCGCCGCGGCTAGTCGCCTCCTCAGAACGAGTCCGGCGCGAGCTCGGGTGGCAGCCGAGGCACCCGTCGCTGGAGGAAATCATTGCTTCCGCGTTGGAGTGGCATCGGACCAATCCCAAGGGATACGATGAGTAAGGTTCGCCGCGCCGGACGAGGGAGGGCCGTGAGACCGGACCCATCAACGGGAAAGGCCTCCGAGCGTTCATCCCTGGTGATCGTGCCCCTCACCGACCGAATCCTGGCGATCACCCCGGGTCCGCGCTGGATTTGGATCGTTTTGTGGAGCCTCCTTGCGATCCCCCTGACTTTCTTCCTTCAGCGCCTCATCCAGGCTGTCGAACCGTCCAGTCAGGCCCTGGCCGGAGGCCTACCGGGGCCGTGGTTTTCAGCCGCCATCGTGAATGCCACGCTGCTCTCTCTCTGGGGCTCTCGCAAGCTGGCGGGGGATACGGTGCGGACCGAGGCGGCGATTTCACGCCTCATCTTGGACGAGCGCCCGGACGCCGGCCGTCCGATTCGGGGAATGGACAGCCTCGTCGGTCCGATAGCCCTCACCTTCGTGCTCGTCGGCCTGGACGCTGCCCTGACCGGACTGGATTTCGGATGGCGGATCGCCTTGGTGACGTTCCCGATCAGCTTTGTCATCGAGCTTCCCTTGCTGACATTTTTCTGGGCCTACGCCTCGCTGCTGGTCGGATTGAACCGGCTCGGCCGCCACCAGCTGCGCCTGGATGACACACCCGGCGACCGCACCCTGGGCCTGCGGCCGGTAGGACATCTGGCCTTTAGTGGGTTCTGGATCTTCTCCGTCGGATTTGCGCCGATCCTGATCCTCACGGCCACCTCCACGCCGACGCTTGTGCTGAACCTGGTCTTTTTCCTCATCGGTTTTGCTCTGTTCGTGCTTTCCTTGAATCGTCTCCACCAGCAGTTGGTCGAAGCCAAGCGCACTCACATGGAATTGGCCCGCCAGCTTTACGCCGAGGCGTACGCCCCGTTGGTGCGCTCACCCAGCGTGCGCACCCTACAGGCGCGGACATCCCTGCTCAGCGCCGCCGAGTCGCTCGAGAAGCGCAGCGCCGGAATTCAGGAATGGCCTTTCGACGAGGTCCTTCCGGGCCGAATCGCGATCATCGTCAGCACGGTGGTGGCCACCGTGATGGCCCGCATCATCCTCGACGCCATCGGCCTATAAGTGCCGGCGCGATCATCCGATCTTGCCTACCGCCGACCAGGAGCCCACCATGTCACACACCTCCGACCGGGTCCGTCCGGATGGACAACGCGTCCGCTTCGATTACGGTCGGCTGGTCGTCCCCGATCACCCCATCCTGCCCTTCATCGAAGGTGACGGCACCGGCCCCGACATCTGGCGCGCCGCCGTACGCGTTTTCGACGCGGCGGTCGAGAAAGCCTACGCCGGCCAGAAGCGCGTCGCCTGGATGGAGGTCTTCGCCGGGCAGAAGTCCTTCGACCGCGATCAGACCTGGCTGCCGGACGAGACGATCGATGCCTTCCGCGAGTTCCTGGTGGGGATCAAGGGTCCGCTGACGACTCCCATCGGCGGCGGGATCCGATCCTTGAACGTCGCTCTGCGCAAGGCGCTCGACCTGTACGTCTGCCAGCGGCCGGTGCACTACTTCGAGGGCGTACCTTCGCCGGTGAAGCGCCCGCAGGACGTCGACATGGTCATCTTCCGCGAGAACACGGAGGACCTCTACACCGGAATCGAATTCGAAGCGCACAGCGAGGGCAGCCGGGCCTTCGAAGCCTGGCTGGCGGAGGCCTATCCGGCCGAGTACGCCAAGATCCGCTTTCCGTCCAGCTCCGCCATCGGCATCAAACCGGTCTCACAGGAGGGATCGGAGCGTCTGGTGCGAGCCGCCCTGCGTTGGGCGCTGGACAACCGCCGGCGATCGCTGACGCTCGTCCACAAGGGCAACATCATGAAGTTCACCGAGGGCGGGTTCCGCCAGTGGGGCTACGCCCTGGCCGAGCGCGAATTCGCCGCGCAGGTCTACACCTGGCGCCAATGGGAGGCGACCAAGGCGGGCGCCGGCGAAGCAGCCGCCAACGACGAGCAGGCCGCCGCCCTCGGGGCCGGGCGCCTGCTCGTCAAGGACGTCATCGCCGACATCGCCTTCCAGCAGACGATCACGCGGGCCGCCGATTTCGACGTGATCGCCACGATGAACTTGAACGGCGACTACCTGTCGGACGCGCTGGCGGCTCAAGTGGGCGGGATCGGCATCGCCCCCGGCGGCAATATCAACTACGAGACCGGCCACGCCGTGTTCGAGGCGACCCACGGCACCGCTCCCAAGTATGCCGATCAGGACGTCGTCAACCCCGGGTCGGTGATCCTATCGGGCGAGATGATGTTCCGCTACCTGGGGTGGAACGAGGCGGCGGACCGCATCCTGCGCGGCGTGGAGGGAGCCATCCGCGCCAAGACCGTCACCTACGACTTCCATCGGCTGATGGACGGGGCGACCAAGGTGAAGTGCTCGGAGTTCGGCGACGCCGTGATCGCGCATATGTAGACGGATCTGACTCCCAGGGGGAAAGGGGGGAGGGGCAAGCAGCGTGCCCCTCCCCCCGCCCCTTGGAGAAACAACCTGCACGCTGTCAGTGACCGCGATCCTCGATCCACGCCTCGATCTTCTCCTCGAGCACATCCAGCGGGACGGCGCCGTCCCGCAGGACGACGTCGTGGAACTCGCGCACGTCGAACCGGTCGGCGAGGCGCTGCTCCGCGCGAGCGCGCAGCTCGCGGATCTTGAGCTCGCCCATCTTGTAGGCCAGCGCCTGCCCCGGCCAGGTGATGTAGCGGTCGATCTCGTTGCGCACGTTCAGTTCGGTCAGGGCCGTGTTCTCCATCATGAAGGCGATCGACTGGTCGCGGCTCCAGCCGAGGGCGTGCATGCCGGTGTCGACCACCAGGCGGCACGCCCTCCACATCTCGTAGGTCAGCCGGCCGTAGTCGCTGTAGGGATCGGTGTAGAAGCCGGCTTCCAGACCGAGGCGCTCGGCATACAGACCCCAGCCTTCCACGAAGGCGGTGAAGCCTTCGAAGCGGCGGAACTCGGGTAGGTCGGTCAATTCCTGCTGCAGGGCGATCTGCAGGTGATGCCCTGGCACCGCCTCGTGCAGCGAGAGGGCTTCCAGCTCGTACAAGGGCCGGCTGGGCAGATCATAGGTATTGACGTAGTAGAAACCGGCGCGGGAACCGTCGCCGGCGCCTTCCCAGTAGTACGCCGTCGTTGTCTGCGGCGCCACATAGTCCGGCACCGGCTTGATCCCGTAGGGCAGGCGCGGCAGCGTCCGGAACAGGCGCGGCAGCTCGCCGTCCATGCGCTTGAGGATGAGGGCAACTTCCTTCATCAACTGCGCCGGAGTGTCCACGTAGAAGCGAGGCTCGCGGCGCAGGTACTCTCCAAAAGCGGCGTGGTCGCCGGCAAAACCGACCTTGCCCCGGATGGCGTCCATTTCCTGGCGGATGCGCTTCACTTCGCCCAGGCCGGTCTGGTGAACCTCGGCCGGCGTCACCGGCAAGGAGACGTTCATCCTCACCCGATGTTCATAGAAGCGCTTGCCGTCTGGCAGATCAGCGGCGGCGATCGTGGCCCGGGCGCCCGGCAGGTAGATCTCCTCCATGAAGCGCAGCAGCGCGCGATAGGCGGGCACGACGGCGCCCTCGATCACCCGCCGCGCTTCCGCTTGCAGACGATCGCGCTCGCTCGCCGGGACCTTCTCGGCGATCGTGGTGAACGGTTCGTACAGGACGCTCCGGGTCGGATCGTCGGTGATGAACGCGGCGATCGAGCTCTGAGTCCCTTCCAGCGCCAGGCGCGGCTGTGTCATCCCGCTCCGCAGACCCTGGCGCATCAGCTCGATTTCGCCCTCACAGAAGGCAGGATACCCGGTCAGCCGCGCCAGGTAGTCCTCGTAGTCTTTAACCGAAAGGAAGCGGACGAAGGTCGCCAGTTCCGCAAAGAACGTGTGGAATCCCCCTGTGCGGCTGATCGGCATACGGTAGACGTGGAACTCGAGCTCGGCCAGGGCGTCTTTCTTCAGCCGTCGGAAGACGTCGAGGTTGAGGCGGTCCGTGGCCGAGAGGCGCCGGCGGTCGATGCCGTCGAGCCGGCCCAGAAAGCCTCGCAACCGCTGCGCTTCGCGCTCCGCTTGCGCTTCGCTGGCCTCCGGGAGACGGTCGTTGTAGCGGCGGTCGCCGGTGACCGTGGCGAAGAAGGGATCCTGCTGCAGGTGGGCTTCCCATTCCTCCCGGAAGAGCGAATGCAGCTCGGCCGCCTCTTTGCCTTGATCGGACATAGTCACTCCTCGGGGACGCTCACGATATCGGCCGGCGGGAAGGGCGAGCCATTTGTCCTCGCCGCAGTCTGGCGGCGCACACCTCCATCCGGCGGGTCAGGGCACGGGCGGCTGGGGCAACACCTACTCGGCCGCCGCCGCGGCCATCGCTTCGGGGTTGGCATCGATGCGGATGTAGGAGATGGACGTCGCCCCGCCGTCTTCCGGAGCGGCGACGATGATCAGGGTCGAATCCTCCGTCTGGCCTTCCTTGTAGAAGGCGCACATCCCGCCGACGTCCCCCGCGGCCGCCGTTACCCCGCAGCCGCTTTCCTCGCGGTCCGACCAGCCCTCCCCTGACATCCGCTCTCCCGTGTAGAAGGCCTCGATCTCCTCCGGGGAGGCGTCGCTGGTGGAGGCGATGAACTCGAGGTCGCCGGCGGCGTAGCCCGCCCCGCTCATGATGGCCCGGGGGGCCTCGACGACCTGGACCGCGGCCGTCATTCTAGCATCCGCCAGCCGCTTCCAAGAGTGGAGCCTAGTGCGTCGTGGCGAGGGAAATCGCGGCGATGGTGCCCAGTTGGCTGCCTTTGGTGTAAGCCTCTTGAAAGTCGATGTCGCCGAGGCGGCGGGCCGCCTCGGCGAAGCGGTCGTGGTCGGGGCGATTGACGGGGGCGATGGGCACCCCGACTCTCTCCAGCATGGCGGCCGCGCAACCGAAGATGCGGACTTGACACAGGCGCAAGACTTGTATATATATTCAGACAGGTAGACATGTTTGCCGCCACGCTCGACAAAGCCAGCCCGATCCCCCTCTACGTTCAACTCGCCGGGCGGATCGAAGCCCTGATTTCCGAGGGCGCCTACCCGGTCGGGGCGCGCCTACCGGGAGAGGAAGAATTAGCCCGTCGCTATGCGCTCAACCGCAACACCGTCCGCCACGCCCTGGCCCTCCTGGCCCAGAGCGGCCTCGTCCGCACCGAGCGGGGCGTCGGCAGCTTCGTCGAGCGCACTCGCCTGCTGACGCCGATCCACCGCCTCGACCGCATCACCTCATTCGTCGACGACTTCAACCTGGCCGACGTCCGTGTCGAGGACGTCCTGCTCGCCCGCAGGAAGACCCCCGCCACACCGGACCTGGCGCGAAAGCTGGGCGTGCAGGTCGATGCGGATCTCGTTCGCATCGACCGCCTGCGCCTGGCGGAGGGAGTCCCCTACGTCTTCGAGCGCCAGCACTACGACTTCTCCCGCTTCGGCCGGCTGCTCGAGATCGACATCCAGGGCTCGCTCTACCAGCTCCTGATCCGCGAGTTCGCCGCCGACCTGCACCATTCGGTCCAGACTCTCCGCGCCGAGCTCCCCCCGCGCGAACTCGCCGTGCACCTCGGCATCTCGACCGAGGTGCCGTGCATGTTTCTGGAAAGCCTGACGTCGGACGCCGACGATCGCTGTCTCGAAGTGCTCCAGGCCCACTACCGCGGCGATCGCTACGCCTTCCGCGTCGAATCCGGCCAATACGCCGCCACTCCACGGAGGACCCCATGAGTATCGTCACTGCCAAAGAAATGCTGATCGAAGCCACCAAGGGCAAGTACGCCGTCGGTGCCTTCAACGTCACCAGCCTGGTGCAGCTGGAGGCCGTCGTCGACGCCGCCGTCGAGACCAGGTCGCCGGTGATCATCCAGACCTCGGTGAAACCGTCGCAGTTCTACAAGCCGGGCGTCCTGGTGGCCATCTACCGCACCCTGGCCGAGACGGCGCCGGTTCCGGTCTGCCTGCACCTCGACCACTGTACCGACGTCGCCTACTGCAAGACCTGCGCCGACGCCGGCTACACCAACATCATGATCGACGCCTCCAAACAGCCCTTCGAAGAGAATATCCGCCAGACCAAGGAGATCGTCGACCACTGCCACCGGCACGGAAACATCTCGGTCGAGGGGGAGCTGGGGACGGTTTCCGGCGTCGAGGATCAGATCAAGGTCACCGAGGACGAAGCCCAGCTGGCCAATCCCGAGCAGTCGGTCGAGTTCGTCGAGCGCACCGGGCTCGACCTGTTCGCGCCGGCCATCGGCACCGCCCACGGCGTCTACAAGACCAAGGAACCGAAAGTCCACTTCGAACGGCTGGAGAAGGTCTACCAGCTGCTGAACGGCAAGACGGTGCGCGTGCCGCTCGTCGTTCATGGCGGCACCGGCCTGCCGCCGGAGTACGTCGAGCGGCTGATCGCCATGGGCGGCTCCAAGTTCAACGTGTCGACCGAGCTGAAGTACACCCTGATCGACACGACCAAGGACTACCTCCAGGTCCACGGCGACGAGTACGACCCGGGGAAGATCGACGGCGCCGTGCGCGAGGCCACGCGCAAGGCCGTCCTCCATTGGATGGAGATGCTCAAGAGCCCGGGCAAGGCCTAGGAGCAGTGGTCAGTGGGCAGTGGTCGGTGATTCCCTCTCCGTTGAGAGGTCCTCCCTCATGCCGCAGTCTTGTGGCTGAGAGGGGGATTGGGTTTCAGGGTGAAGGGGGCGGCGACGCCGCCCCCTTCACCCTGAAGAACTCTCCCTCCCCCTGGCCCGGAACTCCCGATGCAAGACCGCGCCTACAGGGGGAGGGGCAGGGGTGGGGGTTCATCCAAAGTGAACCAACCCGGTTTGAATTCGTCAGCGAAATCAGAAAGTCCTAGGAGAAACCTCATGAAACCGATGGAAGAGTTCTACGTCCCCTGGCTGAAGGGACAGAAGATGTACATCTCGTCGCACATCGAGCTGGCGTGGCGCGATCCGTCGCTGCACCGCATGATGTCGAACGAGAATCCCCATCCCCCGTCCGCCAAGGTCCTGGCGGCGATCGAGAAGTACGCCCGCCTGGCCCACCGCTATCCGGACCAGGGCCTGGTGGTGCGGGGCAAGATCGCCGAGATCAACGGCCTGGCTGGGCCGGAGAACGTCATGCTCGGCAACGGCTCGAGCGAGATCTACGACATGATCTGGCGCAGCCTGGTGGCGCCCGGGGAAGAAGTCATCCAGCACACGCCCTGCTTCGGCATCTACAAACTGCGCTGCGCCGCCGTCGGCGGCAAGCTGGTCTCGGTGCCGATGCGTTTCGCCGACAAACAGCTGCGTTACGATCCCGAGGCGATCCTGGCCGCCATCACCCCCAAGACCAAGGTCATCGTCATCGCCAATCCCAACAACCCCACCGGGAACTTCATGGAGCCGGAAGCGTTCGTCCGCATCGCCGAGAGCGGCGTGCCCTTCGTCGTCGACGAGGCCTACGTCGAGTTCGCCGGGCTGGGCCAGTCGCAGGTGGGGCTGATCCAGAAGTACCCCAACGTCATCGTCACCCGCACCCTGTCGAAGGCCTACGGCCTGGCCGGCTTGCGCTTCGGCTACCTGATGGCCGACCCGCAGGTGGTGGCGACCCTGGCCGCCATGCTCATCCCGTGGAACCTGGGCACGATCGCCATGTGGGCCGGCCTGGCGGCGCTGGAAGATGTCGACGGCCTCAAGCAACGCGCCCAGTTCAACAACGCCGAGGTCATGTTCATCGAGGAGTCGCTGAGCGATGTCCCCGGCCTGACCGTCTTCCACTCCTACGGCAACTACATCCTGTTCGACGCCAAGGGCGCCGGGGTGAAAGGCAAGGACATGGTCGACTTCGCCCTACAGCGCGGCCTGATCTTCCGCCCGCAATCCGACATGTACGACAGCGACGGCTGGTTCCGCATCACTATCGGCTCCGCCGAGGAGAACCGTCTGGCGATCCAGGCCGTCCGCGATTTCTGCACTCACTGACCCGGGAGGTCCTGAATGGGAACCCTTCAAGCGATCTTCTTCGACCAGGACGGCGTGATCATCGACACCGAGCGCGACGGTCACCGGGTGTCCTTCAACGAGACCTTCAAGGAATTCGGCTTCGCTTTCGAATGGGGCATCGACGAGTATCACGAGCTGCTGCAGGTCTCCGGCGGCAAGGAGCGCATGAAGCACTACCTGCAGACCAAGGGCTTCGGCCGGCCGGTGCCGCCGCCGGAAGTGGATGACCTGATCGCCCGCATGCACAAGCGCAAGACGGCCCTGTTCATCGAGATGGTGGAGAGCGGCCGCCTGCCCCTGCGGCCGGGAATTCACCGCTTCATGCGCGAAGCGATGGCGGCCGGGCTCAAGCTGGCGGTGTGCACGACCTCCAGCGAGAAAGCGGCTCACGCCATCGCCCACCAGGTCCTGAAGGACATCACCTTCGAAGCGGTTCTGGCCGGCGACGTCGTCGAGAAGAAGAAGCCGGCGCCCGATATCTACAAGCTGGGGCTCGAGAAGACCGGGCTGCGGCCGGAGGAAGTGCTCGTCGTCGAAGACTCACGCAATGGCGTGCTGGCCGGCAGGGCCGCCGGTATGCGCGTCCTGGCGACGACCAATATCTACACCGAGAAGGAAGATCTTTCCCCGGCCGAGGTCATCGTCAGCTGCCTGGGCGATCCCGACGGAGAGAAGGCCGTCCTGCGCAAAGGGCCGGCCGCGGCCGTGACGGACGGGGTCGTGCATGTCGAGGCGATGGTGCGGGCGTTCGGAGGCTAATCGCGCGTCGTTGTAGGGAAGGCACCCTGAGCGTAGTCGAAGGGTGCCGGCCACGACTAGAGGCAGGCGCGCTTCGACTACGCTCAGCGCGCCTGCCCATTCGCGAGAGGCGCCCTACGCCTTGATCCTCTCTCCCTTGGGATCGTAGAGCGGCTCCTTCTCGACCGTCAACCCGATACGCTCGCCGAACAGCTCGGTCTCCAGCCGCGTTCCCGCCTTGGCCAGGGCCAGCGGGAGATAGCCATAGGCGATACTCTTGCGGACCGTGTAGCCGTAGCCGCCGGACGTGATCCAGCCGATGACCTTGCCTTCGTGGAAGATCGGCTCGTTCCCCAGCCCGATGGCCGACGGGTCGTCCAGACTCAGGCAGCGCAGCTTCTGGCGGATGCCTTCCTTCTTCTGTCTCACGAGCGCCTTCTTCCCGCGGAAGTCGCCTTTGTCGAGCCGCACGAAGAACCCCATGCCCGTTTCGTAGGGCGTGTAGTCGGGGGTGATGTCGGCGCTCCAGTAGCGGTAACCCTTCTCCAAGCGCAGCGTGTCGATGGCCTTGTACCCGGCCGGCACCAGCGCGTGCGGCTGGCCGGCCTGCCACAGCCTGTCCCACAGCGCCTGGCCGTATTCCATCCCGGTGTAGAACTCCCAGCCCTGTTCCCCGACGTACGTCACGCGCATCGCCAGGGCCGGCACGTTGCCGATGGTGATGCGCCGGGCGGTCATGTACGGGAAACCGGCGTTCGACACATCGTCGAGCGTTGCGCTCTGCAAGATGGCCCGCGCCTTGGGTCCCCACAGACCCAGGCACAAGTACGAGCCGGTCACGTCGTCGACGGAGACCGAACCGTCATCCGGGGCGTGGACACGGATCCAGTTGAGATCGTGCACGCCGAAGGCCGTGCCGGTCACGATCAGGAAGCGGTCTTCGGCCAGGCGGGTGACGGTGAAATCGCACTCGATCCCGCCGCGCTCGTTGAGCATGGAGGTGTACACGACATCGCCCACCGGCCGGTCGATGTCGTTGGCGCACATGTATTGCAGGAACGCGGCCGCTCCCGGCCCGCGCACTTCGATCTTGCTGAAGGAGCTTTCGTCGAACAACCCGGCCGAGGCGCGCGTTTGAAGATGTTCGTAGCCGACGGCGGGGGACCAGTGGACGCCGGCCCAGCCGCGCGGGCGATAGCCGTGATCGGCGTTGGCCTCGTGCGGCGCGTACCAGTTCGGCCGTTCCCAGCCGAACTTCTCGCCGAAGACCGCTCCCAGGTCGCGCTCGCGGCCGTAGGCCGGGCTCAGCCGGAAGTTGCGTTCCGTCTGCCGCTCTTCGCCCGGCAAGTGGATGTCGTAGTAGCGCGAGTTCGACTCGATCGTGCGGCTGAGCGTGAAGCCCTGGCTGATGTAATGCGGCCCGAAGCGGCGCACGTCCAGGCGCCAGCAGTTCCACTCCGGGGTGCCCTCGATGATCCACTCCGCCATGGCCTTGCCGATTCCGCCGGCGCCGGCCAGGCCGTGGGCGCAGAAGGCGCACGCCACCCAGAAGCCGCGGACGTCGGTCGGGCCGAGCAGGAACTCCCCGTCCGGAGTGAAGCCCTCCGGCCCGTTGAGCAGCTGCACGATCTCGGCCTTCTCCACCGACGGCACGCGGTGGATCGAATTCTCCATCAGCGGCGTGAACCGCTCCCAGTCGGGCGGCAGCAGCTTGTACTTGAAGTCGTCCGGAATGCCGTCCAGGCCGAAGGGCTTGGGATTGCGCTCGTAGCCGCCGGTGATCAGCCCGCCGACCTCTTCGCGCCAGTAGACCAGATGGTCCGGGTCGCGCATCGTCGGCACCTCGTGGTCGAGACCTTCGATCGGCTTGGTGATCAGGTACAGATGGGCGAAGGGGATGATCGGCAGCGTGACCCCGACCATGCGGGCGACCTCGTTGCCCCATTGTCCGGCGGCGTTGACGACGATCTCCGTGCGGATCGAACCCCGATCGGTGACGACGTCCTCGACGCGGCCCTTCTTCAATCCGATCCGGCTGACGGTCGTCTCGGTGAAGAAGCGCGCCCCGCCCTTCTTGGCGCCGGCGGCCAACGCGTTGGTTAGGCCGGTGGGGTCGATGCTGCCGTCGGTCGGCGTGAAGACGGCGCCCAGCACTCCCTGCGGGTTCATCAACGGCCACATGCGGTGGGCGTCTTCGGTGCTGATCATCTCCAGCGGCATGCCGAAGGAACGGGCATAACCGACCTGACGCTTCAACTCTTCCAGGCGCTCGGCCGACGAGGCCAGGCGCAAGCCGCCGACCTCGCGCCAGCCGGTGTCGATGCCGGTCTCGTCCTTCAGGGTGCGGTAGAGATCGGTGCTGTACTTCATCATGCGCGTCAGGTTGAAATCCGAGCGCAGCTGGCCGACCAGCCCGGCCGAGTGCCAGGTCGAACCGCAGGTCAGCTCGCCGCGCTCCAGCACGACGACGTCCTTCCAGCCCATCTTCGTCAGGTGATAGGCAATGCTGCAGCCACCCACGCCGCCGCCGATGATGACGACGCGGGCCTGGGTCGGGAACTCAGACGCCATGCGCGGCCTCCTTGAGCCACTCGTTCCATTGTGGGTCGCCGATCCCCTCGCCCGCGCGCTGGAAGTGCCTATCGGCGTAATCGCGGAAGTCGAAGTCGAGCTGCGAGATGCCGCTCTGCAAGAGACCCCACATCGCCTCGCGCATGTCGGAGGCGACGCGCATCAGGCGCAGTCGGGCCAGCCGCCCGGGGGTCGCCTGGCCGAAATAAGCCTGCAGCAGCAGGACGTCCTGCGTCTCGTGGAAATCGTGATGGCGGGAGAAGTTCGCCAGATCGAAGAAAGCCTCCCCCATGGCGGCGTACTCCCAATCCAGAATGCGCAGCGCGCCGTCATCGAGGAAGTTGGCATTGAGCAGATCGTTGTGGCACAGGCAGGATTCCGCTCCCGCCCGCGCCGGGATCTGGTTCAGCTGCCGGTGCAGCCGGTCGAAGTCGTCCGGAAATCGGACGTTGCGCTGGCGCGCCAGATGGGCGTAGTCCTCGACGACCTGGAACGGCGAGAACGTCGCCCGCACGGGCGGCAGAGCGTGGACCGTGCGCAGCGCCTGCGCGACACGGACGATCATCTCCGGGCGTCCCATCTCGGCCGGTTCGATCGACCGCCCGGCGACGAAACGCGTCACCAGGCACCCCTCGGGCCGCAGGAAGGTGACGACTTCCGGCGCCACGCCGACGGCGGCAGCGGCCAGGTTGGCGGCGTACTCCACTTCCCGGTCAATCCCGAGCAGGTCGGTGCCCTCCCCGACCAGCCGCAGCACGAATGACTCGCCGCCGACATCGACGCGGAAGTTGTGATTGGTGATGCCGCCGCCCAGCGGGGTGACCGTCAACCCGGGACCGCCCCAGCCGGGGACCCGGGCGATCGCCTGTTCCAGCGTTAAGGCCACGGTTCCAATCCTAGAGTCAGGGATCGGTGGGTAGGGGTTGGTGGCCACGGACCACCGATCCCTACCCCCTGACCCCTGTTCTCAAGTGCGCCACACCGATCCCGGGCGCGCCATTTCGTTGACGATGTCGTAGCTCGAGATGATCCCCAGCGGCAGGACGTCGGGCGTCTCCGGATCGATCACGACCAGCCGGTGGAGGTGGTGCTCGATCATCTGCATCGCCGCCTGCTGCAGCGACGCCTGGCGGGCGATGGTCGAGGCGCGGTGCATGATTTGCCCGGCGGACTTGCCGGCACAGCTCTCGCCGTCGATGCATCCCAGGAAATCGCCGACGCTGATCATGCCGCGCAGTCGGCCGCCGGCGTCGACCACCACCACGGAACGGAAACGCGAGTCGGTCAGGCCGCGCGCCACCTCCAGGGCGGGCGTCTCGGCGCGGCAGACCAGCATGGCATAGGACATGACGTCCCCGACGGTGGCCCGCTCCAGCGGCTCCTGCGCCGCCAGATGGGCGACGAAGTCCGACAGCGACAGCACGCCGATCGGCGTGCCGTCTTCCGTCACGATCAGGCGGTGCAGCGCCCGATCGCGCATGCGGTCGGCGGCGACCCGGATCGGCTGGTCGGCTTCGACCGTATTCGGCGGAGTCGACATCAATTCGCCGGCCGTCATGTGACGCATTGCCGCCAGGCTCTCGGCGTCCGCCGACAGCCACTCGCCGGCCAGCAGGTCGAAATCCGATAGCAGCCCGGCCGGGAGGCCGGCGTCGTCGACGACCACCAGGGCGTGGACCCGATGGCGGGTCAAAAGGGCCGCCGCCTCCCCCAGCGAGATCCCCTTGGCGCAGGTGATCAGGCCGGATCGCATCAACTCGCGCACCTGGGTTGTCATCGGGGAGCCTCCATGGGCGGCAGCCTTCCTCCGCTCGTGGACCTGCGTCCACCAAACCCCCACCCCTGCCCTCGCGCAACACCCTGGAAGGGCTCCCCCTGTTGCGAAGGACCTTTGCGGGACGAGGCACCGGCCAGGGGGAGGAGAGGTGCGCGCCTCGCGGGGAGGCCCACAGGGCTGCTTCGCGTGGGGCAGGGGGTGGGGTCGAAGGATGACACGAAAGGCATGATCATTGGCCTCACGTCAATGCACCTCGTCGACGTCCTTGTACCACTTCACCCGGTCGCCGACGCGCGAGCGCAGGCGCCAGGCCATCGACTTCGGCTCGGCCTCGAGTCGACCGAGGGCCGCCTGCACCTGGTCGCGCACGCGGGCCTTGTCGACAGTCTCGAGCTGGGCGTAGCCCTGCGCCAGACGCCCGACCTTGTCGAGGTTCATCGTCACCGTCCGCCACAGCCCCCAATCGGTGCCGCACAGGCCGGCCACCCGATCCATGTTGATCGTTTCCTGATCGGCGCCGCCCAGCGGATGCTCCAGCAGCAGCATGATCGTGTCGATCACGTCTTTCTCGTTGATCTGGACGATCTGCATCTTCTCCAATAGCATCTCCGCCAGCGGGATGGTCGGCGTATCGGCCTCCAGCCTCCCGTTCCACGGGATGACGTGGCAGAAATCGAGCTTTTCGTAGAAGACGTCGACATGCAGCCGGTTGCTGGGGTTCTCGAAAATGGCCCGCGAGCCCTCGGTCACGACGAAGATCTCGCGATTCTCCCGATAGCCGAGGCGCGTCAGGAGCTCGCTCACCTTCTTCGCCTGCCGACTGTAGCTGGCGAAGTCGATGTCGGTGTAGGCCCGCCCCATTCTGGCCTGCAGACCTCCGAATTCCGGACAATGGAGTTGGAACGCCAGCGAGCCGAGCAGCCGCAGGACGACCTTCGCCTCCGCGGAGGCGGCGACGATGCGATGGACTTCCTGCTCGAACCGCTGCCGCTCCGCCGCGTCCTGCGGGGCCATCCCGGGCGTCGTTTCTGGCATGGGTGGGTCCTGCGGGGCTGTCGCCGGTATTGTACATGAAGGAACATCGTGTTGCAAAACGATTCGAAATCCTCCATAATAGGACGAACGTCCACCGATCCTCTCCGGAACTACCCCGGGGAATGATGGTCAAGAGCCTGATCCCGGCTGAGCGGCACCACCGAATCCAGGCCATGCTCGAGCAGCGACGCGTGGCCAGCATCGCCGACCTCAGCGACCTGTTGGGGGTATCGGAAGCCACCATCCGCCGCGATCTGGAAACGCTGGAGGCGCGCGGACTGCTGGAGCGCACGCACGGCGGCGCCATCCTCACCCGCCGACTCCCCACCGAGCCGTTCTACGCCCAGAGCGCCAGCGTTCACCCCGCCGAGAAGCGCCTGATCGGCGCCGCCGCCGCCGCCCTTGTGGGCGATGGAGACACGCTCTTCATCAACAGCGGCACGACCACAACCGAGGTCATGCGTCACCTGGCAGCCCGGTCTGAGCTGACCCGGGCCACGATCATTACGACCAACATCAGCGGCGCCCTTGACCTGCGGCACCCCGGCCTGGAGGTGCACCTGCTCGGCGGCCGCTTCCGGCCGCAGTCGAACGCCGTCGTGGGCGAGGCCGCCCTGCGCGCCCTGCAGCAGGTGTACGCCGACAAGTGCTTCCTCGGCGTCGATGGATTCAGCCTCCGGTGCGGGCTGACCACGCCCGTCCTGGCCGAGGCCGAGATCGCCCGGCTGATGCTGGCGCGCACGCGCGGCACCGTAATCGTCGTCGCCGACAGCAGCAAATGGGGGGTCGTCTCCAACTACGAGATCGGGGCCATCGATCACGCGCGCGTCCTGGTTTCGGACGAGGCGCTGCCGGCCGAGGCCGCCGCCGGCCTAGCCGGGCGCGGCCTGCACGTCGTGCGCGCCGCCGTCGATCTCGAACCGGCTCCGTTGCCACCCGAACCGATCGGCTCGGCGCGGGAAGATCCTAACGGACATCACTAGCCGCCCCGGAGCCGCCCATGCCCTTGTTCGGCAAATCCAACGCGCCCGCCATCCGGCTCTTCTTCGCCACCGACGTCCACGGTTCCGAGCGCACCTGGCGCAAGTTCATCAACGCCGGGAAGTTCTACAACGCGACCGTGCTGGTGATGGGCGGCGACATCATCGGCAAGCTCGCCATCCCGATCATTCGCGAGCCGGGCGGCGGCTTCCGAGCCACCCTGCAGGGCACGGTGCAACACTACGCCGACCAGGACGCGCTGAAGGCCCTGCTGGAGCGCATCGGCACGTTGGGCTTCTACAGCAAGGTCATGGAGGAAGACGAGTTCAAGGCGCTGCAGGCCGATCCTCAGGCCGTCGACGGTCTGTTCCACAATCTGGCCAAGGAACGCCTGCTGGCCTGGGTTCAGCTTGCCCAGGAGCGGTTGTCCGGCAGCGGGATTCGCTGCTACATCACCGGCGGCAACGACGACTACGGCGACGTCCTGGCGGTCTTGCCGCGCGGCGGCGATGGGCCGGTGCTGGCCTGCGAGGGCGAGGTCATCCGTCTCGATGGGCAGCACACGATGGCCAGCCTGGGGATCAGCACCCCGACCCCGTGGCACACCCCACGCGAAGTCACCGAGGACGAACTGGCCCAGGTCATCGAGAAGCTGCTGGACTCCGTCCCCGACGCCGCCAGATGCATTTTCAACTTCCACGATCCGCCCAACGACTCGACGCTCGACACCTGCCCGATGCTGGATTGGACGACCGATCCGCCGGCTCCGATCGTCAAGGCCGGACAGGTCGTGCTGCACGGGGCGGGCAGCAAGTCGGTGCGCCAGGCCATCGAGACCCGCCAACCGATGCTCGGACTGCACGGACACATCCACGAGTCGCCCGGCGTCATCCGCATCGGCCGGAGCGTCTGCGTCAATCCGGGGAGCGAGTACGGCGAGGGAGTCCTGCGAGGCTTCCTGGCCACCCTGAGCGAGGGCAAGGTCGAGGGCTACCAGCTCACGTCGGGGTAGCTGCCCTCCCCACGCGGTAGGAGGTGCCGGGGGAACAACGATCCGATCTGTCGGCGCGCGTGCGGTCTCTTCCGAATCGAAAATCCTTGGAGGGAACAGAAAATGGCAACCGTCACAGCGACACCCGAAGTCTTCACCCGCAAGGCCTCCGGCCTGGTGCGGGTGATGTCGCCCTATTCGGCCTTCGTCTACAACATCCTGACGATGGGGTTGATCTTCCCCTGGACCTACCTGTGGGCTCCCGGCGCGCTGCCGGGCGGCAAGCTGGTGTGGGGAATCCTGCTGGCCATGATCATCGAAATCCCCGTCGCCCTGGCCTACGTCTGGCTCTCGACGGCCCTCCC
>Ga0209109_10000731_pt1 | contig 17875 bp, 16 predicted proteins | sample Rifsed10ft2_FD_184004 | JGI IMG/M metagenome (GOLD analysis project Ga0209109, IMG submission 184004) | Soil microbial communities from Rifle, Colorado, USA - sediment 10ft 2 (version 2) | ecosystem: Environmental > Terrestrial > Deep subsurface > Rock core/Sediment | place: Rifle, Colorado... | reverse complement strand
CCGGCGCTGGCGCTTGGCGTGGAAAAGGGTGATCCCGACACGATGGACCAGCCGCCGCGGCCGCCGGACGAGCCGGTCATCAATCGGCCGATGCGGCTGGGGATCGGCGTGCAGACGGTGGCGATCGCCACGGTGACGCTGTCGGCGTTTGCCTTCGGGCTGCACGCCGACCCCGGCGACATCCGCTACGCCGAGACGCTGGCCTTCGTGACGCTCTCGGCCTCGGAGCTGCTGCGGGCGTTCACCGCCCGCTCGGAGCGCTACTCCCTGCTGCGCATCGGCATCTTCGGCAACCGCACGATGGTCTACGCCGTGGCCTCGTCGTTGGCGCTCCTCCTAACCGTCGTGTACGCCCCCTTCCTGCAAGGCGCCTTCGGTACGGTGCCGCTCTCGGCGTCGGATTGGGCGGCGATCCTGCCGCTGTTCTTCGTTCCGGCGGTGGTGGCCGAGATCACCAAGTGGGGACAGCGCGCGGCGGCTCGACGCCGGCCTGCCGAAAGCTGAAGCGCCGAGCACCAACGGTCGTGCCGCCGTCGTCGTTGACGACGCGCCCGACGCCTCCACGCATGACAACACCCCGGCGATTCCTCGGTCGCCCCTCGGCAGTGCTTGCCCTGAGCCGAACGGAGGGTTCGGGGCTTCCTCGGAATGACAGGAGGAGAAGGTCCACTCACCAACGTCATTCCGGGCCCTCCGGGAGCGGAGCGACGGAGGGCGAGGAATCCCCGAGGCGCGTCCAATTGCGTCATCCCTGATGTTCGCCACGCCGGTCCTCTCGCCGGAGTACACTCGCGTCATGCGTGCTACGCCGCTCCGTCTGGCCCTGCCGCTGATCCTGGCCCTGGCGGCGGCCTGCACCCCGCGGCCGGAACCGGAAGGCCCGCGCATCCAGACCGCCGAGGACCTGCTGACGGCATTGCGGGACGCCGGGGCCGAGGTTGGCGAGACGGCCATGTTGGCCTGGATGCCCGGGTTGGCCTCGGGCAGAGTCGTGTTCATCGGGTCCGAGCGCGTCGAGATCTATGAGCAGGAGAGCGAGGCGGCCCAGCGCAGAGCCGTGCAGCAACTGCTCGAGCGCGCCTCGGGCGAAACGACGCCGAATCTATGGGGAAACGGCCGGCTGATCGTGATCTATGACGGGTTGCACGGCCCAACGATTGCGCTGCTCTCGGGCCTCTTGGGAGATCGCGCCAGCCTGTCCGCCCCCTCCGCCGAAGAGCCGTATCCGCCGGCGGTGGCGGCTGCCATCGGCTGGCTGGCGGAGAGCACGGGAGTGGATCCGGGCGAAGTGATCGTGGAGAGCTTCCAGGCCGCCGAGTGGCCGGATGGCTGCCTCGGACTCGCCCAGGCCGAGGAGGCCTGCCTCGCGGTCATCACGCTGGGCTGGCGCGTCCAGCTGCAAATCGGGACCGAGGCGTACACCCTGCGCAGCAACGAGCTCGGCACGGCGATCCGCCAGGAACCCTAGCCGCTCCGCCGGCGCACCCGGCGGCGAATCACAACCCCACCTGTCATCGGTAGCTCGCCTTGAGGTGTCCCTGGGCGACGACGATCGTTCAGCCAGGCGCCTTGCGCATCACGTTGACGACGACGTAGGTCTTCAGGCGGAGCCGGGCGGCGGGTCCGGCTTGGCGCAGCGCCGAACGCGCCGCCCCCGCCAGGCGGCGCGGCAGCCGGGCGACGTCATCCCAGTCGCGCAAATACTCGCGCATCTCGACGACCGAGTCCCAGTAGCTCGAATAGTAGAACCAACCGGTCTCTTGCAGCATGAAGAGGTCGCGGCGCATGACCTCGGCCACGGCCTCGTCGGCGGCCGGGTCGCCCGGGTCGAAATCCGCCTGGTCCAGTCGCCCGAGAACGCGCGCCTCGGGCGCCGTCACCAACTCCAGCGGTCGAAACGGGAGGTAGGGGCGGATATCGAGCAGGACCCCGCCCGGAACCAGCGTGCGCCAGACTTCGGACAGGGCATGGACCATGCCCTCCGGGGCAATGCATCAGAGCGACCAGGCCAGCACGGCCGCATCGAATCGCTCGCCGGCGAACGGCAGGTGCTCGCTGTCGGCGACGACGCCGGAGACGCGCCGGCGCAGGGTGGCGGGGCGGTCCTCCAGCAGGTAGGCGAGAGACTCGCCGTCGGGATCGACGCCGACGACGAAGCGGGCGCGCTCGGCGTAGTTCCAGGTCATGCGCCCGTCGCCGGCGCCGATCTCCAGGACGCGGGCGCCGGTCAGCTGTGGGATGGAGGCGAGCGTCGCGGCTTCGTTGCCTTCGGGGTCGAAGGAGGAGGTCATCGTAGAATCCCCCGCTCGCCGAAGCTTCCCGGAAGCTTCAAGCTTCCGGGAAGCTCATCTCTCCTGCGCGTACCGGCGCCTTGATCCGATTCTCCGCCGGGGTGATCGGGCACGACCAGTTCTCGTTGTAGGCGCAGTACGGGTTGTAGGCGAAATTGAAGTCGACCTCGAACCGTCCGTCGGGCAGCTCTGTCGGCTCGAGATAACGCCCGGCGCCGTACGTCTCGCCCCCGGCGAGCGAGTCGACGAAGGGGAGGAAGAACCCGAGTTCATTGCGGTAGACGGTGAGCTGCGCCGGCAGCCCCTCGACCGTGAAGGAGAACCGGCCGAAGCGCTCATACTCGCGCACGTCGCCCGTGCTGGTCTGCATGGGAACCGAGTCCGGCTCGGGGAAGCGCTCGACATGCACCATGAGACGCAGCGCGGGATTCTCCGGGAAGTACTTGAGTCCCCTGAAGGCGCGCTGCTGGTCCGGGGTCAGAGGGCTGTCGGGGCCGTGCCGGAAGAACTCGTCCTTCTCGCGGCGGAAGGCCTCCAGGTCGGTCATGGTCTTGTCCCCTCCTGGATCACGTGGCGGCCCCCTCCCGGAGGCCCGCTCCAGGGTCCGAAGCGGGACGAAGCGCAATCAGACGGCCGCCCCGGACGGTGGCGCCGATCACCAGCCCGGCGCTGATCAGGACCATGTTCTTGATGATGTACTGGCCTTCGAGCGTCGGGACGAACGGAACGGACACGAAGCAGAGCTCCGGGAACAAGAAGAGAGGCGTGATGGTGCCGAGCATCTGCAACCAGAGCAGGAAGAGCGTCGCCCGCAGGAAGAGGCTGAAGAGCAGGCCGATTCCGATCAGACATTCCCACAACGCCAGCAGAAGGACCGCCGTCTTGGCCGAGAGCAGGCCGAACGACAGGGCGGCCATCGTGTCGCCGGCCAGGGACTGGGCCGGGCTCAGCCCGGGGAAGAACTTGAGGAAGCCAAACCAGAAGAACACGATCCCAAGACTGATACGCAGAAGGAGGATGCCGTTGCGGGCCATCCATCCGGTGAGCGAGGCGTCAAGACGGTCGAAGGAAGAGGCGAGGGAGGTCATCGGGAACCTTTCTGCGGTGAGGGGGAGACTCGACTCACGTGGATCGTACCAGCCTTTCCTGGTCCGCTAGGCGGTTCGACGGATCCAGACCGTCCCTTCCGGGGCGTCCCGCAATTCGAAACCAATCGCCAGCAGGCGATCCCGCAGGCCGTCGGCCAGCGCCCACTCGCCGCGTTCGCGTAGGCCGGCGCGGGTCTGGATCAGGAGCTCGAGCAGAGGGGCGAGCTCGTCGTCGCTGGCCCGGCTGTCCTGGGCGGTCGCCGCCGCCTGGAGCAGCACCGCCGCCACTTCCGGTGGAGCGCCTTCGGCCGCGAGGCGCAGTCCGCTCCGCAGGTCGCCGGCGCCGATGCGGGCGGCGGCGCGGCCGATGGCATGCGCCGGTTCCGCCGACGGGTCGGCGGAGACCTCCGTGAAGTCGGACGGACTCTCCGTCTGACCCGCTCGCAGCGCGTCGAGTGAGAATCGGCTGCCGGTCTCGAAGCGGTCGATATCGGAGCCGCGCAGCACGGAAACGCCGCCTTTCCCCCGCACCGTCGCCGCGCCGCCCGCCAGATCGAGGGAGATGGCCGTATGCTCGTCGACCCCCAGGACGACGGCCTGAGGCGGCAGCAGCGCCTGAAGTCGGGCGAAACGCTCCATCCCCATGAAACACGCTCGGGTGTCGTGGGTCCCGCCTTCGGCGTTGTCCCAGTGCGGGACGATCGCCAGTTCGATCCTGTCGCCGCCGAGCAGGTTGAGCCCTTCGGCCCAGTAGAGGTCGCGGCCGACCTTGTAGATTTCGTAGACCGGGAGTGCGTGAAGCCCGAGGGCGATCGTCGCCGCGCTGGCGAAGACCAGCTGAGCCCCGTCGTGCCAGCGCTGCAGCATCGTCGCCAGGATCGGCGTGCCTCGCAGCTGCTCGATGGCATAGGTTGGGCTGCCGGGGCCGGCGATGATGTAATCGGCCTCGGCCAGCGAAGCCAGGGCGAGCGCCTGTTCGGCCGGGGGATCGTCGCGGCGGCGGAAGCGCGCCAGCCGCAAGTCGAGGCCGAGGCTGTTGCGGAAATACTCCTGGAAGCGGCCGGCGATGGCCTCCACCCCCAGCTCGAACCCTGCCGGCGTCTCGAGGAAGACCGGGCGCGGGGTCGAGGCGCCGAGTTCCTCCAGCAGCTGCCGGTGGACCTTGACCATGCCGGCCGACACTTCGCCGGAGCCGATCAATGTGACGAGGCCGGGGTTGCTCACCGCGCGACAAGTATACCGACGCCGCCAGCCTCCCCTTCCGGCGGGGGCAATGCCGGAGGGTGTGCGATGTGCAGCGAAATCGGACTACCAGGACCTTGTATTCTTGACATCCCTGACTCGGAGAGGGATAGTTGCCGGGTACCCGGGCTCGAACCCTGGAGGCTCAAATGTCGAGAAGTGGAAGGACTCTGCGGCTGCTCGCCGGCGCTGGCGTGATAGCGGCCTTCCTGGCCGGCTGCAACTTCTCGGAGGCGGAGCCGGTTGTCCAGCCCGGGCGGCTTCCCAGTGAAGGGGAGGAGCCACAAACCGAGGAGGACTTGAGCGACTTGCAGGGACACGACCTCCCCGACGAGTGCCTGGTCGGGGAATGGGTGATGCTGACGGGGGATCTGGATATCTTCGTCGCTACCGTCGTGCCGCTGCCGAACCTGCACGTTACCGCCGGGTCCCTCTACTTCGTGTTCGGGCCGTTGGGCGCATATGACTATGGTTCGGATGGCATGGTCATCCGGATCGACCTCAGCCTGCCCGGTGATCAGCCCGAGAAGTTCCTCAAGGGATCGGCCTTCTTCGAGACCTCCGGGGTCTACACCACCGACACCGGCGCGCTGGTCCTGACGGACAACGGTTCGATGGTCCAATTCACCGAGTGGGTGGCCGTCAAGGGCTCCGAGGTGGCCTCGGCGCCCGGCGCCGGCCCGGAATTCTCGTTCGTGCCCGATGGGCCGCTTCCCTACGAGTGCCTGACCGAGGAACTGGTTCTGTATGTGCCTGGTCCCACCGGGGCAGTGCCTATGATCTTCAAGCGAGTAACGCCGTCCTACTAGGCGCCGTCTTTCCCTGGCGCCGCCAACGGGCGATGCGACTACCTGATTCGTAGGTCTTGCGCGGTCGGACATCCACTTCGTTGCGACCGTCCGCCTTGCCCTGCCGACCTCGGCGCTGATCCCGCTCCAACCGCCCGTTAACCTTCTTCTATCACCTCCCGGCTAGAATGGAGCCGAACAGCCTTGAACAGGTGAGGTGCGGCGATGTCCAAAATCGTTGGTATTGACCTGGGGACGACCAACAGCGTGGTGGCCGTGATGGAAGGCGGAACGCCGACCGTTATCCCGACCGCCGAGGGCGGCAACCTGTGCCCGTCGGTCGTGGCGTTCACCAAGAACGGGGAACGTCTCGTCGGGCAGACCGCCAAGCGCCAGGCGGTCGTCAACTCGGAGAACACGATCTACTCCATCAAGCGCTTCATCGGCCGCCACTTCGGCGAGACCGAGGTCGAGCGCAAGATGGTGTCTTTCCAGGTGGTGCCCGGCCCGAACGACGATGTGCGGATCCAGACCCCCATCAACGGCCGGGAGGCGACGCCGCAGGAGATCTCGGCCATGATTCTGGCCAAGCTCAAGACCGACGCCGAGGCCTACCTGGGCGAACCGGTCAGCCAGGCGGTCATCACCGTCCCGGCCTACTTCAACGACGCGCAGCGTCAGGCGACCAAGGACGCCGGACGCATCGCCGGTCTGGAGGTCATGCGCATCATCAACGAGCCCACGGCGGCGGCGCTGGCCTATGGGCTCGACAAGAAGAGCAACGAGACGATCCTGGTCTTCGACCTGGGCGGCGGCACGTTCGACGTCAGCCTGCTGGAGGTCGGCGATGGCGTGGTCGAAGTCAAGGCGACCCACGGCGATACGCATTTGGGCGGAGACGATTGGGACCAGGGGATCCTCAATCATGTGGCCGACAGCTTCCGCAAGGAACACGGCATCGACTTGCGATCCGATCGCCAGGCCCTGCAGCGACTGCGGGAGGCGGCCGAGAAGGCCAAGGTCGAGCTGTCGTCGACGGGCGAAACCGAGATCAGCTTGCCGTTCATCACCGCCGACGCCAGCGGGCCGCGGCACCTGCAAGTCAAACTGTCGCGCGCCCGCTTCGAGCAGTTGAGCGAGGCGCTGGTGGCCCGGCTGCGCGCCCCGGTGGAATCCGTTCTGAAGGACGGCTCCCTGACCGCAGCCGCCATCGACGAGGTGGTGCTGGTCGGCGGCGCAACGCGCATGCCGATGGTGCAGGACCTGGTGCGCGCCCTGACTGGAAAGGAACCCAACAAGGGCGTTAACCCGGACGAGGTGGTGGCGGTCGGCGCCGCCATTCAGGGCGGCGTGCTCTCCGGCGACGTCAAGGACGTGTTGCTGCTGGACGTGACGCCGCTGTCGCTGGGGTTGGAGACGCTGGGCGGGGTGATGACCACGCTCATCGAGCGCAACACCACCATCCCGATCCGCAAGAGCGAGACCTTCTCGACGGCGGAAGACGGCCAGACGGCGGTCGACATCCACGTCCTACAAGGGGAACGGCCGATGGCCGAGGATAACATGACCTTGGGCCGCTTCCGGCTCGACGGGATCCCGGCGGCGCCGCGCGGGATGCCCCAGATCGAGGTCGCCTTCGACATCGATGCCAACGGAATCCTGAATGTGACCGCCCGCGACAAGGCCAGCGGGCGCCAGCAAAAAGTGACGATCACCGCCTCGACCAACCTGAGCAAGCAGGACGTCGAGCGCATGGTGGATGAAGCCCAGCGGCACGGCGCAGAAGACAAACAGCGCCGCGAGTTGGTCGAAGTCCGCAACCAGGGCGACACGCTGGCGTATGGGGCCGAAAAGGCGCTGCGTGACCTGGGCGCAAAGCTGCCGGCAGCCGACCGCAGCCGGATCGAAGACAAGATCCGCCAACTGCGCGAAGCGATGAACAGCACCGATGTCACCCGCATCCGCCAGCTGACGGAAGAGGTGCAGCAAGCAAGCCACGCCCTGAGTCAGCAGACGTACGCTCAGGAATCTGCGGCAGACGCCGCCGGGACCAACGGTGGTTCGCACGGGGGGTCGCCGGACGACGTCGTCGAAGGCGAGTTCCACGAGGCGTAATCTCTGCTCCAAAGCGCATGACAGGGCCGCCCGCGAGGGCGGCCCGATTCATTCCGGGCATCGTGAGGGAGGCTTGCGTCTCGCTATGTCTGGGGGCCTTGGGGAGCGGATTTACAGCCGCCTCCCCTTCGCGTGCACCCCCGAAGCGGAGCGGCGGGGGCAGTCCCCCGCGCCCCTCGCGAAGCACCCCCGAAGCATCCTGGAGCGAAGCGGAGGGAGAGCTGAGGGGGCGTCACCCCTACCCTGATCGCGGAGCATCCCGCAGCCCTTCTGCAGAGCTTGCCCTGAGCGCAGTCGAAGGGCTCAGGGCAGGCTCCGCGGAGGGAAGCGGCGCTGCCAGGAGTCGTGCGTTCGCTACTGCGAAGCGCCGCTTCCGAACCCAACGTTGAGAGGCTCCTTGGTGCCCAGGAAACGATAAGCGGCGGACCGCAGCCGCAGATGCACGTCTACTCGCTCCGCCGCCCACCTGCACCGCACCCCGTTCGGGCCGCCGCAGGTGAAGGTGAGCGAGGGTGGGGGGTTTGGGGTCTGGGGAGAAGGTCCCCTGAAAGTCCAAGGTGCGCGGAGGGAGCAAGAGTGGGGGATCGCAGCAGGCGCCTCGGGAGGCTGCATTTCGAGTCGTGGTACTTCCTTCGCACCCACCGTAGGACGGTCGTCAGGGTAGACGACTTGAGGTGGGCCGCCGCCGCGGGCTATAATCAGGAAGCCAGGCGGGATCAACTCATCCCAGACGGCGGCCTATTCCCCGGCCGTCGAACGTCTGGCAGGAGGCGGCCGACGGTGTCCGTTCCCCGCTACGCATACTTCCAGGGAAGGATCGTTCCATACAGCGAAGCCAAGGTCGGGGTGATGAACCACACCCTGAACTACGGCACCGGAGTCTTCGGGGGAATCCGGGGGTACTGGAATCCCGAGCAGGAGCAGCTTTACCTCTTCCGCCTGACCGACCATGTCGAGCGAGTGCTGCGCTCGTCGCGACTGATCCTGGCCGAGGTCGGCCTCGACGTCGACGAGTTGCGCCACCTGACGGTGGAGCTGGCCCAGCGTGAGGGCCTGCGCCAGGACTGCTACATCCGCCCGCTGGTCTACAACACGGACGAGATCATCGGCGTGCGCCTGCACGACCTGCATCCCGATCTGGCGATGTTCGTCGTGCCTTTCGACAAGTACGTCGAGAACGACGCCGATGCCCACGTGACCGTCTCCTCCTGGCGGCGGCTGGAGGATAATTCGCTGCCGGCGCGCGGCAAGATCACCGGGGCCTACATCAGCTCGGCCTTCATCAAGACCGACGCCGTGCGCTCCGGATTCGACGAAGCCCTGGTGCTGACCCAGGACGGGCACCTGTCGGAAGGCAGCGCCGAGAACGTCTTCATCGTGCGCGACGACGTCTTGATTACGCCGCCCGTCACCGACAACATCCTGGAGGGCATCACGCGCCGGACGGTGATGACCCTGGCCCAGGAAGAGCTCGGCCTGCGGGTGCTCGAACGGAGCATCGACCGGAGTGAGATCTACATCTGCGACGAGATCTTTCTGACCGGCACGGCGGCGCAGGTCACGGCCGTCACGCGCGTCGACCATCGGCCGATCGGAGACGGCGCCATGGGGCCGGTCACCTCACAATTGCGCAAGTTGTATGCCGCCATCGTGCGCGGCCGCGTGCCGAAGTACCGCCACTGGAACGAACCGGTCTACGTCAGCGTTCCAACGCCGGCTGTTTGATCCGCGTGCCTGTGCGAGTTCGGCCGGGGTGCTGCCCTGAGGAGCACCCCGGCCTCGTTGCCTGATGGACGCCGCCCCTCCCCGAGCCCTGGGTATCCTGATCGGTGCGGTCCTGCTGCTGGTTGGGCTGGCGAGCGTCGCTCTCGGGGTCAGCCAACTGGCACAGGCCTCGATCTCGGCGGTGTTGCTGATGTGGGCTGGTCTGCCGATTGCCGGCGCGGCGCTGGCCGCGCTGGCTGCCTATCGGCTCTACGGCCTGATCACGGCCCGCTACGTGCTCAACCGAAACGGGATCGGCGTCCGCTGGGGGTTGGCGGTCGAAGAGATCCCGCTTCCCACGGTTCGGCTGGAGAGGCCCCCCGAGACCCTGCGGCCCCACTTGCGGCCGCAAGGAGCGGTGCGCTGGCCGGGTTGCGTCGTCGGGTCGGGCGAAGTCGAGGGCCTGGGACCGGTCGAGTTCTTCTCCAGCCGGGGCGCCGACGGGATGTTGCTGGTGATCTCGCCGGAGAGGACGCTGGCCATCTCTCCGCCGGACCTGGCGGCGTTCCAACGCTCCTTCATCGAGGCCGCCCGGCAGGGTGTGCTCGATCCGGTCCACCCCAGATCGACTCGACCGGATCTGTTCCTGGCAAGGTTGTGGCGCGATCCATTGGCGCGCGCCCTGCTGTTCTTTGGCATCAGCCTGCCGCTGGTGCTGCTCGGCTTCCTCGGACTGCGGGCCGGTTCGCTGCCGGACCTCGTGCCCTTCGGGTTCGACTCGCAGGGAAACCCGGACGCACTCGTCCCGCCTGGCCGGCTGCTCCTCCTTCCGCTCATCGGCGGCCTGTGCTGGGCAGTCGATCTCGGCTTGGGCTCGGCCTTCTACCGGCGTGTGGCCGATCGGCCCCTGGCCTACGGGCTGTGGGGTGTGGCCGTCGTCGTCGACGTGCTCTTGTGGGGAGCAGCCTTATCCTTGCTGGCGGTCGCGTGAGGGCAAGCCCCACGGCCGGATGATCGGCCCCCTGGAGCATGGAGACTCCCTTCCGTTCTCCACAGCCTCCCCCCAGGCTCTTCCGGGCTTTTCCACAGGTCCTCACCGTTCTTCCACAGGTGGTTGGGGATAGCCGATGACCCCGGCAGGCATTGCTTTCGGCTTCGTTCTCGCCGCGGCCGTGGCGGCCCTGGCTTTCCATTTAGGCTCGCTAACTCGCGGCGGGGCGGCGGCGGCGACAATTGTCGGCGGCCTGACCTTCGGGGCAGGCGGGCCGTTGCCCGGCGCGCTGCTGATGCTGTTCTTCATCAGCTCCAGCATGCTTTCCCGCCTGGGCCAGCGCCGTAAGGGCGGCCTCGCGGCGCAATTCGAAAAGGGAGGCCGCCGCGACCAGGGCCAGGTGCTGGCCAACGGCGCCGTGGCGGCGACCCTGGCCCTCGTCTATGGCATCACCCAGGAGCCGGTGATGCTGGCGGCGTTGGCCGGTGCGCTGGCCTCCGCCAACGCCGATACGTGGGCCACCGAGATCGGCGTCTTGTCGCGCCGTCGCCCACGGCTGGTCACGACGGGCCAGGCCGTGGAACCCGGGACCTCCGGCGCTGTTTCGGCTGAGGGATCGTTGGCGGCGGCGGCCGGAGCTGGACTGATCGGGATTGCCGCGGGAGTGGGGACCGGATCCGCAGTCATGGCCGTCCTGACGCTCGGCGCCGGGTTCATCGGCGCCGCGGCCGACAGCGTGCTGGGGGCGACGGTCCAGGCGATCTACTTCTGCCCGACATGCCGCAAGCGGACCGAACGCCATCCGCTCCATGGCTGCGGCAGCGCGACGAGCCGTGTGCGCGGCTGGCCGTGGCTGCGCAACGACGGCGTCAACCTGGCGGCGTCTCTCGTCGGAGCGTGTGTCGCGGCGGGGCTCTGGATCCTCTCCGGTTGACCGGCGCGGCCCGGCTGTGCTACAGTCCAGCCCGCTAGGGGACTCGCCCGTTTCCCCCGGCGTCCGGCGAATCCTCCTCGACTCCCGTCTTGCGGAGTCCCCGCGATGGCCACAGACTCGAAGCGTCCCCCTCGCCCGCCAGTCGTCTCGATCGTTGTCCTCATTTTCCTTCTGCAAGTTTTCACGTTTGCCGCCCTGCTGTGGCTCCAACTGGCCGGACTGGGCCTGAGAGGAATAGACAGCCTCAGCAGCGATCTGGCCGCTGCCTGGCTGCAGGGGGACCGGTGGATCGACGCCGTCCTCTTCGGCGGGCTGTTCCTGCTGGCGGTGACCTCGGCTTTCGTCACGATCGGGTTGGCTCGCATGCGTCCCTGGGCCTGGTTATGGGGGATGACGATCCAGGGTGCGCGCTTGCTCATCGGCCTGATAGCCTACTTCCGCGGCGACCCATACACGTTCTCCATGCTGATCCCGCTGATCGCCGTCCTGCTGCTCGATCAGGTGCCGGTGCGGCGGGCCTTCGGGCAGGAAGGTTCGCCGCGTGGCTAGCCGCCCGATCCGCCGGCCCGTATCCGATTACGACCTGGTTCGCCGGTTCGAGCCCATCTTGCGGTTCACCGAAGGCGAACTGTACTTCCCGACCGATGTCGATCGCTACGTGGCCTCGAGCAGCCTGCGGGTCAACCATCACGACGGGCGCGACGAGGAGCTGCTGGCCGAGGGCGAAGTCACTCTGGAGAACCTGGGGTCGCTGCGTCCCCTGCCTCCCGGCGCCGTCGAACACCTGTGCTTCGCCGGGACGGCTTCGCTGCAGGTCGAGATGCGGCGGGCGCTGCGCGAGGGCAACTTCGGCGGACGGGCGCGGCGGCGCGGTTGGGTGCCGGGGCAAGGGCGCCTGGCGCGGGTGGGCCTGCTGTCGCGTGTCGTCGATGCCGGTTTCGCCCTGACGCTGCTCGGCCGCGGCCGGGTGCCGACGGCGGTCGCCGCCCTGGCCGAGAAGAAGACGCGCGCCATCGATGCCCGCGGCCAAATCCACCGGTACTACGCCCGCGTGATCCGCGATGGCGGCTGGATCGGCCTGCAGTACTGGTATTTCTACCGCTACGATGACTGGCGCACGTCCTTCGAGGGCGTCAACGATCATGAGGCGGACTGGGAGACGATTTCCGTCTATCTCTACCAGGCCGAGGACGGGTCGTTGACGCCGCGTTGGGCGGTCTTCTCCTGCCACGAATTCGCCGGCAGCGATCTGCGACGGCGCTGGGACGATGCGGACCAGCTCGAGTTGGTCGGCGAGCATCCGGTGGCCTACGTCGGCGCCGGATCGCACGCCCACTATTTCCGACCCGGGGAGTATCTGGTCGAGGCCGAGGTGCCGCCGTTGAAGCGGCTGGCCGCCCTGATCAAGAGCCTGAGGACCTTCTGGGTCAAGGTCGTCCGCCAGGGGACAGGCGCCGGCCCCGCGCTTCGCAATGTCCTGGCGATCCCCTTCGTCGAATACGCTCGCGGCGACGGGCTCAGCCTCGGCCCAGGGCAGGACCGGGGCTGGCAAGCGGTCCTGCTGGATCCGGCGCCGGACTGGCTGACCGGATATCGCGGCCTGTGGGGCCTGTATGTCCGTGATCCGATGGGCGGAGAGAACGCCCCGGCCGGACCGATGTTCAACCGCGACGGGACGCCGCGCGGCGCCTGGTACGACCCGCTGGCTTACGCCGGTCTCAACCTGCTCCTGCCTCCCCCGGCGGAGAGGAAACGCCTGGCGTTCGAACGGCGCCGCCTGGCGCGGCACCGGCGGCGCTTGCGGCAGCAGATCGAGGAGGGGCTGGCCGCAATTCAGGCGCGCGGCGTCGTGCACCGAGCCTATGAAGGATTTCCGGGCCTCCAAGGCGAAGCGCAATCGCTGGCGGCGGCGCTGGCGGCCGAGGCCGGCGCGTTGAAAGGCAAGCGCCGCGAGCTGAGTCAGACCGAAGCCGTGTCGGCGGCGCTCGGACATCGGCTGGACAAGCTGCGACGAGGAGAGGACGATCCGCCCCAGGGCCACATCCGGACGCTGCCCTCGCCTTCGACGTTGGACGAGCTGCGCTTTGTACGGCTGACCGAATTCTGGTCGGCCATCACCATTGGGCTGCTGGTCATCGGTTTCATCCTGCTGGTGCAGCTCGCGCCGGGGTGGATTGTCGCCGGCGGGCTGACCCTGCTGGTCGTCGTGGCGCTCATCGAGTCGATCCTGCGCGGCAGCTACCCTCGCGTCATCCGCGATATCACCGTCGGCCTGGCGGCGCTGACGCTGCTGCTCTTGATCTACGAGTACTTCGGCGTCCTTCTGGTCGGCGGGCTGGTGGCCGGGGTGCTGGTGCTGACGCTCCAGAATCTGCGCGAGGCGCTGGCCCCGACCGGCAGACACAGCCGCCGCAAGAAGTCCGCCCCGGCGGATCCGGCCAAGGGGTGACGCCGGTCAGGACCGGCGCAAACGGGAGGGGTCATGGAATCGGCGAGTCGAGACGACATCCGCAAGCTGCTGAAGATGTTCGGCATCCGGGCAGACGAACTGATCGTGGCCCATCTGGCCCGCACGCCTTCGGCCGGGCCGCTGCGTCTGGCATTGATCCTGGAGGATCGGACCGATTACGGAAAGGAACCGCCCGCCGATCGGCTGCACTTGGAACTCGAGGGCGACGTGCGGAGGGAGTGATTGGAAGCCGGCCGACGAAATCCGCGCTAGGACTGTCATTGCGAGCCGCCGCTTCGCGGCGGCGTGGCAATCGTCTCACCGAGGAGATTGCGACGGCGTCCTTCGACTGCGCTCAGGACGCCTCGCAAGGACAATGCTAAGCACGGCCGCCGACCCACCGACCACCGGCCACCGTCCACTGTCCACTTCTGTCATAGAATGAGCGCGGAGATCGATCGATGACTCACGAACGTGTGCTCGGGGTGATCCTGGGTGGAGGGCGCGGCGCGCGGCTGTGGCCCCTGACGCGCGATCGAGCCAAGCCGGCGGTGCCGATCGCCGGCAAGTACCGCCTGATCGATATCCCCCTGAGCAACTGCCTCAACTCCGGCGTCCATGAAGTGGCCATCCTGACCCAGTTCAAATCGGCTTCCCTTCATCGGCATGTCACCCAGACCTACCATTTCGACCTCTTTCACCCCGGCTGGGTTCAGATTCTGGCGGCCGAGCAGACGACCACCAATCTCGACTGGTACCAGGGGACGGCCGATGCCGTGCGCAAGCAGCTGCTGGAAATCGGAGTGACCGGGGCCGAGGATTTGCTGATCCTGGCCGGCGATCATCTGTACCGCATGGACTACGGCGGTCTGCTGGACCACCACCGCGCCACCCAGGCCGATGTCACCGTGGCGGTGCGGCCGGTCTCCCCCCAGGACGCCGACCGCTTCGGCGTCCTGCGCATGGGCGACGACGGCCGGATCACCGCCTTCGCCGAAAAGCCGCAGGACCAGGCCGTGCTGGCGGGCCTGGTCAGCCGCGACGACCCCCAGCTGCCCTACGTCGGCTCGATGGGGATCTACGTCTTTCGCAAGCAGGCCCTGATCGAGCTGCTCCAGGCCCCTCACGACGACTTCGGCCGGGACGTCCTGCCGGCGGCGATCCACTCGCACCGCGTTTTCGGGTACGTCTTCAGCGGCTACTGGGAGGATATCGGCGACATTCGCTCCTTCTATGAAGCCAACCTGGCCCTGGCCCGGCCAGACCCGCCCTTCGACTTCCACGACCCGGAGCGGCCGATCTACACGCGGCCGCGCCTGTTGGCGGCCTCGCGCATTTACGACGTGCGTTTGGATCGGGTTCTGCTGGCCGACGGCTGTATCGTCCAGGGGGCGGACATCACTCACACGCTGGTCGGGATCCGCAGTGTCATCGGCGATGGAGTACGGCTGAAGGACTCGATCGTCATGGGCGCCGACTTCTACGAACCGGAAGAGCGCTTTCCGCCCGCCGCCGGCCCCCCGATCGGCATCGGGGAAGGCTGCGACATTGCCGGCGCCATCATCGACAAGAACGCCCGCATCGGCCCCGGCGTGCGGATCCAACCCTTCCCGCGGGGCGTAGCCCGCGACGCCGACACGTGGTCGGTGCGGGACGGGATCGTCGTCGTCCCCAAGAACGCCATCCTGCCGGGGGGGACGCACATCGGTCCCGGCGCCTCGACCTGACGCCGCCCGGGAGTTTGACTGTGGAACACCTCGCGGAGCCCCCCGGAAGGAAGCGGAGGGGCAACCCCCCACCCCTGGGAACTAGGTCGATGGCTGCCGTCGTATCGAGTGATCCCAGTTCCCAGAAGGGCAGACCGGTTGACGCTCCCCGGAAGGGGCATTACAATGATCGGATACTCCGCCGCCGGGCCTCCCATGTTCACGCGGTGAGGCCGGACCGGTCCGGCTTGCCGGCGGAGCGGCGAACATGCCTTGGGGCAGGCCGGAAGGAGGTGTGGGCAGGGCCAAGTCCATCTACGAGATTGACCGACGAACCCGTGACATTCTCTTGGAGGAGAATCAGTGAAACGCCATACTCTGTTTAGTGTGCTGGGCGTGCTGGTGATCGCAAGCCTGGCCCTCGCTGCGTGCGGCGCGCCGGCGGCCACTCAGGCGCCCGCCGCAACCGACGTCCCCGCCATGGAACTGCCGTACGAGATCGTGCCCTTCAGCGAGCCGATGGTGCTCGACGCCGGCGGCTGCGACTACGGCGGCGCCGTGCGGTCGGTCGAGGCCGTCGACGAGTCGACCGTCGTCTTCTCGCTGTGCGGCCCGGATCCGGCCTTCCTGGCGAAGATCGCCTTCAGCGTCTTCGGCATCTACCCGCAGGAATGGCTGGAGTGGGCCTCGCAAGAGGCCAACGTCGAGGCGCGTCTGCGCCAGCCGATCGGCACCGGACCGTATTCGGTCGGTGAGTGGGTGAGCGGCGAGAGCATCACCTTCAACGCCAACCCGAACTTCTGGGGCGATGCGCCTCATGCCGAGACGCTCGTCTTCCGCTGGAGCACCGAGTCGGCCGCCCGCACCCTGGAGCTGCAGGCCGGCACGGTGGACGGGATCGATAACCCCGGCCCGGCCGACTTCGCCGTGATCGAGGGCGACGCCAATCTGGCGCTGCTCGACCGCCCGGCGCTGAACACGTTCTACATCGCCATGACCAACACCTTCGAGCCGTGGGACGACGTCAATGTGCGCAAGGCCATCGCCATGGGCATCGACCGCCAGCGCATCGTCGACACCTTCTACCCGGCGGGCTCCGAGGCGGCGTCGCACTTCACGCCGTGCGCCATCCCCAACGGCTGCACCGGCGACGAGTGGTACGAGTTCGATGCGGCGGCCGCCCGCCTGCTGCTGGCGGACGCCGGCTTCCCGGACGGCTTCTCGACCAGCCTGTTCTACCGCGACGTCGTGCGCGGCTACCTGCCGGAAGTGCCGCGGGTGGCGGAGGATATCCAGGCGCAATTGCTGGAGAACCTGAACATCGACGCCGAGATCGTGGTGATGGAGTCGGGCGCCTTCATCGAAGAATCGAGCGCCGGGCGTCTGGATGGCCTCTACCTGCTGGGTTGGGGCGCCGACTACCCGCACGTGACGAACTTCCTCGACTTCCACTTCGGCCAAGCCAACCCGCAGTTCGGCACGCCGCACCCCGAGATCTATGAAGTGCTGGTGGAAGCGGCCCAGCTCGCCGATGAGGCCGAAGCCGAGCCTCTCTACGTCGAGGCCAACAACCAGATCAAGGCGTTGGTCCCGATGATGCCGGTGGCCCACGGCGGCTCGGCGACCGCTTTCCGCGCCGACGTCACCGGGGCGCATGCTTCCCCGCTGAGCAACGAGTTCATGGCGGCGATGGATCCGGGCGGACGGGATGTCTTCGTCTGGATGCAGAACGCCGAGCCGATCAGTCTGTTCTGCGCCGATGAGACCGACGGCGAATCGCTGCGCGGCTGCGAGCAGATCATCGAGGCGCTGTATGCCTACGAGGTGGGCGGCACGGCCACCCACCCAGCCCTGGCCGAGTCGTGCGAGCCGAACGAGGACCTGTCGGTCTGGACCTGCAGCCTGCGGCAGGGCGTGACCTTCCATGACGGTTCGCCGTTCGACGCCAACGACGTCGTGGCGACCTTCACCATGGGGCTCGACGCCTCGTCGCCGCTGCACGCCGGCAACACGAATGCCTGGGAGTACTACGCGTATCTGTGGACCAGCTTGATGAACCTCCCGCCGGGATAGGCGATCCCAGCGGTGTCGTGTGACCGATCGGCGCGGGGGGAGTCCAGAAGACCGGCCCTCCCGCGCCGATCGGCTTGAACGAGCGCGATCGGGCCGCCCTCCTGAGCTTCCGGGGCGACATGACCGACGATGAAACCATGTGAGCCGCCGGAGAAGCGGCCGTCGGTGAGCAGCGCACACGCCTTGCCCAGCCCTTTCGACTTCAGGTACGAAGTCGGGTACAGCATCTCCTGCATGCCGGGACCGCCCTTGGGGCCTTCGTAGCGGATCACCACCACGTCGCCCGCGACAATCTGGTCGCCAAGAATGCCCGCGACTGCCGCGTCCTGGCTCTCGAACACGCGCGCACGTCCGCTGAATTTGAGGATGCTCTCGTCCACCCCCGCGGTCTTCACGATGCAGCCGTCGACCGCGATGTTGCCGTGCAATACCGCGAGGCCTCCGTCCTGCGAGTACGCATGCGCCTTGTCGCGGATGCAGCCCTTGGCGCGATC
>Ga0209109_10000730_pt1 | contig 17916 bp, 16 predicted proteins | sample Rifsed10ft2_FD_184004 | JGI IMG/M metagenome (GOLD analysis project Ga0209109, IMG submission 184004) | Soil microbial communities from Rifle, Colorado, USA - sediment 10ft 2 (version 2) | ecosystem: Environmental > Terrestrial > Deep subsurface > Rock core/Sediment | place: Rifle, Colorado... | reverse complement strand
GGATGTAGGACTGGGATTGTCCGAAGGGATAATTCCTAAGACCCAACCATCGAAAGGGATGAGGTCCGGGAGGGAGCAATCCTAAGGTGGAACATTCACGCTTCCTCGTCAACGTGGCGGATCTTGCTTACTTTGAAATGTGGCTATCAGTTTAGACTGGAACTAGCAGAGCTACTACCTAAATAACTTGTATAGTATAATTTGAATAATTTGATATCGTTTGGTGAAAAAAGAAATTATGAAGATTTTACAAAACAATTATCACCAGCGATGCTTCCACTCTTTGATTCCCTTAGAAACTTTTGTTTCTTGTTGGGAAAAAATGTTGTAGAAGATATACGAATGCATAGAATTGTATTTTGTAAATCAATCACATTCAGATGGTTTGTAGATATGGAACCACAAGGAGAATCAATCAAAATAAAAATACAAAAAGACAGAAAGGAACCTCAAGAAACTTTACTAATTAAAACCGATAAAGATGTTGAATATGCAAAAGAGTTAATTCAAGATGCCTATAATACAATTCATTAATACAAAACTTCAAATTTTGAAAATTCGCCTTTATATTTTTCATTTCTAATTTCAACGTCTTCTACTCTTGCATTGGCTGGACCTGCATGACACCATTCAACTAAGGAACTAACGTTAACATCTTCACCTTCTAGAATGGCTTCAACTCTTCCATCTTTAAGGTTCTTTACACATCCAAAAACATTTTTCTTTTTTGCCATAACTTTTAGGGCTTGTCTAAAAAATACACCTTGTACCTTTCCTTTTACAAAAAGATGTACTCTTTGTTTTGACAATTAAAAATTTGAATTAGCTTGTCATTAATCAAGTTTAGGTTAAATGGACTAAAGACTAACTGGTTCTTTCTTTTATTCTTGCTCTACCAGTTTTTCTTGCGGCTATACTTCCTACTTTGGCGCCAGGCGGTGCATTTCGTGAAACAGTAGAGCTCTGGCCAACATGCTGATGTCTTCCACCACCGTGTGGATGGACATATGCGGCTTGAGCTACTCCTCTTACGATTGGATATTTTCTTCCCTTAGTTCTGAATTTTCTCCATTTTGTACCAGCTCTCATTAAAGGCCTTTCTGTTGTACCTCCCCCTGCCAATGTACCTATCATAGCTCTATTTTTTGGATTAAGTGTTGTAAATTTACCAGAAGGAAGTTTTACCGTAACACCATCAGTTCCATGTGAGAATACGGTAGCATAATTCCCCGCTGATTTGGAAATTGCCCCACCATCTCCAAAGTGTTTTTCTAAATTGCATACAATTGTTCCATCTGGTATATTTTGAATACTGATTATATTTCCATTAGCGATCTCTGCATTAAGCCCGATTTGAATTTTGGAACCAACTTTTGTGCCAATAACTGCTGGCATATAGCATATTGAGCCATTTTCAAATCTAACCTTAGATAAAGGAGCTTCTCTGCCACGTTCATGAACTAGATCTATTATTTTTCCCTCATGTTGTTCTGATAACGTAAATGATGGATATTTTGCTGGTGCAAATTTTCCAATAGTAGTAGCTCTAAATTGCCTTCCTCCACGGCCACGTCGTCTAACTAATGGTCTTTTACCCAAGTTGATGGGTTGTATTTTGATGGCGATTTTAAGCTTATGATTGATTATACAGTTTTGTTAAAATTCTAACGCCAAAGATATAAAACATAGATGGAGAAAATTTAGCTATGAGCCAGAATGTTCTTACACTCAAAGTCTTAGAAGCGTATACCAGAGATGTTGGAAGAGGGGTAGCTAGAATCGATTATGATTCTATGGATGCATTAAATGCCTCAACTGGAGATGTTATAGAAATTAAAGGTAAGAGAAGGACTGTTGCAAAATGTTTACCACTTTATCCATCAGATGAAGGCAAAGGAATCATAAGAATAGATGGACTAGGACGAAATAATTCAGGTATTGCTATAGGTGATACCATAACTGTCAGAAAGATAAAAGCAGTTGCAGCTGAAAAAGTAGTGGTTGCTCCACTAGAAGCAATTCCTCCAATTGATGAACGATATTTGGCAGATGCGCTAGAAAGTGTACCCTTAATCAAGGGAGATAATGTTATGGTGCCTTATTTTGGTGGAAGATTAACTTTTCAAGTAATTGGAGTAACTCCTGCAGCTGATGCGGTACTTGTTACACAAAAAACTGTATTTCATATAGCAGAAAAGGGAGAAACGCTTAGGGGAGTACCACAGGTAACGTATGAAGACATTGGTGGTCTTACTGATGAAATCAGAAAAGTAAGAGAAATGATAGAACTTCCACTTAGACATCCAGAGATTTTCGAAAAATTAGGAATCGAGGCGCCCAAAGGAGTCTTGTTGTATGGACCCCCAGGTACTGGTAAAACACTACTAGCAAAGGCAGTTGCTAATGAAAGCAATGCACACTTCATAAGTATATCTGGGCCAGAAATTATGAGCAAGTTTTATGGTGAAAGTGAAGCACGTTTAAGAGAAATTTTCAAAGAGGCTAGAGAAAAATCGCCATCAATAATTTTTGTTGATGAGATTGATTCTATTGCACCAAAACGAGAGGAAGTTACTGGTGAAGTAGAAAGACGTGTTGTTTCACAAATGCTCTCTTTGATGGATGGACTTGAAGCCAGAGGAAAAGTAATTGTTATTTCAGCGACTAACAGACCAAATGCAATAGATCCTGCTCTTAGAAGGCCGGGTAGGTTCGATAGAGAAATTGAAATCAAAGTTCCTGACAAAAAAGGCAGAAAGGACATCCTTGCTATTCATACTCGAAATATGCCATTATCAGACGATGTAGATATAGAAAAATATGCTGCAATTTCACATGGCTATGTAGGGGCAGATTTAGAATATCTGTGTAAAGAAGCAGCTATGAAATGTATAAGAAGACTGCTACCTGAACTGAATCTTGAAGAAGAAAAAATACCTCCTGAGACATTAGATAAACTTATTGTTAAGGGTGAGGATTTCAGCAAAGCTGCCATAGAAATAACACCGTCTGGAATGCGCGAGGTATTCATTGAAAACCCAGATGTAAAATGGGACGAGGTAGGTGGATTAGTTGATGTTAAACGTGAACTTCAGGAAGCAGTAGAATGGCCAATGAAATATCCAATGTTGTATGAGAAACTAGGGCATAAGATGCCACGCGGAATCTTGTTACATGGCCCAAGTGGTACAGGTAAAACATTACTAGCAAAGGCTGTAGCAACAGAAAGTGAAGCAAACTTTGTCTCAGTAAGGGGTCCTGAGCTTTTATCAAAATGGGTAGGAGAATCGGAGCGAGGCATTCGAGAAATATTCAGGAGAGCAAGACAGGCCTCACCATGTATAATATTCTTTGATGAAATAGATTCCATTGCTCCTGTAAGAGGTGCAGGTGGAGAAACTGCAGTAACAGAGAGAGTAGTAAGTCAACTTTTAACGGAATTGGATGGTATGGAGAATCTCCGTGGTGTAGTAGTTTTAGGTGCAACTAATAGAGCAGATATGATTGATCCTGCATTATTACGTCCTGGAAGATTTGATAAGATTATACAAATACCTATGCCTGACAAAGAAAGTAGAAAATCAATATTAGAAATCAACGTACGGGATCCTTCAATTGCGTACAAGTGTATCAAGTGCGGAGCAGAATACAAATTTGATCAGATTAGCGAATTAATTCCAGCAGAGATTAAAAAAACTCTTAGCGAGAGCACGCATCCTAAGGCGTTGATTGGTCCGGGAATTAAACATGAAAATATTGTTAAGGAGTTTCATATTGAGAATGAAAAATTCAATTCTGATGAAGAGGAGATAATTAGAGCTTATGAAAGGTTAGGGCTATTACCATATGAAACTGAAGAAAAAATTAAAGATAGATACCACGAATTGGTAAAACAACTTCATCCTGATAAAGGTGGAGATAATAAAGATATAACAGAAATAAATAAAGCTAAGGATACACTTGATAAAGCCAAGAAGGATACTAAGGAGAATATACGTAGAAAGTTCTTAGAAGGAGAAAATGAATCAAAAGAAATTTTGATTTGTAGTAAACCCTTATCAACAGAGATAGCACAAAAACTTCAAGTTAGCCCTGGTACAATTTGTGAGGGTAAAAAATTCACACAAAAAAACAAAGTTCCCATAGATAATCGAAAAATAGTGAATGGCCAGAAAAACCCAGATTATGTTGATCTAGATAAATTATCTGAAATGACAGATGGGCTGAGTGGAGCAGATGTAGCTGCTATATCTAACACTGCCGTTTCACTGGTAATACATCAATATCTTGATAAAACTCCTGATGAAAAAGAAATTGAAAAAACTGCTGATAACGCAAGAGTAACGATGAACCACTTTGAACAAGCAGTAAAGAAGGTTAAAGATCAAAAAGACTTGAAAATTGGTCAAAAAGTCGTGGCTTCCTACTACAGGTAGTTTTAATACAATAATTAAGATAATTCACCTAAATGTCAGAGTACAGAGGCTATAGTGGCAAGTCTCTTACACTTTTGAAAGATTGTAAAGCAAAAGTAGGAGATACAGTTAAGATTACAGGTGAGTTGACATATACTGGCATCTTGATGCCACGTTATGAATACAATGATGATGAACACATAGTGTTAAAACTAAAAAGTGGTTATAATGTCGGAATAAAAATTAACGAAATTAAAAAAATTGAAGTTCTTTCTTTAAATGAAATAAAAAAAGAGGGTCCTCAGTCACTCCCAAGAAATTCTTCACTTCCCAAAGTATTGCTTTTATCAACAGGTGGCACTATTGCAAGTAAGATCGATTATAGAACAGGAGGAGTTACTCCGGCATTAACAGCATCAGAACTTCATGGTACCATTCCAGAACTATCTGAAATAGCAAACATCGATACTGAGGTATTGTTTTCAGAATATTCAGAAAATTTACTACCGGAGCATTGGAAGAAAATTGCTGAAAAACTTGATTCATATGCAAAATCTGACTACAAAGGAATCATTATTGCACATGGAACAGATACGATGCAATATACAGCTTCTTTTCTTTCATTTGCATTAGCATCTTTTCCTATTCCTATTGCATTGGTTGGATCACAACGGTCATCAGATCGACCATCTTCAGATGCCACTTTAAATTTAGTTTCAGCTGTCAGATTTGTTATAGAATGTAATGTTCGTGGCATCTATGTGGTAATGCATCATAATGAAAGTGATGATCTCATAGCGTGTCATTTAGGCACACGTGTAAGAAAAATTCATACAAGTAAAAGAAGCGCTTTTCAGACAATAGGTGGGGATCCGGCTTTTCTTATTTTAGATAAAAAAATACAAAAAAATTTAGAGCATGAATATTTTAAAAATAAAAATTATAGTCCGAAAATAAATTATGACACACAGGTTACTTTAGTAAAATATTATCCAGGTTTTGATCCCAAGTTACTTACGACAATAATAGAATTGGGCTACAGGGCAATAATTTTTGAAGGTACAGGTCTTGGTCATATAGGAAAAACCCTGTATGAAAGTGTGAAAAAGGCAAAAGAAAGAGGTTTGTTCATAGGTATGACTTCACAGTGTATTGATGGTAGAGTTAGAATGACAGTATATGAAAGTGGCAGAGATCTTCTCAATCTTGGTGTTATTCCATTGGACAATATGATTCCTGAAACAGCACTAGTAAAAGCCATGTGGGCTCTTGGTAATACAAAAAATATTGATGAAATGAAAAGTTTAATGTTGGAAAATATTGCGTCTGAAATAACGAATTAGAGTTTAATAGATTGTTAGCAATATGACAGAAATAAATTTAGACAAAATTGGTTTAAGAGTGGGTTTAGAAATTCATCAGCAATTATTAACTAATAAAAAGTTATTTTGTAATTGTAGGCCTTTAGAATCTGATGAATATGTTATTAGATTTTCAAGAAAATTAAGAGCTACAAAAAGCGAATTAGGAGAATACGATCCTGCTGCATTGTTTGAGAATAGAAAATCAAAGACCATCATATACTATGCAAATCCTCAAAGTAGTTGTCTTGTTGAACAGGACGAAGAACCTCCTCATGAAATCGATTTGGATGCAATCAATATTGCATTGATAATTGCCTGTTCTCTAAAATCTAGTATTTTTAGTGAGATACACACTATGAGAAAGATTGTAGTAGATGGATCTAACACGTCTGGATTTCAAAGAACTATGCTTGTTGCTCAAGGCGGATATCTTGATGTAGAAGGAAAACATGTTGGAGTACAATCTTTGTGTCTTGAAGAAGATGCTGCTAAACTCATTAAAGATAAAGAAACAGAAAGATCATACAGTTTGGATCGATTGGGAGTTCCTCTTGTAGAAATAGCTCTAGAGCCTGTTGATGTAAGTCCATCTGAAATAAAAAAAATTGCACTTGCGTTGGGGAGATTACTGCGTATAACAAAGAAAGTAACAAGAGGAATTGGATCAATACGACAGGATGTAAATATTTCAGTTATGGGCAGTGGGATTGTAGAAGTAAAAGGAGTACAGCAACTAGACCAATTAGAAAAAATAATAGAATATGAAGCAAAAAGACAACATGGTTTAATTTTAATATCTGAGAGACTAAAAAACCTCAAACTTGAAAAAGTTTTGAAAAATGATATTTTTGATGTTACTGAACTTTTCAGATCATGCAATTCAAAAATAATAAAAAAGGCAATAAGTGATGGTTCTGTCATAAAATCTATTAGAATAAAGAATTTCGCTGGTTTGTTTTCATATGAACCCTATGAAGGAATTAGACTTGGAAAGGAATTGGGTCAGCTTGTTAGATTTTATGGAATTGGTGGAATTTTTCATTCGGATGAATTACCAAATTATGGTATAGAAAATTCAGATATACAGCGTTTACAGAAATTACTTGAAATTAGTTCTAATGATGGTTTTATCATCATTGCTGGAGAAAATTCTAAAATTGATTTTGCTATTGATTCTATAATCAAACGAATTGAGGATGCGAAAAATGGAGTACCTGCAGAAACAAGAGGTGCAACACCTAGTGGTGAAACTGTGTTTTTAAGACCACGCCCAGGAGCGTCAAGAATGTATCCTGAAACAGATATTCCTCCGCTTGTTATAACTGATGACCAAATAAAACTTGCAAAATCTAGCATTCCAAAGTCATGGGATGAATCACTGATTGATATCCAGAGCAAATACGCCCTTAATGCTCAACTAGCAGAACAAATCTTTGATTCAGAATATCTTCAGTTATTTGAGAAAATTTGTTTAGATAAACGCCATTCACCAAATTTTGTTGCATCTATACTTTGTTCTACAATTACGAATCTTCAAAGACAGGGTTTAGACATATCGTTACTAAAAATAGAAGATGTTTTGAAGTCTTTTGAATTGTTGTCAAATAACAAAATTGCAAAAGAATCAATAGAAATAATTTTTGAATCCATAATGTCTAATAAAGCAAAATCAGTTGAGGAGGCAATTGAGAAATCAGCAATCACTAGTTTGGATGAAACTAAATTAAATATGATATTAGACAACATTATTCATGACAACATAAAGATCATAATGCATGATGGTGTCAGATCGCTTGCACCTTTAATGGGAATTGCTATGAAAGAATTACGTGGTAAAGCATCTGGTGAACAAGTTAATCAATTATTAGAAAAAAAGATACAAGACCTTTTGTTAGATAAAAATAAGAATTAAAAATATAATCTAGATTATTCTAATTTACGTCTGCCGGTTCCTCGTCCCATGCTTACATATCGTCCCTTAGTGTCAGTTTTCTTTGTTTCTTTAATGTCACTTAACTTTACTTTTCTGGTACCTCGACCCATTGATACGTATTCATTACCTGCAGCTTCTTTCTGTTTTCGTTGATATTCCTTAAAACTTTCTCCTGACCAGTTTTCTTTTGCTTCATCAACTACTTTGCGTGATGTCCCTCGTCCTCCTACTTTGACTACTTTACCCATGTGTAGGTTAGAAAATACTATGGTTTAAAGTTGTTTATTATTATAAAATGCGGGAAGTGGGATTTGAACCCACGAACTCCTAGGAGATAAGGACCTGAACCTTACGCCGTTGACCAGGCTTGGCAACTCCCGCATCGTAGAATTTAGAACTCTAGAATAAGATTCTTTATTGATTAGAAAGACACAAAAACGAATCTGACCAAAATACACAGAATTGGAATTCAGAGAGATTTATTGTAGTGATTGTAAGAAAGTTTTAGGAAGGTATAATGTAAAATACTATTCTGATGCAAAGATTGCAGAATTACTGAAAATCAGTCATGAATCACACATACGTGATGGACATAAAATAGACTTGAGAAAAACTAGAGATTAGTTTTCAAATGAAGATTTATACTCTTTAATTATTTTTACTGCGTCCATTAATTTTTCTATTCTCTTAATGCGAGAATCGCATATAGCTAGATTCCATGGTTGTGAATAAAGCAGTATATTTTTTCTCGAGTTTGCGATCTTTTCAGCATTAATGGGAGAATCATCAATATAGATATCATAATCTAGTTCTGCCTTTTGTGGACCTTCCTCAACTGATACATATTTGTGATATGTAATGTTTTGAGTTTTAAGCCAGTTTTTTACATACGCATCAGTAGAATGCGCTCTTGCTGTAACAATATCAACCATACCTAGATTTGCTAATTCATATACAGTATTAGATAATTCATTTTCTGTAGGGGAGATTTTTTTCCATGACTTCCAACAAAATGATAACTCATTATCAAATTCGCCTGGTTTTATATCAAATTTTTTCCAAAAATTCCACTCTGTGATTTCGTTTTTTGTGATAGTCCTTCTTCTAGTATTGTTATAATGCAACCATGATTTTATGACATCTGCTAATACACCGTCAACATCTAATGCAATTTTCATTTAAGCAAAAATAATATTAAATCAATCAAAAGTTTTTCGAAGCTCGTCTAATAGATTTTTTTGATGTTTGCTAAGTTTTTTAGGAATATTGACAACTAACCGCACATACTGATCGCCACGTCCTCTATTATGTTGACGAGGCAATCCTTTTCCTTTTAACTTGATTATGGTATTTGGTTGACTTCCTTCTTCAACTTGGATTTTTTCTGTTCCTTCTAATGTGGGAACTTCAATAGTTGTACCAATTGTTGCGTCTATCATATTTATTGGAATATCATAAAAAACATCTATGCCGTCCCTTTTGAATTTTTGATGTGGTTTAACTTGTACTCGTACAATTAAATCACCATTAATCCCACCTGAAATTGATTCACCTTCTCCTTGAATGGTATAATCTCCACTTTCTATGCCTGATGGAATATCAAATTTGATGTTTTTGATACCTCTAGTTTTTCCCTTTCCTTTACAACTCTGACATGGAGCTTGTATGATTTTACCTGCTCCGTTACATGATTTGCATGGTTGAATGGTTACAAAAGTAGAAAATCCCATATTACGAGACATTCGGGTTTGGCCATTGCCATTACAGGTAGAACAAGTTGTTTTTGATGTACCGGGTTTACATCCAGATCCTTTACAGACTTCACAATCCACATCCTTAGGTACCTCAATTTCCATTTTCTTGCCATGTAAGACATCTTCAAGCGTGATTGATGTCTCATATAGTAAATCTGCACCTTTTTGCCTTCCAAAGCCACCAAAGCCTCCTCCTCTACCAAATACAGTTTCGAAAATTGATTCAAATCCTCCAGATCTTCCAAATATATCACTAAAGATATCACTGAAATCACCTCTTGCACCTTGGAAGATATCTTCAGTGCTGTATCTACCATCTACACCTGCATGACCAAATTGATCATAAATTTTTCGTTTTTCAGTATCTGATAATACTGCATATGCTTCTGAAATTTCTTTAAAATGTTCGGCAGCATCTGGTGACTTGTTTCTATCTGGATGAAATTTTAATGCTAGTTTCCGATATTGAGATTTAATTTCACTTTCTGATGTGGAATTAGATACACCTAATACTTCATAATAATCACGTTTGCTACTCATTTTGATATTCCTAGTATTAGAATCGAAAGTATAAACTATCTAATTAAAGCCACATTGTATTACCTGATTCATAAACAAATTTGATTAAGGATTCTGTCCTCCACTTGTTTGTTGTTCTGCTCCACCTTGTTGATCTGTACCCGGTGGAGGTGTAACCTTCTTGTATAATTCGGTAGTTATTTCGTTAACTATTGCTTTCAAAGCGTCTAGTTTTGGTTTTATTTGCTCCGCATCTTTGTTAAGTACGTCCTTTAACTCTTTCATAGCATCAGTAATCTTAATTCCCTGTTCTTGTGAAATTTTATCTTTTAGATCATGATTAACTAGTTTTTCAGTAGTATAGATGAAACTTTCTGCTTCATTTTTTAAGTCAATACCTTCTTTTTTCTTTTTATCTTGATCTGCAAATTTTTCTGCGTCTTGTTTAAGTTTTTCAATTTCGTCTTTTGATAGTTTAGAACGAGATTCAATTGTTATTTTTGCTTCTTTTTTAGTTCCAAGATCTTTTGCAGCTACATTAATAATTCCATTAGCATCAATATCAAATTTAACTTCGATTTGTGGCACACCTCTTGGAGCAGGTGGAATGTCTGTTAGATTAAAGCTTCCAAGTGAAATACAATCAGCTGCCATAGGTCTTTCCCCCTGAACAACATGAATTGTAACTGCAGTTTGATTATCTGCAGCTGTTGTGAAAATTTTACTTTTTGATGTTGGGATTGTTGTGTTTCTTTCAATAAGTGGTTCGCGAACACCTCCTAATGTTTCAATTCCAAGCGTTAGAGGAGTAACATCGAGTAAAACTATGTCACTTGTGACATCGCCTGCTATAATTCCTGCTTGAATTGCTGCACCTAATGCAACTGCTTCCATAGGATCAACACCTGCCTCTGGTTCTTTTCCAATTACAGAGGCAACAAATTTTCTTACTAGTGGAATTCTAGTAGGACCTCCGATTAATACAATTTTTGAAATATCCAATTTTGGAAGTTTTGCGTCTTCTAATGCTTTTTCAACTGATGGTCTGCATTTTTCTACGATTGGATTAATCAATTCTTCAAGTTTGGCCCTAGTTAATTGAAGATCTAAATTTTTTGGTCCAGATGATTGATCATGTGATATAAAGGGTAAATTAATTTCAGTTTCCATAACAGAAGATAATTCAATTTTTGCTTTTTCTGATGCTTCTCTAATTCTAGTCATTGCAACATTGTCTTTTGTTAGATCAATACCAGTTTTTTTCCTAAAATCATTAGCAACATAATCTATGATTACTTTGTCCATGTCTGTTCCTCCAAGTTGTGTATCGCCAGAAGTACTCATCACCTCAAATACTCCACCTCCCATTTCCATAATAGTTACATCAAGTGTTCCTCCTCCAAAATCAAACACGAGTATCTTCATGTCTTCTTTTGATTTATCTAAACCAAAAGCTAATGCTGCAGCAGTTGGTTCATTAATAATTCTAACAACATCTAATCCTGCTATTGTACCCGCATCTTTTGTAGCTTGACGTTGATTATCATCAAAATATGCCGGTACTGTAATAACAGCTTTTTCGATTTTTTCTCCAATAAATGCTTCAGAATCTCTTTTAATTTTTTGTAAAATAAATGCGGAGATCTGTTGTGGTTTATACTCCTTGTCTTGTATTTTGAAAACATGATTTGTTCCCATCTTCCTTTTTGCTGCAAGTATCGTATTGTCAGAGTTTGTGATGGTTTGTCGTCGTGCTGGTTCGCCTACTAAAAGTTCACCACTTTTGGTAAATGCTACATAAGATGGAAAGGCTTTACCTCCTATTGATGTACCTTCAGCAGCTGAAATTATAGTTGGTTTGCCACCCATCATAACTGCAGCGGCAGAATTACTGGTTCCTAGATCAATTCCAATTATTTTAGCCATTTTCTTCACCGTCTAGTTTCACAAATTTAGGTTTTTTTGATATTTCTACTATTGATGGTCTAATTACCCTGTTATGAGAAATATATCCCTTCCTTATTTCTTTTGTAATAGTGTCTTCATCCAGGGTTTCATCTTCTATTACAGATATTGCTTCATGTAAATTTGGATTGAAAATTTCTCCAAGTGAGTTTATAGAAACTATATCATATTGTTCTAAAAGAGAATCCATATTTCTTAAGATTCCTTCTAAACCTTCAACATTTATTTTTTCATTGACTAGAACATTTTTTGCACGTACTAGATCATCATAAATTTGTAAAAAACTCACCATAAATTTATCAATTTTTATGTTAACACCATTTTCTATGTCTGACTTTGTTTTTCGCTCTAAATTCTGATAATCAGCTAGTGAGCGCTTCAACCGCTCTTCACAAATAGTAAGACTATTCTTATTTTTTTCTAATAGTGTTGTTAATTCATCTATGGATAATTCGTGTGATTTTAGTTGAGAATTAGTTTCTAAGTCTATTGAATCTTTGATTTTTTTTGCGGAATCTGTTTTAGTTTGTTGTTCGTTTGATTCGTCAAAATTAAGATCAACTGGTATATTTTCATTATTGTTCATAATCTAACCAATCAACGTTTCCTGCTAAATTTTATTCTTATTGTATGATCTCACACAATGGATTTGTTTTTATAATGATGATTTCAGCGTCCTTTTTGTTTTTCTTTAGATTTTCAAAATCAAGTTTTGAACACGCTACAATTATTGTTGTTTTATCATTATGAAAAATGTCTAAGTTTGGGCCTTCATGTGTTTCTACATCGCCTATGTAATCTCGTAATCTAGATATTAAATTCTGTAGCATTTCGATCTTATCTCCTCTCATTTCATGTTGATCTATTGTCCAAGATAATACAATTTTTGTTCTACTAGCTTTAAGATCATTTTTTTTAAGAGTAGTTCGAATTTCGTCTATTAAACGCTTGATGTATCCATCTATTCCTTTTATGCTTCCATTAATAAGATACATGAGCGTATTTGCGCCTTCAAAAGATGAACCTAAAGATTTGAGATCATATAGTCCACTTACCATATCATCTAAGAAAAGATTTTGATACTCATCAGAAATAAGATCAGATTTAGTGGAATCTTGAGCGAATTTACAGACTTCAAGGACACTACATAATGCTGAAAATCTAGAAAGTGTGTTTATTGCATGGAAATGTTCTGCAGAGGGAATTGCTACAAATTTTTTTTCTTTTTTACCACTTGCCAATAAATCTGCAAGCTTAGAATCTTGTTTACTATTATAGGAACCAATAACATTTGGAGGTTGAGTAATAAGATCAAGTGGATAGTAAAAATATGAAATGGATTTTCCGGCCTCAAATCCTGTAACATGTTCTAATAAAGAGATGTGTTCATTATTGCCACCAAAGCCTGTAGGAAGACTGTTAATAACAGAACTTCCTTTTTTTAATGTTGAAGTAGCATCTTTGAATTTGGAGTGAATTTCAGTTTTTGTATCTTGTCCTGTTTTTCGTATTCTTGGTGTAAAAAATAGATATTCTGCTTTGGAAATAGCTACATCTATTGGTTCCATTGAAAGTAATGGTTCATCCTCTTTTAGGGAAGATACGTTAGGATAGGTTTTTGCTATTTCTGCCTTTAGCGATATGGCAGAGGGGGTAGATTCATCTATTATGTGAACATCTGCTCCTTTTATGGCCATTTGACATGCCAACGAGTATCCTTCTGTACTTAAGCCGTAAAATACAACCTTTGTAGCACTCACTTCATCTGAGCTAGGAATTAAGACCAAGAAAAACTTATTGCACTTTCCATTTCAATCAAAATACTTGAAAATTTGGTTTGATATTCTTACTCCAAAGCAGCTTTTGTTTTTTGAGCCTATGATAATTAGATTAAAGAAAGATCATACTGTGATATGTACATCTCGTAAATATAGAGAAGTAATACATCTTGCAAAAATTCGAAGATTGAAGGTGATTATAGCTGGAAAGCATGGTGGAGCCGAAAAATATGGAAAACTAAATGCTAGCATTAGTAGAATGAATCGTCTTTCCAGAGTTATAAAAGAAGCATCACCTGATATTTTGATTAGTTTTTGTTCTCCTGAAGCAGCAAGAATCGCATATGGATTTAATATAAAACACATCGCTTTTCAAGATTCGCCACATGCAGAAGCCGTTATGCGATTAACTATACCACTTGTACAAAAATTACTAATTCCATGGGTTATACCAAAAAAAGAATTTACTAAATTTGGAATTGATGAAAAAAATATTATTTCATATAAAGCAATTGATGCTGCAGTAATAGCAAAAAGAAAAACCAGTAAGAAATATTCATTGCGGCCAGACAATAGAAAAAAAACTATACTAATACGAGTTGAAGAAGAACAAGCAGCTTATTCATCAAAAAATGGTCGGATTATCTCCATCATAAAAGCAATAAGTGAAGAATTTAAAAACAACAATATCATTGTGCTTGGAAGATATTCATCTCAAATTAAATTTCTGAAAAAAAGGTTTGGAAGAAAGATTACAGTGTTGAATAAAGTTGTTGATGGAAAAAAACTATTGGATAATTGTAGTGTTTTTGTTGGCTCTGGCGGAACTATGACTGCGGAAGCTGCATTATTAGGAATACCAACAATTTCTTATAATGCTGTACCAAATTTTATAGAAAAATATCTTGTTAGAAAAAAACTGGTAGTACGGGAAAACTCGCCCGGACGCATGATTTCAATTATTAAGGGATTTCTCAGTGGTGCAGATAAAAAAACAAAACTAAAAGCAAAAAAAACACTAACACAAATGGAAGATCCTTATCAAAAACTTGTTAAGGTAATTAACTCACTTTAGTTGAACAGACACTCTTTTGTTTTATATTTAAAGCAAGTTAAATAGAAAATAACATTAAGGGAATCAAAATTTAAGTCGTCGTCCGGAGCCCGGTAGAGGAAAAATTCCGCCGAGTGTAGTGGTCAAGCATAGGGGCCTTTGGAGCCCTTGACCCCAGTTCGAATCTGGGCCGGGCTACTTTTATCATTTAATTTAATTTTAACAGTTAGAAATCTAATCTTGTCAATAGTCTTGTGGCAATTGAAAACAGTCCTATTGCAAGTACAATCAAAACTATCATTTCAATTATTATAAAGTTAGAAAAAGTACCAAAAAATCCTGCTCTTATGACATCTACCAAATATGTCAGGGGATTAAGGTAAAAGGCAGTTGCTAGCGGTTCTGGTGTACCTGATACTGGGTAAAAGGCTGTGCTTACAAACGCAAAAAACAAAAATACTGTGTTGATGATCACGTTAAATCCTTCACTTGAACGAAGTCTTGTGGAAATTATTGATGCAATAGAACCAAATAATATTGAACCAAATATTGAGGCGAATATTAGAATTGGAATTGTAAATACATTAAACTCAATTGAATCAAAAAAAACCGGATAACCAACAAATGCAATTATTGTAGCACTTAGTATGCCCACAATTCCTATTGTACAAATGTTACTCAGTATGTAATCAGTTCTAGTAAATGGGCCTGCCATTATCTGCTCAAACATCCCATGACGTCTATCATTCCAAATGATTATGCCGGAAATGAGAGTGCTATTCATGATGTTAAATCCAATCATTCCAGTAGCCAGATATGTAGGATAATCGAGTTTGGTATTTTCAAACGGAACATCATCGATTAAAGAAGTATAAGCAAAACCAGCCACAAAAATATAGATTAATGGAAATATTATTTGCCATATCAAAAATCCTGGATTAAGCGATATTGTGATATTTCTATTTACGAGTCTAAGCACTGGATGCATTTGAATCATTAACCGCTTTAATGAAAATTTCTTCTAGATTTGTTGGCATGGCAGATAGATCTTCGATTATAACGTTATTTTTGTTTAATAATTGTAAAACTTCCATCAGTACAAGTTCAGATTTGTTAGAATGAATTGTAATATTAGTGCCTGAATTAAAGTCGATTTTACAATCTTGTATACCTGCTAATAAATTAAGCAAGTTTTGTTGGATTCCTGCTATGTGAATTTTTATAGTTTTTTCATTACCAAAGCGGTTTTTTAGTTCATCAGGTGAATCTACAGCAATGATTTTTCCTTTATTGATAATAGCAATTTTATCGCATAGATACTCTGCTTCTGTTAACACGTGCGTTGTGTAGAATATTGTTAGACCAGTTTTTACCTTGTTTTTTAAAAAATCTAATAATTTTCGCCTTGCAGAAGGATCTAAACCACTAGTTGGTTCATCTAAAAACAATAATTCCATTTCATGCATAAATTCACGTGCAACCTGAACTCGTCTTCTTTGACCAATTGACAAGTCTTCATTTTTCTTTTTTCGTATTTCTTGTAAATCAAAAGATTCAATCAATTCTTCAACTTTATCTTTTCTTTGTTTCCGATCAACATTCCACATCATGCCATATTTTTCAAGTGATTTTTCAACAGTTAGTGTTGGCTCATAGCTAGGCTGTTGTAATACTACGCCTATTCGATTTCTAACTTTTAATGGATGCTTTATTGCATCTGTTCCTAGAATAGTTATAGAACCACTTGTTGGTTGAACAAGCGTTGTCAAAAGTTTTATTGTTGTAGATTTTCCGGCACCATTAGGACCTAAAAATCCAAATACTTGTCCCGATCTAACATCTAAATTAATTCCGTCAACTGCAGCAATATCATCATATGACTTGGAAAGTGAATTGGTTGTTATACAGGACACTATTCCATCACTAGCCTATCCACTAATTAGTTTAATGAAATTACTATCATGAATATTCTTTATAAAAAATCACTAATTTGCAGAACATTATATAGAAAAAACCCATTTACTCTTTGATGGAAATTCCTGACGATATAAACAAGTGGGATATTGGAACAATTACAAATATTCTATATTCAGGAAATTATGAATCAGATATTTTAGAATTTAAAGAAGATGTAAGTAGTAATAATGAACGAATAGCTCGAACATGTTGTGCTTTTGCTAATACTAAAGGAGGGGTTCTAGTTTTTGGTGTTTCTGATGATCGAAGTAAATCTACATTTGAACGTATTATTGGATTAGATAAATCACAAGATAATATTACTCTCATTACCAATCAGCTGATAAATATTCATCCACAAATTCCATCTGAGAATCTTATTTTTGCAAATTCACCTATCATTTTAGAAAATAGTAGAGAATTGATCATGATAAAGATTTTACCTTCTAAATATCTCCATCAATTTGATAGTAAATTTTACAAAAGATTTCAAGGTAAAAATGATTTTATGCCATATGATCAGATAAAAGAGAAATTTATAGAAAATAGAAAAAACAAAACTGCATTATATCTTCTTTTACATGAATTAGCTGATACAAGACATAATCTAAATACAGTCATGAGTTTTAAAGATGATGTTACTGTATTATCTACTATTGATCATTGTAATCAAGTCGATACTGAAATATTATCTAATTTTATGTTTAATCAATCATATCTCTATAATATTAAAATTCAAAAAGGCTTGGTTGAACTTGCAGAGGTGATAAGAAAATTGAAAGGTATAGAAGATGCATACAAAACTTTTTGTGAATTAAAAGGTGAATATCGTACTAAGAATCTTGAAGACATGAAAGTAAAAACCCCTGAAGGTTTTGTAATAAAAACTGCACACTATTTTTGTGAAATAGGATTAGAACATATTAAAACAATAGAAAAAGAGATTGGTGAAAAAATTCCTGATATTAATACAAAGAAATATGATGATGTCTTTAAATAACAAAAAAGATATCTTGTGTGTAAAGTTTTCATCAATTTTTATTAATGTAATACATTAAGAGAACTCTAACTTGTCTGAATTTGATGCATTATTAGGTAAACTATTAGAACAAAAACCTGAACTTTCGCGAACTGATGTAGAAGAGAAAATAAAACAAAAACAAGAAAAAACTGGCGCA
>Ga0209109_10000728_pt1 | contig 17965 bp, 11 predicted proteins | sample Rifsed10ft2_FD_184004 | JGI IMG/M metagenome (GOLD analysis project Ga0209109, IMG submission 184004) | Soil microbial communities from Rifle, Colorado, USA - sediment 10ft 2 (version 2) | ecosystem: Environmental > Terrestrial > Deep subsurface > Rock core/Sediment | place: Rifle, Colorado... | reverse complement strand
CAAGTTATCCCTTCCAACCGTTCGACCTTGGACGCTACCCATGCTCATTGCCTTGACAAACCATCCGATTCTTGGTATATTTTTGCCACACAGCAAACGATGAAAGGTGTCCTACCGACACCTTTTTCCGTCTTTTCAACCGTAATCCCGGCTCTCATGCAATCTGAAACAGTCACGAGCGGCGCTCACTCTTCCGACCCGCTTCATGCCATTCCGAAACAACTTCCGGTTCTCCCTCTGCGTGATGTTGTTGTGTTCCCTTATATGATTTTCCCCGTTCTGGTGGGACGAGAATCCTCACTCAAAGCTGTGAACCAGGCACTGGAGCGCGAGAAGTATATTTTCCTTGCTGCGCAGAAGAACTCGGTGACCGAAGAGCCCGGCATGGAAGACATCTATCATGAGGGGACAGTAGCCAAAATCATCCAGATCCTGAAGCTGCCCAATGGTTTGATGAAGATTCTCGTTGATGGTGTAGTGCAGGCGACTATTACGCGTGTGGTTCCCAACGAAAAGTTTCTTCAAGCGGAGGTGAAAGTCAACGCAGAGCGGATCGCCCTCGATTCCGAGCTCGATGCATTGCTGCGTCACACCTCAAGCCTCTTTGCGGAATACGTCCACCTGAACCGGAACGTTCCCAGCGAAGTCCTGGTTGCGTTCGAGAATACAAAAGACCCGCAACGCAAGGTCTTCTACATTGCCTCCAATATTCTTCAGAGCGTCGATGTAAAGCAGAAAATTCTCCAATTGACAAGTATACGGGATCAGCTCCACGAAGTCATCCGGATCCTGAACTCAGAGAATGACGTCCTGAAAATTGAAAAGGAGATCGACACCAAGGTTCACGACAACATTGCCAAGTCCCAGCGGAAGTATTTCATCCAGGAACAGATCCGTATTCTTCAGGATGAGCTGGGGGACGAGGACTCCTCGCCCGAGATTGTGAAGCTCCGAGAGGAAATCAAAAAATCCCGGATGCCGAAACTGGCAGAAGAGAAGGCGCTGGAGGAATTTGCAAAGCTGAGAAAGACCCCCGCGCTTTCACCGGAGTCGACCGTAATTCGTGGGTACCTCGATTGGATGGTCTCGGTTCCCTGGCACAAACGTACGAAGGACAACCTTGATATCGAACATGTCCGGAAGATCCTCGACGATGATCACTTTGGGCTTGAGAAACCCAAAGAACGGATCCTGGAGCACATAGCAGTACTGAACCTTGTCCGGGAAATGAAAGGTCAGATTCTCTGTTTTGTCGGTCCTCCCGGTGTGGGAAAAACGTCACTTGCAAACTCTATTGCCCGTGCGCTTGGCCGCAAGATCGTCCGGATCTCACTCGGTGGGATGCGGGACGAGGCGGAAATTCGTGGACACCGGCGGACCTACATCGGCTCAATGCCGGGAAAGATTATCCAGTCCATGAAGCGTGCCGCGGTGGTAAATCCTGTGCTTCTGCTTGACGAAGTGGATAAGATGAGCATGGATTTTCGCGGCGATCCATCTTCCGCACTCCTGGAAGTGCTCGACCCCGAACAGAACACGACGTTTAATGATCACTACCTGGATGTTGACTATGACCTTTCCCGCGTGATGTTCATTACCACGGCGAATGTCCGGTACGCCATACCGCTGCCACTGCAGGACAGGATGGAGATCATTGAGCTTCCCGGCTACCTCCAGCACGACAAACGTGAAATTGCCCGCCGGCATATCATACCAAAACAACTGAAAGAGCACGGTCTCGAAGGCAAGCACGTTTCTGTCACAGATGCGGCGATCGACAAGATAATCACCGATTATACACGCGAGGCTGGAGTACGGAACCTCGAACGAGAGATTGCATCGGTCTGCAGAAAGGTTGCAAAGGACATCGTGCTCGGCTCGCAGAAAAACGGTGACCGGAAGAAGAAAAAAGGTGTGATGGTGGATCCGCCACAAATTGAGCGCTTTCTCGGGGTGCCCAAGTTCAGAGAGCGTGTCAGGCCTGAGAAGCTGCGCATCGGCTCGGTGACCGGACTTGCCTGGACAAGTGTTGGGGGGGATATCCTGAATGTTGACGTCAGCATCATGAAGGGACCCGAGAAACTAACGCTGACCGGCCAGCTTGGAGATGTCATGAAAGAGTCTGCCCAGGCGGCGTTGAGTTACCTCCGATCAAATGCAAAGATACTCCGTCTCGACCCATCATTTTCTAAGGGAAAGGAAATCCACATTCATCTTCCCGAAGGAGCGATTCCAAAAGATGGACCTTCCGCTGGCATTACCATGGCGATGGCCATGTACTCCGCCGTCAGTGGCAAGCCGGCACGGAGTAATGTGGCGATGACGGGTGAAGTCACACTGCGTGGAGAGGTGCTTGCCATCGGGGGTCTGACAGAAAAACTCCTTGCAGCACAACGCAACAGAATCAAGACCGTCCTTATTCCGAGCGAGAATGTGAAAGATCTTCCCGAGGTACCCGAAAAGGTAAAAGAAGGCCTCTCGCTGATTCCTGTCACGAAGATTCTCGACGCTATACCGCACCTCTTTGGCTTGAAGCAACCTCGCGGCAAGGTAAAACAATAAACAGCACGCGTATTCTATGGTTATCCGTTGGTGCGGGGTCGCCCTCCTTCTCTTCTGTGCGTTGTCCGTTCCTTTGCACGTCGGTGTTGCAGAACGGCTTTCCCTCAAGCGCATTTTTGACAAGCCGTATATTGCGGGAAGCAGGCCCAGCATCGCTTCGCTTTCCCCCGACGGCAGACGCCTCCTCTACCACTGGGACGCCGACGCAAACGGGAGGAACCGTCTCTGGACTATTGCTACCGCAGGGGGAACAACAAAGCAAGTGCTCGACTCCGCAGTCTCTTCGTGTGTCTGGTCGCCGGATGGAAAGCTGGTTGCGTACACGCAGGAAGGAGATCTGTTTATGGCAGATCCGACATTCGAGACAATCACCCGTTTGACAAGGACGCCCGCCGCCGAAAGCCAGATCACCTGGTCTCCGGCCAGCGATGCAATCGCTGTTGCTACCAACAATATTCTTGTATTTCCGACCACGCATCCCGGGGTGTACCAGCTGACGCATAACACATCCCCCGATGTTTCCTATTCCATTCTTGAGTTCTCCCCCGACGGTAAGAAAGTGTTGTTCGCTGAATACAACCAGGAGGGATTGCCGGAGTTCGTCGTACCGCGATACTCTGAGGAGCACGTCACCGCGTCGAAAACAAGGCGAGGATTCTCCAAGGTTCGACTGGGGGGATTGCCCCGGTGGATACAGGTTCCATCTTATGGCTGAAGACGGATGTCGAGCGGTTCGTTCTCGGGGGCGCATCATTCTCACCGGATGGGAAACGGATTCTCTTTGATCGGTTTTCCATCGATAGGAAACATCGCGCCCTATTTGTGTTTGAAAGCGACAGCATGCGGGTCCGGCTGGTTTATACTGAATATGATTCCGCATGGATCGAGGGGGGGATTCTTGCGGCTCGCTGGGCCGCGAACGGAGAATTCCTCCTCTTTACGTCAGAATCCGACGGATGGAACCATCTTTATGCACTCACGAAAGATAGCACCGATCTGCGTCAGGTGACCGGAGGAAAATGGGAGATCCAGTGGTTTGCCATCCATCCGGATGGACACTCGATATATATCACTGCCAACAAGGATGACCACGCCCAGTGGCAGCTCTATCGGTTGAATGTCTCAAGCGGTGAGCTCGAACAAATCACGGAGCGTGCAGGCACATACGAGTCGCCTGTGATGTCCAAGAATGGAAAAACGGTCGTTTGTTCCTATTCCGATCTGGGAATGCCGGCAGAACTCCACGTGATCAACGGGAAAACGGATCGGAGAATCACGTACAGCATTCCCAAGGAGTTTCTATCGGTCGAATGGGTGATTCCGGAAATCATTCGTTTCACAGCCCGTAATGACGAAACGATTCCCGCGCTGCTCTACAAACCAAAGGCCCTTGTTCCGGGGAGGCAGTATCCTTGCGTGGTATTTGTACATGGCGCCGGGTATTTGCAGAACGTGTACCGCGGATGGAGTTACTACTACAGGGAATACATGTTCCACACCTACCTGGTGAACAAAGGATATGTGGTGTTTGAGATTGACTATCGAGGGAGCGCGGGACATGGACGGAAGTTCCGTACTGATGTCTATATGCACCTTGGCGGACTAGACCTGCAAGATGAACTCGACGGGGTTGAATATCTGAAACGATTGGGATATATTGACAGCACGCGGATCGGTATGTACGGGGGAAGTTACGGTGGTTTTCTTTCGTTGATGGCGCTACTCAAATCGCCAGACACGTATGCCTGTGCCGCGGTTCTCCGCGCTGTTACCGATTGGGGAAACTACTATCACCACAATCCGTGGTATACCGCCGCCCGGCTTGGTACGCCTGAACAGAACCCCGAAGCGTACAAGAAAAGTTCTCCCATAACCTTTGCTGATAGCCTGACCAAGCCGCTGTTGATCCTGCACGGCATGGCAGATGACAATGTCTTCTTTCAGGATGCCGTTGAGTTGGTCAAGAAGCTTCAGAAGAGTGGGAAGACGTTTGAGATGATGATGTATCCCACGGAAGCGCACTCCTTTACCGAGCCGGAGTCATGGTATGACGAGTACCGCAGGATTGATGAGTTCTTCGATCGCCATCTTCTTTCAGCAAACCGATGAGTGAATACATAGTCACCGCCAGAAAATGGCGGCCCATGAAATTTGAAGATGTGGTCGGGCAGGATCACGTTACGATCACGCTACGCAATGCGATCGCCACGAAGAGGCTTGCCCATGCATATCTCTTTGCCGGCCCGCGTGGTGTCGGCAAGACAACGACGGCACGACTTCTCGCCAAGGCCATCAATTGTTTGCATCCGGTGGAGAGCAATCCTGACAACACATGCGACATCTGCAAGGAGATTACAGAAGGACGAAGCTTCGATGTGCTAGAGATCGACGGTGCATCGAACCGTGGTGTGGACGAGATCCGCAATCTGCGGGAGTCCGTCCGGTATGCTCCTGCCAAGGGATCGTATAAAGTCTACATCATCGATGAAGTTCACATGTTGACGAAGGAGGCTTTCAACGCACTGCTGAAGACGCTTGAAGAACCTCCGGTGCACATCCTCTTCATCTTTGCGACAACCGAGATCCATAAACTCCCCGCCACCATTCTTTCGCGCTGTCAGCGGTTTGACTTCCACCGGATCGCAATCGATGAGATTATCGGCAATCTGAAAGGAATAGCGAGCGAGGAGGGGCTGAGCATTGATGACGAAGCTTTCCTTCTCATTGCAAAGAAAGGGGATGGCTCACTACGCGACGCGCAGAGTATTTTCGACCAGGCTGTTTCACTTGTGGGGAAGACGATAACGCAAGAGGCAATTCTTGAGGCGCTGAACATTGTCGGGCAAGATGTATACTTCCGGGTCACCGACCTCATCAAGACGAAGGATGCCAAAGGGGGGCTTGCGCTTGTTGAGGAGATCATGGCGCAGGGGCACGACATCAAGGAATTCCTGAATGGACTAACGGAGCACCTTCGTAACATCCTGGTTGCCAAAACGACGGAAAGCACGTCGCTTATCGAATCGTCCGATTTGTATCGCCAACGCTATGCCGAGGAGGCGAAGTCATTCGCGCTTGCAGACCTTCTTCGTCTGCAGCGTCTTGTAAGCGGGACGGAGGCCGCACTTCGGTGGAGTACGCAGCCCCGATTCAAGCTGGAAGCAGACATGGTCCAAATGATCACAATGCACTCAGCAGCCGAGGTGGGGGACATGGTGCAGCAGATCGAGGAGTTGAAAAAAAAACTCCTTAAAACCCCTTCGCGTATACAAGAACCAACGGCAACTCTCCCGACCCATGTTGTAGAGACAACGCAACCTCAGGCGGTGACATTGCAGTCCGGATCATCTGCAATTCGTTCCACGCTTGCCTTCAACCGCCCTACGGGTTCAAACGGGCACAGCAACGGTGCGAGCGATACACTCGAGAAAAGAAACCAACCGGTTACATCTCTTTCAAAGGAAGAAGTCCGCTCCAGGTGGTTAGAATTCGTCGCGGAAGTCCGACGGCAGCGCATCTCGCTCGGATCGGTGATGGATTCTTCAGATGTGATCAACATGGAGGGATCCGTTTTAAGAATAGGCTGTGGAAACGACTTCCAGGCTTCCTCGATCAAACGGAACAAGGAACTGCTGGCGGAGGTGTTCCAGAAAATCTTTCATTCCAAGGTCCGGCTTGAAGTAGAGGTGAATCTTCGCCACGTGGCACCATCCCATTCAGGCGAAAGGAATAATCAGTCTTCTCCGCCCGTTGTTGATCAGGATGAACACCCCGTTATCAAGGCCCTCATGAGTGAATTGGGGGCGGAGCCAATGTAAGGGTTCGGGGGCCTCACAACGGGCTTGGCTGTTCCTTGACTTTTGCTCCTGTTTTTCAGATTTTGGGTTGTAGAATTGTTAAGGAGGGAACCAGGAAGTTTGCTCACGAGCTGTACTCATAGGTCGGTCATGGTTCAATCCGTCCGGACAGCTTTACCGTCCGGCTTTTTCGTCAAGGGGTGAAGAATGAAAACGCGATGGGTGCTGGTGGTGATGCTGATCTCTGCTTCGGCGATGGGTGCAACAGGTGTTGCAAAGTATGCTGGTGAGTTCATCTCTCTTGGTGTCGGGGGGCGGGCGCTGGCCATGGGAGGTGCGTTCGTTGCCCTTGCCAACGATGTCACGGCCGGTTACTGGAACCCTGCCGGGCTCAGCCGGATCAACTATCCACAAGTCACGCTTATGCACGACGAGCAGTTCGGCAACCTCGTGAACTACGACTACGGGGCCGTGGCTGTTCCTTGGGGAGCAAACACCAGTCTCGGACTCAGCGTCATCCGCCTCGGCGTGGATGATATCCCCGATACACGCTTTGCCGGCATTGACAACAACGGCAACCCTACCACGGACCCGAACCTGTTCAGCCGCATCGACCCGAATCTCGTCACCTACTTCAATGCCGCGGATTGGGCATTCTACTTCACCTACTCACGGAAAGAGTCGGATGAATTCTCTTACGGTGCCAATATCAAGCTGATCCGCCGCGAGTTGGGAGACAACTCCGCTACGGGTGTTGGATTGGATATCGGTCTCTGGTACACGCCGTTCGATAACATGGTCCTTGGCGCGAACTTCCAGGATGTGACCACAACATTCCTTGCGTGGAATACCGGGACCAACGAGCTGATTTCCCCCACAATGAAGCTCGGCTCAGCATACTTCATTGAAGCGTTCGGTGGACGATTTGCTCCGGCAATTGACTTTGACATCCGATTCGAGAACAGACGGTACGCATCGACTGCGCATCTTGGTCCAGTCAGCTTCGATCTTCACTCGGGGATGGAGTTTCAATTCAAGAACCTGATTGCCCTTCGAGTAGGGTATAGCGATGTGAAGCAACTCACCATGGGCGCGGGTGTGCAACTTCCCAAACTCAACATCGATTATTCGTTTGCCAAGTTTGACGGAACCAACCAGCTAGGGAACACCCATCGTATTTCGTTGATGTTCACCTTGGAGGCCGAACAGTTCAAGCGGGTTGGCGAGTATTGATGTCCCGCCGTTGGCTCACGGTTTCCAGCTCCTCACTTCTCTCTCTTTCCCTGTTTCTGGCATCATGTGCCATGAGGCCCACCACGACCGATGCGGTCCGGCGAGAATATATCATTGCCCGTGACGGCATTCTCCAGTTTTCCCTTCCCCCTGGTTGGTTCAATGCATCCAATGACGCGCACACCCCCGATGAGACAATCTGGCTCGTGCGTAACGACTATGCTGCTACTATCTCAGTACGCATCGTGACCATGGATGACGATGCACGACGCATCCTGCACCGCGAGGGCGTGTTGAGGTTGGCTGAGCTGACAATGGGACTGAACGCCCAAGTAGTCATTACGCGCCGTCCGGAAATGATCAGGGCGGAGGGAAAGGAATACTGTGCGTACGAAGCACTTGTTGCACCGGAAAACGATGCTATCAGGGTTGCACTGATCGACACCGGTACGAGGGTTTACGAGGTGCGAGCGTTGGCTTCGGAGAAAGGATCTCCTGCCGGAGTGTTTACCGCACAGGACGAGTTTCTGAGGAGACTCCGATGGTAGGCTACTTGGTGGTCATGACGAGGACGCCGTTCCAATCCTCTGGCGGCGGATGAATTGCGTAATCGGTTGCCCGCTCAACGTACATCTGGCTTGGATAATCGCCGGGTCGATACAACAACGCCTCTTTAAACTTTTTCCGAGCATCGCCCCACTTTCGTTCCCTGTAGAATTGGAGTCCCATTGCATAGGCTTCAAGGAAACGATGAAGGTCTGCAGGCACCTTTCCGTTGGACAACATGAGTAATTCGTATGTCTTCAGCGGCTCGGATCGTCCCTTCACCATGATAAGATCCAATTCTCGCCCGATGATCGCATGTTTCACCAGGTCAAACGTCCGCTGACTCACCATGATGCCGGTACGATAGAGCTTGTTTGCTCCTTCGAGCCGTGACGCGAGGTTCACACTGTCGCCAATGACCGTGTAGTCGAACTTTCCCATCCCCCCCATATTTCCTACCACCATTTCGCCCGTGTTTACACCGATGCGGATATTCAGCAATGGCTTGTTCTGCTCTTTCCATTTCTTCCTAATTTCAACAAGGGCGTCCTGCATCTCGAGAGCACATCGGCACGCTCTCATGGAATGATCTTCTTGTGCAATGGGAGCCCCCCAGAAGGCAACAATAGCGTCACCCTCAAATTTATCAAGGGTCCCGTCATTCCTGAAAACAATCGCCGTCATTTCACTCAGGTATTCATTAAGAAGACTCACAAGCGCTTGTGAGTCCATCTGTTCGGAAATGGTTGTGAAGCCGTCGATGTCGGTGAACATCACGCTCAGTTCTTTGCGCTGACCGCCGAGCGTAAGCTTCTCTGGATTCATGATGAGTTCATCCACCACCGACGGGTTCACGTACGTGCTGAACATTGTCTTGATCAGCATCCGTTGCTTTCGCTCCACGACAAAATGATACACAGTGCTCGACACATATCCTGCCAGCACAGCCAGCATAGGACTGATGACAGTGACGAGGTAGTTATCTTTGTTGAACATCAGCAGGGCGACAAACCCGACGAGGAAGATCTCTGACATGGCAAAGAGGAACCCGTTCAGCTCGACCAAAAAGTGGTGTCTGGTCTTGGAAGACTTCAATCCGGAGGTAACCAAGAAGGTGACGATGGTGAGGAGAAAGATCAGCATGATCTCTGTGGCGGCGGATTGTTTCCGGATGAACTCCTGGCGGATGACGCTTTCGATGACGTTGGAGTGAATCTCTACACCATACATCAGGTTGTCTCCCGTCTTCTGCCCCCGGGCGAATGAGATTGGAAACAGATCATGGTCTTCCGGCACCGTGGACCCAACAAGGACAATCTTGTCCTTGAAAGTCCCGTCGTAAAGATAGCCGTACTCCGGATCGCTGAAAGTGTTTGTTTCTCCCCGGGAGGAGTCCTCCTCGATCGTCCTGAACGATTCGTCATCTATCACATCGGCAAACCGGATGCGGCGAAACGTTCCGCTCGGGCCGAAGAAATTGATGAGGAAATTTTCGCTGTCGTACTTGGGAATGGAAACACCGCCGAAGATAAACTCATCGGAGAAATTCTCCACGATGTTCAGCGCCTGGTAGTCGAAGTACTTATTGAGGACGGCAAACCCGAAAGCAGGAATCAGGAGGTCGGTGTTGGTTCCCCACAACGGGCAATACCGGCGATACACACCGTCAGCGTCGTTGTAGATATTTGTTGCTCCGATGCAGCTGTCGACATGAAAGAAGATATTCCCGTAGTCTTCGTTGGCAATAACCTTGCGATGCATCTCATTCATCTCAGGGGCTTTGCCCGCGAGGACCACGATGCCGGTTTCACGGATTGCTGCCCGCAGGTCGTCGTCGTTTGCCGGGGAATAGACATCGTGCCCGCTCAGAATGATGTCGACGCCAACCACCTTTGCGCCTGCCCTCTTGAGATTGCGAATGAGATGAGCGTAGTATGATCGGGGCCAGGGCCACTTCTCGGGGAGGGACTTGAAGGATTCTTCTGAAATCTCTACGATGACAACCGTGCCGGTGTCTTTGAAAGCAGGGTTGGTCCCGCGTGATTCAAAGCGGTAATCGATGGAAGCAAGCTCGAGGCGCTGGATAATCCCGAGTTTCAGGATGTCTTCCTGGGTGACGACCACCACCAGCAGAGCCACGGCTGCTGCGAGCCCGAGTTTCGCGCCCCACTTGCGATGCGCCGTTGTCAGTTTCAAGCGTGCCATGCGCTTCGAGTCAAGGTCAGAGATCGTACCGGTACCGGAGACTCCAGATGTTGTCGGTGGACAACCCGTTGTTGTTGTAATAGCTGAATTGCAGCTCCACACTCATCAATGGCATGGGGTACCATTGCGTGCCGAGGTCAACTCCTGTTCTGCGGAAGTCGCCGAATGTCGGACTCACGGAAGTCGTAAATGAAAGAACCCCATCGAGCATAGTATACCGCGCACTCATGGAGAGAGAAGTGTAGTTCAGCTGACCATTTTGCACTAGTCCCGAGGCGGACGGAAGCGTGTTCAGGTTGATGCCAAGGTCTACCGATGTCTGCAACGGAATGGTATACAACGTCAGAAGTCCAACCGACAGTGTCACATTCTCAACATCATACTGACGCATCGACCGGTCGTCACGCGTAGAGGTCGAAATGCTGAAGGATGCGGTGTGCTTCGCCATATAAGTGAAATCATGGGTGGACTGGAGGTAGAAGCGGAGCGTTCCGTCGTCCACAGCATTCAACGTATCCCGGATGGGCAGTCCATTGCTGTTGGCAAAACTTGCGAACCCAATTGTCACATTGGGAATCTCGGTTCGCGAATAGTAACTGACCGCCATGTTGAAATTGGTGAAGGTTGTTGTTGCAACCCTGGTTTTGCTGGTGTTGTCTTGAAGCTGTTCGAACCCGAGGACGGCAAAAACCTGATTATCTACAAGTCTGATCCGGTCGGAGATATTGAAGCCTTGAATGTCCTTTCTGAGAAAGGTCTGTCCGAAGGAGTTGTAGTCGCTCCCGCGGAAAAGATACAGGAACTTGAATCCGTTGTCAAAGTAATTGAGACCCAACGAGACCTCGTAGGAGAAAGTGGAGAGATGGTCGAATCCCAACGGCTTGAGGTTGTCGTTAACGGTAATGAAGTCGCCGAGAATATCCCTTAGGCCCTTTATTCTGGATGCATCCTTCGGGTACACTGTGTCGATGTATGCATCGGTGAAGTTGCCGCTGGAGATATCACTGTTGAATGCACTAAACGCACCCTGCCCGATTAATTCGATCCGCTTTTCGTCAAGCTTCACACTAAAGTCCGTTCCTACAACAAGGTTTTCCTGCGGGCGCGTGCCGTATGCAATCGAAGTGATGTCGTCCTTCGACTTAAGCCAGGTAAATCCAAACTGCCAGGTTTCCCCGGAACCGAAGCTTGGCCGAACAGCAAACAAGTCGCGACCATAGGTTCCATAACTGAACTTACCCCACGTGGTATCGTTCAGAGGGGCATACGCGGCCAGCGGATCGCGAGCCTGTTCTTGGCCAAGGCTGTCGATGGGAATAGACCTCAGCAGTAAGCCATCCACAGCGCGGTTGGTCTTGCCAAGTGCAAGGTCAACGTTGAACAATCCAAGACGGACGGACGAGGTAAAGCCCCGCACTCGCTTTCCGCTCAACACCAGATTAGGAAATGGGGGATAGCTGTCGCCGTATCCTACACGGATCCAAGGGGATTCAAGCCCTGCGAAATAGCGATTCTGGGGTTGGACTGAATTCTTCTCGTCGGATGTAACAAACAGATTGGAAGTGAATCTGTATTCGCCAGAGGTCGCATGGAACTGCACTCCGCCACGATTATACCACGTTCCGGCCGAGCCAATCTGCTCATGACGCGATTCCAGTTGGACCAAAACACCATACCGGATCGGATATCCTTGATCCTGCAATTCGAGCGTCTGGCCCTCACCCGTGACTGAAAAACTGAGGCTGGAACTCCGATGCAGATTGCCTTCGCGGTTGAAAAGCCGGACAGTGACCCGATGTAAACCAGGTGCAAAGCTCACCGAAAGGTTCTCCGGTGCATACACAATCATGTCATCCGCGAATACCGCGTCTGTGGTGATGTCGATGCCATCCATCAGGATCTGTGTTGCACGTCGTACAACGATGGAATCCGCGCGCAGGAGAGAAACGGCAACCACAAGTTCTTCAGAAGAGACACGGGCAGATGGTTCAGGACTGAGAAACACGACCTGTGCATCCGCTGTTTCCTCGGCGCGCACAGGAATCTGCAAAGTCTTTCCGGGAGGTGTGGAGAACGGATCGGCGTTTTCGCTCAGAGGGTAGGATTCGAGAAGACCAGAACGGTTGGCGAGGACAATATAGTAGTCGATGAACGGCTCGACTACCTCGCGCCCCGGGATGGTGACGGTTGCGACATTTCCCACCACATCCATCTCGATGCGAGTGTAATCGCTCGCTCCAAACGAACGATACAGAAGATACACCCGTTCGATTGCTTCACCTTGCAGGAGTTCGGCCCTGACCGTCAAGGGACTTTTCGCAGTTGTTTGTGCCGGGACAATGGAACTGACCTTGGTGCTAATCTGGGCATGGACAGTAAAGGCAATGAAGACGAGGAAACAAAACGGAAGAATCGCGCGTCTGCGATAACGGATAAAGCGCACCCGCGCGAAATCGTGGATGTACATTGGTCAGGGGAGTTCAGTTGAACAAATGTCTATCAACAACAAAGGGGCCTCGGCGACTTCGTCACAGGGCCCCTATGTTTAGAACATGCTACCAGCGTCAACAGAAACGGCGCTCATGCCATTGCGTCCGGCGTGTATCTGAAATTATTCCTTGTAGTCAATGATGAGACGTTTGGAATTCCCCTGGTTATCACGCAACTCGAACTCGAGTCGGTTATCCTGCTCCGTTACCCGTGCCGCGTTCTCGGCAGCTGCCCGTTCCGCGGGGGTCGATGGCCGGGCCGAGATCGTCCCGTCGGGATTCGAAATACCCGTGAAGCCTGCACCCACATCAACAAAGTTCGAAGAGATGTTGTTCGTCAAACGGACCAGCCCTTCGGTTACAACGAGAGTGTCCGATGTGTTAATAGTTAGCGAACCACCTGTTCCGCGGATCGACGCGACGGATGTCGGTGAAGAAAATCGGAACTCTTCACCAGCGCGCTGTTTCTGCACGTTAAAGCCAACAACGCCCTTCTGAATATTCACTGACTTGGAAAATGCGCTTCCACTAACGGTGCCCGTCACCGTCAGCTCAGTCTTTTCACGCACCCGTACAAGGCTGTTGTCCTTAAACTTGATAATGGCAACGGATTGCACGCCAGTCTTTACCTTATCTCCAGAGGACAGCGTTTCTCCGCGTTTGGCCTTTTGCCAGTCTTTCCCAATCTCCTTACGTGTGACGTCCAGAATCACCTTACTGACGAGCGCAACTGTGGGTTCGGCAGGGGGAAGTGCCAGGGCGGCCGCCGGGACAAGCAGTCCGGAGGCAAATGCCACGAATAGAATATGTGCGATTGTTTTCATATGGTCCCCTCATTTGTCATGCTATTGGAGTTCCGCAGTGGTTACTGCTTCCGGATCCATGCGGAGTCTGTTCAACAGGTTCATAAGTTCTCCGAAGGATATCGCTGAACCATTCAAGCGGATAGAACCCGATGGTGTCAACCTTTGCGCCCGGATTTGGTCGAATAGCGATTGATACTGGGGGAGCGCTCGTTCAAGTTCATCCAGCAACGAAGACAATGACGAGCCACCACTTCCTGCCACAGCAAAAGATCGGAGCTCGCTTTTGAGAGCGGCCACAGTGCCTCCCGACGTGCCCGCAAGTCCTTCCACAAACCAGACGTAGGTCTTACCCGGTTCCAGGATTCGGGCTCCACTGCTGGGATACTGGAACGACTTTGCCTGAACGGTAGCAGAAAGGTGCGGGATACCGGACGCTGCTTCCTCCAGTGAGTTCTGTCCGGGGAGCTTCTCAAACACTGAAATCCGTGACGATGGCCCATCGTACTGCCATTGGAACACGGGAAAGGGATTGACGAAAGAATCCCCGTCCATTGGCGAGAGAAGCTGAACCGTGGATGGGTTTGAGATGATGATTTGGAACGTCGTTCCAGCGGTACTCGTCGAATCTCGAACGGTGACGGCAAAACTGTACACGCCCGCCGGGAGCGTGCCCGAGGGAAGAGCCGTCTCTTCCAAGCGTCGCTTGGACACTTGGTCAACTGTGTGAGTCACCAAAGGGATGGTCCGTCCAAGATCGAGGTTTGTGACGGTACGCGTGCCCATGACAGCGAAAGGCTCGGTTACGAGAAGTACTACGCTACGCGTTTCATCGGGGAACGTGAAACTCGCATTAATCTCCATTGTTGCTGAACGTGTACTCCCATCCAAAACCCTGATGTTTACGGTGAAAAGCCACTTTGGTGTCGTTGAATTGACAAAATCGACGTCCGAAATGGAGAGAGTATTCACAGGGGCAGTTTGGGTTTGTAAGTCAAAAACGGACTGTCCAAATCCCACCGCGGTAAGGCAGAGAAACAGTATCAGAAAGGCCGGGACAAAAGCGTTGGGGAGCGCTCGTGAATGAGAGTTGCTTGTCATACATCCCCCTTTGTTGTTCAATGACAGCGGGTGAAATTCCCGTTTTCCCGCCGATTCGCGTTCAAAGTATAACGAATCGCAAACACTATTGCAAACAAAAGGGGGGCTGGGGAGACCTACGTCACACGAAGGGTGTGTTCGGGGTCAGCTTGTGGGGCGGGAGGTCAAAAGCGTCAGAAATTCACAATGTCATTATAGACAACAAATGCCATGAACGTCAGGAGAAGGACAATGCCTGCTTTCTGAAGCCCCATTTTGATTTTCACTGGGATCTCCCGACGAAAGATCCCCTCGTAGATCAGAAACACTAAGTGCCCCCCATCCAATGCAGGAAACGGGAGGATGTTCAAAACAGCCAGACTGATACTCAACAGAGCCATGAATCCCAGATAGCTGACGATTCCGAGCTCAGCAGTCTGTGTTGCCATCTGGGCAATCTTGATGGGGCCGCCGACATTTTTGCTAAACTCCACCTTACCGCTAACCATCTGCCAGACTTGTTGAACGGAAAGGCCTGTAACCTTGATAATATCTCTGACGCCTTCCGGAAACGCTCCAAGGATGGAGTATTCCACTCTTGTCATCGGTCCCGTATATCGGGCCTCCAACGAAATCCCGATCCGGCCATCGTCCGTAGGTACGGTTGTCCCTTTGAGCAACTCCGCGCCCCGACGCCATTCCACCTCAAGAGGTCTCCCAGCGCTTGCCCTTACAAGATCAACCACTTTCTGATTGTACTTGATTGGAGTGCCGTTCAATGAGACAAGAACATCCAACGGTTTCAGGCCAAGCAGGTCTGCCGGCTTGCCCGGCTCCACCGTGTTGATGATGACTTCTGTATTGATCGGGATGATGCCGAATGAGATTTCCGTCGGCTCCGGAATCGCTGTGCGGGGGATTTCAAGCGTTATCTCCCTGTCTTCGCGGAAAACATCGATGGCAACGTCGCTGCCACTTGTCTCAAGGTAGATGGAGGTATAGATACCATCCCAGTGAGTGACCGGTTCTCCATTAATCCTGAGGATTCGATCGCCCGCTTTCAGACCACCAGTAGCTGCCGGACTTCCTTCCGCGACGTATCCAATCTCAGTCGTTTCACGAATAATCTTCCCCTGCGCGTAGTTAATCCCCCAAAAGATGACAATCGCGAGAAGAATGTTCATGATGACTCCCGCAGAGATCACCACCATCCGTTGCCAGATGGGTTTGGCGCGGAATTCCCACGGCTCTGGTGTTGTCCCGATAAACCCGGTGTCGAAGCTCTCGTCAATCATGCCAGAGATCTTGACATATCCTCCAATAGGAAATGCTGCCACGCGGTAGTCCGTGTTCCCTTGCAGATCAACATTCTCAGGGAGCTTCCAGAAGCTAAATCCTGTTACCCTGTTGTAACCGAACAGGCGGTGTCCCATCCCCAGCGCGAAGACTTCAGCACGCATACCGCAAATCTTTGCAGCAATGAAATGTCCAAACTCATGGACGAAAACCAGAACCCCGAGAGTCAGGACAAAATAGAATAATGTATCGAGGAATTGCATTAATATCCCTATTGAGTAAGCGAGACTTGGTGCATTACATGTTCACGCGACGTTCTGTCAGCGAGAATGATATCATCGAGCGTGCATTGGTGGCTCTGCGTATGGTTGGTGAGTGCATCCTCGATCACGGAGGGAATCTGATCGAACGGCAGCCGTTCCTCCAGGAAGAGTTGCACCGCCACCTCGTTGGCCGCATTCATCACCGCTGGTGCGGTACCCCCCAGCGCCAACGCCTTGTAAGCGAGACTGAGGCATCGGAACTTTTCAAGATCGGGTTCCAGAAACGTCATCTGCCCCACGGCTCCGAAATTGAGCTTCCGGAAAGCTCTTCCCGGTCGCTCCGGGTACATCAGTGCGTACTGGATCGGGATCTTCATGTCTGGCATGCCAAGCTGGGCCTTGATGGATCCATCAGCAAATTCCACCATCGAGTGGATGATCGACTGCGGATGGATAACAACCCCGATCTTCTCCGGCGGCAACCCAAAGAGCCAGAACGCCTCGATCACCTCTAATCCTTTGTTCATGAGCGTTGCCGAGTCGATCGTGATCTTGTTCCCCATCTTCCAGGTCGGGTGGTTGAGAGCTTGTTCTACGGTGATGACCCGGAATTGTTCTTTCCTGTGATGAAGAAATGGCCCGCCCGATGCGGTGAGAATAAGCCGTTCGACGCTGTCGAGTTGTTCGCCCCGCAGGCACTGCAAAATCGCACTGTGCTCGCTGTCGATGGGTATGAGTTGCACACCGTGCTCTCGGACTTTTCTCATCACCAACTCACCTGCCACCACAAGGGTTTCCTTGTTGGCCAGAGCGATGTCCTTTCCCGCCTCAATTGCCGTGAGCGTGGGTTTCAGTCCTGCAAAACCCACAAGGGAACTGATCACCAAATCCACATCGTCTCTGCGGACGACCTCATGCATTCCCTCCTCGCCCACCAAGATTTCCGTTGCACTCCCTATGGTCTTCCGAAGGACAGCTGCGTTCCGTTCCTCGAGGACAACAACCCCCCGCGGCTGGAAGTGACGGACCTGTTCCCGCAAAAGGTCAATATTCCGGTGGGCCGTCAGGTAGGTTACCTTCAGCGCATCCGGAAAACTGGCGATCACTTCGAGACTGCTCCGGCCGATAGACCCTGTGGAACCGAGGATGGCAATGTGTTTGGGCTGCTTCACGAACTCTCTGGCTGTGCGGAGATACTCCGGATCAAGGTACGCAAATCACGAGTGTTTCGCAAGGTAACAAACGGACGCTCCATGACGTAGGCACCCTCATAATGATTTCGTTCTCCGAATTGCCTATATTTTCTTCAGAGACAACAGCCGAAGGAATTGTTCACTGCAATCCAATGTCATGATCATGTTTCGCCTCGCAAGTGTCGCAGCGCTTCTCGTGTTTGCATTGGGAAGCGTGTATCCTCAAACCCCGGATGCTGCTGTGAAGTTTCGTCTGGCACAGAGCTACGAGCAGGCGGGGAACTTCGAGGATGCTGCGACACTCTACAAAGAGTTGCTGGCAAAGGATCAGTCGAACTTCGTGTATGTCGATGCACTCCGGCGCGTCTACATGCAGTTGAAGCGATATGACGATGCCATTATTCTCCTGAAGAACCGCCTTGCTGCTGCTCCAGGTGACGCGAATACGCGCGCGGTCCTTGGAGGTGTTTACTATAAAGCTGGCAATGAGAAAGGAGC
>Ga0209109_10000726_pt1 | contig 17977 bp, 18 predicted proteins | sample Rifsed10ft2_FD_184004 | JGI IMG/M metagenome (GOLD analysis project Ga0209109, IMG submission 184004) | Soil microbial communities from Rifle, Colorado, USA - sediment 10ft 2 (version 2) | ecosystem: Environmental > Terrestrial > Deep subsurface > Rock core/Sediment | place: Rifle, Colorado... | reverse complement strand
GACGCATCGGCCCTTCGATAGCCCCCCGGGCCGGCGGTCATAATAGTTGCGCTCGACCGCCTCGCATCTGGGAACCGTTCGGCTGAGCTCAGGTCGAAGCCTTTTTGACCGGTCTGATTAGAAGCTTTCGAGACTTGGGCGGATGTCGATCTCGTGCGTCCAGCCGTTTCTGGGCTGCTTGAAGGCGTGGATCACGGCGGCGGCGATGGCATCCGGCGGGATCGCCGTCTCGCTCGGCCGATCCGGCGCGCGCGCCCGCAGCTTGGGCGTGTCGATCTGTCCGTCCACGATCACATGGACCACGTGAATCCCTTTGGGATGAAACTCTCTGGCGAGCGATTGGCCCAGCACGCGCAACGATGACTTGGCAATGGCCAGAGGGGCAAATCCTGCGCGCCCGCGCAGTGAGGCGGTGGCGCCCGTGAGCGAGATGAAGCCATGGCCGGCCTCAAGCATGTCCGGGATGGCCGCCTGCGCCAGATGAACGGCGCCCATCGTTCCCACCTCGAATGACCGGCGGATAATCTCCGGGTCGAGATCGAGGAAGTTGCCGCGCCCGAAGCCGCCGGCGTTATAGGCGAGCACTGTGACAGGACCCATCTCGGCGCGGATTTTAGCCGTCGCCCGCACGACAGCCTGACGGTCGGTGACATCGACAGCCAGCGCCAGCACCTTTCCTTCGTTGGCGCGGAGCTCGTTGGCCACCGGCTCGCTGGATTGGGCGGTGCGGGAGAGGAGCGCGAGAGCGTAGCCTTCTCTGCTAAATGCGCGCGCCAGGGAGGCCCCTAGACCCGGTCCCACGCCGGCAACGACGGCCACCTTCATAGAGTCAGTCCTGGCCAACCTCGGCGAAGAGCTCCCCGGGCGCCATCTTCCTGCCGATCAAGCCCTGCTCGCAGGAATATTGTGTCAGGGTCTCGAGGTTTTTTCGGTTAGCCTCGCCCAGTCCGTACGCCCACGGATCCGTTCCCAGGATCTCTTCCTGCTCTTCGAGCGCGTGGCGGAACCACGCCAGAGGGACTCTCCTGGGATTCTCCATGCGCTGGTATGCGACCTGTTTAGCTTTCTCGAAGGCGCGAAACAGATTGGCCGGCGCCCACGGATTACGCTCGACCAACTCCTGCTGGATCGCGGCCGTGTGCATGATGGGGAAGATGCCGGTTCTCCGGTAGTAGTCGACCTCGAGCTCCTTGTAGTTCGGGAAGAGCCGCCCCACCCTGGGGTCCCGCTTGAGGATCGGCTGGATGAGTTCCGGATGGATCAGCGCATCGAGCTCTCCCTCGGCCAGCATGCGCTCGACGCTTTTCCCCGGCGGGACCTTTTCGAGAAAGAGATCCTGCGGCAGCGCGATTTCGACCTCCTCCTCATCCTGTTTGTACCACCGGATCTTCTTGTGCGGCACCTGAAACTCGTGCTCCAGAATGCCTCGAATCCAGAGGTTGCTGGTGGCGGAAAAGTTGCGCAATCCCACTTTCCTGCCGATCAAGTCGGTCGGTTTGCCGATGCCTTTGCCCGTGTTGATGAAGGTGAAGCCATGCCGGAACCGGCGATGGAGGAATACGGGAATGGCGGTGAAGGGCTGGCCGCGAAACCTTGCGGCGAGGTAGTTTGACATCGAGAGCTCGGCGACGTCGAATTCACGCTTGCGGATCATTCGCCAGTGGCGAATGTCCGAGGTCATGTCGGTGAGTACGGTAAGCTCTATGCCGTCGGGCTCGACACTCCCGTCCATCAAGGCGCGCACGATCTCGTAATCGCCGCAGGCCAGCGTCAGATGGAGCTTCTTAGACATGCGGCCTATCTATCACGGTGCGGGAAGATTTGCCAAACCGCGCCCGGCGGCTTGCCAGGATTGACACCCCCGGCCGGGTCTGTTAAGAAAATCTCGCGGACAAAAAATTTCCGGCAGGGAGAAAGAATGAAGATTCGAGAGGGTTTTTTCGCGCTTCTCCTCATGACCGCGGCGCTTGTCCCGGGCGCCGAGGCCCAGATGAAAGCCAGGCTCAACTGGACGGCGGTTACCGGCGCGCAGAGCGGCGCCTATGTCGCCCAGGAGGAGGGGCTGTTTAAGAAACACGGGCTCGATATGGAGCTGATTCATATCGCCTCTAGCTCGCGCGGTATTCAGGCGATCCTCGCGGGCGAGATCGGCTTCTCCTACATGGACGGGAACAACGCCATTCAGGCCAATCTCAAGGGCGCCGGCCTAGCCCTGGTAGCCGGCGCTACGAACCGGATGGTATTCTCGCTCATGGCGCGTCCCGAGTTCAAAAAGATCGCCGATCTCCGGGGCAAAAAGATCGGCATCACGCGGGCCGGCTCCTCCACGCATACCTCGGCGCTCTATGCGCTGGGCCAAGCGGGCTTGAAACCCGGCGACTACCAGGTTCTTCCGCTGCTCGAAGTTCCCAACATCTTCACCGCCCTCGTTGCCGGGCAGATCGACGCGGGGGTGGTCTCCCCGCCGACCAATAGCCGGGCGCGCAAGGCCGGCTTGAACGAACTTATGAACATCGCCAAAGAGGGGCCAGAGTATGTCTCGGTGGCGATCGGCACGACGCGGGCCTATATCCGGGCGAACGAGAGCACCGTGCGCCGCGTCGTGCGGGCCTACGCCGAAGGGGTGCACCTCTTCCGGACCAACAAGCAGGTTGGGATTCGCGTTCTGGGCAAATACACGAGGCTAAAGGACCAGGACATTCTCGAAGATGCCTACAACCAGTTTCAGGATTATCTCCACGTCCCCCCCTACGTGAGCCGGAAGGGGATCGAGGCGATTCTCGCCGAGGTGGGCGAGAAAGAGCCAGCGGCGCGCCAAGTCAAGGCGGACGATATCCTCGACATGCGCTTCGTGTCCGAGCTTGAGAAGGAAGGCTTCTTTAAGAAATTATCGGCAAAATAGCGCGCTATTCCCGCTAGACGCCCTGCCGCGCCTTGCGCGCCCGCCTGACGAAGTAGTCCCACATCGAGCCCAGCCGGTGCGGCGTGTAGATCTGCTCGAACTTCACCTTCGCCTCCTCATCGCTGGTCCAAGAGGGCTCGCCGGATGCGGTGGCCAGCAGTTGAATGCGCGCCGCCTTCTCCAGGAAGACCGCATAGAGCGTCGCGACTTCGATGGAATCCCCGACCACGGTGGAGCCGTGGTTTTTCATGAGCACGCCGCGGCACCGGCCCAAACTCTTGGCCACTTCGCGACCCAGCTCCGGCGTGCGGATCAGCGCCGTGGTGTGGTCGAATAAGGGGAGGCCTTCGTGGAAGATCGAGCCCTCATGGCTGACCGGCCTGAGCGGCTGCCGGAGCGAGCCGAAGGCGGTCGCGTAGGGCGGATGGCTGTGGACCACGCAGTTGACGTCCGGGCGGGCCCTATAGATCTCCGTGTGGATAAAGATCTCGGAGTGGCGCTCGTACTTGCCCTCGATTTTTTTCCCGTCCAAGTTGCACACGATGATGTGCTGCGGCCGGATCTCCTCGAAGCCGAAGCTGTGCGGCTTCATGAGGATCTTGTCCTGTTTGGGGATGCGCACCGATACGTGGCCGAGGATGTTGTCCCAGTGGCCTTCGATGGCCAGGATGTTGCACGAGTAGGCTAAAGTCTCTTTCAGCTCTTTCAGGCTCATGTTGTCTCCTCCTGGTAGTGTCGGCCTCAGGGAACGCGCCTTCGGCTGCGGCCGATGGGCCAGTGCTTTAACCGAATCTTCCCGCTCCTACGTCCGCAGCCTCATTCGCGCGCCCCTCGGCCCCGTCTCAGTTGTGCCACCTGCTATCTGCCGCCGCGCAGCTTGAACCTCTGGATTTTGCCGGTAACCGTTTTGGGCAGGTCGTCGACGAAATCGATCCAGCGCGGATATTTGTACGGGGCGAGCTTGTTCTTGACCAGGTTCTGGAGCTCCTCTTTCAGTTGCTCGCCCGGCTGGTATTCGCTCTTGAGCAAAACATAGGCCTTGGGTTTGATCAACCCGTCTTGATCGGCATGCGCCGTAACCGCCGCCTCCAGCACGGAAGGGTGCTCCAACAATGTGTTCTCAATCTCAATCGGCGAGACCCACATGCCCCCGACTTTCAGCATGTCGTCGGAGCGGCCGCAGTACCAGTAGTAACCCTCTTTGTCCCGATAGTAAGTATCCCCGGTCTTAAGCCATTCGCCCAGCATGGTTTTCTTCGTTTGCTCGTGCTTGTTCCAGTAGTACGGGGCGTTGGAGTCTCCCTTGACCAGCAGGTTGCCCACCTCCCCGACAGGGACCTCCCTGCCTTCCTCATCGACGATTTTGGCCTCAAAGGCCGGGGTGACCTCGCCGCTGCTTCCCGGTTTGGCCCTTCCCGGCCGGTTGGCGAGGAAGTCGTGCGTCGCCTCGGTCGAGCCGACCACATCCAGGAGCTCCTGGCCGAATTTCTCTCTCCACTGGTGGAAGAGGGCCGGCGGCAACGGTTCCCCGGAGGAGAGGCATATCCTCAGCGAGCTGAGGTCGTACTTTTTCTCGACCCGCAGGAGCCGCGCGTAGAGCGTCGGCACGGAGAAGAAAAAGGTCGGCCGGTGCTTGTCGATGACCTGAAGGACCCTCTCAGGCTCCGGCCGCTCGGGCCAGAGCACCGTGGAGGCGCCGAAGCGGAAAGGAAAATAGAGAGAGTTTCCAAGACCGTAGGAGAAGAAGAGCTTCGAGGCGGAGAAGCAGACATCGTCCTCTCTCATACCCAGGACCGGCCTCACGAACAACTCGGTGATGGTGATCATGTCATGTTGGAGATGGACCGCCCCCTTGGGGGGGCCGGTGCTGCCCGAGGTGTAGTTCCACATCACGACGTCGTCCTTGGTCGTGGGCTCCGCCTCCAGTTTGGTCGACGCCTTGGCGATCTGGGATTCGAACGAAAGCGCCCGCCCTTTGGCCCTGCCGACGACGAGGACGTGTTTTAGCGAGCGCGAGCGGTCCCAGATCGTTTCCACCTCCGGAAGAGCGGACTCATGGACAACGAGGATCCTCGCCCTGCTGTCCTGAAGGAGGTACTCGTAGTCCTTGGCCTTCATCCACGGGTTGGTCGGGATGGGCACGGCGCCGATTTTGATCGCGCCGAAGAAGGCGAAGGCGAACTCGGGGGAGTCCGGCAGCACGAGCAGCAGCCGCTGCTCGTGCTCCAGCCCGAGATCCTTTAAGGCGTTGCCGGTCTGGTTTACCTTTTCAAAGAGATCCTGGTAGGTGAGCTTCTCGTCCTGAAAGTAGATGGCGGTCTTCTTGCCGCGACCCTGGCGGATATTCTCGTCCACGAAGGTGGTCGCGGCGTTGTAGATGTCAGGAAGGTCAACCCTCATGTTTGGTTATTCGTTATTAGTATAATGGTTATTGGCCGGCAAATCTGCGAGGGCGCTATGATCATCTCCGAGCTAATAACCAGTAACTAATAACTTTTAACGAGCACGACCTATTCTCCGCCCCCCGCCTCGGACTGCGTCTCGGTGGCGATGACCACGGACTTGGATTCCGTATAATGCTCGATCGCCTCCTCGCCGTGTTCCTTGCCGATGCCGCTCTGCTTCACGCCGCCGAAGGGCAGCTCGTCGTAGATGATCTGCGCCGAGTTGACCCAGGTATAGCCGGATTCGATGTGCTCGGCGGCGAACATGGCCTTATTGATGTCGCGCGTCCAGACCGAGGAGCCCAGGCCGAAGATGGAATTGTTTGCCTGCTCGACGCCTTCTTCCAGATCCTTAATTCGGACGATCGGAAGAGCCGGCCCGAATACTTCTTCTTTGAGCATCCGCGATTCCGGATCAACGTCGGTCACGAGAGTCGGCATTAAATAGAAGCCTTTATCGTAGTCTCCGCCTTTGGGCCGCGCGGCGCCATAGAGCACCTTCGCCCCGCGCTTGACCGCGTCCGCGACCTGCTCTTCGACCTCTTTTCTCTGGTCGGCGGTGTGCAAGGGGCCCATAATCGTCTCGCGCGCAAGTCCATTGCCGATTCTCAGCTTCTGGACCTTCTCCACCAGCTTCTCGATGAATCCATCGGCGATCTTGTCGGCGAGATAAAGCCTCTTGACGGCCAGACAGGCCTGGCCGCAGTTGAAGAACCGGCCCACGGAGGCGGCGCTTACCGCCCGGTCGATATCGGCGTCCTCGCAGACGATCATCGGGTCGCTGCCGCCCAATTCCAGGGTTACATGTTTAAAATCTTTAGCCGCCGACTGCATCACGCGCCGGCCCGTATCGGTGGCTCCGGTAAAACCGATCTTGCGCACCGTGGGATTGACCAGCAGCTCTTCGCCGACGACGCTCCCCGGACCGGTGACGACGTTGAGGACCCCTTTGGGTCCGCCGCCGGCCTGGATCGCCTTGTCGATCAACTCGCAGCAGCGAAGGTCGGTGAGCGGGGTCGTGCCCGCGGGCTTGACCACCACCGTGTTTCCGACCAGAAGGGCCGGGCCGAGCTTGTTGCCCATGAGGGAAACGGGGAAGTTCCATGGCACGATCGCGCCGCAGACGCCTATGGGTTTGCGCAAAACCAGGCCGTGGCGGCCGTTGTCGAGCGCGACCGCTGCGGTGCGCAGGCTCTTGGCCATGCCGCCGTAGTGATCCAGAGTATGGACGAAGCGGCGGATTTCCAAGATCGATTCGCGGATCGGTTTCCCCTGCTCCTTCGTGAGCAGAGTCGCCAGCTCCTTCTCCTGCTCAAGAATGAGCCGGCCCGCCGCGAGCAGGATGGCCCCCCGTTTGGACGGCGCCATCTGAGACCACTTTTTCAGCGCTCCCGCGGCGACATCGATCGCCCGGCGGATGTCATGAATGGTTCCCTTGGGTACGGTGTCGACGACCTCTGCGGTGGCCGGGTTTCGGACCTCGGTCGTTTGCTTGCTCTCCGAGTCCCGTTGTTCACCGGCGATGAGAAACTTAGCCATAGAACTCCTCCGTGCTGCGCTAGAACTTTAAAAACAATCATTTTCATAGCGGGTTGTCAAGAAAGGGTCGCTCAGGGGCTCGCCTCGCGCGCCGAAAGCAATAGACCTGTGGGCTCTTTGAACCTGCACGACTGGTGCTTTCGGCTTGCTCAGCGAGCCCCCTCGCTCTTGGAGTGAACCGCCGGCCCGGGGGGATCTCGAAGGGCCGATGCGTCAGTCGAGGAGCATCAAGCGTATTTTCGGTACAGCGTAGCACAGGTCTATCGCATCGGACCTGAGAGAGCCTCTTGGGCCGGCTGATGGCAGATGGGCCTCTTAACAGCCCGTAGGCTAAACTCCCGTTTGACACTATAGTTAGGCGAAGGTAGAAGCTCTTTTCTTGAGGAGCCTGTCTTGAGCCATCCAGCGACCACGCTGCGCGAGCTTTTGCGCGAAAGGGTCCGGAAGAGCGCGGCCAGCCCCCTGCTTGTGGGCGAGCGCCCTCTCAGCTACGGCGCTTTTGCGCGCGAGGTCCATAGCGCCGCCAACGCCTTCCTCCGCGCCGGTGTCAAAAAAGGCGACAAGATTGCCCTTTTGCTTCCCAACTGTCCCGAGTTTCTGGTCATTGTTTTCGCTGCCGCAGAGATCGGCGCTGTCTTCGTGCCCGTCAATACGGCATTTACGGCCGAAGAGGCTGGTTATGTCTTAGACCACTCAGAGTCTGCGCTTCTCATTACAACCCAGGCCTTTCTTCCTCTGGCGGATCAGATAAGGGGAAACTGCCCGCATCTTCAGCGGGTGATATCCTTAAAAAAGGACAACGAGCCGGGCTGCCTCTCCTGGGATGAATTTCTCTTTGACGTTTCCGCCGACCTGCCCGAAGTGGCGGTGCGCCCGGGTGAGATCGCCTCTATTACCTACACCTCAGGGACAACGGACCATCCCAAGGGGGTCATGCTCACGCAATATTCCTATCTCTTTGCGCCACAAAAAAGGGCTGAGGCCTTGGGCTGGAGCGACCAGGACTGCGCCCTAGTGGTGTTGCCGCTCTTTCATGTCAATGCCCTTTGCCACACGGCCTTGGCGTTGATCTCCGTTGGTGGAAGCATGCTCCTCAGGGAAAAATTCAGCGCCTCTCATTTTTGGCACGACGTTCGTGAGTACCGGGCGACCACATCGAGCCTGATGCAGACAATCCCGCAGATTCTCTTAAATCTTCCTGAAAGAGCTGATGACGCTGAGAACCCGCTGCGGCTCGTTGTTGCCCTGCTTGCTCCCGAACTCCATCGCCGCTTCGAAGAACGATTCAACTTGACTGTGGTTCCAACTTACAGCCTGACCGAGGATATTCTGAGCGTGGTCGGTCCTCTGGACAAAGCGCGGAGGAAGCTCGGGAGCTGCGGCCTGCCGGTCGCGCCGGCGGTCCATAAGCTGCGCATCTTAAGTGAAGGCGGCGCGGAGTGCGCTCCGGGTCAATTAGGGGAGATCGTCAAGCAGAGCCCGGCGGTGATGAAGGGCTACTACAAAAATCCCCAGGCCACGTCCGAGGCCCTGAAGAACGGTTGGCTTTATACCGGCGACCTGGGCTATCTCGACGGGGATGGGTTTCTCTTTTTCGTCGACCGCAAGAAGGACATGGTGAAGCGCGGCGACGAGAATATTTCTTCTGAGGAGGTCGAGCGCGTGCTCAACTCTCATCCGCTCATCGCGGAGTCGGCGGTGATCGGCGTGCCGGATCCGATCCGCCAGGAAGAGGTGAAGGCCTGCATCGTGCTGAAGCCGCAGGCGACGCCTGAAACCCTCCCGCCCGAAGAGATCTGGGATTTTTGCCAAACGCACCTCGCCCCTTTCAAGATCCCGCGCTATCTCGAGTACCGGGAATCCCTCCCCAAGACCCCAAGCTCGAAGATCCAGAAGAGCGCGCTTCGCGCAGAGCCTGAGCTTTCCAAGGAAACGGTCTTTGACCGGGTGGCTAGGGAGAAGAAATAAGGTTAAAATCGCTGCCAGAAAGGAGCAAGCTATGATCCGGACCACCGGCATCTATCATATCGGCATTCCCGTAGACGATCTCGATCGGGCCGAGGGCTTCTATACTCAAGTGTTAGGCATGAAGGTAGAAGGGCGCGTCGGGGAGGCCGGCGCAAGATTATCGCGCCTCAAGTGCGGGGATGCCGATGTCGTGCTCTTCCAGCGGCCGAGGCCGCTAAGCCGCAACTCTTTTAAAGAGGACGGCATCGCCCATCAGGCCTTTGAGGTGCCCCCGGAGATTTTCGACGAGGCGATGGAGCTTCTTAAACGTGAAGGCTACTTTCACAGCGGCCCGGTCACTCGCTCTTCTGGCCGCGCCGTCTACTTCTTCGACACCGAAGGCAACCTCCAGCAGCTCCACGCGGCGAAGTAAGGCCGTTGAATCGCCTAGGTAAAGGTATGTCCAAGGTAATCAGGTCGAAGCCACGTCGCAGGCTTTCTCTCCGAAAGCGCCTCGCTCTTTTCGATCAGATGACGAAGAGAATCGATCGTCTTCCGCCCGTGAAACCAGCACCGCCTGGCGAAGGTCGCGGTTGGACGCGGGAGGACCTCTACACTGATCGGCTCAGACGGCACGGCAGGTCTCGCGGAGGGTTATAACCCTTGTTTTTGTATTGACTACGTTGTCTGATCTGAGTTAGGCTAAAAAAAATTCAGCTGTGCCTGCTCCGAACTACAAGAGTGACTAGTCCGATCACAGCCAACCCAAAGAAAAGCGGGAGTATGGGACTACCAGCTCACCTATACTTTCACTCACCGTGTTTTGACGGTATCGTATCAGCGGTCCTGGCTTGGGATTTTCTGGAGAATAAGCTTGGATGGACACGTCTTGCGCTTCACTCCGTTAACTATGACCTTAAGGGGGGCTGGCTTTCGTCAACTCTGGAAAAACCCTGTGCCATTGTAGATTTTCTCTATCACCCGGAGGCTGAGTTCTGGGCCGATCACCATCTCACGGCTTTCCTGAGTGACGACGCTAGGAGGGATTTCGAAAGGCGAAAGGGGCAAACCCTCATCTACGATGACCGTGTCGGTTCCTGCGCGACGTTGCTATGGCGTCATCTGGCCCAAGCGTTCGGTTATCGTAATTCCCGATACGCCGAGTTAGTAACCTGGGCTGAAAAAACTGATGCCGCCCGTTACGAATCCGTAGCGGAGGCAATTTTTCCCTCCGCGCCCGCACTGAAGATTAGCTTAGGACTTGTGTTCGGGAATCGGCAAGGTCATTGTGAAACTCTTGTGCGAGCGCTTCGGGAGCAGACACTCGATCAGGTAGCAGGACTTCTCGAGGTACAGACCAGGTTTGCCCGCGCACAAAACCTCATTAAAGACGGCCTCAGCCGCTTTGAGGAGTCAGCGCGGCTTGAAGAAGACGGGATTCTTGTCTTTGACGTTGACAGCAGCAACACGGTCATTAGCCGGTATGCTCCCTTCTACTTTTATCCTGCAGCACGCTATTCCGCAGGCATTGTGCGGTGGAAGGGGGGGGCTAAGATCACCGCCATGAGAAATCCATGGCGAGAGTTTGAAAGTGTTCCTCTGGGAAAAATATGCGAACAACTCGGCGGCGGTGGCCACCGCCGGGTGGGATCCGTTGTACTTCAGGGAGAGCGAGCTGCTGAAGCGCCTGCATTGCTAAAACGCATTCTCTCAGAAATCAGGCGGGAAGAGAGAGAGACAGCTGAAGGTCGAGCTCTATGATAGAGCGGCTCAATTTCTATGACGTTTACGGCTACCTAATTCCCGGCCTCATATTTCTCGCACTCTTATGGTTTCCCTACACTCTGGCAGGTGGCGCCTCTGCGAGCGTGGACTGGTCTTCCGCTCTATTAGCTTTGGTTTTCGGCTATGTTTTGGGTCATCTGATTCAAGGATTAGCAATTGCTGCGCTACCTTCGGGAAGGCCCCGTTACCCTTCCGACATTCTTTTGGATGACGGAGATACGAGTTTCTCACCCGAGGTAAAGAGCCGACTTGTGAATCGAATTCTACTCCAGTTTGATATCGATGTACGAGATGCCACGAATCTTAATGCAGACGTACTTAGAAAACGCCGGCAGGACACATTTATGCTCTGCCGAAGGACCCTTATCCAGAAGGGGGTCGCTTCCTACGCCGAGCAGTTTGAGGGCATGTATGCCTTAATGAGAGGCGTGGCAGCCGCATGTATTCTTGGGTTTGGTTACTACCTTGGCTTGCTAATGCGGGCGCTAGGCGCGTTTTCTGACGAAACTGTGAGGCTCTGGGTTGTATCAGGGGCCGGTGTTATTGGGTTGATTATTCTAATTGTGGCTGCCCTAAGCGTGTTTCTAACGACGCCTTACTGTAAGCGGATAATGCAGAGAGGACTTTTTTGGCTTATCGGGGCTTGGTTGTTTTTACTCCCCGGGATTGTGACATCAAGCGAGGCTGAGTGGTTTGAATTACCTTCGACTCTGGCTATTTTATGTTTTGTCTTGGGGCTTGTGTCGTTGAGATGTTATGGCGCCTATCAAGAATTCTCCCGCAACTTTGCCGTGACAGTTTACCGTGACTTCTGCGCTCTGTAGGCCTAATTTTGGTGCTGACGGGCACAGAATTGGTCCCTGTACCGTCTGGATCATTTCGCCACCGGCTCCACCCCTATTCTCAGATCATTGGCTAATGCCGACTCCACAAGGGCCCGGGCGACTTCCTCAAAGTCCTCGTTGGATTCCGGCAGGTAGAGCCACTTTTTCAAGATCGGGTGGGTGACCAGGCTCCTGTGATCGCGCAGCAGTGACTTGTGGTGCCTTTTATCCGTCGGTACCAACAGACCATTCCAAGGCTCATCGCGGGCAGCCAAAACGAGGACGAGCCGTCCGTGGAGGTAACAGCCTCGGCAACCGAACATCGCCTTCTCGATATAGGAAGGCTCTTCTATTAAAGGCTCAACCACCCAGTGTAGAGGGTGCGATCTGCGCGCCTTGGTTTTTAGGAGATCCACGGAGGGGTTTCTATAGTCCCAAAGCCCTCTGGGCGTTTTTTCCCAGAATCTGCTCCCTTTCTTCCTCGCTGACGGAGCCGAGGGCCCTCACCTTGGCGACCGCTTCAAAGTCTCCCATCGCCATCGGGTAATCCGTCCCGATCACGACCCGCTCCGGTCCGACTGTCCGGACCAGGTACCGCAAAGTATCCACCGAGTGGACGATAGAGTCGAAGTAGAGGTGCCTCAAATACTCGGAAGGCTTGCGGGAGATGTTTTTTCTAAACTCGCTTCTCTGATGATAGGCGTGATCCAGCCGCCAGATGTTGTACGGCAGGAGGCCGCCGCCGTGCGAGAGGCAGAGCCGAAGATTGGGATATCGCTCGAAGAGGCCTTTAAGGATCATCCGCTCAATCATCATGGTCGTGCGGTAGGGAAACTCCAGTACATTGCCCAGCATCCCGGTCAGAGGATCGGCGCCCTCCGCGCCGCCCTCGATCGGGTGAACAAATAACAACAGGTTAAGCCTCTGTGCCGCCTCGAAGAAAGGCTCAAACTCAGCGTCATCGAGCGGCTTTCCCTCGACGCTCGTGCCGATTTCCAGCCCCTTTAGGCCCAATCGCCTTGCCTCCTCTGCGATCACCATAGCCTCCCGGGGGCTCTGCAGCGGGACACTGCCGAAGCCGACGAACCTGTCGGGATGAGCGTCGACGACCTGTTGAATGGCCTCGTTTTGCAGGCGGCAAAAATAGGCGGCGGCATCGGCCTGGTCCCGGTAAAATAATAGAATCGGCGAGGGCGAGATTGCCTGGAGATCTATGCTCATACTGTCCAACTCCTGGATTCTCGCCTCGGGGTCGTAGGCCCCCGCGCTCAGATTGCCCCTTTTGCCTCCGCCGGAGACCACGGCGTAGCGACCGTTTTCCAAGATGATCTGGGGCGCTTTGTCCCGGTGTTGCACGGCGCTTCGAAAGGCCTCTAACGGAAAAAAATGGGAGTGGAGATCAATGTTCATGGTTTTTGATACCTTTCCTATCTGAAGCCCCAGCCACGCCGGACGGTTCGACCCGGAGGAATCCGACGAATGTGGAGCTGCCGGTAGAAAAACACAAGGCGCGTCTTTTGACAATGGTTGCCCTGGATGCTATAGAAAAATTTTGTCCGTGTCGTAGGGGGATCTTGCTGTCATGGCCTGGTTTGACCGCGCTCCGGGAGAGAAGAAGAACCCCTCCGAGGTTTCCTCGCCGCCGCCTTTGAGTCCGGCCAAATCGGCAGAAGAAGTCCCGGCCGAATCCGCAGCAGAGGAGCTGGTCGCTTATCTCTATAAGGGGAGCCGGGTGACCGGGCAGCTGACCTTTCACGGGCCGGCCAGGATCGACGGCAGCGTGGAGGGAGAGGTGCTGTGCCATGGGGTGCTGACGATCGGGGAGGAGGCCGAGGTGCGGGCAAGAATTTCCGGCGACATAGTGATCATTCGCGGCAAAGTGGAAGGCGATGTGGCGGCTAAGGAGAAGGTAGAACTGGAAACGCCTGCGCGGCTCTTGGGAAACATCGACGCCCCCCGAGTGACTATCACAGAGGGTGTGGTATTTGACGGCCGTTGCTCCATGGGAGGGGCGAGGGACAGGCGCGAACCCCTGAGTCCGACGAGATCGGGTAGTGAGAAAGCCTTGGAGGGCGAGACCTCAAAGCTTATTGGCGAATTGGATAAGTAGACTTCGATTCGCCGCTCGTCTCATCCCCAAATTCTAAGGTTCCTTTCCAGATAGCGCGTGCAGCCAGGTTCAGCGCCGTGGGCCGCACGCGAGCCGTTTACTGGGAAGAGACGTTTATACGCGCGCTCAAGTGCCTGGATAGCTCATGATTGCGTTAGATTACACCGTCCTTATTCAGATTGCTGCATTTCTCGTCTTCTGGTTTCTCTTGACCAGGCTGCTGTTCAAGCCTTTCATCGGCCTCCTGGAGGAAAGAGAGCGTAGAACCGAAGGGGCGAAGGCGGAGGCGGCTGCGCTGAAGGAGGAAGGGGAGCGTCTGTCGAAAGAGTACGAACAGGCGATCGCAAAGGCGAAGGACGAAGGGCGCGCCGCGAAGGAGACAATCCTGCAGGAAGCGCGCCAGGCCCGGGAGCGGCTGTTGGGCCAGGCCCGAGAAGAGGCGGCCCGGATGGTGCAGGCGGCTCGGGAAGAGATTCGCAAAGAGCTCGAGAGAGGCCGGGAGCTCGCCGCGCGTGAGGCGGAAGCGATAGCCCGCCAGATGGCGGAGAAGATCCTTGGGCGGAGGATCGGATGAGCCTCTACCTCTTATTTGTTGCCTCCGAGCTTTGGGCTTCCTCTGCGGCGGGGGCCGGGGAGCATGCGGCCTCCGTGACCCAACTATTATTTCCCTCAATCAACTTTCTTATCTTCCTTTACCTCGTCAAGCGCTTCGCGCTGCCCCTGGTGAAGAGCCATCTCCGCTCCCGGCGCGAGGAGATCGTGGCCGCCCTGGCAGAGGCGGACGAGGGCAAGCGCAGCGCCGATGCCCTGGTTCGAGACTATCGGGCCCGCCTGGCTCGGATTCATGAAGAGAGCCGGAGGCTGCGCGACGAGCTGCGCACGGATGGAGAGCGGGAGAAGGCCAGGCTGCTCACCGAGGCCGGAGATCTGGCGACGAGGATCAAGGCCGATGCGGACTTTCTTGCGGAACAGGAGGTCAAGCTGGCACGGCAGAAACTGCGCGCGGAAATAGCCCGCGCGGCGGAGCAGGCGGCGCAAAGGCTGGTGCGGGCCGGTCTTGAGCCCGCCGACCAGGGGCGATTGGTGGAGGAGTTCTTGAGCGAAGTAGGACGGCGATGATCGAAGGGAGTCTCAGCCGACGATACGCGCGGGCGCTTTTCGAACTGGCCTTGGAGGAGCGCCGGGAGGAGCAGGTCGGAGGGGAGATAGACCGCTACGTGGCGGCTTACGCCGACTCGTCCCTGTCCGCGGCGCTGACCAACCCGGCCTTCCCTCTAGCGAGCCGGAAAAATGTCGCGGTCGAAGTGGCGCGCGGGTTAGAGCTCTCGCCCTTGGCGGTTCATTGCTTGTCGCTCTTGCTGGAGCGCGATCGCTTGAGCTATCTCCCCGCTATCGCCTCTTGCTATCGGCGCCTCCTGGACGAGAAGAGGGGCCGGGTGGAGGCGCGCGTGGTCTCTTCCGCTCCGTTGGAGGCGGCGATGTTGGATAGATTGCGCGAGGCGCTGAGCCGGCTTTCCGGCAAGGAGGTAGTTCTCAAGCCGGAGAGCGATGCTGGACTGATCGGCGGCGTGGTGATTCAGCTGGAAGGCAAGGTTTACGACGGCAGCGTGCGCACGCAGATCGAAAAGATGAAGGAGCGCATCGAGCGCGGCTACTAGTTTAGTTACTCGTATACTCGTTATTTGTTAGAGCGAGAGAGAATTGACCAATAACCAATAACGAATAACCAGTAACCAGATTCTGGAGGATGTAAATGGAAATAGGCACGGCGGAAATAAGCCGGATCATTAAAGAGCAGATTCGGGACTACGAGAAGGCGGTGGAGATCCAGGAGGTGGGCACGGTCCTTTCCACCGGCGACGGCATCGCCCGCATCTACGGGCTCGATCGGGTGGCGGCCGGAGAGCTGCTGGAGTTTCCGCATCGCATCTACGGTGTGGCGCTCAATCTCGAGGAGGATAATGTCGGCGCGGCGCTTTTCGGCGAGACCCACATGATCAAGGAAGGCGATACGGTGAAGCGCACCGGCCGGATCGCCGAGGTGCCGGTGGGCAAGGCCCTGGTTGGCAGGGTTGTAAATGCATTAGGCGAGCCGATCGACGGGCGGGGTCCGATTGACACCAAGGAGCGGCGCCGGATCGAGCTCAAGGCGCCGGGGATTGTCGCGCGCCAGCCCGTCAAAGAGCCGTTGCAGACCGGGCTGAAGGCGATCGACGCCATGATCCCGATCGGCCGCGGGCAGCGCGAGTTGATCATCGGAGACCGCCAGACCGGCAAAACCGCTGTGGCGATCGACACCATCATCAACCAGAAAGGCGGCAACGTCGTCTGCATATACGTTGCCATTGGGCAGAAGCGCTCCACCGTGGCTCAGGTGGTGGATACGCTCAGACAGTACGGCGCGATGGACTACACGATCGTGGTCGCCGCCACCGCCTCGGAGTCCGCCCCGCTCCAATACATCGCCCCCTACAGCGGCTGCACTATGGGCGAGCAGATCCGCGATAACGGCGGCCACGCCCTTTTGATCTATGACGACCTCTCCAAGCACGCGGTCGCCTACCGCCAGCTCTCTCTCCTGCTGCGCCGCCCGCCCGGCCGGGAGGCCTTTCCGGGAGATGTCTTTTATCTCCACTCGCGCCTGCTCGAGCGCGCCGCGAAGTTGAGCGATGCCCGCGGCGGCGGCTCGCTCACGGCCCTGCCTATCATCGAGACGCAGGCGGGCGACGTCTCGGCCTATATCCCGACCAACGTGATCTCGATCACCGACGGCCAGATCTTTCTCGAAAGCGACCTTTTCTACTCCGGCGTCCGTCCGGCCATCAACGTCGGCATCTCGGTCTCCCGCGTCGGCGGCAACGCGCAGATCAGGGCGATGAAGCAGGTGGCCGGCACCCTGCGGCTCGACCTGGCGCAGTACCGCGAGATGGCGGCCTTTGCCCAGTTCGGCTCCGACCTGGACCAGGCGACGCAGCGCCAGCTCAATCGCGGCAGCAGGCTGGTGGAGATCCTTAAGCAGGGCCAGTACGAGCCGCTTCCCGTGGAGAAGCAGATCTTGATCATCTATGCCGGGACCAACGGCTTCCTCGACCATCTGCCGGTCTCGGCGCTCAACAAATACGAGCAGGAGCTCCACGCCTTCGTCGAGTCGAGGCACCCGGATCTGCTGCCTCAGATCGTCAAGCAGCGGGAGTTAAACGACGATCTGCGCGCCAAGATGAAAAAGGCCCTGGAGGAATTCAACGCTCAATTCAAGGAATAGGTGTATTAGTTATTGGTTACTAGTTAATAGGAGAAAAACGACAAAACTTGAGGCCTTTGCTAGTAACCAATAACGAATAACCAGTAACTAACAATGGCGACCTTAAAGGCCATAAGAAAACGGATCGGCTCGATCCGCAATACGCAGCAGATCACCAAGGCGATGAAGATGGTCTCTGCCGCCAAGCTGCGCCGCGCCCAGGAGGCGGTGCTCGCGGCGCGCCCGTACGCCGAGAAGATGGCGGCGCTCCTCCAGAACCTCTCCGCCCGTGTCGCCGCCGAGGCGCATCCGCTGCTTACCGCGCGCGAGGAGAAAAAAGTCTTGCTGTTGCTGCTCACGGCGGATCGCGGCCTTTGCGGCGGCTACAACTCCAACCTGATTCGGGCAGCGGAAGGTTTCCTGCGCAGCCAGAGAGGGGAAAAAGAGATCCAGCTCGCCGTGGTGGGCCGCAAGGGCGTGGACTACTTTCGGCGGCGCAAGGTGGAGATGGCCGAGCGCTATATCAACATCGGCTCCCGTCCGGCCGAAGAGCTGGCGGCGGAGCTGGCGGAAAAGCTGATCGCCCGCTTTCTCCAAGGGGAGTGCGACGCGGTCTATATGCTTTACAGCCGCTTTCGCTCGGCCCTTTCTCAAGTGCCGACCATGGAGAAGCTCGCGCCGGTGGCGGCGGAGAAAGACGAGGGTGAGGGGCAGGCCACCGAGTATCTCTACGAGCCGGGTTTGGAGGCGTTGCTCTCGAGCCTGCTGCCCAAGGTGGTGGAGGTGGGAATCTACCGGGCCTTGCTCGAGGCCTCTGCCAGCGAGCACGGGGCGCGCATGACCGCCATGGATTCCGCCACGTCGAACGCCGCCGAGATGATCAGTACTCTCACTCTGCAGATGAACCGGGCGCGCCAGGCCTCGATCACCAAGGAGCTTCTGGAGGTCGTCTCCACCGCCGAGGCGCTGAAATGAGATGGTGATTGGTTATTAGTCTCTTAGTTATTGGTTTAAGAATTTGCGAGCTCCTTACGATGGACGTATCCGAACTATTAACTAATAACGAGTAACCAATAACATCTTGATGGGGGTTTGAAACGATGAGCAATATGGGAAAGATCACGCAGATCACGGGAGCTGTGGTGGATGTGGAATTTCCGGGCGGCTCGCTGCCGGCGATCTATA
>Ga0209109_10000719_pt1 | contig 18035 bp, 18 predicted proteins | sample Rifsed10ft2_FD_184004 | JGI IMG/M metagenome (GOLD analysis project Ga0209109, IMG submission 184004) | Soil microbial communities from Rifle, Colorado, USA - sediment 10ft 2 (version 2) | ecosystem: Environmental > Terrestrial > Deep subsurface > Rock core/Sediment | place: Rifle, Colorado... | reverse complement strand
TGGCAAGCTTTAACCTTAACGACCGCACAACCTCAACCCCGGTGCCGGATTCCGGTGGAGCAACTATTCAGGATTTCCACTTCCAGCGACTGTTTCGGGGTTTCGACGACCCTGCTGAACCCAGCATAAACCGAAATGGCGAGGTAGCTTTCTATGCGATTTCCGACCGCCCCACTGAATTCTTTGCCGAAGTTGTCCTTGTTGGAAGGTTCCCCGAGGACGCAGAAGATGAAGGGGGCAGCATCGTCGCAACGCTTCGCAAGGCTGCAATGACCGGAGACCCGGCCCCGGACCCGGGGGATGCCCCAATCGGCGCTATCATAAACTGGCCTGTCGTTTCCCTCAATTCCCATGGCGATGTCGCCTTCGATGAGTTCCCCAGCTTCCCCTCTTCTCTCGTGGACCGAAGGCTGTTCATGGCGGATGCAGGGGGAAACCTGACCCGGCTTGCGCAAACTGGCGATGCGGTTGTTTTCCCCGAGAACGCGACGTTCGGTGGTTTCTCTTTTTCACCGCAAATCAACGACGAGTGTGAGGAGGAAAACAATGCTTCGACCGCCGCCCGCCGCGCCTGCGTGGCCGCCTTCTCGGCGTCGGTTCAGCATCCGGATGTGACGGGCGGGATTTTCCTCCGGCAGACAGATGGCACTTCCAGAGCAGTTGTTCTCGAAGACCGGGGCGGAGGGGACGGCAGCCCTGTTCCCGGGACATCCCACACCTTCGACCAACTGCACAACCCGGCCAGCTTGACGAACGAGGGTCGCTTTGCCTTCAAAGGAGTTTTCGAGAACGGATGTACGGAGGGAATTTTTGCCTGGCTTGGCAGTGAAGTCGTAACAATAGCCAAAGAGGGAAATGCTGTGCCGGGGTTCAGTCTTCCGCTGTTCAGATTTGGGATTCCCTTCCTCGGCAGGAACAACAAGGTTGCGTTCACTGCTCAACTGGCCGAGAAGTTTGTCGGCGATTGCTTTGCGGATAGCTCGTTTGCCGCGGCTGCGGGTTCTACAGAGCTGTCTTGGAGCACAGTCAATAACCCCCAAGTTCAGGTGGGGCTTGTGGACCTTCGCAATGGCGATCAAATCTTTGCCGCGCTTCCGAACCTGCCTGTCCTGGGGACCTTCCTTGAGTCCGTGCTGCCCATTGTGCCGGTCGGGAACGCTCCCGCGGGGAGCGAGTTCACCTGGACGCTGACGACTTACTTGGGAGCAACCATCCAACTCAAATTCGTGAGCCTCGGGCCGTCCCCAACCGGCTTTCGGGTGAGTTTCGAGCTTCAGCTTCGAGTAAATGGTGATGTCCTCGCAAGCAATGTTTTCATTCGCCGCGGCCTCACGCCCGTGACTCTTATGGTGCAAGAGATAGCTGGAGCCAACCATCTTCTCGGGGGCGGCACGAGATTTACGGCTACGGGTGACCAGCTGCCCGACTTCGATGTGACCGGCCCGGCAGTGGATGATCTCGCCGGGGACACACTCGTTGAGATCCGCTACGGCGTCACCGGCCCTGCACTCACCCGCTACCAATTGGAGCAGATTATTCTCTCTACCGATCCGATCAGCCCGGCTGTCTTTCTGGCGACAGAAGCCAAGAAAAAGAAGTAGTAGCGAATCGACATTTGGGATAGGAGTCGAACTGTCTGTGCCCAGCAAGACTTTCTGGGGGTCCGCCGCCAAGTCAGCAGTGATTGACAATCTACGCGGCAGCGCAGGGCGCGGTGGGGGACCGACGCAGCGACTCCACTTCATTCGGCTCGAGAGAATCGATCGACTCCAATTCAGCTTGCGCCGCCCACGAATTTAAGACCGCGTGGGGTTGAAACGAACTTAGTGCAAAACTTTTGCCTTTTCGCAGGCGGGTCGCCAGAGGTTTAAAGGAATCTCGTTCAATAGCGGAATATCACCCACCATCTGTGCAATCGGCAAGTTCTAAAATCGTCCCCTAGGGCGCGCCATTCGTTTCAATGGTTCATGGCCACTCTCAGTTTTCCAGCAAACGGACTGTAGTCGATTTCATAGATAGTGATTCCCTCGGAGGAATTCACTCCTGGTGGAGCACTTCTCTGGATTCGTCGAGCCTAGCGTAGACGACAATACCAACCCGGCTGACCTGCACGTGTTCAAGAAGTTGGAGAGAGTGTTCAGTTCTTGAGATTTGGTCAGAAGGATGGCTTCAGGAACGGTGGACGGACGTCAGCCCAACCTGGGGAAGTATTCCGAGGAGAGGTAGGGCAGGTAGAGAAGTGCGACGAAGGATTCTACGCGTGCCGGTTCGGGGAATCATTTCAACCTTGTATCCGAACTGTCCCTGTTTATCCGAAGGCTTTATTCCCCTGGCGCAGTGGGATCCAAAGTGCACTCGAGGCAAAGCCTTCCCGCCGGCGCAAACCCTTCCTTCTTGAAAAAGGCCAGCAGCTCAAAATCATCCCAGGCCACTTCCGTGCGCAACGTGGTGATGCGCAGCGCTCCCAAGTTGAGCCGCAACTGTCGCATCAGCGCTCGGCCGACGTGCCGTCCTCGGTACTGAGGGTGCACCCCGATTGCTTCAATCGAGGCCGAGGGCTCGGTCACGCCATATTCGCCGTAATATAACGATGCGATCAGGAAGCCCACCACCTGCCCGCCTAACTCTGCCACCAGAGAGATCTGCAAGCCTGCCTGCTTCACCGCGCGCTGAATCATCAGATCGAAGTACCGGGGGCGCCGCCGGCCCGTGGCGCCCGCGTCGATCGACACCACCGCCTCAAGGTCCTCCTCGCGCATCGTGCGAACCAGCACCGCATCGGTTTCCAGAATGCCCGGCTCTTCGGTGCGTTCGACCGCCATGTTGGTTCTCCTCTCCCGGCTCAACTGCCGCCGAGGAACTGCCCTGCGTCCACGCGCAGAATCTGGCCGGTGATCCGGCTGCTGCCCGGCCCACACAGGAACAGAACCGTTGCGGCTACATCCGCCGGCTCGAGAAATGTACCGAGCAGGCTTTCGGCCAGTGCGGCGTCCTTCACTTCTTTGGGCACGGCCTCAGTCAGCGGCGTCCGCACCCAGCCGGGTTCGACCACGTTGACGAGGATTCCGAAGCGAGCGGTCTCCCGCGCGACGCTCTTGGCCAGGCCAAGCAGGCCCGCTTTGCTGGCCGAGTACGCCGAGGTGCCGAACTTTCCCCGTGAGCCGTTGATCGAACCAATCAACACAATCCGGCCGCCAGGCCCGAGGCGCAGGACGGGCACGGCGTGGCGAATCAGCAAAAAAGCTCCGCGCAGGTTTACGGTCTGCACGAGGTCCCAGTCGTCCACCGTCAGCTTCCACACCACAGCATCGCGGGAGACTCCCGCAGCGTGGACCGCGAGGTCGAGCCGGCCGTATTCACTACGCACTTGTTCAATGGCGGCAGCCACCGAGCCGTCTTCGCGCATATCACACTTCACCCAGGGTTCACCGGCCCGGGCTGGCTCAGCCAGATCAAGCGATACCGCGCGCGCACCAGCTTCTTGAAGCGCAGCAATGATGGCGCTGCCAATGGCCCCCGAGCCGCCGGTGACCACCGCTACCTGCCCCGCGAGTTCCTGACGGCCATTCATACTGTGGCCTCCGCGCGGCGCGCGAGCACCTGGTAGCGAAATCCGCCCCAGAGGGCCGCACCCAGCGCGCCGGCATAGATCGAATGCCGGTGGGTATGGATCTGCATGTTCAGTTTTTCTTCGTCCACCTTCTCTTGCAGAGCTTTCGCCAGGCCGACGTCGGCCGCCAGCCCCCCGCTGATGGCCACATGCCCCTCGGCGCCGATGGCGCGCAGCAGCTTGATGTAGCGGCCGGCCATCGAAAGGTGGATGCCCTTCAGGATGTCCGCGGTGGAGATGCCCCGGCTGACCATGTTGATGACGTCGGTTTCGGCCAGGACCGCGCAGATGCTGCTGACCAGTTGCGGGTTTGCGGCCCGGCAGGAGAGCGGCCCCACCTCTTCGAGCGCGATGCCCAGGTAGCGGGCGACGTTTTCCAGGAACTGGCCGGAGCCGGAGGCGCACTGGCTGGTCATGCGGTAGCCGAGCACGCGGCTGCGCTCGTCAATGACCATGGCGCGGGCGTGCAGCGCCCCGACGTCGATCACCGCGCGGACCTGCGGCATCAGGAAAACAGCGCCGCGGGCGTGCGTGGTCATGCCGTAGAAGTGGCCGCGACGGAAATCCACCAGCTCGCCCTCGCCGGTGCTGGCCACATAAGCGACATCGCCCCGCGAAAGGCTGGCCTCTTCGAGCGCCACCTCGTAGCCTTCGTGAATCACCTTGCGGAGGTCGCGGCGGCGGATGCGATCCGTACGGAGGGTCAAAACTTCGGCGTCGGATTCTCCTTTCATCCGCACCACGGCGACCTTCACCGAGCTCGAGCCCACGTCCACGCCGGCAGTGATCAGCCCATGCGCGGTGGAAGGCTTTGCGAGGGAGATCGCGGCCGTCATGCCGCTTTCCTCTCCGCGCGGTGCGCAAACAGCGCCGCCCCCAGCGCACCGGTGTAGATGGAATCCGGCGAGATATTGAGCGTGCGCTCGCCGTAGTTCTCCTTCACCAGCTCGCGCAGCGCGGCCACTGCCGCGGGGTTGCGCGCCACTCCGCCGGTGAAGGTGAACTCGTCCGAGATGCCGCCCGAGCGCGCGAGCAACGACATGGCGCGAAGGATCATCGCCCGGTGCAGCCCGGCCAGGATGTCTTCGCGGGCCTGGCCCAGCGAGAGCCGTTCGCGCAGCTCGGCACCGGCAAAGACGGTGCAGGTGCTATTGATCTTCACCCGGCACTGGCTCTGCTGGGCCAGCGGGCCCAGTTCGTGCACCCCCAAGTTCATCTCGTCGGCGATGTAACCCAAATAGCGGCCGCAGCCGGCCGCGCAGCGGTCGTTCATCTGAAAACTGGTAACAATTCCGTTGGCATCCACCTGGATTGCTTTGGTGTCCTGTCCGCCGATGTCGAGCACGGTGCGCGTGCCCGCGAACATCGCGTGGGCGCCCAGCCCGTGACACAGGATTTCGCTGCGGATCTGCTCCTTGGGGAAAGGAAGGCGCTGGCGGCCGTAGCCGGTGCCCACTGTGGCGACTTCCTTCAACTCCATGGCGCGCGCCGATTCCACCGCCGCCCGCAGCCGCGGCTCATTCTGTTGCAGGGCCGGAGCCGCCGTGGCGAGTGTGCGGTCAAGTGCGCTGCCGATGTGGCCCTCGAAGGCACCGTCGGCGGTGGAGTTCTCCACCACGAGGATGGCGCTGTCGAAGAGCCCGCAGAAAGTCTCAAACGTGATGCCCTTGGGGTCGGCGTGTTGCTCGGCGAGCTGCAAATAGTCTGCGGCGGCCAGGTCGCGGAAGAAATCACTCTTGCGCACGGCCAGTTCCCCGAAATGGGCAATTGCGCGCTCGGCCATGGCGTCCACGATGCGTTCCAGGAGCTCGTCCAGCTCGCGCTGGTAGGCCCGGTGGCGTGGGGCCCCGGCGGTGCGGTGCAGGGTTTCGCGCAGCCGGACGAGTTGGTCAAGGTGATGTTCCAGGCGGAAATTACGCGCCAGCGCGGGCAGAAACGACTTCTCCACGCCCGCGAGGGAAGTATCAGCGGTGAGCGCGTTGCGCGTGAGCGTAAACCGCGCGCGGACGAACGCTTCTTCGCGGGCCACCTGGCAGGCGACGTCGTAGTTGCTCCGGCTGTTGGTGATGCCGCGGCCGAGTACCTGGTCTTCCGGGTCGAGGATCACCGCCTTGGTGGTGGTCGAACCTAGGTCGATGCCAACGTAGACCGGCGTCTCGCTCATGCCTGCACCCTGACCGCGCGCTTCTGCTGGAGCATCTGGAGATAGCTTTCAATGCGATTCTTGATGTTCGCGGCGGAGAAATAGCGGGGATCAACGAGGTCGCTTTCGATAAAGCCGCCGGGAACGCCGGTGCGCTCCTCGAGCTGGCGCAGCATCAGGAGCTGGCCGACGCTGAAGGAGTTGCAGCTTTTCACGCTGTTGATCATGAATCCGTCGGCGCGGTAGTCGCGGATGTACTGCTCCAGCAGACCGACGCGCGTGGGCAAGCCCAGGTTGGTATAGCAGCCCAAGCAGTAATCGGCCAGGGATTCAAGCGGCCGGGCGGGATCGTGGCGGAAGCCGCGGTCATAAAGGCCGCCGACCTTGGTGTAACTGCTGGCCACCACCACCGCGCCTTCTTCGTAGAACATCTTCCAGAACTCGCGGAAGCTGGTCCAGTTGGGCGGGCCTTCGATCACCAGGCGGTAGCGCTCCGTTCCGAGCGAGCCGTCCGGTGTAACCGGCCCGAGGCCCTGCCGCAGGCGCTCCTCGATCTCCTGGCGCAGCGTCCGGTAGTACTCGACGCCTGCCTCTGTGCCGCGAAACGCCGTGAACATCGGGCCGATGTAATACACGCCGCCGAAATACGCGTCGATCGGCGAAGGAACGTTTTTCGCACTTTCGAGCACCCAGACCAGGTCGTCTTCGGCCTGGGCGGAAAGGCGCATCATTTCCCGCAGCCGGTCCTCGTCGTACCGCCGGCCGGTGACCTGCTCGAGCTTTGGGATCACTTCGGTGCGGAGCTGATCGAGGATGTAGTCGCGGTGGTGCTCATGAATTTGGCCGTCGGACTGGTAGGGCACGTGCAACATGGCCACCGGACAGTTGTACTCCTGCCGCAGCAGCTCGAACCACTTCATGAACGTGAAGCAACCGGTGTAGGAAAGCAACAGCAGATCGGGTGGCGGCAGCTTCTTGCCGGTCGGACCGATGTTGCCCTTCTTCAGCATGCCGATATCGCACTTGACGTAGGTGCATACGTCTTCGCTGTGGCCCTGTTTCTCGGCTTCAGCGATGTAGTCGCCCGAGAGCTTGCGCATGCCCGATTGCAGCGCATTGATTTCCGGCAGCACCGGCAGCACGTCGAAGGCGCGCATCAGCTCGGTGAGGTTGCCGGGCACGAAGGTGTACACCACCTTGCGACCGTCTTCGTGCGCGGTAGCCAGGGCGTCGTAGTGGGCGCCGATCATCTGCTTCTGCAAGAGCATGCTGCGCTCTTTCTGGGCCTGGTCCTGCGAAGAAGCGTCTTTGCGCGGCTCGCTGCTCATGCTTCGCTCCACAGACGGATCGAATCGGAAAACGTGCCGGCCTGCTCGCGGATCACCGCAAACTGGCCGGTGTCCTCGGAATACTTGAACTGCGTGTGCGGGATTCCTTCGCGCTCGAGCGCTCGCACCAGCATCGGCTGTTCAAGCAACGCGGGATCGCAAAAGCTCGGCGCGCAGAAGATCACGCCCTCGGCGCGGTTCTGCCGGACCGAATCGACCAGCCCGCGCCCGTGGTCGCCGTCGGGCAGATAGCGCGAGGCGGTCACCGCGCTGTGGTTGAGGTACGCCTCAACCAGGTTTTGCAGCGGATCGCCTTCGGTCGGAGTATCACAGGTGATCCAGCGCAGACCCAGCAGCAGGTCGTCGTCCACCACCCAGCAACCGGCCCGCTCCAGCGTGAGCAGCAGGCCCAGCGGCGGCTGCTCGCAGAACATGCCCACCAGCACCACGCGGCTCTGGTCCTGCTCGCAGCGGTCGGCTTCAAGCGGCGCCAGCTTCAGGTATTGCCGCAGCATGGCCGTGTGCTCCTCGGGCGGCAACAGGTTGCCCGCGCGCAGGAACAGGAACACCTCGGACGTGGGGTAAAACCACGGCTGCCGGCTGCGCGCCTCGTAGAGCGCGCGGATGGCGGCGCGGTTCTCGTTATAGACAGCGATGCTGCGGGATAGATCGGCATCGGAAACCGTATGTCCGGCCAGCCGGCCCAGGTCCTCGCGCAGGATTTCCAGTTCCCGCCGCCAGTAGACGCCGCCCACGGCGCGCTCATAGTTTTGCGGCACGTCCACGTAGCGGACGTAGCGGTCGGGGAAAAGCATCGTCCACATGCCGGAAAGGTTGCGGATCACGTCGCAGATGGAAGGGAACAGCATCCCGTCCAGCGCGTCGAGCCGGTGCGAAAGCGCCAGCTCGATGGTGCTGCGCGGGATGTGGCAGATGTAGCTCTGGAAAAAAGCGTCGCCGCGGATGATCTCCAGCCGGTCCCCGCCGCCGACGATTCCCACCGGCAGCATCCCCGCAGCATGGATCAGCTCGCGCGGCACGTAGATGGGCATGTGGCCGACCGCCTTGCGGCCCGGCGCAGCTTCTTTCCAGGCCCGCACCGCCTTGAGGTCCAGGTCGTCAAACAACTCGCGCGCGCGGTTGGTCAACTCAACGAGCTCGGGTCTCACGCAGCTTCTCCTCTGCCGGTTCGGTTCATCTCCGCGCTTTCACCGGTTCCGCGACCCACGGAGCGATTTCGCGGATCAGGTCCTCGCTCCAACGGACACCCTCGGCCAGCCGCCGGCGCAGGAGAACGAAATCGACTTCCCGCTGGTCACGCGTGCCGTAGTGGAAGGCGCGGAAGCCGGCGTTGGCCTCGGTCATCATGTTCAGCGATAGCCAGGCGCGGTTGGATTCGCGGTTGCGGTCCCAGTGTTCGAGCTTGTGCTTGCGCAGGCTCTCGATCGTCTTGGTCAGGCAGTCGGGCATGGTGTAGAGGAGCTTGGTGCACTGCTCCTCGACAGCCTGGTCGAGTAGCGAGAGGTCCACCGTGCCGCGGACCAGCAGGGCTTTGCCTTCGTCGCGGGCTGCGCCCGTCTTCCACTGGCCCAGCACCACGCGGCCGTATTCGTCCAGCAGCCGGTCGGTGACCACCAGCGGGTTCGCCACCCAGTGGCCGTCCACTTTCAACGCGGGGACGATCTGCGTCAGCCCGCCCAACCAGTAGAAGCGATGCGCGCTCCACGGCTCGCAGAGCGTCCCGCTGATCATGGCGTTTTCCATCCCGACAAACAGAGGCAGGAAGTCGGTGCTGCCGCCATCGGGCGCGGAGCCGTGCTTGGGCCCGGCCTGGCTAAAGACGGCCAAGTCGCTCGAGATCGAGAAGTCGCAGGCCATGCCGATTTCCTGGCCGCCGCCGACGCGCATGCCGTTGACGCGGCAAAGGACGGGCTTGTCGCACTGCAACACGGCAGTCACCATGTCGTTGAACAGCCGCATGTACTGGCGATATTCGCCGGGGGCTCCGGCGTACACCTCGGCGTACTCGCGCGTGTTGCCGCCGGTGCAGAAGGCCCGCGTGCCCGCGCCCGTCAGAACCACGGCCACGGCGGCACGATCGTTGCTGGCCTCCCGCAACGCGAGGATGACCTCCTTGATCATATCCGTGGTGTAGGCGTTGAGTTCGTCCGGGTTGTTCAGCGTGATCCAGACGTTGTGGAGGCCGCTGACCTCCACGCCGGAGCGGTCGCGCGCGGGCCGCCGCTCGACCAGGATTTCGCGCGGCGTGAGCTTTTCAATCAGGTTGTGGTTCTTCATCGGCGTGCCTCCTCGTTCGCGGCTCTGCCATCGTTGTGCGGCGTCAGAATGACGCGGCGCCGGATGGCGTGCTTGGCCACAGCTTCAAAAATCGCCGGGGCCTCCTCCAGCGCGTGTGGTTCGACGTAAGGACCCAGCGCGATCTTGCCTTCCAGAACCAAAGCCAGTGCGGCGGGGTATTGATCGGGCGGGCAGCCCCAGTTGCCCTGCGCCGTTGCGTCAAAAGCCATCAGGTTGGAAAGGCGCAGCTCCACGGGCTTGCTGGTGAAGCCGACCACGCCCAGATAGCCACCGTGGTCGAGCAGACCAAACGCCGTCGCCTGTCCCGCCGGCGTTCCGCTGGTTTCGAAAATCTTCAGCCCGATGCCGCGCCGGCCGCTTTCCTTCGCAAACGAGCGGACGGCGGCTTTCAGGGCCTTCGGGTCGGTCGAGCCGGCATCGAGCACCAGCGAAGCGCCGTGCTGCGCCGCAAGGTCGAGCCGGTCGCGGTCAATATCAATGGCCACCACGGCTGCGCCCAGCGCGGCCGCGATCTGCACGCCGAAGCCGCCCACTCCCCCGGCGCCGACAAACACAGCCACGTCCTCGGGGCCGAGCCGCGCGCGCCGGATGGCCTCGTAGGGAGTGGTGACGGCGTCGGCGACCACCGAGAGCATGGCCAGCGAAAGACCGGAGGGGAGTTTCTCCGGTACGGGGCACAATCCCCGTGACGGCACGAGCACGTGCGTGGCAAAGCCGCCGTCGCCGTCATTGCCCGGCATGAACTGTTGCCGGCAAATCGTCGGACGCCCCGCGGCACAAGCCGGGCACGCACCACAGGGAATCACCGCAGGAACAATCACGCTGCGGCCGAGCCACCCGGCGGCTTGCTGGCCCGCTGCGACCACCCGCCCGGCGATTTCGTGCCCCAGCACCAGGGGCAGCGGATGGCGCGTGGGGATTCCGTCGAAGGCAAATCCAAGATCGGTGTGGCAAACGCCGCAGCCGGCAACCTCGATCACAACCTCATCGGCTGCCGGCTCGCAAAGCTGAAACGCATGAACTACCAGTGGCTGGCCGGATGAGACCAGACGGTAACCGAAGGCTCCTTGGATTGTGGACAAGCTCTTCTCTCCATGATTCCTCTGGGCCTTGCTCAACCTGTGCCCCGCTCGCCAGCCTCAGCGCTGGGCGACGGTGGCCTCGGTCACGATGAGCTTGCCCTTCATCGTCATGTGTTCGTCGCTGCACCACACCGTGCACGCAAACACAAACGTGCCCGCGCGCGTGGGCGTCAATTCGATAATCTGCACTTGCCCGGGCTTGATCTCGGCGATGCCCACTCCCAGTTCGGGGATGGCAAAGCCGTGGCTCACTGTTTCCGCGTTCTTGATGCGCAGCCGCAGCGGTTTTCCCACCACCGCGGAGACCTCGCTCGGCTCAAAGTTCCCGTTCAGCGGCGACCGCGTGACAATATCGATCGTGGCCAGTTGCTGGCTGCGATGCTGTTCGTACCACACCGCGCCGAAGTAGGTCAGCACCGTTGCCGCCAGCACCAGAATCCACGCCACCCAGCTCGACCATTGCATCTTCATCGTTTCGTCTGCTCCTTACCCAATGAACAGCCACAGGAGTGCCGCCGTGGACAGCGTGAGGAAGAGGGCAATCGGAATGAACCCGCGTTGCACTCGCTGTTCGCCCTGCTCCGGCGTCAGCACGGTGCGGGCGGCCAGCGCTTCCACCGGCACAACCTCCTGACCCGCTGGCGCCCCACCGCAGTAGGTTTGCCTCGCAAGTTTGTAGGCAAAATCCAGACAGAGCAGCAGACCCACCAGCAGGCACGCCGCCTGGATCCAGGGCATGGCACCGGTCCAGAACGGCGTCCATGGGAAGTGCGCCGTCCCGAACAGGTCCCAGCCCCAGGCAAACGGGTCCGAGAGGATGTGCAGCACGTAGCTGCTGTTCGGCAGCAGGATGCCGAAGCTGAACGCAATCCATGCCACCAACCCCAGGGGCACCAAAGTGTAAGAGAAGTTGATGTAAGCCTTCTTCAGCGACACCTCCCGGGCGTCGGCCATCCGTCGCGACCACCAGACAAAGCCGAGGAAGACGGCCGGGATCACCGCCAGGTTGAACAGCGAGTGCAAGCCGATGAAGCTCACATAGCCGCCCCACGTTTCGGCGTTGGCCCAGTCTTTCAGCAGGCCCCAGGGACCCTGCATCACCAGGAAGAAGAAGATGGAGATGCCCAACATGATGAAGGCCTTCCAGGATTCGTCCAGCCGCCGGTTGTCGTCCACCAGCAGGTCCGTGCCGGGCGGCCGCAAGTTGAACGCCATGTTGTCGTACTCACAGGTCTTAAAGCACTCGAAGCACATCCCGCAGTAGGTGTTCCGCTTGAACGTGTAGGGAAGCAGCATCCACGGGCAGCCGTAACCCTGCTCATTGCCCACCACGCATCCCTTGTTCTTGTGGCCTTTGCAGATGCTCGGATCTTTCACGCGCACTTCGGTGATGGCGAAGTTCGAGTACAGCCCTTGGAACCCGCTCACCGGGCACACATACAGGCAGAAGGCGCGCTTGTGGTAGACCATTGAGAGCACGATGGCCAGCGCGATGATCGCCCCCAGCATGATGAATGTAGCAATCGGGCGCGTGGTGATGAAGCCCGTCGTGAATGTCGTGGCCAGGAACAGGAAGTTCATGATCCACATGTTGCTCAGCGATTTTGGCCACCTCTTCTTAAGTCCCAGGTAGAAGTTGCCTTTCTTGTTGTGCCGCACCCCCACCAGTGTGAGTCGTTGCATCCATTCGCCGAGCACCGGCAGCGGGCATCCGATGCACCACGCCCGCGAGCCGCCCGGCACCAGCACCATCATCAGCACCACCCACCAGACGATCCACACGATCATGATGCCAAAGTTGTAGTTGCCCGGCGAGGTGCCCCCGTAGTAGCCCGCCATCAGGATCACCGTGAAGATGAACAGGTTCACCACGATGGGAACGAAAGGCATCCAGCGGCTCTTGAGCAGCGCGCGCACCCACGGGTAGCGCGTCAGCTCCAGCCGCCAGTCCACCGGCATGAATCCCAGAATCCGATCAGTTTGAAACATCGACGCCCTCCCGGTCAGGCTCTTTCGGCGTGTTCCCGGAGCTTGTTCCCCAGCCGGCGCTCGTGGTCGTCCTCGGTGTCGGCCAGTTCCTGGTAGAGCTTGCGCAGCTCCTCGTCGCTGGTGCGCTTGGCCAAGTGCCGGTAATAGTCGCGCGCCTCGCGCTCGGCGCGGAGTCCCACCTCCAGCGCTTCGCGCATCGAGAGCCCCTGGTAGATGAACAGCTCTCCCTCGCTGACCACCGGCGCCTCCATCGGCTGCTGGATGTCGCCCGGAACCAGTTCCAGCCTCTGCTCGCCGTAGCACTTCCGGTACCGCGACTCGAGCTCCTTCCCGTGCTCCCATTCCTCGGCCGCCATCTCCTTGAAGATCTCCACCGTTTCCCGGTCGTAGTCTTGGAACATCGAGGCGAAGTTCTCGTAGATCTGCGCGTTGCGCTCTTCGATGGCGACCGCCACCCAGAGCGCTTCCTGCGGGTTCAGGCTCGCAAAATCGCGTTTCATGTCGCTCCATCCTTGTCTTGGATTCCAGGGGTTGGTTCGGATTGCCCGCTACTGCCGTTGCGCCTCTGCCGCTCAAACAGATAGACCACCACCAGTCCGAAGATTCCTCCGGTCAACCACAACGATCCCGCCAGCCGGTAGTCCGGTTTCACCCGCAGGTATCCGATCATGTACGGATGGAAGGCGCCGCACGTAAACGAACAGCGGAAGGCGAATTTCCCGGTCTTGTCGGCCACGAAATGCACGCCGCCGGCCAGCGACGGCTGCGCGGTCATCTCCAATTCGTATCCGTCCAGGTAGAAGCCATGATGGACATCTTCGCTGACCATGCGGATATGGATGGTATCGCCGCGGTTCACTTCAATGATGTTGGGAGCGTAGGCAAACTTCCGCGCCTTGAGCTCGATCGTGCGTTCCTGTGGGGGTGGCGTTCGCCACGCGAGAAAAGCGATGTGGGTGGCAGCGGCGACGAAAAACAGAGCCAGGAAGATCGCCACCGGCCGCTCTTTGAGGCGTTTGATCATGCCTACCTCCTTGCCGCTCCGGCCACAGCGGTCTCGGTCGGCGGCGGTGCCAGCTCCAGCCACACCCATTCCGAAATGGACTTCCGTGCCCCGCGCTCGCCCTGCGCCCCGTCCCATACGGCGAACGCAATCCGCCGGCGCTCGCCCGTCGCGAATGCGTAGTCATTCGCATCCGCAGCGGTGAGCGCCCGCGACATCACTACCCTCCAGCTCCCGCCCTTCCACGCGCCCCGGCCATCCACCCGCTGATGTTTTTTGCTCTGCACTGTGCCCGGGCCATCGGCGACCAGAGCTTCCACGGCGCTCGGCGGCTTCACGCTTGCGCGCAGATTCCCCGCAGCGAGCGCCGGGTGAAAGGCCGGGTCGCTGTCGAAGGGATAGAAGTCGGCATAGACCTTGCGCTCTTGCCTGGCGGCCCGCAGTTTTTGGTCCCAGTCCGCCTTCCATTGCCAGATCTCGGCCGGGCCGAGGAATCCCATCATCAGCGTGACCGGCTGCTCGACCTTGAGAGGGAACATGACCGCCGCCGCATCCGCAAAGCGCTGTGGCGCCCCGATCTGCCGGTCCTCGGTCGCATCCGCCCACTCCAACAGGAAGAAGATTCGTTCGGCATTCCGCAGCGCGCGCACCCGCATGGGCGGACGGTTGCTGCTGCTCCAGGGCAGCGCCAGCACCTGGAAGCCAACCGGCACCTCCGCCGCCTCCGCTTCTTTCCACGCCGGCGAGTCCGGCGTCTCTGGCGTGCCGGTGACGTACCGGGCGTGCACCGTCACCTTCGGATCGGACGAAACCGTCTCAGGACTCACTGGCGGTCTGCCCAGGCGTTCCTTGACCTTCCACCCGATCCAGCCGCTCAGCAACAGCGTGACGACGATGATGGCGTACACGACCGCCTTTTGTTTCACGGCTTGCCTCCCCTGCGGTCCGGATCTGGACTCGCGATCTGCGAAACCTCCACAAAGTCGCCGCTCGCACCGCACATTGCCCGTTCGTCCTCGTCTTCCTCGCGGCGCCGCGGTGGCGGAGCCGCGATGCGCTCCGGCTGCACCCCGAGCGAGGCCGCGTCCTGCGCCACAAACTCATCCAGCAGCCGCGTGACCTCGACGTAGAACTCCTCCGTCGTCGTCCGCGCAACCACCTCCGCAAAGATTCCCGTCCACCGGCCGAGATGGTCGGCCAGAAACTTGCCCTGTGCTTCTTGGCAGACCTCCACTTGGCCCGGGTCGTTTTGAGCGGCGTACGCTTCCTTGCAGGCCAGCAAGTGCAAGAATTCGAGCTCCATGGCGATGTGGTCCACACGCTCCCCTTCGGCCGAGGTCTGGATACCGAAGGCGCGATAGAAGCCAGCGATATCGGCCATCTGCTGCGCGCGCTGGAATACGTGTGCATTGGAGAACTCGGTCTCGTAAGGAGAGCAGCCTGCCCCGCGCAGATTGCCGAACAACCGCACGCACTCCTCGCGCAGCGTTCCGCGCTCTTCTCCGGCAAGAAAGCTGCGCCGTAGAGTCTCGAGTCGCGACGCGGCTACCACCAGGTGCGAGCTGGCCAGCCACTGGCCCAACACCTCGGGCGACTCGGTCAGCTCCGGCAGCCAGGCCGATTCCGCCGGGTGCACGAGCGCCTGCGCGAAGAACAGATACGTCCGGCTGCGGGCGTTGGCGCGTTCGATGGCAGGGTCCATTCTCGCCTCACGTCGTGTTCAAGTGCTTTTCTGGTCGGATAATCACCGGCTCCTCGATCGGCACGCGGACGGCCTCCTTGCCCTCCGCGTCGTAGCCAATCGCTTCTTTCCCGCTCACCCGAAAGCGCGGGAGGATCCGCGTGGTCGTGCCAAACAGTTGCAGCAAGCCCAGCAACTGGGGAGAAGGGTTGCGATACCGCGCGATGGCCTGCTCAACGCCGGGGCCGAACATCTGCTCAAGGTGACCACGCGGGACCCAGCGCGGCGGGATGTAATACACATTGGGCAGCGTGCCGAACTGCGGGTAAAGGGGCAGCGCAACCTTCTCGATGTGCACCAGGTAATCCATCGGGTTGTCGTCGCGGGCCTTCTCCGGAGGATTGATCCACCCCTGCAGGCGGATTTTCCCCACGCAGGCCGCGATACACCGCGTAATCGTGCCCTCCTCCAGCCGCGGATAGCAGGCGATGCACTTTTCGCTCGTGCCCGCTGTCTCCCGGAACATCGGTTTCTTATACGGGCAAGCCTTGATGCATTCCTGATAGCCGCGGCAGCGCGCCTGGTCGATCAAAACCACCCCGTCTTCAGGCCGCTTGTAGATGGCCTTGCGCGGACACGCGGCCAGGCATGCCGGGTAGCTGCAGTGGTTGCAAATGCGTTGCAGGTAGAAAAACCAGGTCTTGTGCTCGGGGAGCGATGCGCCGCTCGGCGAGAGCTTCGTGCTGGTGTCTTCGTAGAAGTTGGGCGCGTTCCATTCCGGTTTCTCCGGCAGGTATCCCACCGTAGGCTCGCCCGGCGGAGCTGCTTCGAAAATTGTCTTGCCGGTGTAGCGGCTGCCTTCCCAGGATTGCTCGCCGAGCAAAGAGAGCAATTTCACGTCCCAGTGCTGCGGGTAGCCGCCGTACGGCTTGCTCTCGACGTTGTTCCACCACATATATTCCTGGCCGCGGCTGAACGTCCAGCAGCTCTTACAGGCCATCGTGCAGGTCTGGCAGCCGATGCACCGATTGATGTTGAACACGGCGGCGAACTGCTTTTGCGGGCGTGCTTCCGCGTACGGATACTCCATCTTCCGCCTAAGCTGCCAGTTATGAACCTGTGCCATGGCTTACTCCCTTCCCTCGCCGCTGCGCGCCCCGGAAAGGACCGGAAGCGTGCCGGCCAGCACTCCCGCGCCGTACTGCTCCTCGACCAGCCCACGGATGCGGGCGTCGCCCAGTTGCTGGAAGGCCACATGCGGGCCGTGGTACTCGGCTTTGCGGAACAGCGCATAGACCGCCGGGGCGCTCCACCCCATGCGCCGGTACTCCTCGATGAAGCACTCCGCCATCTCCTCGACGTGCTCCACTCCCGCCGGGATTTCCCGGGCGGCCAGTTCGAGCGGGTCCTCCAGATCGAATTCGTCTTTCGGCATGGTCACGCCTTCCGGATGAATTTGCCTTCGAGGTACGCGTGCATCGCCTGGTTCTCCGTCGCCGGTGTGAAGCCCCGCGTGGCCGGCTCCCACACTCCTTTGCCGCCCGGCCCGCCGTCCTCGGCCTTGGTGACCCGCACCAGGGTTTCCTTGGGGCAGGTGTTCGGAGAGTGAATGTCGGGCGCGTAGCCCTCGCCGATCTTTTGCCCGTACATTTCCTTCCGCACCAGGTGGTCGGTCATCTGCGTGGGCTGCAGCCAGCCGCGCGTGACCGACTGCTGCGAGCCGTAGCGCAGGTTGGCCTGATAGCCTGTGTCGGCGGCGACGGCCCGGCCGTCAGGACGGCTCTCATGTGCCGCTACCGACTTGTGCGTGGCCATGAACGGGGCGTGCTTGATCATCGTCACGCCCCGTGGGTAGGCCGGGTTGTACTTCGCGCGCAGCTTGAGCCGCGACACCTTGTAGAGCGCATCGGCCTTTTTCCAGCCGACGTAGGGTCGGTCCTCAGGATTCGCGTCCACCCAGACATAATCGCCGTCGTTGATCCCCAGCGCGCGCGCGTCTTCGGGGTTCATGTGCACCTGGTGCTCGCCAATGCCGGGCGAACGCTTGTCCGCGCGCTCCGGGTCGGTGAAGTTCGAATCCCACAGCAGGTTCCAGTCGCACACGCTCCAGGAGGAGTGCACCCGGTGGCGCGTCTTCGGCGTCAGGCAGTAGAACCGGAAGCCGGCCTCCCAGAGTGGATTGATCGTCTTTTTCGCTTCGCGCCACGACATCTTCAGATTGCGCACCTGCCGCGCCGCCGCGTCCATCGCTTCGGGCGGAATCCCGTAGGAGTTTGGCTGGATCAGGGGGTGACTCGCGATAATCACATTAGGGAGGTAGGGCGTGGCCTCCACCGGCTCGCGGTGCACGATCAGGTTTTCGCCGTACTCGAGGAATTCCTCCTCTTCGCGGTAAAACTCGAGCCGCCCCGTCCGGTTGTAGAACGGTTTGCTTTCGTGGACTTGCTCCCATCCGGTGATGCGCGGCATCGTGCGGAACATCATCAGCCAGCCGCGGTCGCTGCGCAGCAACTCCTCCACCTTGTATCCCCGCGTCGTCGTCGAGGCATCCAGGATGCGCTGGATGTACACCTCCGCCTTGTTTTCGAGATAGAAACGGAAGGCATCCCGGTAGCGGGAATCCGCGGTCAACTGGCTCATCTTTTCGGCGACGCCCGCGACGATCAGCCCGTCGGTCCGCGTGTCGTAGAGTGGCTTGATCCCTCCCTTCCACACCTGCAGGAATGGGTTCGAGCAGGACGCAGTCATGTTTGGCTGCTCGATCTCCAGCCAGAACGACGCCGGGAAAACCACGTCGGCGTATTCGCACGAACCCGTCCACTCCACCTCGTTGTAAACGATCAACTCCACCTGTGGGTCCACGTTCGCGATCATGTTGTA
>Ga0209109_10000716_pt1 | contig 18064 bp, 10 predicted proteins | sample Rifsed10ft2_FD_184004 | JGI IMG/M metagenome (GOLD analysis project Ga0209109, IMG submission 184004) | Soil microbial communities from Rifle, Colorado, USA - sediment 10ft 2 (version 2) | ecosystem: Environmental > Terrestrial > Deep subsurface > Rock core/Sediment | place: Rifle, Colorado... | reverse complement strand
GCAGCCGGTTCCCCGCCATCGTCTCGGTCACCGCGCTGCGCGATGCGCAGGACAGCATCATCGGCTACCTGCTGATCGGTACCGACAACACCGCGCGGAAGCTGGCGGAAGCGGAGCTGCTGAAAGCCGGCGCGCTCCAGAACGCCATCTTCAACAGCGCAAACTTCTCAAGCATCGCCACCGACGCACGCGGCGTCATCCAGATCTTCAATGTCGGCGCGGAACGGATGCTGGGTTATGAAGCGCTCGATGTGGTCAACCAGATCACCCCGGCCGACATCTCCGATCCGCGCGAGCTCATCGCCCGGGCAGCGGCGTTGAGCCTCGAGTTGGACACCCCCATCACGCCGGGATTCGAGGCGCTCGTGTTCAAGGCCTCGCGCGGCATCGAGGACATCTACGAGCTCACCTACATCCGCAAGGATGGCAGCCGGTTCCCCGCCATCGTCTCGGTCACGGCGCTGCGCGATGCGCAGGACAGCATCATCGGCTACCTGCTGATCGGCACCGACAACACCGCCCGCAAACAGGTCGAGGCGACCCAGGCACTGCTTGACCAGCGGCTGCGCGACCAGCAGTTCTATACCCGCTCGCTGATCGAATCGAACATCGATGCGCTGATGATGACCGACCCGCAGGGAATCATTTCCGACGTCAACCAGCAGATGATGGCGCTGACCGGGCGTACCCGCGACGAACTGATCGGCGCGCCCTGCAACAACTTCTTCACCGATCCGGTCCGCGCCGACGCCGCGATCAAACGCGTGCTCACCGAGAACAAGGTGAGCAACTACGAGCTCACGGTTCGCGCCCACAACGGCGAAGAGACGGTGGTGTCCTACAACGCCGCGACGTTCCATGACCGGGACCGGAAACTGCAGGGCGTGTTCGCGGCAGCGCGCGATGTCACCGAGCGCAAGCGCTTCGAGCGCGCATTGCAGGAGAAGAATGTCGAGCTGGAGCACGCCAGCCGGATGAAGTCCGAATTCCTGGCCACCATGTCGCACGAACTGCGCACGCCGCTCAACGCCATCATCGGATTCTCCGAAGCGCTCAAGGATGGCCTGATGGGCCAGATGAGCGATACCCAGCACGAGTACATCGGCGACATCTTCACGAGTGGCCTGCACCTGTTGTCGTTGATCAACGACATCCTGGACCTGTCCAAGGTCGAGGCCGGCATGATGGCGCTCGAGCTGGAAGGAGCCGACCTCAACAGCCTGCTGGCGAGCAGCCTGTCGATCGTCAGGGAGAAGGCGACCGCGCAACGCGTCCACCTCGACCTTGAAACCGCCAAGGATCTCGGCGTGGCCCAACTGGACGTGCGCAAGACCAAGCAGATCGTCTACAACCTGCTGTCGAATGCGGTCAAGTTCAGCGCCAAGGGCGGACGCGTCACCTTGAGCGCCAAGCGCGTGGTGCGCGGCGACGTGGGCAAGAGCACGGGCGACTGGCCAGTGCACGGCTTCCCGTTGGCGGACAACGAATACGAGGAATTCCTTGAAGTCTGCGTCAGCGACAGCGGCATCGGAATTTCACAGGCCAACATGGCGAGACTCTTCCAGGCCTTCAGCCAGATCGACAGCAGCCTGGCACGCAAGTTCGAGGGCACCGGCCTGGGCCTGGCAATGGTCAAGCAGTTGGCCGAACTGCACGGCGGCACCGTCGCCGTGGCCAGCAGGGAAGGGGAGGGGTCGCGTTTTGCGGTCTGGTTACCGTTGCGGACCCACGATCAGCACCCCGCGCCCATGGAACTCCAGGGCGCCAGGACCGCGATGTTGACCCTAGGGGGGAGCAAGGAACGCATCGCGCTGGTAGTCGAGGACGACGACCAGGCGGCGGACCTGGTTCGCCTGCTGCTGGAGGCCGAGGGCTTTGCTGTCCTGCGCGCAGCCAGCGCCGAGGCCGCGCTGGAGATGGCACCGCAGCACGCGCTGAGCCTGATCACGCTGGATCTGCAGTTGCCCGGCATCGACGGCTGGGAGTTTCTCCAGCGGATACGGGAAGACAGCGATCTGGCCCACGTGCCCGTGGTGATCATCGCCGGGATGGTCGACGTCCAGCTGGCGGTGAGCGGCGGCGCCGCGGCGGTGCTGGAAAAGCCCGTCAGCCGCGCCCAACTGAAGAACTCCCTGGCGAACCTGGGCCTGCATCCCGCCCAGCAGCACACCCATACGATCCTGATCGTGGATGACGATCCCAAGGCCGTCGAAGTGATCGCGGCGTTGCTGCCGGCACCGGCCTATTCGGTGTTGCGCGCATACAGCGGCGGTGAAGCGATTGCGCTCGCGCAGCAACTGCGCCCGGACCTGATCCTGCTCGACCTGATGATGCCGGACGTAAATGGTTTCGATGTCGCCGAAGCGCTCCATCGCGATGCCGACACGGCGAACATCCCGATGTTGGTCGTGACCGCCAAACACGTCACCAGGCAGGTCCGCGAGGCCCTCAACGGAACCCGGAGCCACGCCATCCGGATTGTCGAGAAGGCCGGTTTCAACCGGGCGGGCTTCATTGCCGAAGTGAAGCGCGCACTGCTGCCGAATTGAGAAAGCGACCAATGGCAAAAATTCTGATCATCGAAGACAACCGCGCCAACATGAAGCTGGCCAGCTTGCTGGTGCGCAACGCCGGGCACACCGTGCTGTGCGCGACCGATGCGGAGACCGGCCTGACGATGGCGCGCGGCGAACAGCCGGACCTCATCCTGATGGACATCCAGTTGCCCGGCATGGATGGACTGGCAGCGACGGTAGTGCTGAAGAAGGATCCGGCCACCGCCGCCATACCCGTCATCGCATTGACGGCGATGGCGATGAAGGCCGACCAGGAGAAGACCCGGGTAGCCGGTTGCGATGCGTACATCGCCAAACCATTGCGCTACCAGGAATTGTATGGGGTGATCGACAACCTGTTGCTCAACGGGACGTCGCCTGCGGGCCAGCGCGCGGATCCATTTTCCTGAGCCGCCATGAGCACTACCGCCGCCACGATCCTCGTCGTCGATGACGAAATCCAGAACCGCAAACTGCTCGAAACGCTGCTGCGGCCCGAAGGCTACCTGACCGTCACTGCCACTACCGGCGGGGAGGCATTGGCCGCTGTCGCGCAGCACGCGCCGGACCTGATCCTGCTCGACGTCATGATGCCGGGGATGGATGGATACCAGGTGGCCCGGACCCTCAAGGCAGGCGCCGGGACCTCGAGCATCCCCATCATCATGGTGACCGCGCTGGCCGATCGCAGCGCCAGGATGGCGGGACTCGAGGCCGGTGTGGAAGAGTTCCTGACCAAACCAATCGACCGCGCGGAGTTGTGGCTCAGGGTACGCAACCTCTTGCGCCTGAAGGCGTTCGGCGACCTTGTGCAGAACAACGCCGCGTTGCTGGAGCAACAGGTGGAGGCGCGCACGGCCGAATTGCGCCAGAGCGAAGCACGCTTCAGCGCGTTCATGGAATCCAGTCCGGTGCTTGCGTGGGTGAAGGACTGCGACGGGAACCTGCTGTATACGAACAAGGCCTGGCACAGCGTTTTCGAAATCGACCCGGTGGACGGCAGGCCCAGGCCGAAGGGTGGGGCATGCAGCGATGAACTCCTGGAGCCAGGCCTGGCGCGCGACGTGGAATCGTCTGCGTCGGCCCAGGCATTCCAGAGCCATTTGCGCATTTCGGAGCCGGGTGGCGCGCTTCGCTATTTGAACATCGTCAAATTTCCGATCCAGGAAGCCTCCGGGCGAACCGTGTGGGGGCGCATTGCCGTCGACGTTACCCGGCAAAAACTGGCCGAGACGGAAATACTGGATCTCAATGCGCACCTCGAGCAGCGGGTAGCCGAGCGTACCGTCGAGTTGGAACAAGCCCGCAACGAAGCAAATATCGCCAACCAGGCCAAGTCGAGCTTTCTGGCCACCATGAGCCATGAAATCCGCACACCGATGAACGGCATCGTCGGCATGGTCGACGTGCTCGCTCACGGTCGCCTTTCCGAGCACCAGGGCGAAGCGGTGAGGGTGATCCGCGAATCGGCGTTCGCACTGCTGCAACTGTTGGAGGACCTGCTCGATTTCTCGAAGATCGAGGCCGGCCGGCTGGACATGGAGCGCATGCCGGTGTCGATCGCGGATCTCGCCGAAGCCGTCTGCGAGGCGCTCACTCCGGTAGCGGACAGCAAGGATGTCGATGTGTTCCTGCGGATATCCCCCGCGGGTCCGGCGAAGGTCTGGTCCGACCCGGTGCGATTGCGGCAGATCCTCTACAACCTGCTCGGCAATGCCATCAAGTTCAGCGGTGGCCGGGCGAAGCGGGGGCGTGTCGAACTCCGGGTGGAGGTCGCCAGCGAGGCGCCGCTGCGTGTTCGGTTCCAGGTCATCGATGACGGGATCGGCATGTCGCAGGACACCCAGTTGCATCTCTTCGAATCGTTCCGGCAAGCCGAGCCCTCGACGACGCGTCGGTTCGGCGGCAGCGGCCTGGGCCTGGCCATCTGCAAGCGGCTCGTCGAGTTGATGGGTGGCCATATCGTGGTTGAAAGCACGCAGTGGCTGGGCAGTTCCTTCACTGTCGAACTGCCACTGGACCCGGTCGAGGGGAGCACTTCGGCTCCGCTCGCCGACCTGTGCGGCCTGGATTTCGTGCTCGTCCCCGGCCCCTGCCTGGATGTCGAGAACGTGCGCGCCTGCCTCGAGCGGGCCGGCGGCAGTACGCATGTGGTGGGCAGCGGCGCGGACGCAGTGGCCCTGTGTGCGGAAATGCCGTCACCCGTGGTGGTCCACGCTGCGATCGACGACGCGGATCGCGATACCTGGCTCGGCCTGTTTGCCCGCTTGCCCAAGGTGCGGCATCTGCTGCTGTCGCGGGGAAGGCGCCGCGTTGCCAGGGTTACCGGCCCCAACGTGGTCGTCATCGATGGCAACTCCATGCGCCGCCGCTCGTTGCTGCATGCGGCAGCCGTCGCGGCCGGCCGGGCGTCGCCCGAGACCGGCTACCAGACCGACATCTCCAGTCTGACCGACACGGCAATAACGGTCCCGACCGTGCCCGAAGCCCGCATGCAGGGCCGGTTGATCCTGATCGCCGAAGACGACAGCAGCAACCAGAAGGTACTACTGCGGCAACTCGCGCTGCTCGGCTACGCCGCGGAAGTCGCCAACGATGGACTGGAAGCGCTGCACCTCTGGCGGGGTGGCGGCCATGCGCTGCTGCTGACCGACCTGCACATGCCCGGGCTGGATGGCTACGGCTTGACCTCGGCGATCCGGCATGAAGAAGGGGGGCGCCGGCACATACCAATCCTGGCCCTGACGGCGAATGCAATGCACGGCGAAGCCAGTCGTGCCCTGTCCGCGGGCCTGGACGAATACCTGACCAAACCGATGCAACTCAGCGTGCTTCGCGAAGTGATGGACAAATGGCTGCCGCTGGAACGAGCTCCGACGCGTGGAGAGCAGCTACCCGTGGCGGCACGCGGCGATGGGCCGCGGCCAGTGCTGGATATCGCCGTGCTCAGGAACATCGTCGGCGATGCCCCGGACACCTTGCGCGAGGTGCTGGTCGACTACGAACAGTCGGCGCGCACGGCCCTGGTTGCCCTCGATGCGGCATTGGCGGTGGACGACCTGGCGGCAGTCGGCAAGATTGCCCATCGACTTACGTCCGCCTCCCGGACCGTGGGAGCGCTGCCGGTGGGCGATCTATGCAGCAAGCTGGAAAACGCCTGCCGGCTTGCCGACAGGACCGGGGTCGCCCAGACGATGGCGCACTTCACCCCGGCGTTTGTAGAATTGCTGGAGAGTGTCAATCGCCGCAAAGGGATGGACCTTTGAGGTCCCGGCAACGCAGTCGGTAAGCCACGAGTCGCAGTCGCCGGATCGGGACAAGGAAACGGAACCCGCATGAAAATAATGATTCTTGACGACGACCCGTTCGCGCTCAAGTTGCTTTCGATACAACTGAGGGCTTTCGGCTTCCGGGGCCGCGGCTATCTCGAACTCGTGCCGTGCGAGCGTGGTGATGTCGCTGTCGGCCTGCTGGAGGCCATGCCCCAGGAAATCGGTCTGGTGTTCTGCGACCTGCAGATGCCGGAAATGGATGGCGTGGAGTTCGTTCGCCACCTCGTGCGCCTGGATTATCAGGGGGGAGTCGTCCTGGTGAGCGGGGAGGGCTCGCGCATTCTGCAGTCCGCCGAGCGCCTGGCAAGGGCGCACGGCCTGAGGGTGCTCGGGGCGCTTCAGAAGCCGGTATTGCCCGAACAACTGCGAAAGCTGCTCGACGAGGCCATGCCGCCTGCCAGCGTGCCCGACGGCGCAGGCGAGAAGACCTATGGTCCCGATGAGTTCCGTCGTGCGATAGCCGCCGGTGATGTGTTCAACCACTACCAGCCCAAGGTCGACCTGGCTTCCGGCGCGGTGGTCGGTGCAGAGGCCCTTGTTCGCTGGTCCCATCCGCAAGACGGACTGGTGATGCCAGCAAGCTTCATTGCGATGGCGGAAGAGTGTGAGTTGATCACGGACATGGCCAAGGTGGTGCTCAAGGGCGCGTTGCAGCAGGCACGCCGATGCCATGACGCTGGGCAGGATCTGGATATGGCGGTCAATGTCTCCATGGCCAACCTGTCGTCACTGGAATTCCCGGACTTCGTTGCGCGGCAAGCCGTCGAGGCTGGCGTGCCTTTGAACAGGCTGATGCTCGAACTGACGGAAAGCCAGTTGATGAGCGATCCCCGGGCACAACTCGACATCCTGACCAGGTTGCGCTTGAAGGGCGTGCGCCTGTCGATCGACGATTTCGGCATCGGCTATTCGACGCTGGCCCAATTGCGCGACGTGCCATTCGATGAATTGAAGATCGACCGCAGCTTCGTGCACCGGTCCGCCCAGGATCCGTCGCTCAGGGCCATCCTCGAGGCGAGCCTGGGATTGGCGCGGCAACTGGGATTGACCACGGTGGGCGAAGGCATCGAGGAACGGGAGGATTGGGATTTCCTCCGTGCATCAGGCTGTGACATGGCACAAGGCTATTTCGTCGCCAAGCCGATGCCCGGCGAGGAACTCGTTGCCTGGATAAGTGCCTGGCAGGAACGGCGCCCTCAACTCGTTGCCACCCTGCAGTAATTTACATAATAGGCATTATGCGAAGTCAAGTTGATGGACTGCAAACGGGTACCGGGCCTTGCCCTGCCATGACTGCCAACGCATTGATGAGCACATCTGGACTGTGTGGACATATCCCGTATACTCGGGGATAGGGAAACACAGGAAAGAGTCATGAACACCGTCGTCCCTACCATCACCGTGCCATCGTTGGCCGAGGAAGGCACCCGTCGCGACCTTGCCCGCGTGGTGTCGGCGCTGTTCGCCAAGTGGGACCTGCCCGGCGAGGTTCAACTTAACCTGCTGGGCATGAGCCCGGAGAGCCGCAAGGTCCTGGCGCAGTACCGCCGCGGCGAGCGGGCTTTGCCCAACAGCCGCGACACCCTCGATCGAGCCGGCTACCTGCTGGGCATCCACAAGGGTCTGCGGTTGCTGTTCCCGGAGAACGCGGCGCTTCGGTACCGCTGGGTCCAGGTGCGTAACCGGATGCTCGATGGGCGTACACCGCTGCAGGTCATGGTCGAGGATGGACTGGTGGGCGTGGCCCGCATCGCCCGGTTCGTTGATTTCCAGCGGGGCCAATAGGTGGCGTTGTTCGACACGCTCATCGACCTGGATGCGCGCGTGACCCGGAACATCGTGTCGCTGCGCGTTTCCCAGGACCTTTTCGACGATCTCGTGGACGATGCGGCGGCCCAGCGCGCAGCGATTGCAGCTGACATGCAGGTGCGCCATGCGCCACCTGGAATCATCGAGCGCGGCCTGCTCTATAGCGAGGCCATCGGTTACCCATTCACCAGCGACATCACGGTAAGCAGCCGCTTTGGCGACGGCACGGTGCGTGTCTGGTACGGCGCGATGGAAGAGGCCACGGCCCGCGCGGAGACCTGCTGGCATGCGCTGCAGCAGGTCCTCGCACTCGAGGGCGAGAGCGACGTGATCATCCGGTACCGCGCGGTCTACCAGGTCAGGGCCCAGGGACTGTTCCTGGAGCTGCGCGGCAAGCATGTCGATCACCCGGAGATCCTGTCCAACGACTACGCGGCGACCCAGGCAATCGGCAAGCATGCTTCGAGTCAGGGACTGCCGGGCTTGCTGTATGCGTCAGCGCGCTGCCGCGACGGCAATTGCCTCGCCGCTTTCCGGCCCGACCCGCTATCGGAGGCGAGCCTGTCGCACTACCTCACCTACCGGATCGATCCCGTCGGGCAGACCGTCGAGATCGAGCGGGTTCCTGGCGTTGTGGACGAACGCTTCCACGTCGGAGTTCTGACGCGGCACTGAGCTTCAGCCCCGGACCGCGAACCGGACGCACTCCATTTTGACGGTGATCAACATCGGACGCGCACGTGCGTTTGATGCTGAAGCTGCCTTGGACGCTGCCCTGCCCCGCGCCTGATGGTTGCATCGCGAAAGACCAGTCACTGCCGGGCATCGGAGCACACGCGGGAGTTGGCCATGGGTCGGTTAGGCAACTTGCGGCTCGGTTCCATTGCCGGCATCGGGATCGACGTCGACTGGAGCCTGTTGATCATCTTCTTCCTGATCACCTTCAGCCTGGCGGCTGGGGTGTTCCCCGCCTGGCATCCGGACTGGAGCCCGATCCTCTCCTGGACGATGGCGCTCGCTGCCGCAGTGCTGTTCTTTACCTCGGTCCTTGCCCACGAGCTTTCGCACGCCCTCGTCGGACGGGCCAAGGGCGTCCAGATCGGGCGCATCACGCTATTCATCTTTGGCGGCATGGCGCACATGGAGCGCGAACCTCCGTCGTGGCGCGCGGAGTTCTGGATGGCCATCGTCGGACCACTGACCAGCCTCGTGCTTGGATTCGGGTTCCTGTGGCTCGCGGCGCTGGTCAGTGGCCCGCTGGAGATCAATCCCGACGATCCCGGCGCCGCCCTTGCCGCGCTCGGGCCAACGGCGACCCTGCTGGCCTGGCTGGGACCGATCAATATCCTGCTCGGGTTGTTCAACCTGGTACCGGGATTCCCCCTTGATGGCGGCCGCGTCCTTCGCGCCATGATCTGGGGAGCGACGGGCAACCTGCGCCTGGCGACGCGCTGGGCATCGCGCGCCGGACAGGGTTTCGCCCTGCTGCTGATGGCCACCGGCCTGGTGATGATGCTCGGGATGCAGGTGCCGTTTTTTGGGGGAGGCTTCGTCAACGGCCTGTGGCTCGCCTTCATCGGCTGGTTCCTCAACGCGATGGCGGGGATGAGCTATCGCCAGTTGCTGATCGACGAATCGCTCGGCCACGTGCCTGTCAGGCAACTCATGCAGACGCGTTTCACGCGCATCGACCCCCTGTTGCGCATCCGGACCCTGATCGACGAGCATCTGATGCCGAGCGGCCAGCGCGCTTTCCCGGTCGAGGATGACGGCCAGTTCCTCGGCATGGTCTCGCTGACCGACCTGCGCAAATGCGCCAGCAGCCAATGGCCCAGCACGATCGTGAGCGAGATCATGACGCCGGTCTCGGCGCTGGTGACGGTCACCCCCGAAAAGGACGCCAGCGAGGCCCTGGCGTTGCTCGGCCAGCGCGACCTGAACCAGTTGCCGGTCATCGAGAACAACGCCCTGGTCGGATTGCTGCGCCGCGAGGACATCGTCAAGTGGCTGTCACTGCATGCGGGGGCCGAGCTCACGGGTGACGAAGATCTTCGCCACCGCGCGCGAGTGCCGGGATGAACGACTCCCCGAGAGCGAAGCACGATCCCGCGCGGATTCCGGACGCCATGGACGTGGTGGCCTATACCCTGCCCTTCGCCGGGCTGCGCGCCACCGATGTCGCGCGGGTTGGAGGCAAGAATGCCTCGCTCGGCGAGATGATCCAGCGACTTGCACCCGTGGGCATCCGCGTTCCGGACGGCTTCGCCACCACCGCCGCGGCGTATTGGACGTTCGTCGACCACAACGACCTGCGTGGGCCTGTCGCGCAGACCATCGGGCGGTTCCAGCGCGGTGAAGTGCCGTTGGCCGAAACGGGGCGGATGCTGCGCGGGCTGTTCCTCGATGGCGAAATGCCGCCGGAGGTTGCCGAAGCCATCGTCGCCGGCTACCGCGCACTCGGCCTCGGGCAAGCCGGTCGCGGCAAGCCCGATGTCGCCGTGCGTTCCAGCGCCACGGCCGAGGACCTTCCCGAAGCGTCGTTCGCCGGCCAGCACGAGACCTACCTGAACATCCGCGGCGAAGGCGCGGTGCTCGATGCCTGCCGTCGCTGCTTCGCCTCGTTGTTCACCGACCGCGCGATCAGCTATCGCGAGAAACACGGCTTCGACCACCTGAGGATCGCCCTGTCCGCCGGCGTCCAGATCATGGTCCGCAGCGACCTGGGCGCGGCCGGGGTGATGTTCTCGATCGACACCGAGACAGGCTTCCCGGACACGGTGGTGATCAACGCCGCCTGGGGCCTCGGCGAGACCGTGGTGCAGGGCAGCGTCGACCCGGACGAATACCTGGTGTTCAAGCCCCTGCTCGTCAAACCCGACCTCGTCCCGATCCTTGCCAGGAAGATAGGCGCCAAGCAACAGAAGCTCGTCTATGCGGCGCGCGGCGTCGACCCCCCTACCCGGCTCGCGAAGACCAGCCGCAGGCAACGCGACGCCTGCGTACTCGACGACGACGAGATCCTGACGCTGGCGCGATGGGCGCGCGACATCGAGATGCACTACGAAAAGCCGATGGACATGGAGTGGGCCAAGGATGGCAAGACCGGCGAACTGTTCGTGGTGCAGGCGCGGCCCGAGACCATCCACGTCCGGCGCGATGCCGGCGCGCTGAGGAGCTACCGGCTGAAGGCGAAGGGCCCGCTGTTGTGTAGTGGCCTGAGCATCGGTGCGGCGATCGCGGCAGGGCCGGTGTGCCGCCTGCGCAATGCCGGTGACATCGGCAAGTTCAAGGACGGTGGCGTGCTCGTGACCGGCATGACCGATCCGGACTGGGTCCCGATCATGAAACGGGCCGCCGCGATCGTCACCGACCACGGCGGGCGCACCTCGCACGCGGCGATCGTCAGTCGCGAGCTCGGCCTGCCGGCGGTGGTCGGCACCGGCAATGCCACCGAGGTGCTGGCCGACGGGCAACTGGTCACCGTGTCGTGCGCGGAAGGCGATGAAGGGTTCGTCTATTCGGGCATCGCCGACTTCGAGACGCACGAGATCGCGATCGAGGACATCCCTTCGACCCGCACGGCCATCATGCTCAATCTCGCCAATCCCGCGGCGGCGCTGCGCTGGTGGCGGCTGCCCGCTGACGGCGTGGGGCTGGCGAGGATGGAATTCATCATCGGCCACCTGATCAAGATCCATCCCATGGCGCTGGTCGCCCCGGACCGTGTCGTCGACCCGGAGGCACGGCGCCGGATCGCCGAACTGACGCGCAATTGGGACGACAAGGCGCAGTACTTCGTCGACACGCTGGCCCGCGGCATCGCCCGCCTGGCGGCCTCGTGCCATCCCCGGCCGATCGTGCTGCGCACCAGCGACTTCAAGACCAACGAGTACGCGGCGCTGATCGGCGGCCGCGGCTTCGAGCCCGAGGAAGCCAATCCCATGCTGGGCTGGCGCGGTGCGAGCCGCTACTACAGCGACGACTACCGCGCGGGCTTCGCGCTGGAATGCGCGGCGATCAAGCAGGCGCGCGAAACGATCGGCCTCGACAACATCATCGTCATGATCCCGTTCTGCCGCACGCCCGAGGAAGCAGACAAGGTGCTCGAGGTGATGGCGGCCAATGGCCTGCGGCGCGGCGACCTCGGCCTGCAGGTGTATGTGATGTGCGAGCTGCCATCGAATGTGGTGCTGGCCGAGGAATTCGCGCAACGCTTCGACGGCTTTTCCATCGGCAGCAACGACCTCACCCAGCTCGTGCTCGGCGTGGACCGCGATTCGGATCGACTGGCCGGACTTTTCGACGAGCGCCATCCGGCGGTCACCCGCATGATTGCCGAAGTGATCGCCACCGCCCACCGCCACGGCCGCAAGGTGGGGCTGTGTGGGCAGGCACCGAGCGACCACCCGGAGTTCGCGCGCTTCCTGGTCGAGAGCGGCATCGATTCGATCTCGGTCAACCCCGACTGTTTCGTGGCGGTGAAGCGCGTCGTGGCCGACTCGGAAACGCCTGCCAGGCCATGACCGAGGCCACCGCGCCCGGGGCACCGGATCGGCCACCCATCGAGCATCCGTGGAGCCAGGCCGCCGAGGACGTGTTGCGTGCCCTCGAGGTTCGCCAGGGTTCCGGGCTCGACCAGCGCACGGTGGGTACCCGGCGGCGGCGCTACGGGCCGAACAGCCTGCGCGCCGCGAAGCCACGCAGCGCATGGCGGATTCTCGTCGATCAACTCAGGTCCCCGATGGTCGCGCTGCTTGCCGCGGCGGCCGTGTTCGCCTTCCTGCTGGTCGACTGGATCGATGGCACTGCAATCGCGGCCGTGATCGCGATCAATGCAGCGGTGGGGTTTTTCACCGAGATCAAGGCGGCGCGCTCGATGGAAGCGCTGCACCGGCTCGGTCAGGTCACCGCGCGCGTGCGCCGCGATGGTCGGGCAAGGGAAATCCCGGCCGCCGAACTGGTACCCGGGGACATCATGCTGGTTGAAGGCGGCGATGTGGTAACCGCGGACCTTCGCATCGTCGCGGCATCCAAGCTGCAGAGCAACGAATCGATGCTCACCGGCGAATCCGCGCCTGTCGCCAAGACCCTGCAACCGGTCGCCGAAGACACCCAGCTCGCCGAACGCACGAACATGCTCTACAAGGGCACCGCGGTGACGCGGGGATCAGGGGAAGCGGTGGTCGTCGCCACGGGCCTGGCCACGGAACTCGGCCGGATCACGGAACTGGTCGCGGAGACCGAGGACGAAGCCACCCCGCTCGAGTTGCGGCTCGAACGCCTCGGACAACGGCTGATCTGGGTCACTGCCGTGCTCGCCGCGGCGGCTGGCACGGTCGGCATCGCTGCCGGTCGCGACATGGTGGAGATGCTGCAAACCGCGATCGCGCTCGCGGTCGCCACGGTCCCCGAGGGCCTGCCGGTGGTGGCCACCGTCGCGCTGGCGCGAGGCATGTGGCGGATGGCGCGCCACAACGCCCTGGTCAACCGGCTGTCCGCGGTCGAGACGCTCGGGGCCACGGGCGTGATCTGCACCGACAAGACGGGAACGCTGACCGAGAACCGCATGGCCGTGATTCGCGTGGTGTTGCCCACCGGCGACATCAGGCTGACCGGCGAGGCGGCAGGCGCGCCGTTCGAGGCTGGCGGTCGACCGGTCGACCCCCGGCAGCACCCGGGGTTGCGCGAGGCGCTGGAGGTGGGCGTGCTGTGCAACAACGCCGAGTTGTCCGGTGCCGACGATCCCGAGGGCCCGGACGCCGTGGGCGACCCGATGGAGGCAGCGCTGCTCGTCGCCGGCGAGAGAGCCGGGATCTCGCGCCAGGAGCTGATCGATGCGCTCCCGGAGGAGCGCGAAGAGGCATTCGATACCGACACCAGGATGATGGCGACGTTCCACCGTCACGACGGCGGGCTCCGCGTTGCGGTCAAGGGCGCGCCGGAGGCGGTGATTGCCGCATGCACCCGGGTACGCAGCGGCGATGGCGATGTCGGTTTCGGCGATCCCGACAAGCAACGATGGCTCGACACCAATGCGGCGATGGGTTCGGAGGGGCTGCGCGTGCTCGCGCTGGCCACCAGGCACGGCGGTTCGACCGACGATGCCCCGTATTCCGATCTCGTGTTCCTGGGGCTCGTAGGGCTGGACGACCCGCCGCGGGCCGACGTGCGCGAGGCAATCGCGCGCTGCCGGTCCGCGCGCATCCGGGTGGTGATGGTCACCGGCGACCAGGCACTCACCGCCCGCCACGTCGCACTCGCCGTGGGCCTGGTCGACGATGGCGACGCCGAGGTGCTGCCGGGCGATGCACTGAAGCCCATCGACCAGCTCTCGACGGAGGAACGGGAACGGTTACGGCGCGCGCGGATCTTCGCCCGCGTGGATCCGCGCCAGAAGCTCGATCTGATCGCCCTGCACCAGCTTGGCGGCGAGGTCGTGGCGATGACGGGCGACGGCGTCAACGACGCCCCGGCGCTGAAGAAATCCGACATCGGCGTGGCAATGGGCCAACGTGGCACGCAGGTGGCTCGCGAAGCGGCCGACATGGTGCTCAAGGACGACGCCTTCGGCACCATCGTGCTCGCCATAGAGCAGGGCCGGATCATCTTCGACAACATCCGCAAGTTCGTGCTGTACCTGCTGTCGTGCAATGTCAGCGAAGTGCTGGTGGTGACCGTCGCCATGCTGATGAACGCGCCATTGCCGCTGTTGCCCTTGCAGATCCTGTTCCTGAACCTCGTGACCGACGTGTTTCCGGCACTCGCCCTCGGCGTGGGCCCCGGCGACCCGCGCGTCATGGAACGCGCGCCGCGCCCCGCCGACGAGCCGATCATGACGCACGCCCACTGGGTGGCAGTCGCTGCTTACGGTGCACTCATCACCGCGGCCGTGCTCGGCGCCTTTGCCATCGCCCTGCTCCACTTCGAGATGCCGACGCGGGCCGCGACCACCATATCGTTCCTGACCCTCGCCTTCGCCCAGCTCTGGCACGTGTTCAACATGCGCGATGCCGGCTCCGGGTTCCTCTGGAACGACGTGGTGCGCAATGGCCATGTATGGGGTGCATTGCTGCTCTGCGTGTCGGTGCTCATGGCCGCCGTGCATGTGCCGGTGCTCGCGCAGGTACTCGACCTCGAGGTTCCAGGCGCAACAGGCTGGGGGCTGGTGCTGGCTTTCTCTCTGTTGCCTTGGGCCGTCATCCAGGCTTACCTGCAGTTCTGGCCCGCGGCGGCGGACCTCGCGACCGCAGCGCGCCGCGAAGCGTCCGCACCCCGGGATTGACGATGCGGAACCATCCAGCAGGATGCAGCGCTCGCAAGGTCGTCGACATGCGGAACGGGGTGCCGGGTACCGATCCGCCGTCGTACGCCAACGCCCTACTTCACCCCGCCTCGTTCGCTGGACGACACGACCGGTGGGGTGGGCAGCGTTACCTCGATGGCGCGGGTTGCACCGGGCGAGTCACCCGCCGTCCTTGCCAGCAGGACCATCGCGTCGTGCCCGCTCGCGTGCACTGCGAAGGCGATCGAGTTTTTCCTTCAGCTTGATCTCCAGCCCACGATCAACCGGCTGGTAGTACACCTGTTCACCCATTGCATCCGGGAAACCGGTCTGGCCCAGCGCGACGCCGCCGGCCGCATCGTGATCGTACTGGTAGCCCTTGGCGTAACCCAGTTCCTTCATCAGTCTGGTCGGCGCATTGCGCAGGTGCATCGGCACGTCCTGGGTGCCGTGCTCGCGCACGTCGCGCCTGGCGGCGTTGAACGCCATGTACGCGGCATTGGATTTCGCGGTGGTGGCGAGGTAGATGACCAGCTGCGCCAACGCGAGTTCGCCCTCCGGACTGCCGAGCCGGTCGTACGTGTCCCAGGCCTCGATGGCCATCTGCAATGCACGCGGATCGGCCAGCCCCACGTCCTCGACCGCCATCCGCGTCAACCGCCGCGCAAGGTAATTGGGGTCACAGCCGCCGTCGAGCATGCGCGCGAGCCAGTACAGCGCCGCATCCGGGTTCGAGCTGCGCACCGATTTGTGCAATGCCGATATCTGGTCGTAGAACTGCTCGCCGCCCTTGTCGAAGCGTCGGGTGCGGTCGGCCAGCACCTGCAGGAGCGTAGCCTCGGTGATGACACCGCCCTCGCCCGCCGGGTCGACATCGTCGGCGAGACCCGCGGCGATCTCGAGCAGGGTCAGCCCACGCCGCACGTCGCCGTCGGCGGCGCCGGCAATCTGTCGGAGGGCTTCGTCCGACACCTGCAGGCCGTGACCGCCGAGGCCGCGTTCGTCGTCGTCAAGCGCGCTGCGCAACGCCAGCAGGATGTCGTCTGACGACAGCGCCTCCATCACATGCACGCGGCAGCGCGACAGCAGCGCCGAGTTCAATTCGAACGATGGGTTCTCGGTGGTGGCACCGACGAAGACAATCGTGCCGCGCTCGATGTGCGGCAGGAACGCATCCTGTTGCGCCTTGTTGAAGCGGTGCACCTCGTCGACGAACAGCACGGTGCGGCGTCCGTCGGCGAACCGGTGCGCGGCCTCTGCCAGCACCTGGCGCACGTCCGGCAGGCCCGACAGGACTGCCGATATCGCCTTGAATTCGGCATCGGCATAACGCGCGAGCAGCAACGCCAATGTGGTCTTGCCGCAGCCTGGCGGCCCCCACAGGATCATCGAATGGATGTTTCCGGACTCGACCGCGCGCCGCAAGGCGGACGCCGGGGCCAGCAGACGTCGCTGGCCGACCATTTCATCGATCGTGCGCGGGCGCATGCGTTCTGCCAGCGGACGCATGGAGTCGCGATCGACGCTCAGCAGGTCAGGATCGTTTGCGGGTGTCGGGGTAGTGCGTCGGGCCACGGGGCGTATGCGGTTGCGATGGGGGATCGTTACCGCGACACGATACCAAGATGCGCCCGCACGCCGCGCGAGTCGCCTGAATCAGCGCGCCGCGACGGGCACGGACGGTCGACCGTCCCAGTTGGAGGTCGTTCCCAGCTCATAGCTGACGCGCAACCACTGACTGGTAGTGCGGTCGAAGAGAGCGTCGACCTGGGCCGCCGTGGCGCCTTCCTCGCCGAAGTCGGCCGTCCCCATGCCCTTGACCTGGAGATAGCGGGTGCCGACGTCACTGGTGATGACGCGCTCCAGCACCAGTTCAACGGGCTGCTCCTGGAACTCGACACGCAGCGCCGCATCCACTTTGGTTGCCAGCGCCCTCGCCATCGTCGAGTTGCTCGCGATGGGCCGGGTCGCGGGATCAGTTCCGATCTTCAGCTGCGGATAGCTCACCGTGGTGCCGACCGTGTCGTAGAGCGCGGCGAACTGGAACGGGATCCACTCGACGTTGTCGCCGATCTGCAGGCGACCGTCGCCACTCACCGTGCGGTCGCGGACGCTGGCCGCATCGACGGCCACCGTGTCGAGCTTCACGGCCACCCGGGTGTCGCCGAACTGCTGGGAGACAGCGCCGATCACCGCCGCGGCCACGGCGCCGTCCATTGCCTCGTCACCTTCCATCCGCGATGCCGGACGGTTTTCCAGCGACTGCGCGCGGATCATCGTCGGCGTGTCGGCAGAAACCTTTTGCGCACCCATCGCTGAAACGGCGATCACGATGGCGGTCAGCAGTGCGAAGGCGGGAGCGGGACGATGCATGGGGATTGGTCCTGACTGCAAGACAGCGCCATCTGGCGCTGTGTGCAGTCACCTTCAACTCCCATCCGTGGACGTACCGTGATACCCGCGCCTCGAGAATGAACCGCGGTTGTGGAGACCCAAAAAAAACGGCGGGATGGCCCGCCGTTGATTCCTGTGCGTACTACTCGAACCGTGGGTCAGCCTTCGCCAATCACGTCGACGCCCTTGGGCTTGGTGTACTTGAACGTGCTGGCGGCAAACGAAGGATTGCGCTTCCAACCGGTGAAGCTGATCTCGGTGCGCTGACCGCGTGCATCGACGAAGTGCATCTTCGCCAACCCGGCCTTGCCGAACCCCAGTCGCGCAGAGCGCAGTCCGGCATCGTTGCCATCCTTCGGTGCCAGAGCCAGCCAGTTGAGCCCACCGCTGGTGCCGCCTTCCTTGACGACGAACTGCGTGTCCAGCTTCGACGGATCGACCAGCACCGCCAGCGGACTGTTCTGTTCTTCCGCGCCCTGCGGCCGCACGCTGACCTGCTGCAGGTCGGGGTCGTACACCCAGACCTTCTTGCCGTCGGCAACGATCAGTTGCGGGTACGGCTTGACGTACTCCCAACGGAACAGCCGCGGCGCCGACACTGCCAGCTTGCCGGTGGACGTTTCCTTGAGCTTGCCCTGCGCGTCGAACACCTGCTGGGTGAAGTGCCCATTAAGCCCCTTCAAGCCCTTGGT
>Ga0209109_10000715_pt1 | contig 18080 bp, 15 predicted proteins | sample Rifsed10ft2_FD_184004 | JGI IMG/M metagenome (GOLD analysis project Ga0209109, IMG submission 184004) | Soil microbial communities from Rifle, Colorado, USA - sediment 10ft 2 (version 2) | ecosystem: Environmental > Terrestrial > Deep subsurface > Rock core/Sediment | place: Rifle, Colorado... | reverse complement strand
CGCCGCACGCGCCCCAGCGCTTCCGGAAAGTTCCGCCGCCCCAGTCCCAGCCTGAAGCAATTGCCCCGATAGTCGAAGATGCTCCCCGGCACGATCATCACCCCCAGCTGATCCAGCGCCGCCTGGCAGAAGGCTTCCACAGTCCCCGGCCCGGTCCACTCCGGAAACGCAATGGATCCGCCGTCCGGCTTCAGCCACTTGACCAGGTTGCGGTGCTCCGCAAAGAACGATTCGGCCTGAGCCAGGTTCGCCCGAATGATGTTCAGGTTGCGATCCAGAATGGCATCTCCAGCGCGCAAGGCCATGAGCGCCAACACTTCACTCGGCGCGCTGTGACAGATGGTGGTGTAGTCCTTGAACGCGAGCCACCGCTCCATCAAGTCTGGCGCGCGGGTCGCGAGCCACCCCATCCGCAGGCCCGGCAATCCGAAGGATTTCGACAGGCCGAACAGCGTAATCCCCTTTTCATATACATCACACACAGACGGCAGCCGCCGAGCCGGGTCATGCTCCAGCAGCCGGTACATCTCGTCGGAGAAGAGGTAGGCATCATGCCGGCGGGCCAAATCGAGAATAGCGTCGAATTCGGCGCGCAAGGGCAGATAGCCGGTGGGGTTGTGGGGGAAGTTGACGACGAGCAGGCGAGTGCCGGCCGTGAAACTGCGCGCCAGTTGGTCGAGGTTCAACCGCCAGCCGCTCTCCTGCGCCGCAAACGTCCAGGGGGTGACGGCGCAGCCGATGGAACACGCGACTTCCGAGAGGGATTGATATGCCGGGGCAATGGCAATGACGTGATCGCCCGGCTCCAGCAGGGTGTGCAGCGCGATGAAGATGCCTTCTTCGGGCGTCAAGATCAACACATCGTCGGGCGTGAGGTTTTGATAGAGCCGGGCGACTTCGGCGCGCAGGGCCGGGTGGCCTTGCGATTCAGTGTAGCCCAGACGCAACTGTTCCCACTGGGCCAGGCTGTCCGCGTCGGCCAGAGCCAGGAGTTCATGCAGGCTCAGGCTCTCGCAGTCCGAGGCGCTGAGGAGATACTGCACTTTGAATTCGTACTGGGCGAAGTAGCGCTCGAGTTTGAAGGGTGTCAAGGATGACATGCCGGTCACTTTGAAAGATGAGCGGAGATGAAGCCCAGCACACGCTTCCACGCGTCGGCGGAAGCCTCGGCATATTCGGCGGCCCGCCGATCAAAGAAACTATGGGGCGCGCCGGGATAGGTGACAATCTCATGCTCCACGCCGGCCCGCTCCAGGGTTTGATCCAGCGCCTGGACCTGGTCGGCGGGAATGGCCGGGTCGGCTCCGCCAAAGAGGCCCAGGACTGGAGTCTTGATGAGCCGGGCGGCCTCGAGCACGCTCCCTTTCTTTTCGTCCCACTTTCGACCCAGCCCGGCGTAGAAGCCGATGACACCGGCTAACCCGAACTCTTCGGTTGCGGTGTAGAGCGAGAGGCCGCCGCCCATGCAGAAGCCGAGCGTGAATGCTGCCCGACTCGCTCCCGCGCCGGACCGCAGGTACTCCAGGGACGCCCTCGCATCGGCCCAGACGGTTTGCAACTGCAGCCGTTCGACGTGGGGCCGGAACTCGAATGAGTCGTCGCGGGCGGTCAGGCCGGCGGTGCGTCCAAAATAATCCATCGCGACCGCCGCCATACCGGCTTCCGCGATGCGCAAGGCTAATTCTTTGTAGAACTGATGCAGGCCGCGCACATCCGGATAAATGAGCACTTGCGCTCTGGTCGCCTGATCGGGATGGGCGGCATAAGCGGCGAAACGGTTGCCATCGGAGGCGGTCAAGACGATGTCCCGGCCCTGGGCGCTGCCCGCTGCTCCAGGCGGGAGGGGTGGACGCGCATTGTCGTCGTAGCACATGGGTCTATATCTCCGTTGCGCCGGGCAGGTGCGCGGGCTGGCTCGACACCCAACGCCTGCAACTGAGCCGCCTGGCAGGCTGGTTGGGGCTTCGGTATTGCCGACCTACCGCCCGTGACATATCTGGCACGCGTGGTGTGGCCGTCCTAGAGCCTCCCATCGGCCTACTGGAAGGCCTCTTCTACGCAACGTCCTTCCCACTGCGGGTGCGGTGCGATGTTCAGCAAGCGCGCCAAAGTCGGCGCCGTGTCAAGCAGGCTGACCGGGGCCGCGAGGGTGCCATTAGGGCGAATCCTCGGTCCGGCCACAATCCACGGAATGGTCATGTCGTCAGCCGAGTGAGTGCCGTGAGATCGCTCGTGGCCGCCATGATCGCTCTGAATCAACACGTGGCCGTCGTCCGGCACACTCTGCAGCACGACGTTCAAAGCGCGGTCAACTTTCGCTAATTGCGCCAGGTATCCGTCGGATAGCCAGCCGTAGGCATGCCCGGCAGTATCCACCGTCCCGAGGTAAACGAAGGCAAAATCGGGACGATCCGCAGCCATGGTCCGGGCGGCGACTTCCGCAATGACCTGATCCCCCTCCGGGGTTTCGACATTATCCTGGAAGTAGGCGAAAGACAGGCTCCCCGGTTGGCTCAGGTTTCGCAGCGGCTCCCAGTTGTAGAAGAACGCACAGTGGAGGCCGGCCGCGCGCGCCACGTCCACCAGCCCAGGCAAGGGCCGGGCCATGGGACTCCATTCGTTCGTCGTCACGCCATGACGAGTCGGCGGGACGCTGTGAAAAATGGACATGTGGCAGGGGAGCGTGATGGACGGCATCACGCTCGTAGCACGGAGCGTTGAGGCCCCCTTCGCCAGCGTCGTGGCGAGATGGGGACAGTGCGCCGGCGTCACCGCATCCGGGCGCAGACCATCAATCAAGATGAAAATGACCATTGACGTGTTGACCTCCAGTGAGCGTCGCCAGCTTGTTTAAAGCGCGCTGAGCCTAGCTCGGTGCTCCTCAGTCGCATAGGCAATTGGAATCCCGGCCGCTTTCTTGTCCACGAATGCCGTCGCGATTTTCTCCACGGCCGTCGCAATGTCGTCCAGGTCTTCTTGTTCCAGAAGCGGGTGCACGCTCGTCAGCCAGAAGACCTCCTCGCAGGCGCGCTCGGCGACGGGACACAGGCCAGGGCCATATTCAACATGCCCTTCGTACCACGGGCACTCAAACGGGCACTTGGTACCCCCATAGCCGGTCTTGTTCAGGAATACCGGCTGAAGATGCTGGGGGATGATCCAACGCGTCGTGCTCAGGTAACCTAAGTCGTAGATCCCCTCCGCGGCCAGTGCTACGGCGAAGTTCAACATGTCGGTCCCCAAGACCTCCGGGTGGATGCGGATGGCATAGTAATAATAGACGCGTTCGCCCCACGGCGGCTCCTTGGGCGTCTCGATACCAGGAACATCCTTGAGGCGCTGTGTCAAATAGCCAGCATTTTCGCTGCGCTTGGCGATCACCCGATCCATTTTCTTGACCTGCTCCAGCCCAATCGCGGCTTGCATGTTGGTGATGCGGTAGTTGGTGCAAGGCAGACCCCAATGGTATTTGGAGGCCGCGCCCAGCGAGCGCTTGCGGGCGAAGTCCATGTAGCCCCACATCTTTTCATACAGATCCTCGTCGTCGGTAATCACAAACCCGCCTTCGCCAGTGCTGGTGATCTTGCCGGCGATCGTGCTGAATGCGCCCACATGACCGATGGTGCCGACTTTCCTGCCTTTGTAGGTAGCGCCGGGAGACTGGGCACAGTCCTCCAGCACCCACAGCTTGTGCTTTCGAGCCAGATCCATAATCGGATCGAGGTCCACCGGTGTGCCCGTGATGCTCACCGGGATAATGGCCTTAGTATGTTTGGTGATCTTACGCTCCACGTCTGCCGGATCGAGAGTCAAGTAATGGGGATCCACATCGGCAAAGATTGGAATAGCGTTTTGCTCCAGCACGCAGGTGTCTGAGGCGATGAAGGTATAGGGCGTCACGATCACTTCGTCACCGGGGCCGATGCCGAAGGCAGCCAGCGCGATGTGCAGCGCCGTTGTTCCGCTCGAAACGGCGATGGCATGTTTGGCGCCGAACCATTCGGCCAGAGCGCGCTCGTATTCCAGCGCGGCCTCGGCGCGACGGAGCTTCTTCTTCTTCGCTACATTGAGCAGCGCCTGAAGTTCCTCTTCTTCGAATACATCGGTCTCGACAAGGAACGGCTTAGTGGAGCGAACGGGCGTTCCGCCGTCGATGGCCAGCGATCGCATGGTCTTATCTCCGTTAGGTTGATGGGTACAGTGGAATGGCCGTGCCTCTACGCAGCGGCCAGCGAGGCCGGAGCGCCCTCGATCTTTCTCTGTCCCCTGCGCATAATGATAAAGTCGAAAGCATCTGGCAGGTGATATTCGCACGAGTAGAGGATAGGCTTATCGCTTGGAGAGTAATCGGTCTGCAGGAGATAGAGCAGGACTGAGCCCTCGGGCACGCGAAGTTTTTCGGCGACGTGGGCCGAGGCATTGACGGGCAGGATGCGCGCCACCCCGTACTCGACGACTTGCCCGAAGCTGGTCCGGAGCATGTGATACAGGGACACATCCTCCGTCGTCCAGAAAGCGGCCACCTCTGTATCCCCGAGCAGCGCTTGGGGCAGGTAGTCCAGCGAGTACACGACCGGCTTATGGTCGGCGGTTCGTATTCTTTCGATCACGACCACCGGCGCGCCCACGGTCAAATTCAGCGCATCCGCCACGTCGTCGGCGGCGGCGGTGAGTTGAACCTGTGCATGCGCCGTCCCTGGCGCCATGCCAGCCGACCTGATCATTTCGGTCGTGCCAAAGTTGAAGTTGAGGTTCTGAAGAATAGGATGCTTGCGGACGAAGGTGCCTACCCCATGCCGCCGAGTGATCAGCCCATCATCTTCCAGCAGGCGCAGAGCCTCTCGAACGACTGTGCGAGAGACCCCGAGCATCTCCACCAACTCGGACTCGGCCGGCAATTGAGTTCCAGGGCGGTAGATGCCTTCTGCGATGGCTGTGCGGATCTCTTGCTCGGCCGCCTCGGTCAAAGTCTGCCATTTAGCTCGGGCAGGCTTTAGATTCTTGACATTCTTGGTCATTTAATGTTAAGATTGTGTTCATGATGTCAGTCGTCATTATGACCAATATAACAAACTAGAGCTCATTAGTCAATGCCTACGCTCTTGAAGACACTGTATTGGGCGACTGTCTGTGAATTAACCAGCTTTGATTTCCCCTTTGTTCTGTCTTCATCATCCTTATATCCTCCATATCAAAATTATCCGAGGATTCTTTCAACAATTAATCCCGACGCCCGCCTGCTCACTGATGCTGAAGTTGTGAAGGGATGAAGTCGGATGAAGATTGTGGTGGGCAGTGACCACTTTGGTTATCCCCTCAAAGAGGACTTGAAGGTTTACCTCCAGGAATTGGGGCATGAGGCGGATGACCTCGGCTGCCAAAACCCGGACGAGCCTGTGGATTACCCCGACGTGGCCATCGCCGTGGCGGAAGAGATCGCCATGGGGACATATGAGCGCGGCATCCTGATTTGCGGCACCGGCATTGGCATGGCCATCGTCGCCAACAAAATACCTGGCGTGCGCGCGGCCTGTTGTCACGATCCTTACTCGGCGGAGCGTGCCCGGAAGAGCAACGATGCCCAGATTATTACCATGGGATCGCAGGTTATCGGCCTTGCACTCGGTCGTCAGATACTCGACCACTGGCTAGCCTCTGAATTTGCCGGGGGTCGATCCACGAGTAAGGTTGAAAAAATCAAAAGGCTGGATCAGATTAAGAAAGGAGGATAGCCGTCTTGGAGTGAAGCACGAATTCGCGACTACCCCTCTATCTTCATCGCTGTATGCATGCTTGCTTCTCAGGAGGAGAAGATGTCCACAAAAAGAATTTACTCCCTGATGGCGAGTTTCATCGTCATCACCGTCCTGCTCTCGGCGTGCCGCCCTGCCGCCCCGACGGCCACCCAGGCAACTCAAGCCTCGGTGCCCACTCAGGCACCGCCCAAGGCCACCGAGCCGCCTGCAGCCACTCAGCCACCCGCGGCAACGACCGGACCAGGCGCCTGTCCGCCCTCGACCGTCGCAGATCCATTGGGCGTGCCGGCAGGCGCGTGGCCGCAGCAATATGAAGTTGCAGAGTTTGAGGCGGCCGCCAACTGCAAAATGACGTTCACCAGCCGCGCCTCCTTCGATCAGAGGCTGGTCGAGTATGGCTTCATTCCGAGCGAGCTGCCCCCGCTCGAAGAGCGCCTGCCCGAAGAGCCGCTGGTGGTCGTGCCCTACGACGAGATCGGCCATTACGGCGGCCGGATCATCGGGGCCTCCATCGCCCCCGAAGCCGGCAACTCGGAATGGCTCAGCGTCCGGCACGTAAATCTCCTGCGCTTCCTCGACGACTTGCAGATCATCGTGCCCAACATGGCCAAGTCCTACCAGTGGAACGACGACTACACCGAGTTGACCGTCGTGCTGCGCAAGGGGCACAAGTGGTCGGACGGCCAGCCGTTCACCACCGACGACCTCGTCTTCTGGTGGGAGGACATCCTCCTCAACAAGGATCTGTACCCCACAGTCCCGAGCTTCTGGGTCTACGGCGGCGAGCCGATGCAGGTGGAGGCAGTGGACGACGTGACCGTGAAGTTCAAGTTTGCGGCGCCCGCGCCGGCCTTCACCACCCTCCTGGCCACCACCTATACAGGCGAGTTCGCGCCCAAGCATTTCTTGATGGAGAAGCACATCAAGTACAACCCGAACGCCAACGACGAGGCCGTGGCCGCGGGCTTCGAGTCCTGGGTGCAGCACTTCTTCTCGTACTACGGTGAGTGGCAGGACTCGCAGCATCACTACGGCATCCCCAAGCTGGAGGCCTGGATCAAGGTTGACGAGACGCCCGAGCACCAGCTCTTCTATGCCAACCCCTACTACTACAAGGTGGATACGGCCGGCCAGCAACTGCCGTACATAGACGAAAACGAGGAAGTGTACCTGGCTGAGAACGAGCTGATCGAGCTCAAGATCATCAACGGCGAGATCGATGTGAAAGCCCAGTCGCTGCAGATCGGCAGCCTGCCGCTCTTTCAGCAAAACCAGGACCAGGGCAGCTACGACATTCAGATGGCGGAGGGCGCGGGCAACGGCCGGACCTATGCCTTCAACACCACGCACAAAGACCCTGAGCTGGCCGAGATCTTCTCCGACCCGCGCTTCAGCCGGGCCATGTCGCTGGCGCTCAACCGCGACGAGATCAACCAGACGCTGTGCTTCAACCTGTGCGCGCCTACCCAGGGCGTCCCCGTCCACCGGACGGTGTCGTTCGCCAAGCCCGAGTGGTATACCACCGACATCGAGTACGATCCGGACCAGGCAAACGCAATCCTGGACGAGATGGGGCTCGAGAAGGGGGCCGACGGTTTCCGCACGAGGCTCGACGGGCAGCCGCTCGTCATCAACCTCATCTACGCCATCCAATGGGGCGACCCGGCCCTGCACGAGCTGGCCGAGGAGTACTGGGAGGCAGTCGGCGTCAGGATCGAGCTGAAAGAGGTCAGCACCGAGGCCTACCGGGCGATGGCTGCCAGCAACGACCACGACATCCAGGTGACCAACAGCGGAACTGAGACCGAAGCCCCGCTTTACTCCAATCCCTTCCGGCTCTTCCCGCCGTTCGGCGATGCCGCGCTGGAGCCGCTGAGCGGTCTGCCGTGGAAGGACTGGCACGACACCGACGGCGCGCAAGGCGTCGAGCCGCCCGACGACATCAAGCCATTGTGGGATATGGTGGACAAGTGGAAGTCGTCGCTGCCCGGCACCCCGGACTACATCAACCTCGGGCAGCAGATGGTCGAGGTCCAGCTCAAGCATTTCTTCCTCATCGGCACGGTCACCTCGCCGCCGGTCGTGACAATTGTCTCGCGCAACCTGAGCAACGTGCCGCAGTATAAGATCAACGCCTTCGAGTACTACAGGACGTACCCGTATCGGACGGATCAGTGGTTCAAGAAGGACGCGTCGGCCAGCAACTGACCGGCCTCACAGCAGGCTACTGATGGCTAGGTAGCTTGCCACGGCGGAGGGAGGCGAACCGCATCCCCTCCCTCCGCCCATCTTAATTTTGCCTTCTAAGCCTAGGCCCGGCGCCGGGCTTATTGCTTCTGCTAGCCAAGGAGGCGGTGGTGACGAAATACTTGCTGCAGCGCTTTGTCATCATGCTGGTCATGCTGGCGGGGCTTTCGATAATCGTCTTTGTGACCATCGAGTTACCCCCGGGCGACTTCGCCGACCGCCGCGCCCTGGAGCTGCGCTCCACTGGCGTGCTGGTGACCGAGGCAGACGTGATCGCGCTCCGCCATCAACTCGGGCTCGACCGCCCCTGGTACCAGCGGTATTTCACCTGGATCTTCAACATAATTCTGCATGGCAACTTCGGCACTTCCTTCTCCAAACACCAGCCGGTGGCAGTGGTGCTCGGCCAGCGGGTCGGGCTGACCGTGCTGCTGGCGGTGGTCACCATCTTATTCACGTACGGCCTGGCCATTCCCATCGGCATCTACTCGGCCATGCGGCAGTATTCCGTCGGCGACTATGCGGCCACCCTCGTCGGCTATTTCGGCATGGCAACGCCGAGCTTCATGCTGGCCCTCATCCTCCTATATTTCAGCGTCATGGTATTCCACACCAGCGTCGGCGGGCTGTTTTCGGCCCAATACGCCGAGGCGGCCTGGAGCTGGGGGAAGGCCGTGGACCTGTTCCGGCACTTGTGGGTGCCGGCGCTGGTGCTGGGGTTGGCCGGAACGGCCTTCGAGATCCGCACCATGCGCGCGACGATGCTCGACGAGAAGAACAAGCTCTACGTCACGGCCGCCCGCGCTAAAGGCTTGCCTGAGTGGAAGCTGCTGCTCAAGTACCCGGTGCGCGTCGCCCTCAACCCCATCGCCAGCACCATCGGCTGGGAGCTCACGGCCATCATCGCCGGCGCGCCGCTCGTTTCGTTCGTCCTGGCCCTGCCCGACACCGGGCCGCTGTTCCTCACCGCCCTGCTAGACCAGGACACTTACCTGTCTGGGGCCATCTTGCTGATGTACTCGGCCCTGACCATCCTGGGCACATTCCTGTCGGACGTGTTGCTGGCCCTGCTGGATCCGCGCATTCGGTACGGCGAGAGAATCTGAGATGGCGCAAATCACCGAGGCGAATAGTGTTGCCCCGCACCCGGCGCAGCCGATAGCTGGGATCCCGCGAGCGGCGGAAATCCGCTACTACACCGCCTCCCAGTTCCAACTGATGTGGTGGAAGTTCAGGAAGCACCGGCTGGCGCTGGTCGGCTCGGCCGTGCTGAGCGTCTTCGTGTTCATCGCATCGTTCGCCGAGTTCCTGGCGCCCTATGCCCCAGGGAACCGCAGCCCCGAATACCTGTATGGCCCGCCGCAGACCCTGCATTTTGTGAACGCCGACGGCAAATTTCAGTGGCGGCCCTTCACCAATGCCCTGACTCTGTCCATGAATCCGAAGACGTTCCTGCTGGAGATCAAGGAAGACCCAGACACGCCCTGGACGGTCGGCTTCCTCGTCAAGGGCGATCCTTACACGCTGTGGGGCTTCATCGAGTCTGACCGGCACTTGTTCGGCGTCGCGGAAGGTCATCTCCACTTGCTGGGCACCGACCAGTTGGGGCGAGATCTCCTGTCGCGACTGTTGTTTGCCACCCGCACCTCGCTCACCATCGGCGTAGTCGGCCTGGCGATCTCGTTCTTCCTGGGCTTGATCATCGGCGGCGTCTCAGGCTTCTTCGGCGGCGGGGTAGACGACGCCATCCAGCGCTTCATCGAGTTCATCCGTTCCATCCCGACACTGCCGCTGTGGATGGCCCTGGCGGCGTCGCTGCCCAGGGATTGGTCGCCCCAGCGGGTCTATTTCACGATCACCATCCTCCTGGGGTTGCTGGGTTGGACGCACCTGGCGCGGCGCGTGCGGGGCAAGCTGCTGTCGCTGCGCGAGGAGGACTTCGTCGTCGCGGCGCGGATCGCCGGCAGCAGCGACACGCGCATCATTGCCCGGCACATGCTGCCGTCATTTCTGAGTTACATCATCGTAGACCTGTCCATCTCGTTCCCCTACATGATCCTGGCCGAGACTTCGCTCAGCTTCATTGGCCTGGGGCTGCGCTCGCCGGTAATCTCGTGGGGGGTATTGCTGCAAGACGCGCAGAACATCCAGTCCATCGCGTTGTACCCGTGGCTGTTCACGCCGGTGGCCTTTGTCATCCTGGCCGTCATGGCCTTCAGCTTCGTCGGCGACGGCGCGCGCGACGCGGCCGACCCGTATTCGCGCTGATAGGCTTCCGGTCATGAACGACGACGTGCTTTTGGAGATCAAAGACCTCAAGATCTCGTTCCCGCTCGACGAGGGCGTCGTGCGGGCGGTCGAAGGCGTGAACCTCACCGTTCGGCGCGGCGAGGTGCTGGGCGTGGTTGGCGAAAGCGGCTGCGGCAAGACGGTCACCGCTCAGTCCATCCTCAGGATCATCCCTCCGCCCGGGCGCATCGACTCGGGCCAGATCCTCTTCCGGCCCACCGCCACGTCGACCGCCGTGGGCACGAACGGGGCAATCGACCTGGCCCGGCTTAACCCCACCGGCCGCCAGATCCGCCAGATCCGGGGCAAGGATATCGCCATGATCTTCCAGGAGCCCATGAGCTCGTTCTCGCCGGTGCACACCGTCGGCAGCCAGGTGATGGAAGCCATCCAGTTGCACCAGACGGTAACCCGTGAACAGGCCCGGCAGAAGACCATCGAACTGCTGCGCCTGGTGGGCATCTCGGGCGCCGAGCAGCGGGTGGACAACTACCCCCATCAGTTCTCGGGCGGCATGCGCCAGCGGGCGATGATCGCCATGGCCCTGTCGTGCAATCCGGCGCTGTTGATCGCCGACGAGCCGACGACCGCGCTCGACGTCACCATCCAGGCCCAAATCCTCGATCTCATTCGAGGCCTTCAGAAACGCCTCGGCATGGCCGTCATGTTCATCACCCACAACCTGGGGGTCATTGCGCAGATCGCCGACTCCGTTGCGATCATGTATCTGGGTCAGGTGGTCGAATACGGGCCGGTGCGCGAGATCCTGCGCAACCCCAAGCACCCCTACACCGCCGACCTGCTGCGGGCCGTGCCCCGACTGGGCAAGACCATGGGCCAGCGGCTGGTGGCAATCGAGGGGAACATTCCCAGCCCATTCGAGAGGCCCAGCGGCTGCCCGTTTCACCCACGGTGCAGCCGGTATATCAAAGGGCGGTGCGAACAAGCCATGCCCGGGATCACGGCTGTGAACGACGACCACATGGTCCGGTGCTTCTTGTACGAGCCTGAGTGAGCGCAACCGATCAGGAGACTGCCATGCCCGCAGAGCAGCCAGTATTGCTTGAAGTCACTAACCTGAAGAAGTATTTCCCGCTGCGCCACGGCTTCCTCAACCGGGGCGGCGGCACGGTGAAGGCTGTGGACGGTGTGACCTTCCAGATCATGCGGGGCGAGACGTTGGGGCTGGTGGGCGAGAGCGGCTCGGGCAAGACGACGGCCGGCCGCACCATCCTGCGCGCCTTCGATCCGACCGGGGGCGAAGTCGTCTTCCGCCTGTCGGACGGCAAGGCCGTGGACCTGGCCAAGCTCTCCAAAGGAGAATTGCGCTTTTTCCGGCGTTACGCACAGATGATCTTCCAGGATCCGTATTCGTCGTTGAATCCGCGCATGACCGTGCGCGACATCATCGCCGAGCCGCTGGTGGCGGGCGGGGTGGCCCACGGGCCGGAGGTGGACGACCGGGTGCGCGAGACCGCCCACCGCTGCCAGCTCAGCCTGGAGCACCTGCGGCGTTACCCGCACGCTTTCAGCGGCGGCCAGCGCCAGCGTATCGGCATCGCCCGCGCGCTGGTCGTCCAGCCCGAGTTCGTCGTCTGTGACGAGCCTGTCTCGGCGCTGGATGTCTCCATCCAGGCGCAGATTCTCAACCTGCTGATGGATATGCAGAAAGAACTCGGGCTGACGTACCTTTTCATCGCCCACGACCTGAGCGTCGTCGAGCACGTGAGCGACCGGGTGGCGGTGATGTACCTCGGCCGGCTGGTGGAGCTCGCGCCGACGCAGGACCTGTTCTACAAGCCGCTGCATCCCTACACTGAAGTGCTGATGTCGGCCATCCCAGACCTGGACCCGGATGAGGTGATGAAACCCGTCGCGCTTGAAGGCGAGATCCCCAGCCCGGCCAACCCGCCCTCTGGCTGCCACTTTCATCCGCGCTGCCCGTACGCACAGGACGTTTGCAAGCGCGAAGTCCCCGAGTGGAAGGAACACCGCCCCGGCCGTTTCGCCGCATGCCACTTCGCCGACACGCTCTCCCTCAAAGGGGCGATTAAGGCCTGACCCTTCAAACGAAAGGATTCCGCTGCATGTCAAAGAACATCTGGCTCCGGGAGCACCGCCCGTTGTCGGTGGCTCATCGCGGCCACTCGATCGAGTTCCCGGAGAACACGCTCGAAGCCTATCGCAGGGCCATCACCATGGGCGTGGAGATGATCGAGTGCGATGTCAACCTCACCCGCGACGGACGGCTGGCCATGATCCACGATGCGACGCTGGACCGGACGACGAATGGAAGCGGGCGTGTCAGCAGCGCCACCTGGGACGAAATCCAGCGTCTGGATGCCGGGGCCAAGTTCAAACCCGAGTTTGCCGGGACGCGCATCCCGTCGACCGAAGAGACCTTGCTGCTCTTCAAGGAAGCGGGCATCTTGTCTTGTTTCGAAGTGAAGGGGGCGGACGTTGAGGAAGCGAAACGCATCGCCGTCGCGTTGTTGGAACTGTTCCAGAAATACGACATGCTCGAAACGGCTTTCATGAGCTCCTACAAACACGAAGCCCTGCATCTGGCGAAGTCCAAATGCCCCGAACTCCTGCTCGCGCCGGAGCGTCTGCCCGACGACGCGCCGCCGGACCCGCCGGAGGCCGTGCGGCAGGCCAAGTCTTTCCCCGCCCCTGTGCTCCAGCACCAATACACGGTTCTTTCGGCGGACGTCATCCGCGCGCTGCATGAAAACGACGTGGCCGTCTGGTCATGGTCAACGACGGACGAGCCAAGCCTGGTATTCAGCGTCGAGGTCGGCGCCGATGCCGTGATGGGGGACGATGTGCGGTTGATGCTGGAGGTGCTCAACCGGATGCAGCCGGTTTAGGAGCCTACGTTCCGCGATGCAGATAACGAACATCAAAGTTCACCGCGTAAATCTACCCCTCGTCACCGGCTATCGTTGGGCGTCGGGTGTGTACTTCGGCGCAACCAAGGGAATTGTCGAGGTCTGCGCGGACGAGGGCGTGGTCGGCCTGGGCGAAGTCTCCACCGTCGAATACGCCGATATCGTGGAGCGCGAGTTTGCGCCCCGGCTCATGGGGGTTGACCCGTTCAACATTGATGACTGCTATCGCCGGTGCCTCCCGGAGATTCGCACCCTGTTGAACACGCACGACGCCGGGCTGGTCAAGGCCTTCGGCGGCGTCGAAATGGCGTTGTGGGACATCAAGGGCAAGGCGCTCGATCTGCCAATTTATGCGCTGTTCGGCGGGCCGGTGCGGCGCGAGATCAGGTTCTCGGAATACTTCGCCCTGCGTGTGCAGAGCGCGACCGAGCCGGGCGAGACGACGCCGCTGGAAGTCGCCCGATACTGCGCCCGGATGCGCGAGGCGCACGGCTCGACTCTCTTCGAGGGCAAAGTGGGCGTGCTCGATCTCGACACGGAGATCGAAATGGTGAGGGAAGTGCGGGCCGCGATCGGCCCGGACGCAACCCTGCGGCTGGACGCAAACAACGCGTGGCCGCTCAACACAGCGCGGAAGGCGCTCGCACGGCTCGCGCCGTACGACATCGCGAACATCGAAGACCCCGCGCCGACCTTTTACGACATGGCGAAACTGCGCCAGCACAGCGCGATCCCTTTTTCCAGCCATCTGCCGGATCTGCGACTGTCGGTGGAATTGGGTGTGCCGGACACCTTTGTGTTGAACGTGACGGCGCTTGGCGGCCTGCGCGAGACCATGAAGTTCATCTCGGCCTGCGAGGTCATGGGCGTGGGCTTCTGGTTCTACAGCGGTGAGTCGGCGGTGGGGACGGCCGCCTACATGCAGTTGGCTGCGGCCATTCCGTACCTTTCCCAGCCGGGCCAATCGCTGCTGCGCTGGTACGCCGACGACGTGGCGGCTGAACTCATCCAGCCGCGGGCCAACGCGGTTCCGATCCCCGACGGGCCGGGGCTGGGCCTCACGTTGGACCCGCAGGCCCTGGAGCGCTGCCGGCACAGATATGAACGCGACGGTGTCATCCCACAAGTCGGCGAGCCGACCGAAAAGCATTACCGGCGCTTCAGTCTGCAATAATGCGGAATCCCATTACTTTCAGCACCCTGGCCTGCCCGGAATGGACGATTGAAACCATCCTCGCCAGGGCAGTCGCTTTCGGCTACGACGGGATCGAGTGGCGCGGCGGCCCGGAGGGGCACGTTCGCCCCTCCATGTCGGCGAGCGAGCGCGCCAGTCTGCGCCGCCACGTGGCCGACGCCGGCCTCTTCTCGCTGGCGGCAACGGCTTACACCTCGTTCGTCTCTGACGATCCCGCCATGCAGCAAGACAGCGTGGACGAACTCCGGCGCTACCTCGACCTCGCCGCCGAGGTCGGCGCGCGCTACGTCCGCGTCTTTCTCGGCGAACTGCGCCCCGGCGACGATCTCGCGGCGGCCCGGCCTCGCATCGCGCCCTGCCTCGCATCGGCCGCGAGCCACGCCGAGGCCGTGGGCGTGGGCATCGCCGTCGAGCCGCACGACGACTTTGTGCGTTCAGCCAGCGTCGCGCCGATCTTTGAACGCGTGCCCCATCCGGCGGTCGGGGCCGTGTGGGACGTCGGCAATACGTTCGCGGCGGGCGAGGACCCGGCAGAAGGATTTCAATGGCTGGGCCGGCGCCTCTTTTACGTGCAGGTAAAAGACTCAATCGGCCGGTATCCGGATCGGCGGCTCACGCGATTGGGCGAAGGGGAAGTTCCACTGGCGGGTGCGGTCGCACTGCTGTTGAACCACGGCTACCAGGGCGCGTTCAGCGTGGAGTGGGAACGGGCCTGGCATTCCGACCTCGACCCCGCCGAAGTCGCGCTCCCGCACGCTCTCAAAGCCATGAGAGATCTGCTGGCAGCTAGCGCTTTGGAGATTTCGCCATGACCGTCGGCGCGATCTTTCCCCCGGAGTGGCGCACGGACCGTGACTCGCAGACGGGCCGCGCAGTCACTCAACTGACGAACTCGCCGGCGGAAGATTATCATCCCTACTTTTACAACCCCGCCGTAACGTGGGATGGCCGGTATCTGCTCTTCTTTTCCGAGCGCACCGGATTGAGCAATCTCTTTCGGCTCGACCTTCGCTCTGGAGAGATCGTTCAACTCACCGATGTGCGCCCGGCTCGCGCCGAATACTGGCCGTTCACCGCAGCCGTGCGCGGGGCCGGGGCGTGCCTGGCCGCGATCGGCTCCGGCGGGCGAGAGGCGTTCTACTTTGAGGGCGTAGAACTGTGGGGCGTCGAGATCGAGACTCTGCGAGCGCGGCGGCTGTTGACTTTGCCGCTTGAGCGGCGGCCGTCCATCCTGCACGCCGATGCCGACGGGAAGACACTGGTGTTCGCAACCTGGGACGAATCACTGTTTATGGAGCGGTCGCAAAGGGCTTACGCCGGTGAACAATTTCCGGATGACAGATTTTTTCAAGAGACAACCAGCACAATCATCCGGCTCGATGCGGCGACGGGCTACGCCGAGGAAATCCTGCGCCAGGACAGGTTCTGGATCAATCACGTCCTGGTTAATCCCCACGACCGCGATCTCGTTTTGTTCTGCCACGAATATAGCGTCATGCCCGACCGCATGTGGCTGCTGAACGCGGCGACCGGCGAGTTTGCCCCCTTGCCGGGTCAGGGCGAGGGCGAATGGTACCAGCACGAATTCTGGAGCGTAGACGGTCAACGCGTCTGTTTTCATGGTGGCCGGTCAGGCGACGAAGCGCACGGCTTCTGCGGCTGGTGCTCGCTCGACGGCGCGGAGTATCACAAGTTCGATCACGTCACGCCGGACCGCGCCTACGCCCACTACAACCTGCACCCGGACGGGACGACCATGGTCACCGACGGCGAGGCGCAACCGGGCTGTATCTCTAAAGTGCGCTTGCATCGCGGGCGCCAGGAGTTTGCCGTCCTGTGCCGCCACGCCTCGTACCGTTTTGGCGACGACCAACGTTGTCACCCGCACCCGTCGTTCACGCCGGATGGAAGCCGGGTCATCTTCACGTCAAACAAAACTGGAACGAGCAACGTTTATTTGACCGATTGGGAGTGAAAAGCGAAACATGAAATTCGGATTCATCACCACCGAGGGCGGGACGTTCTATCGGGAGGCGCTGGAGGAAGCGATCTACGGCGAAGAACTGGGCTTCGACTCGGTCTGGCTGGAGGAACATCACAGCATTCGGAATCACTACTGGCCGTCGCCGCTCATGGCGCTGGCCGGTTTCGCGGCGCGCACTTCACGCATCCTGCTGGGCACCGACATCGTCGTTCTGCCCTTCTACCATCCGGTGCGGGCCGCCGAGGACGCGGCCATGCTCAGTGTCATGTCGGACGGGCGCGCGATCTTCGGGGCGGCCATCGGCTACCGCCCGCCCGAGTTTGACCTGTTCGGAGTGTCGCTCGACGATCGCGGCGCGCGCTACGTGGAAATGCTGAAGATCATGCGTGCGCTGTGGACGGAAGATCAAGTGGACTATACCGGGCGCTTCTTTCAGATCAAAGGCGCGATTGAGCCTAAACCCGCCCGGCCCATTCCCATCTGGCTTGGCGGCTGGGGCGAACTCTCGCTGAAACGCGCCGCCGAACTGGGCGATGCCTGGGTGCCCGGCCCCACGGCCAATCTGCAAAAACTGCTCGACGCGCAGGCTCAGTACCGCGCCAACTTGAAAGCCGCCGGCAAGGACCCGTCCGCCACGCCCACACCGCTGACCCGCGAAGTCGTCATCGCCGAGCGGCGCGAACGGGCGTGGGAACTGGCCGAGAAGTATCTCATGGTGAACTACCGTGACGAATACGGCGGTGGTTGGAAACATCCGCTGATCGGCGCGCAGGACAGCACGCCGGTCAATCAACTCGAAGCCCTCGGGCACGATCGCTTCATCATCGGCGACCCCGCCGAGTGCCGTCTGAAGATTCGGCGCTTTGTCGAGACCTTCGGAGTGGATCACTTGATCTGCCGCTTGTACTTTCCCGGTATGCCGCACGAGCACATCATGCGGGCACTCAAACTGCTGGCCACCGAGGTATTTCCGGCGTTCCGCTGATGACCGCGTGGCTGCCTCCCCTCAACTACGATCTCTCACCCTACACCGGCTGGACACGCGCGCACTGGGAAGCGGTGCTCGCCCGGCTGACGTATGGCTACGTCCTCGCCGCCGAGCGCCAGGGTTCCCCGGCGCGCGCGCTGTTTCCCGACGACCGCTGTGATCGCCCCGACGCGGTGGATGCGCTTGAAGCCTTTGCCCGCCTCGGCGCAAGTTGGGGCGCGTGGCTCCGCAACCCGGCGAACCCGGCCGGCCTCACGTTTCAGGGCCGCGAGGTCAACCTTGAAGGGTTGTTACGCCAGGCGCTGCTCGACGGCCTCGATCCGACGAACCCCTACACGTATTGGGGCGACATCGGCCACATGGATCAGCGCCTGGTCGAGGCGGCCGGCGTGGCGGTGACGGTGTGGTTGAGCCGTGAGCGCGTGTTCGATCGCATGACCGGGGCCGAGCGCGCGCGGGTGATAGGCTGGCTGGCGCAAGTGGATGGAAAAGAGACCTGGCCCGATAACTGGATTCTGTTCCCGGCGATGGCACAGGTGACGCGGTTGAAACTGGGCTACCCGGCCCCTGAAGCCGATCTCGACTCTCGGCTCGAGCAAATGGCCGCCTTCTATCGCGGCGACGGCTGGTACGCTGACGGCGCGGGCGACGAATTTGATCTCTACAACGCGTGGATGTTCGGCTGGCATTACCTGCTGTGGGCGTGGATGGACGGCGACCGCCGCCCGGA
>Ga0209109_10000714_pt1 | contig 18086 bp, 14 predicted proteins | sample Rifsed10ft2_FD_184004 | JGI IMG/M metagenome (GOLD analysis project Ga0209109, IMG submission 184004) | Soil microbial communities from Rifle, Colorado, USA - sediment 10ft 2 (version 2) | ecosystem: Environmental > Terrestrial > Deep subsurface > Rock core/Sediment | place: Rifle, Colorado... | reverse complement strand
GTTGACGTGGGACGAGATCCTGTTTGCCTTCTACGATGATGTCGAGCTGAGCCCGGTCTGGAATCCTCCCGGTGGCTTTTCGCTGCGCTTTTATGGGAACGGCTACGGAGATCTGGACCGGGTGAAGATCCGCATTGATCCGCCCGTTCCGGCCGACGTTGGTGGGGAAGATTTCACATTGGAATGGTGGATGAAGGTCGTCCCCGGTGAGAACGACTCGCCTGACTGCGAACCCGGCGGGGACAACTGGTTCTACGGGAACACTGTTTTCGACCGCGACGTATTCGGCGAAGGTGACCTCGGAGATTACGGTGTTTCGCTCGCCGGCGGGGCAATTGCCTTCGGCGTAGGCCGTGGATCGGTGCGCCAAACGATCTGCGGGAAAACCGACCTGCAGGACAGCGCCTGGCACCACCTCGCGGTGACCCGCAGCCTGGCCGGCGACATGCTGATCTTCGTCGATGGGCAGCTCGACGCCTCAGGCAGCGGCCCGGCGGGCGATATCCGCTATCGCGACGGGCGGACGAGCGGCTATGCGAATGACCCGTACCTTGTCATTGGAGCGGAGAAGAACGACTTAGACAATTCGCTCTACCCGTCGTTCAGTGGCTGGTTGGACGAGATTCGTTTGTCCAACTCGCTTCGCTACACTGCTGACTTCTCCCGACCGCTGAGTCGGTTCACGCCTGATGCGAACACGGTCGCTCTATATCATCTGGACGAGGGCTCCGGGAACGCGATCGGCGACTCCTCCGGCGCGGTCGGCGGCCCGAGCCATGGGGTGCGCAAGTACGGCGGGGTGACTAACGGGCCGGAGTGGACCGACGACACGATCTGGTACGTGCCACCCCCTACCCCAACACCGACTGCGACGCCGAGTCCGACTGTGACGCCGAGTCCGACCGTGACGCCGAGCCCGACCACGACATCAACTGCGACTGCCGGGCCGTCGCCAACGCCAGGGACCGTGACCCCTAGTGCAACGGCCAGCTTCTCGCCTACTCCGTCGCCGACGGCTACTCTCTCGCCGACGTCGACGCCGTCGCCGACGGCTTCATTGACCCCCAGCCCGACCGCTACCGCGTCGGTCACCGCGAGCCTGACTCCCTCCCTCACGGCCTCTCCCACCTCGAGCCCCACTGCAACCCAGACCCTTGCCCCGACCCTGTCGCCATCCGCGACGCCCGGTCCGTATGAGACCGCCGCTGCCCAAACGGCAACGCCCACACCCCGCCCTGCCGATCTCAATGGCGATGGCCAGGTGAATGTGCTTGACTTGCAACTGTGTGTGAACGTGTTTCTGGGGATTGCGACCGATACGGAGATTGTGGCTCGTGCCGATGTTAATGGAGACGCTGCCGTCAACGTGCTGGACGTTCAGGCAATTGCGAACATTGTCCTATCAAGCTAAGATGCAACGCACTTATCCAATTCGGTGAGTGCTTCGGATTAGCTCTGTGAGATCTAAATTCGCCACCGGCCTAATTTGTGCCGCTCTCGCGCTGCTTTGGGTCGCGGGCGCAACGGCACAGACCCCGACCGCCGCCATCTCCGCCGGCAGCGGCTCAGGCAACCCGGGCGACACCGGGATTAGCGTCGCAATAACCCTCACCTCATTGGATGGGGCGCAGGTGTCGGGCGTGAACTTCGACCTCGGCTTCGAAGCTTCGCGGCTTTCGGTTAGCAACATAACTGAAGGACCAGCCGCGACCGCAGCAAACAAGGATGTCTCGTGGTCGCCAGGGAACTGCTCAGGCACCTGCCCGATACTAATCGCCGGTCTGAACCAGAACGTTATTGCAGATGGCGTCGTAGCCTTCGTGATCTTCGACGTGCTACCAGCCGCGCCCATAGGCTCCTCCGCTTTGACATTGGGCAACGCGGCAGCCAGTAACCCGAGCGGCGGCGGCGTGGCAACCAGTCTCAGCCCTGGAACCTTCACCGTGATAGGGCCTACCGCGACGCCAACAAATACTCAAACTGCAACGCCAACCCGCACTCCAACACCAACTCCGACTCGGACGCCCACCCCCACCGCGACCACGCCGTCGGGCCCAACGAACACGCCAACTCGAACCAACACCCCGGGCCCGGCCACCAGCACTCCGACCCGCACCCCGACCCGCACCCCGACCCGGACGCCGACCCGAACGAATACCCCCTCCGGAGCGACGACCAGCTCCCCCTCCCCGACCGGCAGCCTCACCCTGACACCAGGGGGGCCGGAGGTGGTGGTTACGCCGACGGCCTCTCCGTCGGGCACACCCACCCCGGACACCAGGGGCGGTTTGAGCCTCGGTCTCGAGGCGGCCGCCCGAGCCACTGGGACCGCGATTGCCGACTTCGAGGCCGCGGTTGCCGCGACTTCCACCGCGCTGGCCGGACCGACACTCACCCCGCAACCCGCGCAGTCGGGTCCGCTCGGTGTACCAATCTGGGTGTGGGGCGGTCTTGCTCTGATCCTGCTTGGCTTGATTGTGGCGGTCGTTGTTCGGGCTGTAATCCGCCGACGTAGGCGGCAGACTGAGCCGGAGGCTGCCCCGAACGCGAGGGACATTTGGAAGCGGCTGCGTTAGGTCGCGGTTGAACCGCGCGCTAAGTTAGATCCCCAGAAACAGGTTCACAATCAACTGCACGTCCAGCACATCGACCCCCGCGTCGCCGTTGACGTTCGCCTGGGCCATGATGCCGGGATCCGTCTCAGTTCCCAAGAACACATTGACACACAGTTGAACGTCCAGCACGTTCACCGACCCGTCCAGGTTGACATCCCCTGGCTGTGGGGTGCTGGTCGCGGTGGGCGTGTTCGTCTGAGTGGGCGTGTCCGTTGGGGTAGGTGTATCGGTTGAGGTCGCCGTCGGAGTTTGGGTCGGAGTGTCGGTGGCAGTCGGAGTGAGAGAAGGGGTCAGGGTAGCGGTCGGGGTGCTCGTGTCCGTCGGCGTGGGAGTGTCGGTGGAGGTCGGCGTCACCGTTGGAGTATGAGTGGCGGTCGCAGTTGGAGTATCGGTGGCAGTGGCCGTCGCGGTGTCGGTTGCGGTGGCGGTCGGCGTGTCGGACGGGGTAGGAGTCAGAGTTGGGGTGAGGGTCGAGGTCGGTGACGGGGTGTCAGTCGGCGTAGCCGTTGCGGTATGTGTTGGGGTGGCGGTCGCCGTGTCAGTCGGGGTCGGCGTATCGGTTGGGGTGTGAGTGGCGGTGGGGGTCGGCGTCTCGGTCGGTGTCGAGGTCGCCGTTGGAGTTGCACTGGGCGTGAACGTTGCGGTGGGCGTCGCGGTAGGAGCCGTGCAGGTGTAGATCCGCACGTCGTCCACGAACCAACCGAATGCATCGATGATCGAGTCGGTCCCGATTCGGAAACGGAACCGTACATTCTGACCCGACAGGCTGCTCAAGTCGAGACGGCTGGCCGTGTACCCGTGGCTGCTGTGGGCGAAGGCGTTTCTTCCCGCGAGCGGGTTAGGGGGGGAATCAGTCGCGATAACATCGTTATATCCGTTATCGATGAAGAGTGGCCCGGCATCGTTCCAGGCGCCACCACCGTTTGTGCTGTATTCAACGACCCCGCCGTCCCACGGCGTCAGGCTGTCCTCGAAAGCCCATTCGTGCCTGAAATGCATGTAGGCATTCGAGGGCAGCAGCACATCGGCCGTCATGCGGATAAAGAAGTCGGCTGTGCCTTCTCGGTTGTAACCCCATAGATTGAACACACCGCTGGTGGCGTTGGTCGCGTCGAAACCATACGGGTTGGACGTCTGCGGGTAATACCATTCATTGATGCCTAGAATGGCCGCCGATGCCCAATTCCCACTGCTGGTGTTCTCCAGGTTATCAAAGAAGAGGTCGTTGACTTGATAACCGACCGGGCATACCGGAGCTTCAACCGGATCGCCGCACGGCCTCACGCCCATTTCGACCGCATCGAGCGCGTCTTTGACCGCTTGCCGCTCTGCCGAGCTGAACCCGAGGGTGAAACTCGCTTGAACGAGCGCATTGTACAGATCTCGAAAGTTGCTGGCGGAGGTCAACAGGTTGGTCTGCGCCTCATAATAGAGATCGGCCACTTTTGGTATTCCCAAACCTGCCACCGAGAAGCCATTGAAAGATCCCCCATCGGTCATGAGAAAGACCGCCTTGTTGTTCACCCCGCTGTTGAAGTGGACCCCGCCGCTGTCTCCATCGCCACAGTAGTAGTTCGCGCTCCCGATTCGGTCCGGATCGCCAAAGCTCGTCGGGTCTTCCATGTCTCTTATGGCACCGAGCCCCGGGATATCCTCCCCCATCAGCCACTTCACACCGGCCGAATCGTCCCCGGCGGTGTTGGTTTGATCGATGAACTCACCCCAGACATCTGAGAACGATTCGTTGATGGCTCCCGATTGATGGAAATAGAACAGATGGGACGTGAAATCGGTCACACCGTGGGTCAGTTCGTGCCCGACCACATCATCCGCGGCTGCAAATCCCTCCCCGTAAACCATCTGCACACCATTCCAGAAGGCATTGGGGTACGGGCAAACGTCGAACGGATCACAATACCGGACGGTTGACACCAGGGTCATGCCGGCATCATCCAGGCTGTCACGCCCATGATGGCTGTTGTAGAAGTTGTACGTATCCCCCGAGTAATCGTAGGCCGCGTTGACATCCGCGATAACGGATGCTGGGCCGCCCTCGGTCCGAACCGGACCAGTTCCGGGAAGCCCGGCGCCAGAGTTGTTGTTGTTGTCGTAGATCACTCGATCGAGGGCATTGTGAATCTGATTGAAATGGAGGAGCACCACGCCGAACTGGGCGTCCACCAGGACCAGCTCCCGGACGTCCAGGCGGTTTACGCCCGAGACCTCTATCCTCCAGACCAGCGCCGTCGGCCGGGTGCTCGGCCTGAGTAAACGCTCGTCATAGATCCACAGCCGGGGCGTGCCCGATGTCAGCTCCGACCCGTCAAAACCGTATTGCCTGGCGATGGCGAGCAGGGCGACCTCTTCTGCAGCTTCAGCCGGGATCCGAGGCTCGATCGACAGGGAGAGATTGGGCGAGATTTCTCCGCTCATAGACAACAGCCTGCCCTGTCCGTCGGTATTGACAATGAGCTCCCCGGCCATGACCGGGATTCCCCGATGCACCTGCTGGTAACGGTTCGACGAACGCCCTAGGCCGACCTCACCCGACTGGATGACCCTGAGCTCTTCAGAGGGGTTGCTGAGGCCGAACTCGCGACCGTAGGCCTCGAGAATGGCAGCTGCCGTGCCGCCGCCGGCCGCTTCGGGACGAGCACCCGGAACCGAGATGGGCGCGGCGGGATCCGACCCCAGGAAGGTCAGCCAGCCGGTTTCGTCGTGGTAATCCCGCCGGACCCCGCCCTGACCTGGCGGAGTCCCCTCGGCTCGCGGGCCGCCTAGCGGCCCCGCCAAAGCCGAACTGACCGTGGCGAGGCTGAAGGCGATGAGGAACGATGCGATCAGTACCTTAAACGGACCCGACACTCGCTTGTCTTCCAGACGAAAAGAAAAGGGGCGCCCGGTTGGCCCCTCCTTCGGTTCACTCTCGTCGACTTGCCAGATCGAGTCAATAGGAGCAGCGAAGGGGAACGGACTCCGTCTCGGTCTAAGCGAGCCAAGCGCGCCTTGAGCCTGGGTCTAGAATGATACCAACGGCCCACGCCTTTGGACTAGGCCCGGCCGGGAACTTGACCGGTCAGGAATTCGTCCTTAGGTCAAGAAGCTTTATTCAGAGAGGAGACAGGAACATGAGCCAACGGCGGGCGCTGCCGATTCTCTTCTATCTGACGGCGGCTTTGGCGGCCGGATGCGGCCCGGCCTCCGGGCCGACCCCCGGTCTCGAGACCCCCACCCTCGAAGCCCCCACCCAGGCCGAGCAAATGACTGCCCCGTCGGCCTCACCAACGCCGGGCGGCCGCTCGGGCGGGGCCGTCATCACCTTCGGCCGAAGCGGGGGCATCGCCGGCGTCTCAGAAGTTTGGACAATCTATGCGGATGGCCGGGTCCTCAGCGGGGCAGGTGAAGCCGGTCAGATTCCAGCCGAGGCGGTGAGCGAACTGCTGGCAGAGATCGAGGCCGCCGGCTTCTTTGACTGGTCTACGCCTCCGCGCGCGCTACAGAGCTGCGCGGATTGCTTTACCTATTCGGTGATCGTCACGTTCGAGGGGAAAACGAACCAGATTACGCTGGTCGGTGGGCAAACCGATGCCCCTGAGGGAGCCTGGTCAATTCTCGAAAGGATTCAAGCCGTGTTGGGGTCGGCTTTCGACTGAATCCCAGCTCGTGTTGCGCAAACGCTTCCGATCCGGGGGACCTGGTTCAATGGCCGTGAGCTACTACGCCCTAATTCAGAGATCCCCGCTCATCCACATGCGGCATTCCATTTCCCGGTTTGTTGATCGTACGAGATAGTCACGAAGATGTTTTCGAAATCATCTTCAACAAATTCTGAGATTTCAGAAATCTTACCGCTGCAACTCGTCGCCACATCCGATAGGAATAGCTGGGCGATGTTTAGTTGCAGACGCCGAAATTCCGCCATTTCGCTGGTGTCGAGCGCTCCGGTTTCAAAGAACCTTTGGGCAATCTTGCGATTAGCCAGAATGAGGTCCTTGTAAGGTTCAAATGGCATCACACTCACGGTATATGGCCCGCTCCGGCTCACTGTCCAATAGTTGCTTCCGCCTGGGGGCACTCGCCCGCTGTATGACCCGCCACTCGCAACCGTTAGCTGTACACTCGCTTCCTCTCCGGACTGATTTTCAATCGTGATCGTTGCACACATCACTTGACTAAGCGCCAGAACTGACAACAACAGAAGAGGGAAGTGCGATTTCTTCATGCTAGAAGCCGCACAAGGGTGACGTGCGAACGTCGATATCGCTTGCCGTTTGGGGGATGAAGTTTTCTTCGAGCACGGCGATACCCTCAGGCACCGCGATGAATTCGTATTGACTATCGTTGCTCAATTCGATTGTGCAGGAAAGCTCAATGATGCCGACTACGTCGAATGAGAAGGTGACCTGATAGCTGCCAGGAGGCATTGAAGGGAAGCTGGAGATTTCAAACGGGGCAAGTTCCAATCCGAGCGAACCGAGGTCTTCGCCCTGTACCCCGTCAAACTCCGCGAGGCTTACTTGCAGCGGCGCCTCGTTCGTATTCACAATCGTAATCTCACCCATCCACTCCTCCACTCCAAGCACCCAAGCGCCATCTTGGCGTTGAATGAATAGCGGCCACGCCGGGCTTGTGGCTAGAGAGAGCCAGAGCTCGACGTCGCCATCTGCGTTCGTGTGGTGAGCGAGGACAACCGGCTGGCCGTTGAAGGTCCATTGTCCGTTCTCTTCGATGAGTTCACCAAACTCCTCCGGCAAGGCGACGCCTTCGAAGCTGGGCGTAGGAGTCGGCGGCCCTGCAGGGACCTCGGTTGCTTGCGGCGGGGTTAGCTCAGGCTGGCCAATCTCCGCAGCGGTTGGTTCGAGCTGGTTCGTTTGCTGGGTTTGTGAACCACTTGGCTGGGTCGCGCTTTGCTCTCGAACTCCCCCGCAACCGGCGAGGAGCACTGCGGCGACGGACAGGAGCAAGCCAACGCTCGAAGGATGCCGACCCGGTGATGTGAAGATAGCGAGGTTTCCAGCACTATCCATTGGAACCTTTCTCGCCTTTGTGCTGGCAGCAGGAAATCGAGGAGAATCTACGCTCTCTAAATGGCGAAGTCAATCAAAGGCCCTTCTGCTTGTGGTCCACAAAGGAGCTACCGGGAAAGAATTCCTATGCTGGATCGTTGCTGGGCGACAGTCGTCGTCCCGATTCTGAGCTAGTTCTAGGGATAGGAGGAGTGGTGAATCGCGGCGGCTGCGGGGTCGCGAACCGAGCCGGCTACTCGAAGACCGGCGGGTTCGGGTTGTTCACGAACCAGGCGAAATAGGTCCACACCCCAAGCAGCGTCGCCAGGATGTAGAGCACGTAGGCCGTTCGCATGAAGGGCTTGTAGTTGGTGAACTTCAACCGCTGCGGAACGAGCTCATTGCCGCGCAGCACGACAAACAGCCCAAACGGCAAGGCGACCGCCCCGACCACCGCGTGCAGGGTAGTGACCGCATAGAAGCGTTCGCCAGCCTGCTCGGGGAGTCCAGGGAGCACGAAGTCCTTGAAGGGCAGGACCATCATCCACGCCACCATGACGAGGTTCAGCGTGGCCGCCGAGGTCTGCACCCAGCGATGGGCAGTGTAGCGGTGCAGGTGGGCCAGACCGGCTCCGATCGTAAACAGCAGAGCCACGATCAGCATCACGACCAGGGTAGCATCGGCGATAAAGTTCGCCGCAGTTCCAAAGAAGCCGGGTTGTTGAAGTATCTCGGTCATTTAGATTCGGGCCGGCGCGTCTGATTCTCTCCGCGTGGGTCGGCCGACTGGTTTGCCAGCTCACGCATCCGGTCGAAACCAGTGCGAAGTATGCCATCGATCTGATCGGCCATCGCCCGATAATTCTCGATCTCGCTGCCAACCGGGTCCCAGATATCGGAGTCCTGGCCGACCATCTCGCTCAGCAAGTAGACTCGGTCGGCAAGTTCCGGGGCCGCCTCGCTCAGCCGGCGGCGGTGGCTCTCCTCCATCACCAGGATGAGCGAGAATGGGCCAATCGTAGCACGGGTCGCGGGCTTCGATCGGTGTGCGCTGAGGTCCATCCCTCGCTCGGACGCGACCTGCTGGGTATTCTCGGTGGCCGTTTCTCCTTCGAGTGCGCCCACTCCCGCCGATTCAATCCACCAATCCGCTGACTCGCCGCGCTCCTTGACAAGCGCGCGGAACAGTGCCTCTGCCATCGGCGAACGGCATCTATTGGCGGTGCAAACGAAGAGCACCGACTTCATCTGCTGCTCGTTGGGAGCCGCGGCATCGGCGGGCCCTCCATCCCGAGCCGTCTGGCCAGGGCCGCCCGTATCGCGACCCGGTCGTCCCAAGGGTGCTCGGTTTCGCCAAAGCACATCGACTGCTCATGCCCTTTGCCGCAGGCGATCACCAGGTCACCTGTACGCGCCTGTCGGATCGCGAATTCCAGCGCCGCTCCGCGGTCGGGGATGCGCCAGAAAGTCGCACTTTCTTCTCCGCCCTTGGCGACGGCCCCAGCCGCCATTTCGGCGAGGATCGCCTCGAGCGGTTCGGTCCGGGGATCTTCGGCGGTCAGAACCGTCAGGTCGGCGAGCTCGGCCGAAATCTCCGCCATCATTCTCCGCTTGGCCCAATCGCGCAGGCCGGCCGATCCGAAGACCGCGATCACCCGCCCCGAGGTGAGGGTCCTGGCCGCGAGCAAGGCCTGTCGAAGTGCGTTCGGAGTGTGGGCGAAATCGACCAGCGCCACGAACGGCTGACCCAGGTCGATGAGCTCCATTCGCCCCGGAACTCCGGCAAAGTTTGCCACGGCCTCGACGGCCATCTGCAGATCCACTTCCAACCCGTCGACGGCGGCCGCCAGCGCCGCCAGGACGTTCGAAGCATTGTACGCCCCGAGCAGCGGCGAACGTACTCCAAGCTCTGCTCCCCGGGCCCTCAGCCGGAAATCGATCCCGCCCGTTCCGGCAGTCAACTCACTGCCGGCAAAGTCGGCCCCCGCCTCGAACCCGTAGGTCGAGCGGCGTACCCGCGTCACCTGCTGCAGGTACTCAAAGGACTGGTCATCGACATTTAGCACAGCCAGCTTCTCTGGGCCGTTCGGTTTGCGCGCCGTGTCGGCGAGCTCCCGGAACAGTTTTCCTTTGGCCTCCCGGTAGGCCTCATAGGAGCCATGGAAATCCAGGTGCTCGTGAGTGATGTTGGTGACTACTCCGATATCAAACTCGCAGGCGGCAACCCGCTGCTGGGCCAACCCATGGGAGGTGGCCTCCAGCACACAGTGGGTTAACCCGGCCGCCAGCATCCTGGCGAGCAGAGCCTGCAGCTCCATCGGGTCGGGAGTGGTGACGTGCAGGCCAGTATCCAGTTCCTGCTCGTCGATCCGGGCGTTGACGGTGCTGATCAATCCGGTGCGGGCACCGGCAGAACGCAGAATCTCGAACAAGAGATTTGCAGTGGTCGTCTTCCCGTCGGTCCCGGTGACTCCAACCATCGTCAGCTGTCGGGCCGGATGACCATGCCAGGCCGCGGCCAGCAGAGCATAGGCGAGGCGGGAGTCCGCCGACTGCAGATACGGGATCCCTAGACCCGGCGCCGGCCGCTGCCCGACGGCCGCGGCCGCCCCCGCCTGCTCGGCCTGCTTGAGAAAAGTGTGCCCGTCTGCTTCCGTGCCCTGAATGGCCACGAAAAGCGCCCCGGGGGTGACCTGCCGCGAATCGGCGGTTACCCCGGCGACTCGTAATTCGGGGGGAAGGCCGTTCCACTCGAACCCGGGCACTCCATCGGTGAGCTGCCGCAGGTCCTGCGTGCGCGGTTTGACCATCGAGGGTTACCGCCCCAAAGGCCCGAAATATGCTGACACTGCGGGCAATTGTACAAAACCGGCGGGCAGCTTGCCCGCCGGTAGATCAGTCATCTGGTCAGCGGCCTTTCCGGCTCGAGTCTAGCTTAGGCGTTGCCCCAGTTCACTGAGCTTGGCTGCCACTGAGCCATCGATCACCTTGTCCCCCAGCCGGATCACCAGTCCGCCCAGGATCGATGGATTCACTTGAAACTCGATGGCCGCTCCGGAGCCGAGCTGCTTCCGCAGGTCTTGGGTTATGGTCTCCTGCTCTTGGGCACCGAGCGGCAAAGCGCTGGTTACGACCGCCCGCTCGCCTCGCAGGCTCTGCCCTTCCAGAACCACCACCTTGCCTGACTCGATCCCGCTGAAGAACTCCTCGATTAGCCGCCGCTGGCGCTTCTCATCCAGCGTCTCGCCGATCACCTTCTGGGCGGCGGCGATCGCCAGGGCGGCCACTTGGCCGCGCAGCTCTCCCAGGGCCTGGGCCTTGATCTGCCCTCCCTCGGCGATGGCCGACTTGCGTCGCTCCTCGGCCTCCCGATCGGCGCCGGCCCTCAACTCAACGGCCGCCTGCTCCGCCCGCTCGGTGGCTTGCCGAACGAGCTGATTGGCCTGAGCCTGGGCTTCGGCCAGTAACTTTTCGGCTTCCTTCTCTGCATTGGCCCGCGCTTCGGCGGCGATACGCGCATCTTCCAATCCCTGGGCGATCGTCTGCCGGCGCTTTTCGAGCAGGCTGACGATGGGTCTGAAAACCCACACCCGCAACACGACGAAGATGATCGCAAAATTCAGGATCTGTACGATCAGATAGCCAAGATTGATCCCCAGTGCTTCCATGAGCCCTTTCCCCGTTAGAACACGAACAGGATGAGCAGGGCGACGACCAGGGCGTAGATCGAGGTCGCCTCGGCGAAGGCGAAGCCCAGGATCATGTTGGTCTGGATCGTGCCGGTCACATCGGGGTTCCTGCCCATCGCCTGGACTGCGCCAAGGGCGGAGAGCCCGACCCCGATCCCGCCGCCGAGCACCCCGATCGCGGCCATGCCGGCTCCCAAGAGCTTCCCGAGAATTGTCGCGGCCTCAACAATGTTGCCTTCCATTGTTCCCTCTGCCTCCTTGGCGACTAGTGGGCCTCCGCCTCACCGTGGCCGATCGTGGCCAGCGACATGAAGATCAGCGTGAGCATCCCGAAGACGATGGCCTGGATCATGCCGACGAAGAACTCGAACAAGAGCACTGCAGATTGAAGGAAGATCGGGACCAAACTGCCGACCACAAACAGCAGGATCGAGCCGGCGAAGATGTTGCCGAAGAGCCGGAAGGAGAACGACAGCACCTTGACCGCTTCCAGGATGGCCTCAAGCAGCCCAACCAGGAAATTGATCGCTCCAAACATCGGAGTCTTGAATAGAGTCTGAGTGTTGAAGAACTTGCTGAAATAGGCCCGGCCTTGGGCCCGCAGGCCGATGAACTGGGTCACCACGACCGAGACGACGGCCAGTCCGATCGTGAAGTTGAGATCGGTAGAGGCGACCCGGACAAAGGGCACTACTCCGGCGGCGCACTCGCTCTCACCCCCGACCGCAACCACTTCGGTCGATCCCAGGTGGAAGAGCGTGTCGAATGTGCAAGCCTCCGGATTCTCGATGTGATGCTTGTCGAGCAACCCGATGCTGTCCACCCCTGGAATCAGCTCGGTCCAATTGACGATGAGCACCAGCAGCACGATCGTGGCCATCCAGGGAAAGATGGTCTTGGCCCACTTGCCGGCGGTCGATTCGGTCAGATTGTAGAGACCTTCAACCAGGCCCTCGATCCCGGCTGCCACCCCGCCGAGCGTCAGCTCGCCGCGGCGGACCGCCCGCGAAACCAGCAGTGCCATCCCGATCAGGATGCCATCGGCCAGCAGCAGGGCGACCAAGGTATTGGAAAGTTGGAAACCCCCGATCAGCGGGAGGGTAAACAGCGGCTCGGTAAGGAGCTCGGCGGGAAGTTGAACGTGGGGCCGCAACGGCGGAAAGATCCCGGCGAAGACCGCGCTCAGGATGATAAGAAACAGCACCATCCAGCGGTTGGTGCCCCAGCGCCAGCTACGGGTTGTGGTCTCGCTCACCGGATGGCTCCACCCCGCTCCGAGTGTCCCCCCGCCTCTGGATCCTCGCCATTCCAGTCAGCACGATCCGGACCATCAGGTAAATGGTGACCGGGACGCTGCCAAGAACCAGAATCAGGGTGAAGACCGGACGGGAGTCGAGCTGCGAATCGAGCCACAGGCCGATGCCCAGCGCTGCGAAGACGACGATGAGCGTTACGCATCCAACCTGGCCCAGCAGCCCGGCCAGCGCAATCGGCAGGTCGGGCGATCGGGGCTCCTGGCTCGGGTATTTGCGCATTGTATCACAATGTCAGACAACCCCTCCCGGCGACCCTTGGGGGCTCGCAGATCGGTGCGCGGTCCCTGTGCTGGAAGGAGCGTCCAAATTCCCTCGGGCGGATTGGGAAGCCCGCAGGGCTAGTACAGGCTGGCGGCAGCCGCCACCGTCCACTCAAGCCAGGGCGCACTCGCGATCCCGACGATCAGGATCGCCGCGATGCAGGCCACCAGGGCGACCGCGTAGGAGCGAGGCACGCTGATCGGTTTGTCCTCATCCTCGGACCGGTAGAGGTAGACCACCTTAAGCACCGTCAGGTAATAGTAGAGGCCGACGATCGCGTTCAGTACTCCGGCAAAGGCCAGCCAGATCAACCCACTCTGGACCGCGGCCGCAAACACGAAGACCTTGGCGACGAACCCGGCCAGGGGAGGCATTCCCGCCAGCGAGAGCAGGGCCACCAACAGCGCCAGGGCCAGCCACGGTGAGCGGCGGCTCAGCCCGGCGTAATCGGCGATCTGCTCCGACCCGGCGGATCGAGCGAACAGAATGACGACCGCGAAGGCCGCAAGGTTGGTGACTACATAAGCCAGCAGGTAGAACATCAAGCTGGCCGCCCCGAATCCGGACAGCGCCACCAGCCCGATGAGCGCGTAGCCGGCATGGGCGATCGAGGAATAGGCCAGCAGCCGTTTGATATTGCTTTGAGTAAGGGCGACAACGTTGCCCAGGGTCATCGTGGCGGCCGCGATTGCGGCCAGCACCGCCGCCCAGAATCCTTCGATTCCGGGAAAGGCGAGCACCATTACCCGTACCAGCACCGCGAAGCCGGCGGCCTTGGAAGCCGTCGAGATGAAAGCGGTGATTGGAGTGGGCGCGCCTTCGTAGACGTCGGGAGTCCAGAAGTGGAACGGAACGATCGCAACCTTGAAGCCGAACCCCACCAACACCAGAATGGCGCCGGCCCCGAGCACCACCGGCGATACCTGGGCCGCGTTCACTTTCTCGGCCAAGAAGTAGAGGTTGGTCTCCCCCGCGAAGCCATACAGCAGGCTGAAGCCATACAGCATCACGGTGGAAGTCAGGGCCCCGAAGAGGAAGTATTTCAGACCGGACTCGGTCGACTTGTCGTCGGACTTCAGGAACCCGGCCAGGATGTAGAGCGGAATCGAGGTCGTCTCAATCGAAAGGTAGAGCAGAATGAGATCGGCCGCCGAGGCCATCAGGGTCATGCCCATCGTCGTGATAAGCAGCAGGGCGTAGTACTCGCCCCGGTCCCCCACTCCGCTCACCTGAGTCGAAATCAGGCAGGTCACCATCGCGGCAAATAGGATGAGCAGCGTGAAGCTGAACCCCAACCAATCGTGACGCACCATCCCCCCGAGCAGCAGGGGTTCGTCGGGCTCTGGCAGGCTGAAGATGGCCGTCGCAACCAGAATCGCCAGGACCCCGGCCGCCGCGACCCAACCCAGCGCAACTCGCTGGCTCGGTCGCCACAGCAAGTCCAGGCCCAGCAAGATCCCGGCCAGCAGGACCAGGAGGATCTCGGGCAGAATGGCCAGAGTGGCCCGGGGGGTAAACTCGGCGATGGTCACGATCCAGCTCCGATCAGTCTCAGGATCGCATCGGCCCCATTCTGCACCATCGGGGCCATGACCGCCGGGTAAATGCCCACCAAGATCAGGATACCCGACAGCAGGACGAGGGCGACCTTGTCCTGGAGGATCACGTCCCCAACGTGACCGTCAAGCTCCACCGGCATCGCTCCAAAGAAGACCCGCCCGATAATTCGCATGATGTAGGCCGCGGTCACAACGATCGAGATCACGACTACCAGGGCCACGATCGGCTGGGTCTGCCACAACCCCATGAAGATTGGAAACTCGGCGATGAAGCCGGAGAGGCCCGGCATGCCCATCGAGACCAGGCCCCCGATGATGAAGGCCACGGCTACCAAAGGCATGGCCTTGGCGAAACCGCCCAGCTTCGGGAGGTCCCGGGTGTGGGCCTGATCGTAGACCATGCCGACGACTGCGAAGAAGAGGGCCGTCATCACTCCGTGGGAGAACATTTGCAGGCCCGCCCCGGTCAGACCGTTGCGGTTGAGAGTGGCGAACCCCAGCATGACCAGGCCCATGTGCGAGACCGAGGAAAACCCGATCACGTACTTGAAGTCGGTCTGGACCATGGCGATGAAGGCCCCGTAAACGACATTGACGCTCCCCAACACCAGGATTAACGGCGCCCAGAACCGCGCACCTTCCGGCAGCAGCATGATCCCCACCCGCAATGCGGCGAAGGCCCCCAACTTCATCAAGACCCCGGCGTGGAACATCGAGACCGCAGTCGGAGCCGCCACGTGGCCGTCGGGTGACCAGTTATGAAAGGGGAAGATGCCACCCAGCACCGCGAACCCAAAGAAGACGAACGGGAACCAGAGCTGCTGAAAGGCGGTCGAGAACCCGGCGCCCTCCAGGAGCAGCATGTCGAAAGTATTCAGACCGGAAGTGAAATACATCACCAGCGCCCCGACCAGTGAGACCACGGACCCGATGAAGAGGTACAAGGTGAGCTTCATGGCCGCGTACTCACGGGTCACTTTCCAGCCCCAGATTGAGATCAGCAGGTACATGGGAAACACCGCGATCTCATAGAAGAAGAACAGCAGGAAAAGATCGAGGGAGGCAAAGACTCCGAACACGCCGGTGGCCAGGATGAACAGAAAGGTGAAGAACTCTCGCGGCCGGTCGTCGAGCTTCCATGTAATCAACACGCCGGTGAACATGACCACCCCGGTGAGCAGCACCAGCGGCGCGCTCATCCCGTCCACACCAACGTAATAGGAAATTCCCAGCCGAGGAATCCAGCTGGCCTTCTCGATGAATTGATAGCCCGCCAGGCTCTGGTCGTAGCTCAGGTAGACATAGAGGGAGAGCAGCAGATCGAGGCTGGCGGCGGCCAGGGCGAAGCGGCGGATCCGGTCGTGTCGCTCGGCCGGGAAGAACAGCAAGATCACCCCGGCGACGATCGGGGTGAAGATGATGACGCTGAGGAAGGGGAAGGTCATGAGCCCAGCAACCTGAGCACGGTCTGGTTGATCACCGACACGATCCAACTCGGCCAGATTCCGATGACCAGCATCAGCGCCATCAGCGGGGCGATGGCGAGGACCTCCCGTCCGTTCATTTCCAGGGCGCGTCTTTGCGATTTCTCACCTGGCCGCGGCAAGGCCAGCAGCCCCAGCTGAGCCGCCAGCCCCTCATTGAGCGGCCCATGCAGGGCGGCGCCGATCGCCTTGAGCACGTAGGCGCCGGTGATCAAGAGTCCCAACATCGAGATGGCCGTGAAGGCGGTGAAAATCGGCCAGGCCCCGCGGACAACCATGAATTCGGAAACGAATCCGTTTAGGCCCGGCAAGCCGAGCGACGCCATGGAGGTGAAGATCAGGATCCCACCGTAGATTGGCGCCAACGGGAACAGTCCGCCGTAGGCGGCCAGATCCCGGGTGTGGGTCCGCTCGTAGATCACTCCGACCAGCAGGAACATCCCGGCCGCGGAGAGCCCGTGGTTGAACATCTGCAGCACGGCCCCATTTACCGCAATGACCGCGTCGTCGGCGGCCAGGGTGCCGCGGGCGAAGGCGGCGGCGGCGATTCCGAGAACCACGAAGCCCATGTGATTGACCGAGGAATAAGCCACCAGCCGCTTGAAATCGCGCTGGCCCCAGGAGACGAAGGCTCCCAACACGATCGCCAGGGTCGCCAGCAACGCCAGCACCCCCGCGTATTGTTTGGCCTGGTCCGGGTAGAGCGGCAGCACCAGCCGCAGGAAGCCGTAGGCCCCGAGCTTGAGCAGCACTCCAGCCAGGATCATCGACCCGGCGGTGGGCGCTTCAGTGTGGGCGTCCGGCAGCCAGGTGTGAAACGGCCACACCGGCACCTTGATCGCGAAGGCGATCACGAAGGCCCAGAAAGCGATGGCCTTGACCGTTTGGATCGAGATGGTGATCGGCAGGCCGAGCAGGATCAGTGGTTGATCGAGGGTCGACCAGGAGCGGCCGAGTTCGACCATGTCGAAGGTCCCGGAGGCGACCCCGATCAACTGGATTGCCAGCAACAAGCCGAGCGAGCCGGCCATGGTGTAGATCAGAAACTTGAAGGAGGCGTAGTTGCGGGCCGGGATTTGCCGGCCGGCGACCTCCCGGGTCCCGGCCTCGCTCCCCCACTGATTGATCAGGAAATACATTGGAACCAGGCCGATCTCCCAGAACACGAAGAACAGGAACAGGTCCAACGCTAGAAAGACTCCCAGCATGCCGGTCTCGAGCAGCAGAAACAGGGCCATGTAGGTGCGGACTCGATCGGTGATGCTCCACGAGATCAGCAGCGCCAGCGGGGTGAGCAGGGTCGTAAGCAGGACCATCGGCACCGAGATCCCGTCCACCCCGAGGTGATAGCTGGCGTTAATCGCCGCGTACCAGGTCACCTGCTGCTCGAATTGAAAGCCGGGCTCGCCGGGACGGTAGGCGATCCACAGCCAGACCGAAAGCCCCAGCGGGACGAGGCTGGCCAAGAATGCGGTCCAGCGGATGGCCTGCACCCGATCGCGCGGAATCAGCATCACCAGCGCGGCCCCCAGGGTCGGGGTGAAGAGAATGAGGCTCAGCAAGCTGCGCTCAATCATGGATCAGGTCAAGAAGAGCAGGTAAGACAACAGCAATCCGGTGAAGAACACTCCCACAACCAGATACAACTGCACCCGCCCGGTCTGCACCACCCGGATCTCCTGCCCGGCGGATTTGATCCCCTCCCCCACAAAATCTGCCGAGCCGTTCACCACCGGCAGGTCGATCTTGTTGCGCAGGAACGACCCGACCCGCAGGCCCAGTCCGGCAATCGCATGCAGGGTTCCATCGATCAGGCCGCGGTCGATCCGCTCATAGACAAAGGCCTCGGCGAACCAGTAGGCCGGCCGCACCAACAAGAAGTCATAGAGCTCGTCGAAGTAATACTTGCGCCGCAGCAGTGTATAGATCGGCCCGAGCGATCGCTCGAGCGGATCGGCAGCCCCGCCGCGCGCATTGCGGTAGACCAGCCAGCCCAAGAGCAGGCCTCCCAACGCCACGCCGACGGACACGAGCAGCGGAACCGGATTGAAGTGGACGGCTTCGAGCGGCTCGAGCAGCGACTCGCCCAAGAAACCGTGCAGCCAGTTTGGAACCAGCCCGCCTAGCGCCGGGAAATCCTCTGGGATTCCGATCCA